>Ga0209589_1004864_pt1 | contig 23041 bp, 19 predicted proteins | sample CowpeawhiteBW_FD_187525 | JGI IMG/M metagenome (GOLD analysis project Ga0209589, IMG submission 187525) | Root nodule microbial communities of legume samples collected from California USA - Cow pea white BW (SPAdes) (version 2) | ecosystem: Host-associated > Plants > Roots > Nodule | place: USA...
AAGTTTGTTGTAATATCTCTTGCAATATAGATTATCATAGTCCTTGCTATAAAAACTTTTAAAACCTATAAAAAAACACTCAAAAAAAGATAAAACATGTTGATGACAATCAACTCAATGTCAATTAGACTTCAAACTAACAATGAAAACATTTGAGTTAGGTCGTCCTCTTGGTTTTTTACTAAAAAGATAGTATGATAAATGATGAGTTCAAATTTTTGCCCTCATTTAATATTTAAATTTAGGGATTTAATTGAATTTTCTGTGCTTAAAGATTGATTTAATTAGGATTTGTGATTATTGGTAAAAGTGCCGTAAAAATTGATTTTAGTTGCATAAAATATTATTGGATATTCTAACATTTGTTAATGCAGCTGGAATTTATTTTTGGTCATTAATAGTGTGGATTTGAAATATTCAAAGTTACAAAATAAGTCCAAAATCAGAGGAAATTCTGGAAAAGAATAATTCAGGAGCTAAATGCACCCCCAGATTTTATTTGCACACTCCTTCTAAAGTGGTCCACCAAAAACCTGTTCTGCACCCCAGTTTTCACTAAGTTGCACCCCTCCTACCACTTAAAGTTCATTCACTCAGATGCTACCATGTGGCAATCCTCAACTTTTAAAATTGGCCAACCAGAACAAGCCATGTGGCAACAATCCTTGCACTAACAAGCTGTCCAATGGAAGGCTGCCACGTCATCATCTTCATCTCCCAAAACAGAAACCCTAATTTTCCTCAAACCCTAGCCGCCACCATCAACCTCCACGGCAGCCGCCGCCGTTTCTGACCACCGTTTGGATTCACGACGCACCAGCAAGATCTGTAGCAACCACGCCAGAAATCGCATCACGCATCCATGGCAGTACCATGAGCTTCATCACTGTTCCACCTTCGAACAGATCTGCGCCACCACAGTTTCGTGCACCTGAAAACGCAGGAACCACGTCGCCGGAGAAGAGAAGATTTGAAACCTGCACTGCGCGAGCTTCCAACGCACCTGCAATCTCCATCTTCTCGCTGCCAACTTCACCACCTTCGAAGATCTCGCAGTAGCACCACTTCCTCGCAAACACCATAGATCTGCACCTGCAACCATGTTCACAACAGCACCAGCGGAACAGCGGAACAGAGGAAAATGCGAATCAGTCGAGCCACCGCGAGCAACATCAACACAGATTCGAACCAGTCATGCACCTGCACCACACTTGGAAACGAAGTAGCCATGGCAGCATCCACTTGCAACAGAAACGCGAATCCATCTCGACAACTGTAGCAGCTGTTCGAACCAATCTTTGTACTCGTAGCAGCCACCGTGAATGCCATCCCTGTGCCTGATGTAGGCTTGACGCGAGCACACCATGCCGTCAGACCACCATGAGTCACCACGCCAATCGCCAGAACAACACCATCGCACCACCGCGCCTTCGCCGTCAGATGCGCAACCAAGGGAGGAAGGAGGAAAGAGGAGTAAACCCTAATTCTGGTGAGAGTCTCTGCGCCACGTGTCAGGCTGCTATTGGACATTCCAATTGGTCAACTGGTCAACTCTGGTGAAATGGTCAAAGTTAGCAATCAACTCTGGTCAAAACTGCAAAAATGGTTAAATAAGAGGGGCAGAATTGGAAATTTGGCAGAAATTAAGTTGCTAATTAATTAAATAAAAATAAAAGATTTTAGCAACCGACAAATAAATCCCAAAGTCCAGTTGAAGCCTATATAAAGAGACTTAAGGGAGCAGAAGGAGAGGACTTACAACTTAGAACTCTCTGGTTTTGGCAGAAGCCGTCATCCATCACATCTCTCATTCTCTCTTTTCTTTTTATATTTCTTTCCTTCATATCATCATGTATTCCATCAAAGCCATGAAGGGCTAAGCTTTTAGGGTTGATTCCACTGTAATTTCTTAAATGGATTTTGAGGTTAGATGAATTTATGAGTTTGTTATCTAGATTATTTTTATGGTTTTTGTTTATCTATATCCTTTGCTTCTTAATCGAATAGAAAATAATGATTTTAAATCTACATGCATGCTAATCATATGAGTTAAAAGGTTTTTAAATTAAATTGAGACTTTACTTTGATTTTATTTAGAAACTTTCATTTGATTAAATAAGTTTTTGCGAATAATTGAGATTGTACTTTGATTAGAGGTAATTACTTTAACTAAAATTAGTCAAGACTTTACTTTGATTAATTAAGTTTTCTATTTGGTGAAGAAACAAAGGAATAGACAAGATTAGGCATAGTAAAATTTAATTGAGATTGTACTTTGATTGAATTTACTATGGATAATCTAAAAATTCTCACTTTTAATTGAGACTGTACTTTGATTAAAAGTGAGAATGCCAACAAATGAATCGAGTCTTTACATTGATTGATTTGTAAATCAAGAACAATAATTAATTTAACAATAATCTCTAGATAACCAGTGAAGAATCTTATTTAGGAAAAGCAGTGGAATTGACCTATTTATTATTACTGTGTTTACAATCTTCCATGTCATTTTCTTTGCATATCAAAACCCCTATTTTTATAGTTGCTAGTTTTAATTGCATTTTTAAGAATCAAATATTTGAGATCAATTCCGTATTCGTTGTGAGACGACTCAGGGTTATCTTAACCCTAACTATTTTATTCACTACTAATTTGGCAATACTGAAGTTGCTAAAGTTAAGTAATGGTAATTTGATCGCCTAACGACAGCGATATCAATAAACAATATGCAACATCTTTTAATAGCAAATACCGAATACTTTAACCATGAAGGAAATAAGCTAAACCATGTGTGTTGATATCTTCTTGGATAACCATCTTTACTAGACAACGGATAGTTTTCTAGATGCATTTGATATGGATCCCATTTTAGATAAGTCCTTCGTACCTCATCAATTTGATTTGGTAGGTATTGCCAAGTTTGAGGACGTTTACCTGGATCACGTTCTAAAGCATTTTCAAATTCATATGTAACTCCTCAATTTTGTTATGTTGCCGTTTGATTTTGAAAATGATAAGAGATTGAGGATAAAATTTGGAATAGAAAGAAAAATAGAAAAAGAGATGGAGGTACCGAAAATAAAGAAATTAAATGAAGAAGTAAAATAAATTACAAAAAGAAAAGAAAAACCTGATTTTTAAATTTAAATAAAATTTTTTAAAATTAAATTACATAAATTTCATATATATATATATATATATATATATATATATATATATATATATATATATATATATATATATATATATATATATATATATATATATATATATAAAAGAGAAAAAAACCTTCGGGGAGCCGTGGCTCCCCTATGTGAAGCTTAAGTTCCACCCCTGAATATCTTTTCTATTTATTTATTCCACATTATTAACAAACATATATGTTTTTATCCTAATTATATATACTAAAAGTTATATGTCTATATTTTAATTTTAGAGATATAAGTTAATTATTTTAATAGTTAAATTACTTGAATTATAAGGAAAATAAAAATCAGTATGCAAACTATAATTTTAACTAATAAGTATAGTAAATACAATTTTTACACTTTTTTTAAATATATATTTTGTCTACTAGAATTCGATGAGTGTACAATTTTTTAATAAGGTAGGATGAAAAATGTAACACCCTATTTAAATATTAACATAATCAAATGGAATATTACACAGGATAACATAAATGGCCAATTTGCGGAGTATCAAGTCACTCCTTACAAATATCCAAGGTACTTAAAAATAAAATACTAGGGCACACCACGATGCCAATAACTAGACAGAGAAAATAGTTCGACAGCAGCCAGCTCTTGTTGCATCTTGGCTTGACCGTTTAGGATGGCGGCCAGATCCGGAGTGATGTTAGCAGGTCCTGAAGGGCCAACTTCAACTTGCTTGTTAACTCCTGCTCTACTGCGGGTAGAAACCATTTTCGGAGAAAGCGGGTGGTAAAGTACTATCTCGTGCCCCACGGTGGGCGCCTATTGTTCATGCAGAGAATAAACAAGATATGTCAGACACAAGTATTACCTTACCCTGGTCTGCTATCTCTTCAATAGGCTTCTTCTCGGTTGATATGTATCGTTTGTAGATATCTCAGAGTGGTTGGCTTGGACCCGGGAGGGGTTACCTGCAGAAGGGACTCCAAAGCTCAAGTCAGCGAAATCTCTTCAAAAAGTCAAATCTGGTGATTAGGGAAGTAATGAATGCGTACCTTTAATTCGTGGGATCCATGCATATTTATAGATTATTAATTATGTCTGGCCATGTCATGGGCTGGGCCCTGGTTTGGGTCATAGGTGGGCCTGGACCCTAGCCTAGGCCCTTAGTTTGATTATTATGGGCTTGTTGGATTGTAGAAGTGCTTTGATTTCGTTAAGTTTCTTAGAGTGGCCGGTCTAAACCGGCTACTCTTTTAGCGGCTTATGCCGCTATTATTCGCCTAACGTCTCAGGCTGGCTATTCTTTTAGCGATTTAGGTTGGTTAGGCTTAGGTCAGCCTAGGCTGGCTACTTTATTTGTAAGTTTTGGGAAATAATGTTATCTCTACAACAATAATAACAAGCAAAAATGTTTGTGTAAAATATTCATGCCAAGAATGAACTTGACCTCCTTCTTATTTCAGTATGTATTTCAAGTTTCAAAGGAAGCATTTCCTATATGTCCATGCTTTGCCATGACAAAAAACAAAAGTCAAGGGCAAGCTCTCTCTAAGGTTGGACTTTATCTATATGCCCCATATTCAATTATGGACAACTATATGTAATAGTTTCTAAAGTGAAAACAAAAAAAGGATTGAAAATACTAATTATGGATGAAGATGGAAATGTAACCACTGCAACTACATATGTGGTGTACAAAAATATATTTGAAAATCTTTAATAATTGGTATACAAATTAATCTTACACCATTCTGATTATTTCTCAATTATTGTATTGCATTCTTTTGTTGTTTGAATCCAATTTTAAATTTAATAATATTGTATTGGTTCTATATATAAGATTATAATAACCTTTTGAATAATGAAATTCTATATAGATGTTCATAACATATACATAAATGTTCAAAAAGTTGAACTTCATATTGAACAAAACAAATATTATTATAATTAGTGTTATCACAATCATGTTCAAAATTGTTACCTTCATTTATAAATATGATAAATTGATGTTTCTTATTTTAAATCATATTTATCATCACTATTTAAAAAATAATATTTATCTTTTACTAATTATTATATAAAACTAAATTTATTTATCTAAAAAATACCCGTGCGTTGCACGAGTCAAAATACTAGTTGATCAAATAGTAAAGCTCATTACATCTATTAGACGTTTTATTGATGTTGTTTAATGTTGTTTCAATTCTAACCACGACTCTCTATTCTCATAAAGAGGTTGTTTTGTTATCATCAATACCTTTAATAAATGGGCTCCTTACTTTAATAGAGCTTAATATTTGAAATGCCAGTTGTGTCAGTTGTTATGTACAAAATGTTACATCTTGGAGACTTGAAGCCAACCAATGTGGGGATACAATTGGTAAATAAGAGGACTGCTCCACCTTTGGGAGTTCTAGATGTATTAGTAAAAGGTTAACAAATTAATTTTTCTAGTTGACTTTTACATTCTTTATTTGTAGGATGATCATTACATGCACAAATCAACTTTGATCTTAGGAAAACCTTTTTTTATGCCTACAAGAACTAAGTTAAACGTTTACTCTAAAACTTTGTCAATGGAATTTGGAAATGATGTGGTGTAGTTCAACTTTTTTTTATGGTATGAAATACCTAGTGGAGAGCCACTCCATTCTATATGACCATCCACTTCTCATGTGTATGCCATGCAGGACGAACCAATTTAATTTAATATATAGATAGTGATTTTGATTTATCCCTTTCTGAATTTATGGAATTATTTGAGGAAAATATTGATTCATTCACAAATTGTATATGCACTATAAGTGATATGATCCTATCCAAGAAGATAAGAGAAGGTAGTTGGAAATTTCATTTTAAGATGAAATGACGACACTACCACCTCAAGCTTGATAAGAGATGGCCTTCCAAGCAATAAATTATATAAAGATTAAACATTGACTATAATGTATCTAATTACAATGGTTTTTGTGACATGCTCATCTAAGAAGGTCATCCTCAAGTTTACATACCCCCTAACTTCCACTTGTTCGCCTGAAAATCCCACTAGAACACCATCGAAAGCACGTAACTAGTCTTGATAAATTTGCAGCCCCACAAATGTATCCCAAAACATCACATCTGTCAAGCTCCCCTAGTTAATTAGAACTCGATGTACATTCCTTCCCACTATTACTATAGAAAGAACCATGCGACCATCCTCATGCAGTACAATACCTTTTCAATCTTCCCTAGTGAAGGTCACATCGAGTGTCTCATGGCATACCCCATAAAATGTCCAAGCACTTTTAAGAAAAGCTAAAGGCATCTATGCAAGGTGAAACAAATCTCTTTTATTTTAGGCCATAATGGAGTATCTTTAGTAGATTGGGAATCTTTAGGCTTTGTATTAAGGGCCATGTAGTGTATAATTTTTGTAGGCCTTGTATTAAGGGCTAAGTAGTTTAGGATTTTAAAAATAATCTTGCATAAGTATGGAGCATCAAATGCGCCTAACTTAAGCAACTCTTGGATGATTAATTATATTAATCTAGCTTAGCTTAGTGAAGGGCGTCCCATACATGCCACATGACAAGCCCTAAGTGGAGAATTCTCTTACAAAGGTCTTTCCACATGGCAACACATGAGTGATGCATTTTTCATGAGAGTGAGAGTGACACATGTCAAGCTCTCCTACATCAAGCTAGCATTTTAAAGGTTTTGGTGCATGTTAGCATTTTATGGTTTTGGTGCATGTTAGCATTTTAAAGTTTTGAACCATTTTGGAGACACCCTACTCTAGAAACAGAGGTGTCTCCCCCATGTATTCTTCACATTGAGATTGATAATGTTATGCTGCCAAAATCATTTTTTAGCCATATCTTGTCTCTTAGTCACTTGCTAGAGCATCCCATGAGGTCCCTCTAGCCACCATACTATAGTTGACCTAACCTTTCTAAGAGCACCACAAACAACCTTCATCCAACCATCAAACACCATAAAACTAAGAGCTCTACCTTTCAATCTGTTGAATATAGAGAAAATAGGGTTTGATTTTTAATCTCCCTTATGTAAAAAATACACATAGAGGTTGTATTTAGAATAAAGAAAATATGGGCTAAGCCCAAAATACATATGAAGAATAATAACAATAGAAACATTAAATAAAATATTAAAGATATCTTAGCACTCCCCCTCAAGTTGGTGCATACAAATCGTATGTACCAAGCTTGTTACAAATATAACGAATTCTCGGTCCCCGTAAAGACCTAGTAAAAAGATCTGCTAACTGATCACTTGAGTTAACAAACTCAATCTTGATGTCTCTAGACATAATATTTTCTGTAATGAAATGACAGTCAATCTCAATGTGTTTAGTCCTCTCATGAAAGACAAGATTAGAACTGATATGAAGAGCATCTTGATTGTCACAAATAAGTGTCATTTGATTGACATCTCCAAACTATAACTCTTTGAGAAACTGCTTAAGCCAAACAAGCTCACAAGTGGCTGAAGCCATGGCTCTATATTCTGCTTCTGCACTAGACCTTGCCACAACACTTTGTTTCTTGCTTTTCCAAGAGATCAAGTTACCTCCAATAGAGACACAATATCCGGATGTATACCTTCTATTAGAAGGAGATCTTGCCCAATCAACATCTAAATAATAAACAACTCTTCTCTCTCTTTCTAGGAATGTCCACCAATACGTAGTATTTCCTAGAAAACTTAAGGTAGCTAAGGGCCCTTTCCTCTTCCTACTTAGTGGTGTCAACACCAAATTTCGTCCGGGTAAATAAAAATGGTTTCCAAAAATAAGTCTTAATTAAAAAAGATAAAAATAAATTGTCTTAAAAAAAATAATAATAAAATGGATTAAAAAATGTTTCTTTAATTTATGTTTTTAAAAAATTAAATAAAAAATAAAATTGTGCTTTAGATTAAAATTAAAACTTAAAAATTAATTATTTTAATATTTTATTAATTAAATTCAAAAATTAAAAATTAAAAAAAACATAAGGAAAAATTTTAAAAATTGGAGGATGAGTTTCTCATGGTTTCACTTCCTCTAACTACTCTTAACATCTTCTAATTCACATTGGACATCAAGTTTTGGGGGACACATTCATTTTCATATTACACCTGCGTAAGCCCCATCATCTTGCTCACCAAGACTTTAATCCATCACCATTGCCATCCTCCACTAGAACACTCACAGACAGCGTTAACTTTCATCCATTCATCCACAATTTCATATTTCATCATCAAGAACTTTTCATCTTCTTTCCCTTTCTTTCCTAAAGATTCATCCAACACCAATTCAAACATCACCCTCTGCACCCATACATTCTTACATTCGAATCACACATTTTCACATTACCATATTGTTGTTGAATTCATACAACACCATGAGTGATTAAAGACCAAGAGATAAGAGTGAGAGCAAAGGAAAGATTGGAGCATATCAGAACACAATTAGGTTCATAATTTCCAAATGATGTTTTGTGTTTATTTCGTTACTATGGATGGTTAATGGCAGTAGGCATTCTGATAAAAACTAATATATTGAATTGAACATCAATAAGAGATTTCTCTGTTTTACACAAACAATAAAATTGGCAAACTAATAAATAAATGAAATGGAGGAAGAAGAGCATTGGTGTAGTGGTTCGCGGTGGTCATCGGCGTTGTTGTAGTGGTCGTGGTAGGGGAAGTGGTGTGCCATGGTTGAACCCTAAGTGTTTGCTTCTAGGATGATGCGACGAATGCGAGAAGGCATTGTTGTGTTGATGTTGGTGACATCGTGGACGAGATTAGGGTCACGCCGTTGCTACTGATAGTCTCACAGACACTCCTTTTCAAAAATAAAATATAAATTTTTTTTGGTTTCTAATCAACCGCATGCATCGCGTGACACTCATTTTTAAACATGTCAAAAGACAACTTTCATAAATTAAATAATTTAATCAAACTTTTTTATCAAGAACTATGTGATCTCTGATTTTCCATTGTGAATGGAAATACGTAGGAGCGAGGTCAGACCTTATCGGGTTCACTTTCAAAATGTCATTTCCAAATAGTTTTACAAAGAACTACGTAGTTGTGATTTCTCATTTTTAATTAGAATACGTAAGACCAAGGTTAACCATTGTCGGGTCCTTTTCACTCAAAAAAATATATTTGTTCAATTTATTTTCTTATTTTTGGGAAAATAATTATTATAAAATAAACATGTCTCTTTTGTAAATTTAATTAAAGGCAATGCCTTTGGACAGATGTTGTAGGGTGCTAATACCTTCCCTACGCGTAATCGACTCTCGAACCCTAAATTTGGTTTTCACAAAATTTATTTTATTTTTATGGTTTTCCATAGTTTTCCAAACTAAACTATGGTGGCAACTTCAAATCTCTTTTTTTCAAATCAACTTATTGTTGGTTCGTCGTCCTGTCACAATATTGGTTGTGATAAGTGGCAAGAAAAATGTTGTTCCACCTTCATTTCCAAATCAAGATATATTTCTACATCTTCTTTTCCATGGAAGTGAAGGAGGTTGATAATATTATCTCTTGGAGGTTCCCTATAGTATTCTCTTATAGGTCTTCTTTCTAGTGGAAGAAGAGGTTGATAAAATTGCCTAACATTCTACTATCCTCTTCATTGTTTGTGATAAGTATAAGAGTCTTAGAGCTCTTTTTAGAGAGGTTGTTACTCCTCCATTCTTCTTGTATTTTGACTTTTTTTTATTAAAACGCCTAAGCTCTTCTTACAAAGTGGTAAGACATTGATCTCTCTCCATTCTATGTTTTTTTCCTTATAGAAGAGCTTCTTGCCTTGTCTAGATTTTAGTGAATTTAGTTCTTTGGCCAAATGATTCAAACTTGGTGGGGCCTCATCACTTGAAGGTGCCTAAGACATCTTAGATTTTTCTTTTCTTAGGTTTAAAAGAAGCAAATACATTGTTCTTTAAAAGAAATTTCAAAGAAGAAGTAGATAATAACTTCTTAGATTTTCCTCTAGGAAAGAGAGGTGAATCAGTTGGATTTCTTAAGTACCAAGTCTTTCCTAGCCAAGGCAACTCTTGGATCTTACACAAGACTTATAAAGTGAAATTAAATCAAGGACTAAGAAGACACACACTAAACTACCAAACAAGAAACAAAAGCAAAGCTTAAAGAACTATATTTGGCCTAATGGGAGAATTAGAAGGCACTTGGAACTTTCAAAACTCCACTAACTAAAAACTCTTTATTATTGTATAAAGGAGGTTCTAATTAGGATATGAGATTGAGTACCAAGGACTCGCCCAAGACACCTAATTAGGCTATGAGAACAAGAAGGAAAACATTACATATTTACAACTCAAAGTAAATATAATCAAAGTGCACTAAAAGTAAATTGCTTCATGTCACTTTCTCCTTTTGGCTTGTTGTTTTGGTCCTCACTAAGTGTTTACTCTTGCACTTTGATTAACCTCTTGTCACGTAGAGATTTAATCAAAACTCGATCTCCTCACTAATACTAACTAATAAAGCATAGTGGTCAACCAATGATCAATCCAAAAAATAGGCAAGGGAAAGGAATGCTTTGTTGAACTTTTTTGTGAAATGGAGGAAATCTCTACGAACTATATTAAAACTAAAATTAAATTGCACCCAAACTTGCAAGGTGTTTGATGAAATCCCTAAATGAACTAAAATGAATGCAAAGTGTTTGATGAAATCCTTAAATGATTTAAAATGTACCTAAAATGTTTGATGAAATGTCAAGATGAACTAAGTGTGTAACTATGCATGGCTATACATTGTGAGTGTCCTAAACACAATCTAGAAATGCATGGTGCTTCTAATACCTAAATAAAACTCAAAGAAACAAATAGAATCAAGTTAACACTCAAACATGCAAAAATAAAAAGTCTAACAAATTTCCCGAGAGGGTTTATTCATCTAAGATGCAGGAAAACATCGAAAAACGAATTATAACGTGTGAAACTAAAAGGGAATGATGCTGAATAGTTAGGAATGATCACTATTGAATATCAAAACAAAAATGATGCAAAACAATAGAGTAAAAATCAAATTCCCAAATGACGATCCCTAACTAACAGTATTAACAAACATACATACGAATGAAGAATTAGATGTAATGGCTAATGAATTAAGTGTGGAAATGGTTCAGAAAATTTACTTATAACATCATGATGGAATTACAAACACAAATCACGCACGAGAAACACAAAATTTTGGAATCCAAAACCGAAATGTGAATAGAACAATGTGACAGTGCCCGAGTTATGCAAAACTAAATTTTGTGATTCAAGATGTGTGGTTTATGTATGATTGATCTTAAATATAAAACATTTGATATCTAGTAAGATGACAATTGCATCTTTTGAAATTTAAGAAGACTTCATTTGATATTCAGTATTGAAGTGCATCAATATTACTCAACCAAGCTCACTTGAATCACAAGTTCAATTTAGCGGAAGAAATGTGAAATCATAGCAGAAGAACGATGGAAATGCAGAAAATACATGAATCTATTAAAGAAAAGTATGCTTACAACAAGTGGTTCGGTGAAAGTAGGAGAAATCTACAGGAACAACATTGTGAATTGTCTACGAAAATGCAGCATAAAAATTCAGAAACAATGAAGGAGAGGAAGAAAAATGTGGTGTTCTAACAGAGATGGATGAGTGATTTTTGAGTGGTGATGGAAATGAATGGTGTGTGGATGATTCGAATGAATGAAGCTCTCCTTGATTGAATTGTATTGGTGCCATTCTCACAGTGTAACCTATTATTGGTTGTTCCAAGTAAACTAACTAACAAAACTAACTTATTTTTTACCTAACTACTTTGCAATCTCAACTTGTAACTCAGGTAGAAGATTGCCCAGCAAATGCCACTAGTAAATCATGTTAATTGCATTGTGGTTGGTGTTGCCTTTAGCTCTAAGACTTGCTGTAGTAGGTGAGTAAAGCCAGCTGGCTCATAGTAGTTTTAGCTTTCCTTCTCCAAAGGGGTTTCACGTGTTAGGCCTCCTTTTCACTCCTTTCCCTATTGGTCGTGTCCCACACCATTTAGAAATCCTATTTGAGGCTATGATTAACTTTAGCACACACTCCTTTCTGCATTTTAAGACTTCAAGAAGCAAGTTAGAACCATAAATCAATGCTATAATACACTAAAAATCACCTAACTGAACCAAACATGCGAAAATGAGATTCAAGAGTTCCATGCATTTATTGACCATTTTTCAGCTATCCCAAGGACATCACAAAAGTTATTTTAACGTCCTAAAACTCCCCCCACAATGCCATGACATTTGGAATTGAAAATCAAAATGTCAACTTTAGGTCAACTTTTGGTCAACACTTGCACCAAAAAGTTAACTTTGTCATTTTTAAGCAAATTGACTAGATCAGATTTCTCTCATGGCTTCCCCTGGACATTTGCAATCTCCCTTAACCTTTATCTCTGCATCAAACTCAAAAACCTAAAATTTGATGTTAGGCACATTAAACTCTTCGTAAAAACTTCTAAAACTAGACCAATCCTACTCTTAAACCCTTACACCTAAACCAAGACCAAATTAATATGCTACTACCTACTTATGAACCTATTTTGCATATTAAACTTGATCCAACTAATAGTACTTCTAAGGATTACACTAAAAATGCATTAAAAACACCTAATTAAACTACTTTTGCAAAACTAGACTATAAACCTAACTAAAAAAGTTATAGACTAAAAACTCCTAATTAACATCTTAACCTACCCAAAACCATGCAATTAGCTAAGGAAAAAAATCTAGAGATAAGGAAATTATCACACTATCTCTTGTTGATTTCACCAAAGAGAAGTCTCCTTCAAGGCTAGACACTCTCCTTCCTAGAATGATACCTTAGGAAAGTTAGTTCACCTCCAAAAGGAACACTACACCAAATATGATAACCAAACCAAAAAAGGCCAAGAAATAAAGCAAGAAAATCTCAAAATTAAGGATGCAAAATGTATGATTTATCAAAATGATGTCAGATAGAAAAATGTAGCAGATGGCTTCACTTTAATGATTTATCACTTTTACATTTCTCAACATTGTTCTTTTATTCTTTTTTGTATTTTTCATGACGATCTTACACAAAGTATATTTTAAACAAATATGAATTTTTACTTCTCAACTAATTGTGATAAATAAAAAAAATAAGTGTGCAAATTAAAATAGATTACTGTAACAAAATTTGCAATTGCTAGTAATGATTCTTGCAAAATTTTGGCTACTTTTTTTTACTCTTTTTGCACACTTCTTTTTTTAGCACTTTTTCTTTCTTCTTTTGGTGCTCCTTTTTTTTATCTCTCTCTTTTTTTTACAACAACAATTTTAGGCACTAATTAGAATCATCACTACCAAATGTTCATCGTATAACATGCAATTGAAAAACAAGAAGCAAAGTAGAATAGAAGGAAATTTAAGGAAGAAAAAATTGAGATTAGAAACTTGAATCAAATACAATAGAAACCTAACTTTAAAGAACTTCCTAAGAGCAAATTAAAAAGCATGAACTCAATTGCCGAAAAACAAAAGCTCTTAACGCACATATGAATTGAAATTGAAAGGAAATTTAGGTGATTAAGCAAACACAAGGAAAATCCCACTAGACATTAAGATAACCAAGGTTATCTAGATGTGTAGGTGCATTTCCAAGGATCCAAGGGAGAAGCAAAGGTGCATTTAGAAGCAAAAAGTATGCAGTAAAACTGTATGCATAAAATGCAAGAAATGAAGCACAAATTGAAAGGCTAAACAAATGAATTTAAGACATAATTGGACTAAACATTACTCTAGACAAAACATATGGATTAGAAAATTAAAATGACTCAAAATAGATGAAATAAAAGATGAAAAAAATACTTAAATGAAACATAAAAAGGCACACAAATTCACCATGGCAGAGTTCTTAGGCACAATGGCCGAATGGATCCAAAGGAATAATGGTAAGAGCCATATAACCTATGAGGTGAATGGAAGAAACACAACAAGAAAATTAAAGAAATGAATGGAAACAACATCGAAATGACAAAACAAAAAGGAGGACAAGGCCTTATCTCTTGAAGCATCTTCAACCAAGCTTCATGATACTAGATGATGGTCTTTCGCCAGATGAATCCATGAAAATGCAAGGTAGAAGCTTCATGGATGACATGAGATTGTGCGAAAGTTAAGAGATGGAAGGGAAAAGTGACTCACATTTAGTGAAGGTTTTCCAGGTGAGGCCAACTCTAAGGAAGGAAGCTAGAGTGATTCTAGAGAGAATTCTACTCTAAGATGAGCTCAAACAAGAGATGTGCACCAAATTTGGCAACATTTCATTTCTTAAATTCAAGCTACCAATACATGAGGTAGAGACATATATTTATAGGAGCAAGTTGTCTTAAACCTAGATGACCCATATAAGTGTCATCTTGGAAGAGTTGGAGAGTAAGCTGGAAATCCTCTCCAATGAGAGGTAGGCATGTGGACACTACATAAGAGAATCCTCTCTAGTCATGGAATGACACATGACCACTACCTCTACCTCTCCACTAATGTCTTGGTCATCAAGTTTGAAGAATACTCTTTAACCCTTGGTCAACTGGCTACTTATGCACCCTATTTAGTCAACTTTAGGCCTTGTCCCAAGTTGACTTAAGTTGACCAACCTTCCTAGTCTATTTTGGCTCGTTATACAAATCCCAAAATGAAATTTCCTATACTACTTGGCCTAAAATTCAAGGCCCAAATACTATTTAATAATTTACAAAGAAACCTAGACTAGGTCTTCACATCTTCTTTAACCCAATTGAATATTAACTTGGGCCTACTTAGCTCATATGAAGCCCAATCTTCTTGGACCCTTTTAGTAATGGCTAGGGTGTTTGCAAACATAAAGCAACCCTTAGATGATTAATTATGTTAATCTAGCTTAGCTTAGTGCAGGGCGTCCCACACCTACCACATGGCAAACCCTTAATGGAGAGTTCTCTTACAAAGGCAGTGGTCATGTGTCATTGTCCTATTGGAGAGGCTTTTCATAAAGTATCTTTCCACATGGTAACACATGAGTGGTGCATTTTTCATGAGAGTAAGAGTGACACATGTAACATCCCTGTCGGATATTACGAATTTAAATAATAAAATAAAGACATAATAATAATACATCATTTAATATAAATTCATTTCCCAAAATCGAGGGAGATTTAAAACATTTATTTCATCATAAAATACCTCAAAATCCAAAAAATTATAAAACTCTAAAATATAATAGCCAAGTTCAATAATCCAAATGTTATAAGTCTTTAAATTTGATAAAATAATAATTCTGTAGAATATTTCCCAAATAGCCTAACACTCTGGCTCTATGCCTCACTAGATCCACCTGCAACATCATTTACTCACCTGTAACGCAATACACAATCATCGCCAAACACAAGTAGATAGGGTGAACTAACATCATAAAATACATATACAATTCTAATATATCAGCACAAACACATCAAAGGAAAACTATCCTTTGATTTCACCCCACATGGCCACCACCATGTCATCCATGATCTACGTCTTTAGATGAATAACTCAAGATGTCTTGCTGCCACACGTAGAGGCAACAACTTGTAGAACACATGCGAAAAACTTTCTAAGGACCATACTCTGTAACGCCAGGTGGATTCCCAATACGAACATAGTTCATAATGTCTCAAGACTACCAAACTCGTCAGCTAAATACTCAACAGGGCAATCTATCTGGACCCATCCGTACGAGCCCCAACTCGCACACTCACACCGGTAACACTTGCCAAACTGAGCCACAACTCAAGAGTTCCTCGTATTCATCCGCCATCCCGAGCCACAACTCAAGGAATGCCACGTGCTTAACCCCTATCCCGAGCCATAACTCAACGGATACGTTCTTAGCCACAACTCAAGGAACACCAGCAAGCTGACCTTCAAAACATCACCAAAGCCTTGTAAACCATGAACATCCAAAACAAGCAAAACACGAGCCCTGCCTTTGCATTATTGCATGGCGCTGCTCTTGAGCCACTAAGCGAAATTCGCTTCCACACCACCTGGCGGGGGACACGTGCTGTTAGGTGCCAAGCACCTCAAAACCCACTAACGTTGCAGACATCACCTGGCGGGACCACCCTCACCACCAAGCGCTATGCGCTCTAGAACCTCACTGTTTTTGTAGCTATCGCTTGGCGGGTCAATTACCACCACCAGACGCTACACCAGTATTTTAAAAATTTAGGCACCAATGACTCTTGAATTGGCCATCACCCAAATATTCGACCACTATCCTGTAAATAATCTCCAATTCAAAAATGATATATCCCATGCCTACGTCCTATGTCAATTAATAGTCATAACTTCAATTTTCCCTTTTTGTAACTTATGTGTATATTAAAGCCCAAAACACCATCTTAAACCACAACAACTAGCAGTTAAGTTTCTGAAATTGCACAACATAGCCTATCCATATTTATAGTTCATGCAGTAGCAAGGTATATCCAAACTGTATTCCATATTTTTGTTTTACTCTCAAGACCACCACCAGGCCATTCAAACAAAAACCAAGAAAACTGCGTGACAGGCATGCGTCGCCTGGCGATCAGGGTCATGCCACCAGGTGGTTGCTCTTCAGGAACCCAGAAAAACCCTCAAATTTGCATGAGTCGCTTGGCACTATAAATAGCCCACTGGGCGGTTTTTGGGAATTTTCTAGAAACACGAAAATTGTAGAATGGACAAAATATTTGCATCCAGTTAAACATACATTTGATACAATTGAGTGATATGAATTAAAAATAACGGTTCCAGCTCCCCTAACCTGGTTTCCTTTCGCTTAAACTTGTGAGTTCTTGGCTTCTCCCTTGATCACTATGTCGCCTAGCACTTCCCCTCAATTCAGCTCCCAATTACACTTAACTCTCATAGTACACTCGCAGAATTGTTTCTCCTCTTACTATTCAACAATGGCAGCCAAAAAACACTTTCTTTTCCCTTAATCCTCACTAAATTTTTGACTTAATTAGCAATGAAGGGAGGAAAACGAAAATGTGTATTAAGGTTGAACTTAATTGTCATTCAAAGTTCATTAGTGGTTGTTTTTCCCGCCCCTCCTTGCTACCCATTGTCAATTAGGGTTTTTGACCTTTCACATTCATGCCAAATAAATTTTGGCAAAAAGAAATTTATTTTGCATAAGCCTAGGTTCGAACCCCTAACCATACAAATGTCAAATCAATGCCCAACCATTCAACCAATTCATGTTTCGTGATAATTCCTATAATTCTAGGATTATATTATTACTCTACACGATCAATTATCCTATTAAAATGCATAATTAAAATAACACACAATTTGACATACATAGGATTTGAACCCAATTCCTCTCAATCAAGTACTCTCAACCACTTGAGCTAGTAATTTTCCACAACACAACAATCAACATTTAATGCCATAAAGGTTCCCACTACCCGCATTTATTAATTAATTATTCATTTAATTAATTAAATTTCGCAGCTCTTACATTCCCCCCAACTTATAAAATTTTTTGACTCGAAAACTGGACTTACCGAGAAATAGGTGTGGATACGACTTCCTCATGAGGTCTTCCATTTCCCACGTCATTTGTTGAGTCGCCTCATCCCAAAGAACCTTCACAGTTTAGATCTCCTTCCTTCTGAGTTGCTTGACTTGAGAATCCAAGATTCTCACTGGTCCAACTCCAATTGTCAGATCTTCGCGCACCTATACATCGTCCTCCTCCAGCACATGTGTAGGATCTGCAATGTACTTCCTCAACTGTGATACATGGAAGACATTGTGCAGATTTTCCAAGTGAGGTGGTGATGAGTCATTATTTTCTTCCATTCCACTAGCCTTTGTGTACCCATTAGACAGTTGTTCAGTGCTTAATTGTTCATCTTTAGAGTGTTTTTCATCTGTTGGGCTTTATTGAGCCACTGTTCAACGGCGCCAAATTTGATAGAGGTCGTACCCCACCAAATTAAAAAAGAATAAATGCAGTACATGAAAGTGAACCAAGTCGTCTCCCAACGACCAATATTTTCATTCAAAGCTTCAATTTCCAGATGAACACAACAATACAACACAGGGGGGATTGGCAGATTTATGGATGCAACACACAATTAAAAACTTAAATGCAGACGTCTAAAATCAATGTAAAAGCAACGTTGATTCCTTGCTTCAAATGAACATCCACCAATCATGGATTACGACTCAAAATGGTTATATTAACTCTCATGGAACCCGAATTAATTACTAAGCGCAAATTAACTCGAACTCAAGTGCACTTAAGCAAAGCACACATCCATGAATTTGCTATAGTTCACTAAGCATGAACACACAATGATTCCACTCTGCAAATTAAGCAAAAACAGAATTGTTTCTTCATTTAAACCCAAACGCAAATTCAGAATTGAGAGATTAACATAACTCCACCGAATAAAACACTAATCTCAAGTTTTCAATCCATTGTCTGCAAAGAATCAACACATAAACTTAGTTCCTCATGGAATCCGAATTAGGCTTCAACATAAATTTTGATTCAACCATCCAAATGAATGCAAATTGATGTAGAAAACCTAAATTGGTGCACGAATCAAAAATGTGCAAGGAAAGAAAGGGGCAACAACAAAAACAGCAACCAAAAATGAGAATACTTCAATATAAATGTTACCCAAATGGTAGAAAACGTTAATACAAGTTCAATGTGCTGTCCAAGACTCATAAAACGTGAAAAACGAATGGAAAACGTGAAAAATGCTTCACCCAAATACCTAAACATAATTAAAAACAAAAATTAGGCCAAATAGTGTGAAATTAGTCCAAATTCGGAACAATAGCCCAATAAAGCCCAACAAATGAAAAACACTCTAAAGATGAAAAATTAAGTACTGAACAACTATCTAATGGGTACACAAAGGCTAGTGGAATGGAAGAAAATAATGACTCATCAGGTGGCAAAGCATTCTGGTACGCTACTGGCCCAACCCTCCTCGTGATCTGATACGGATCAATAAATCGAGGAGTCAACTTCCTCGAATTGAGAGCTCTCCCAATACCGGTTGTCGGTGTAACCCTGAGGAATACATGGTCACCTGCCTTAAACTCAAGCGGCCTCCTCTTCTTATCTGCTTAGGAATTCTACCTGCTCTAATTTGCTCGCATCCGATTCTGGATCACTTTGACTTTCTTAATGGTTTGTTGTAAAAATTTTGGCCGAAGCACCACCGACTCTCTATCTTGTTGCCAGCAAACGGTGTCTTGAATCTCCTACCATACAAAGCCTCGTATGGTGCCATCCCAATGCTGGAGTGATAACTGTTATTGTACATGAACTCAACCAATGGTAGCATATCACTCCAAGTGCCCAGGTGATCCAACACACAAGTCCTCAGCAAGTCCTCGGATCATTGTATGGTTATCTAAGATTGACCTTCTGTTTGAGGGTGATAAGTTGAGCTCAATCTCAACTGAGTACCCAATGTTGCTTGTAACGATTGTAAGAACCTCGATGTGAATCTCGGATCGCGGTCTAATATTGTACTCGTTGGCACACCATGTAACTTGATAATCTTTCTGACATACAAGTCTACCAGTTTGTCCATAGACATTTTTTAATTAATTGGCAAGAAGTGCGCAAATTTTGTCAATTTATCTATAATTACCCACATTGAGTCATGACCATTCACTAACCTCGGCAATTGTGTTACAAAGTCCATGTAAGTGTTGTCTCATTTCCATTGAGGAATATCTAGAGGCTCCAACTTACCACCTGGCCTCTGATGTTCAATCTTCGCCTTTTGGCACACCAGACAAGATGCCACATAATCTACCATTTTTGTCTTCGTACCTGTCCACCAGAAAGTCACTTTCAGATATTTATACATCTTAGTCATACTTGGATGTATGCTAAGATGACTCTTATGCCCTTCCTCCAAGAGAATCTTCCTCAATGTAGGCTTCCTTTGTACACACACCCTCTCTTTGAAACGTAGGATGTCGTCTATGCCCATCCTAAAGCATCCGACGATCTGTTGCAGTTCTTAATCCTTACCCTGTTCCACCCGAATCTCCTCTGGGAACTTATTAGTGACCCTTAACATACTACACCTTATATGACCTACACCTGTGTGTAATCCCAAGTTCAAATCCTGTAGCTTCTCAATCAGCCCGAGTTCTTTCATCATCATAACAGACATGTGAACTCTCTTCCTACTCAGGGCGTCTGCAATGACATTGGTTTTACCATGGTGGTATAAAAACTCAAAGTCGTAATCTTTTAAATACTTCATCCACTTGCGTTGCCTTATCTTCAGTTCTTTCTGATCAAACAAGTACTTCAAGCTTTTGTGATCGCTGAACACCTGAAATTTGGACCTATATAAATAATGCCTCCAAGTGATGAGGGCAAATACCACTGCAGCTAGCTCCAGATCATGCATCAAATAATTCTTCTTGTGCATTTTCTACTGTCTCGACGCATAGGCCACTGACCTTTTGTCCTGCATCAACACACAACCCAAACCTTGGTATGAAACGTCACAATACACCTAAAACGTCTTGGTCGTGTCTGGAATTGCAAACACTGGTGCGGTTGTCAACCTTCTCTTCATATCCTAGAGGTAGGCTTCACACTCATCTGTCCAAGAGAAAGGCTGATCCTTTCTAGTGAACTGTGTTAGTGGTTGAAACATCTTGGAGAATCCTTCCACAAACCTCTAATAATATCCGGCTAAACCTAAGAAACTTTTCACCTCTGTAAATGTCTATGGTCTCTCCCACTTCGCCACCGTCTCAATCTTTGCTAGGTCTATTGCTATTCCTTGGGCTAACATTACATGACCCAAGAATTACACCTCTTTCAGCCAAAATTCACACTTCAACAGCTTTCCATATAACGGATGCTCTCTAAGAACTGCGAGCACTACTCTCAGATGATTTGTGTGTTTCTCTTGACTCTTTGAATAGATTAGTATGTCGTCAATGAATATTATGACAAACTGCTCCAAGTATGGCCAGAAGAACCTGTTCATGTAGTCCATGAATATGACAAGAGCATTCGTCACCCCAAACGGCATCACCACATACTTGTAGTGTCCATAGCATGACCAGAAATCGGTCTTCTACACATCCTATGACTTGACTAAGATCTGATGATATCCAGACCTCAAGTCAATCATAGAGAATATTGCTGCTACTCTCAACTGATCCAGGAAATCATCAATTCTTGGCAATGGGTACTTATTCATGATGGTCAACTTGTTCAGCTGACGATAATCCACACAAAGCCTTGAACTACCATATTTATTCTTCACCAATAGTATCGGTGCTCCCCATGGTGATGCACTCAGTCTGATAAACTTCTTCTCTAGTAGATCCTCAATCTGCTTCTTGAACTCCGCCAACTCTACAAGTGCCATTCGGTACGGTGTCATCGATATTGGGCCAGCTCCAGGGATGAGATCAATGGTGAAATTCACATCCCTCCTTGGCGATAATTCAGGAATGTCATCTGGAAATACATCAGCATACTCATCCACCACTAGTATGCTTCTGATCTGTTCAATTGTACTCTTCTTTTCTCCTTGGGCCACTATCATGTAACAAGTAGCTCCAACTTTTATCTCCTTCCGTGCCTTTTAAGTCGAGATTAACTCAAGTCCTCCTACATCTCGGAACACCACACTGCACCATCCATAATCAATAATAATGTGGTTGCAGGACAACCATTCCATCCCTAGTGCCTCCATCAGCAAGAAGATGAGATTCACCTTGAACCCGCGACCTGCCATTTCTATAGGGCATCTGATGAGTGCATATTTTTGCCCTCATTTAATGTTTAATTATGGGTTTATTGCATAAATGTTCTTTGGATATTTTGAGGTGTGTTAGTGCAGCTGCAACTACGTTGAACTCATGGAGGTGTGGAAATAAATTTCTTAAGGCTTTATGACACCTTAAAGATAAATCCAAGAATAAGAAATTATCAAAATCACAAAAATCCAAGCCAAGCATTGCATGAAGACGACAAGAAAAGCTTGAAAAAGTGAAGAAGTTTGGCTAAACCAAGAAGAGAGGAACACAAAAATTGGACCTTGCGATTTTCTTTATCTTTATGATAGAAGATAATTTGGGAAAAATATATCTTTACATATTTTATTTGATATTTTTAAATAATTATCTTATTTAATTATATCATAAAATATTAAAAGATTATAACTACCAAATCTTTTTAAATATGAGAATATCTTCTTGAATCTTTTTAGTTCCACAACAAACAAATATATTTTGAAGATATTGGATTATTTAGAAGATAATTTAAGGAGATTGCAAAGGGTTGATTTGAAAAATTAATACAAATACTAATTGGTGATAATTTATCATATATCTTTAAGTAATTAATTAATTTAATTATATTAGATATTGATATTATTAACCAACCATATTTGTCAAATAGTCTATATCTCTCAAAATATTTTTAAATATTTATCTTTATCTTTATTTTATAAGATATTTGAGAGATTTTAGAAACAGAAAAGCCCAGTCCAATTCCTATATAAAGAGACCAAGGGAGAAGCAGAAAGACAAGCTCGGCACGTCGGAATTGAGGAACTTTGAGGAACCCTTAGGGGGACCTAATTTCTTTCTCTCTCTCCATTCTTATATTTTTATTTTGCATTCATGGAGTTCTAAACTTCTTGGGTTGATTCCATTATAATTTCTTAATTGGATTCTGAGGTTAGATCAATTAATTTCTTTGTTCTTTTTATTATTGTTGAGGTTTTAATTCATCTATGTCTTTTATCTTTGAATCACGTAAAAAGTAATGATTTTA
>Ga0209589_1004866_pt1 | contig 23032 bp, 15 predicted proteins | sample CowpeawhiteBW_FD_187525 | JGI IMG/M metagenome (GOLD analysis project Ga0209589, IMG submission 187525) | Root nodule microbial communities of legume samples collected from California USA - Cow pea white BW (SPAdes) (version 2) | ecosystem: Host-associated > Plants > Roots > Nodule | place: USA...
TTTTTTATAAAGTACATCATTTAATTTTAATAAATAGTACAATATAAAATTAAATATAATAAAAAAATTGTTAAGATAATTTTTATTTTTTTTCATATTGTTTTTTGTGTTTTTTCACATGTTGTACTCATTTCTTACTCTTACCTGATTTCTTTTGTTACAAAAAAATAAAATAAAATTAAACAGAAACTCATTATTTTTGTCCTCATCTTTTTCACATCTTCTCTTATTCTTAAAGGAAAAAAATTTCTCTTGTCTCACTTAGGTAGTGCAATACTTGTTTAATATTTAGCCCTATTTTTTTTATCTCATTACCCTTTTGTATATTCATTTTTTATGAAAAGAGAAGAGCAAGTAATGTATGTATTATGTGATTTTTTATAGAGGATTTTTAAGTGTAACTTGATTATCATAGTTATTTTTAGAAATTATGTCTCTCAATTTTTGATTAAATTATAATACATTATTTTTTTAGTCTTAAACTTGTTTTATAGACACGTATATTGATAAAAAATTAAAGAATAAATTTATTTTTTAAAATTGATAAAAAAGAAGTGAATATGAGAACAAAAGCTTGTGATGAGTTTTGAATCGATATGTGCATATTAGTAAAATGGAAAATCAATATTTTGCGGATAATATGGTTATTTACATTGAAAAAAATAGATAAAAAATGTAGTTATGATTCAATTATTTGATAAGTTCAAGAATATGAAAAAATGAATGACAATATTATTTAGATATATGTATTTTCTGTTATAATTATAGCTATATTAAATTATGTATTACTTTTTCTTGAATTAGTGACAAAAATCTTAAATATATAAATTAAGTATATTATTTTGGCTCCTCCAGAAATTTTGGTCAATCCGTCACTAGGCATGGACCTTCAAACGTAAAACAATTGATGAGGCCTTTAGGTTTACCAGGCTATTATCGCAATCAGAGGGTACACAGAAATAATAGCCCTATTTTCTGATTTGTTAAAAAAGGATAGCTTCTTGTGGATAGATAAGGCTAAGCAAGCTTATGAGGATCTCAAACAAGTAGTAACGCATGCACCTGTCTTGATTTTACCAGATTTTTCATTTGTGCTAAAGGTAGGTGCTTCAAGTATGGGCATTGGAGCTATCTAGAACACCTAATTGCATATTTCTCCAAGTTTTATCCATGGATGCAAAAATAATATGCTTATGTAAGGGAGATGTATGCTATAACAGAAGCTTTAGATAAGTTTTGAAACTATTTGTTAGGCCAACATTTTTCAATTAGAACATATCAACGAAGCTTAAAATATCTCACCAATAAGTTTATTCAAATTCGAGAGCAATAAAGATGGTTATACAAAATCTTGGGTTTTTATTTTCATATTGAGTATAAACCAGGGAAGGAAAACATTAGTAGCTGATGGGCTGTCACGCTCCTTCATGATGTCATGGTCTGAACCTAAGCCAATATTCTTACAAAGAGTAAAAAAAGCTGACAAGAAAGATCTAACACCGTTGCAACAATTGGAAGCTTGCTATCAAACATTGATACAAATCCTAATTTTGATGTAAAGTAAGGATTATTGTATTGGAAAAAGCAAGTAGTAGTACCCTTGGATGCTACTCTTACTAAAAAATATTGGTGGAATACCATGACTCTCCAATGGGTGGTCATGCGAGAATGAAAAGCAAATATTAGTTGCTTTGTGCAATAATGTTTGATATGTCAACAGGAAAGATCCCAAAATGTGTTCCTTCCTATGTTGTTGCAACCACTACCTATCCCGACCCAAATATGGGAGGATTAGCAATAGATTTCACTATTAGTTCACCTAATTCTTTTGGGTTCATAGTAATTATGGTGGTAATTGATATACTATCCAAATATGGTCATTTTGTTGATCTTAAAACAATTTACAATAGTAGAAATGTCATCAAAGTGTTTATGCAAAATATTGTGAAATTACATGGCATACCTAAATGTGTTATTTCAAATAGAGATAAATGTATTTACTAGTTAGTTCTGGCAGCAATTATTCAAGCTTTATGGAACCTCTTTGTTGATGTCTTTTCCTTATCATCCTCAGTCAGATGGTTGATCTGAGGTATTGAACAAATGTTAGGAGATGTATCTGCATTGTTTTACATTTCATAATCCCAATAACTAGTTTAAGGTGTTGGCTTGGCAGAATATTGGTATGACACAACTTTCAACAATAGTTTAGGGATGATACCCTTCAAAGTTGTGTATGGCAGGGATCCTCCTACCTTGACTCAGTATAATTCAGAAGTCAAGGATCCTCCTTCACTTAAGGAGTTTTTACAACAACGAGATATATTATTATATCAGTTAAAACAAAATTTGGAAAGAGCTTAGATCAATATGAAGATACAAGCTGATAAAAAGAGGAGGCATTTAGAGTGAGGTGGGAAATTTAGTATTAGTGAAACTACAACGATATAGACAACACTCTTTGGCTTTAAAACACAATCAAAAGTTGGGAACAAAGTATTTTGGATCCATTGAACTAATTGAAAGAATAGGGTCTGTTGATATATAAACTCAAATTACCTTCATCTTGTGTTTCTTATTTCTTTACTCAAACCATTCAAAGAAGATGTGTCTCAACCGTATACAGGGGCGGAAGAATGAAGTGACGAGGGGAGTCACGGCTCCCCCAACCATTTTTTTTTACTTTATTTTATATATATTTAAAAAATAATATTTATAAATTATTACATTATTTATATTAATTGATTTTTATTTTATTTTATTTTCTATATATTTTAAAAAAATATATTTATATATTACTACTTTATTTATATATTATTACTTTATTTATATATTATTACCTTATTTAGATTAATTTAGTTTAGAAAATATTTTTTAAAATTTAAAAATCACGTTTTTCTCTACAATAATTTCTTATACTTTTTTATTTGGTTTCTCTCTTTCGTGCCTCCATCTCTTTCTCTCGTTTTATTTCCATCTCAATTTTCACCATCAATTCCTTATTATTTTCAAAATCAAATTGCACTACGACAAAATTGAAGAGCTAAGGAACATTTTGGACCGAACAATTACTTCTTTTGAGTAAGTTCATCTTATCCTTTTTTTTACGCTCTTGTATGTGGATTTTCTACGCTCTAGGCATATCTCTATCTGTTAGAGATCATGAAATCATTCTTTAATTGTTGATCAAACTCTTCTTTGTGTAGATAGAGCTATTTTAGGCTTTGAAGTTGTGTAAGGGAAGAACTAGATTAGGAATCTACTCTAAGATAAGGGAAGCTAATCATTTATAAGTTATTAGTTTTCTTAAAATATTGAGTCTTGCTTTTAAGATTTAGTTTGGGGTATTCATAATTTTATCTTTTTGTAAATAAGTGAGAGGTGAAAAATTTATATTAGAAAAATTATGATAAAGAGAAAAAGAATTGATTCTTTTTTCAAGAGGAAGGCTTGTGATGAAGATGAATAAAATGCATCTTCGTCATCTAAAATTGAGAAACTTCATGAGAATCCAAATATTGAAGAAAACAAAAAACAACTCTCTAAGGTTCCTAAAGTTACATATAATGAATTTGAAAATACTTTAGAACGTGATCCAGGAAAGCGTCTTCAAATTTGGCAATACCCACCAAATCAAATTGATCAGGTACGAATGGCTTATCTAAAAAGGGGTTCATATCAAATGCGTCTAGAAAATTATCCATTGTCTGGTAAAGATGATCATCCAAGAAGATTTCAGTACACATGGTTTAGCTTATTTCCTTCATGGTTAGAGTATTCGCCATTAAAAGATGCTGCATATTGCTTGCCATGCTATCTTTTTAGTAAAAAACCAAGCGGACGACCTGACTCAAATGTTTTCATTGTTACAGGTAATTAAGTTTATTTTCATTGAATTCTAATTGGCAATAAGTTGATTGTCATAAACATGTTTTAACTTTTTGAATGTTATTTTATAGGTTTTAAAAGTTGGAGGAAAGTTAATAATGGAAAAATTGTGTTTTCCTTAAACACATTGGGAAGGATCCTTGTTCACCTCACAATAATGGAAAAAATTGTGTTTTCCTTAAACACATTGCATATTTGTTAGAAATTGATGAGCTTGAAAATGGTAAAGGGGCAAATCAAATTGGTACTTTAAAACGAGCTGGGGATACCCGTTGGAGCTCCCATTTCTCTTCTATTTGTAGCTTGATCAATATGTATGATGCAACTTATTTAGTTCTAGAAAAAATTATTGTTGATGGATCTACTTATTCACAACATGGTGATGCTGATAATGCTTACAAAAGCTTGACCTCATTTGAGTTTCTACTGATCTTGTATTTGATGAGAGAAATTATGGGGATAACAAATATTCTTTGTCAAGCATTACAACAACAATCTCAGGATATAGTTAATGTTATGCGTCTAGTTTCTTCTTCAAAAGGACTTATTCAAAACTTGAGAGAAAATGGTTGGGATAAGTTATTAAAAAATGTGACTTATTTTTGTGGAAAACATGATATTGAGGTGCCTAATTTTGGGGCTTCTTATGTAGCAAGGCAAGGACGCTCTCGTCACCAAAAAGATCATATTACAGTGGAGCATTATTTCAAAGTTGAAATATTCTTTGTTACCATTGATAAGCAATTACAAGAGTTAAATTCTAGATTTAATGACCAAGCAATGGAGTTATTAATTCTAAGCTCTGCTTTGGATCCTAAGGATGCTTATAAAGCTTTTAATATTGATAAAATTTGCACTCTTGTGGAAAAATATTATCCCATGGTTTTCAATGAGTAAGAGAAGATTAATTTGAATTTTCAACTTTAACATTTCATTATTAATGCTCGTCAAGATTTAAATTTGAAGAATTTATCAACAATGCAAGAGTTATGTACATGTTTGGCAACAACAAAAAAGTCTGAAGTTTACTACTTTACTACTTGATAGATAGATTACTTCGTCTTATCATGACTCTTCCAGTTTCTACACCTACAACTGAAAGATCTTATTCTGCAATGAAAATAATCAAGAACAAGTTGAGAAATAAGATGGAGGCTGAATTTTTAGCAAGCCCTATGATAATCTATATTGAAAGGGATATTGTAACTAGCTTCAACTCTGATTCAATTATTGAAGATTTTAAGTCATTGAAAGAGCGTAAAGGAGCACTTTGACTAAAGGTAACTTTTGTTTTTTGTTTTTTATATTATTGTTGATGATAAACTTTATGTTACTCTTTCATATATATTATTGTTATATTGTTTGGATTCTATTGTCATGAGTGCTTATTTTGAATAAAAAAAATGATGTAAAGAAATTATTTTTTTTAATTAAAAGAAATTAATTTTTTTAATTAAAAATTAATAATTTATATATAACAAATATAATTTGGCCTCCCTAAAATTTTTGGTCAATTTTGCCATTGCCTAGATAATCGATTGTTTGCTGGAACTTTTGTTTTTAGAAAACCCATTGGAATAATCGATTATCATAAGTGATAATCAAATATCCTTGGTAGTTTGAACGTGTTTGTTTAGTTTTTAACCTAATTTTTAAAACCCTTATTTAAAGAATTGTAGTGCTACTTCGAACTTACCTTTTTTAGAGCTAGAGTCTTAGTGTTGTGTGTGCAAAGTGTTCTTTGAGTATTCTTAAAAGAGCTTTGAAAAGCCTAGTGTGAGTGGAGTGATAACTTTTCCTAAGAGAATTTCTAAGAGATTGAATGTTGTTGTTGTTGCTAGGAAAGCTAGGTCAAGCTCTCTGTGTGATTCAGATGAAGTTTACTTTTATCTCTTGTGTCTTCAAGAGAGGTGTTTTCTTTTCCTTATTCTCTTTAATCTGATTGTAATATGATATTTATAGTGATTAACTTAATCTATTTGTTTAAAGAGATTAACAATTGGACGTATGATCTTTTTATTCTGAACAAGTATAAATACTTGTGTTGAATCTTCTTCTCTATCTCTTTAATTAATCTACAGTTTCATTTAAAGGAACTAAAGGTTTAAATTAAATGGTAAATTTTTGGAACAATTTTTAAAGTATTAATTTTATTAATAAACCAATTCACCCCCTCTTGTTTTTTTCCAAAAGCAAATTATTCCGCTGCATGTTTTCAACATTACTTAGGTTCTGATCCACTCACTTAGTGAAACCATCTCCTCGCTAGGCGAAAAGTACACAAATGTTCACTTGTCCAGCGACTAGATGACTTGCCCAACGAGTGTATCACTAGGACTTTAGGAGGAAAATCCTCTAAAATTCACTCAAAGAGGGTGCTCTCTACCAACGACTACAAATTCAGTAAACTCTTTGACTCTGGATTCGCTAATCGAGTAGGTACTCGACCAACGACTCCTAAGTCAGTGACCCCCTAACTTTAGGTTTGCTCGGCGAATGAATTCTCGCTTAGAAACTCCCAAGTCATTAAGCCTTTGACTTTGGATTTGTTGAGTGAGCTATCCCTCGACCAACGAGTTGCATAATTATGCGGAACATAATTCTGCATAATTATGCATTCCCAATCAAGTCTAAACAACTCATGAACCTTCACAAATACCAAACACATACCAAACTTGAATGAATCACAAACATGAGCGCCAAAAACTCTCAAATACAAAACCAATTCAAATGTTATGCATAGGTAACAACCTCAAGTTTAAAACATCAATTTCACGCAACCATATATCATTCCATAGATCAAACACAACAACAATTCATAGTATCATCATATAATCTATCAATTCAATATTAATATAACTTAAAAACACTTCAATTAACTTCTCGTACTTGTAAGATGACGCGAACCACTCAAGGAGTGTCAAACCTCCCTTCTAGCTATCAAGACGAACTAGTCAGCCTAAGAACATCACAACATGATCAAGGAACATCATTATAACCATTGATCAGCAGAAACTCACGAGGAAGACATAGAAGTCATATGCAAGCCAATATCACTCACATGCATAGAGATTAACACCAAACCAAGGGAAAAGATAGAAATTTGACTAACTCAATTTGAGAAATTGATTGGACGGGAATGGAGAGCTCACCACAAGGTTCATTCCAGCGATCTCTGATCTTTAAAAAGATGAACACATGAATGAGAATTCTAAAGAGAAGAAAGAGAGGTATGAGAAAAGGTTTTTAGAGAGATGAAGCGTTTATAAATAGTGAAACTCGTTTATAAATTTCTATTTATACTTTAGCTTTTTAATATTAAAATAATCGAATATCATTATTTTAAACACTCTATCAATCCTAAAATACCATTTTCTAAATTTTTACTTGAAGTAATTTTAGTAATGGAAAACGTGATTGAGAAATATTTTATTGAGAAGTTACTAAACTCTATCTTAATTAATACATCATTGTGATTAACACTAAATGTGATGCATCTATGTATACAGAAGCGGAACAAGGTTACGACAGAGGGGAGCCACGCCTCCCCTAACCGTTTTCTTTTTTTCTATTTATTTAAAAAATAATATTTATTAATTATTACTTTATTTATATTGATTGATTTTTATTTTATTTTACTTTTTATATGTTTTAAAAAATATATTTATATAATATTACTTTGTTTATATATTACTACTTTATTTATATATTATTACCTTATTTATATTAATTTAGTTTGAATTTTTTTTAAATTTAAAAATCATGTTTTTTTTTCTATTATAATTTCTTATATTTTTTTTATTTGGTTTTTCTCTTCCGTGCTTTCATCTCTTTCTCTCATTTTATTTCCATCTCAATTTTCACCATCAATTCCTTATTATTTTCAAAATCAAATTGCACTATGACAAAATTGAAGAGTTAATGAACATTTTGGACTGAACAATTTCTTCTTTTGAGTAAGTTCATTTTTCCCTTCTTTTTTTAAAGCAATTTATTTTCCTCTTGTATGTTGCTTTTCTATGCTCTAGGCATATCTCTATCTGTTAGAGATCATAAAATCATGTTTTAATTGTTGATCAAACTCTTCTTTGTGTAGATAGAACTATTTTAGGCTTTGAAGTTGTATAAGGAAAGAGCAAGATTAGGAATCTACTCTAAGGTAAGGGAATCTAATCATTTAGAAGTTATTAGTTTTCTTAAAATATTGAGTCTTGCTTTTAAGATTTAATTTGGGGTATTCATAATTTTATTTTTTTGTAAAAGAATTGACAAATTTATATTAGGAAAATTATGATAAAAGGTAAGAGAATTGATTCTTTTTTCAAGAGGAAGACTTGTGATGAAGATGAAAAAAAAAACATTTATGTCATCTAAAATTGAGAAACTTCATGATAATCCAAATATTGAAGAAAACGAAAAATAACTCTCTAAGGTTCCTAAAGTTACATATAATGAATTTGAAAATATTTTAAAACGTGATCCGAGGAAGTGTCTTCAAATCTGGCAATACCCACCAAGTCAAATTGATGAGGTACGAATGACTTATCTAAAATGGGGTCCATATCAAATGCATCTAGAAAATTATTCGTTGTCTGGTAAAGATGATCATCCAAGAAGATTTCAGTACACATGGTTTAACTTATTTCCTTCATGGTTAGAGTATTCACTATTAAAAGATGCTACATATTGCTTATCGTGCTATCTTTTTAGTGAAAAACCAAGCGGAGGACTTGACTCATATGTTTTCATTCTTACAGGTAATTGAGTTTATTTTTATTGAATTTTAATTTGCAATAAGTTGATTGTTATTAACATGTTTTAACTTTTTGAATGTTTTTTTTTTATAGGTTTTAAAAGTTGGAGGACCATTTTGACTAAAAGTAACTTTTGTTTTTTTTTATATATTATTGTTGATGATAAACTTTATGTTACTCTTTCATATATATTATTGTTATATTATTTGGATTATATTGTCATGAGTGCTTATTTTGAATAAAAAATAATGTAAGAAATTAATTTTTTTTAATTAAAAAAATAATTTATATATAACAAATGTAATTTGACCCCTCTAAAATTTTTGGTCAAGTTCCGCCACTATATGTATACATTATTATTTATTATAGTATTGATTAAATATTCAATATAAACACTCTTGAAGAAATTAGAATTATACAACTATTACTCGACTTATGCAAATGAAATTCAAAAGTATATAACAAAATGCATAACTAGGATACCTAACAAATAGAAATGTAATAAAATTTAATTGCGTGTTATAAAATATAATTAAATATGCAGGAAAAAGAAAATCTAATTCACAGTTGTCTCAATTATGATGGTTTACAATTTTATTCCGAAACTTTTTGTGAGATGTACCTAAAAGTCGTATTTGATAATGATTTTGTCGATTTTAATTTTCTTTTTCTAATATTACTTACATATATGCAATTGTTGTTCCATTTTCCACATGCAGAAAGATCAAGATATACAATTTTCTTTATTTAAATTTAGTTAAACAGTATATTATAAGATTGTTTATTTATCTTCTTCGACATCTATATATTTTTATGAGTAGTAAGATGTTACAATTTTTTGTATTAGAACAGGTAATATCTTAAGTGATATGCGGGAAATGAGGTTTTGTTATTGTTTCGGTTGGTTTCACATTATTTAACGTGAAAACAAGTTTAAATATATTTTTCTCTTTTAATTTTTCATCTTTAAAATAAAAATTGTAAAACAAATTCGGCCTTTCAAAAAGGACAATATTTTGATGTGGTCACAGACCAACAACTCAACAAACATTGGGAACAGTTATACTTTTGTTGTGCACGTCGATTGTAGCAGGAGCAAGTTAGTTGGAGGGTTTGTTTCAATTCTTAAGCCTTTTCTTTTATGTTATCACAATATTTTCAGAAAAAAAAGTTCACAAATCGCGAGGGGTGTAAGTTGCATTTCTGATTTCGTTAAAATTATTATTAAATATTTAAAAAAATTATTTTGTATTTTCAATTTTATATACTTGTTCTTCTTAATTTTGTTCTCTTTTTCTAATTTTTAATTTTTATTTTAGAGGTGGTTCAATTGAAACCAAATAATTTTTAATTGTTTGTACTTAGGATTTTAGGATTTTAGGTTCGTCATTGAGAGTACATGGATTGTAACAGTTTGCTGAAAAAAAATATTTTATATTGTTTTCGTAAAATATAAATATATAATTCAATTTAAAGAATTTTTTTTAAATAAATTAAGAATAAAAAATATATTTAACTTTTAAAGTATTTATATTTTATATAATTATTTCTAAACGATTGGTGGAGAAAAACTACTATATTTTTCAAATGTAAATTTAAAATTAGTCAATTGATATTTACTTTTTAACACATTTAGTACGATGTTATGTATTGACATTTAACGCGTTAGTTTTAATTAAAATTTATACAAAAAAGGTTTGCATGGAAGAAAAAAAAATATTAATAAAATTGCATGATTTTGGAGAATTTAGACATATATGGAAAGTTTAATCGCTTTAATGAAACGTGATTATGAAATTTTTTGGCGTTTCCCTGTTTGGTTGACCTAAAAAAGGAAATCCATTGAAGATGTGATGCCAACGTGCTAACACGCCAAGCAACTAATTATTAAAGTATATATCATTTGAGTTAGGCTGTTGAATTGAAGGACCAAACATTGTTTTAGCTGGCATTTTGCTAACATTTTTTTCTTTTATTTTTTCTTTGTAAAAGAATAAACATTAATTTTTTTTCTTTAAAGTTAAAATTGTTTCAGCACAAGTTAATGGGTGGAAGTTCTTATATGAATTTTCTAACTCTTCAATTTTAAATTTATACATTAATTAGTTTTAACTTATTAAATTTTTTTTTTTTTGAAATTTCTTATAATTTGTGTAAATGTATTCTTAAAAGTAAACGATCAATTACATTTTTTTAATTACGGAAATATATATTATTTATCACTATCGTAAATTGTATAAGTAATATACGTAATATTCTATTTAATAGAATAATTCAACTCAAGAAAAATATTACATATTTAATACCTTAAGACAACCATATACTAGGAATTTCTATTGTAGTTATTCCAAAAAATAAACACAGAATTGATATATTGCTACAATCTAAAACTCTAATCAAATATGACAAAAGGTAAACCTTACAAAAATTTTTAGAAAGACACAACATAGTTATGAAAGCAAATCTAAAGAACTAAATAGTTGCACTACCATCACCGTCATCATCATCAGGGGAACTTAAATCTTTATCTGCTTACATAAAAATATTGGTGATCATTGCAAAAGAAGAACAACACCACAAGATGCACACACAAATTAAGGTAAGCTAACATAAAAAAAAAAGTTTTTATTAAACATATTAACTCATATTAGGAAGCTAAGTAATTCACATCATTATAAGCAACAAGTCACGTTGTAAAAGACCCATTAAACTCAATTGTCCGGATAACAAGCATTGGTGTAGAACTAATTGGAAGCTTTGACACTTGTGATGGATAACTTTCACCTACAAGGTTAATCATATATTGGTTCCTAGAACTACAAATGGTTCTTCCAACCAGTACCTCCTACTACTCTCCACTACTAATTTATTCTCTTTTATATGAGTTTGAATGATTAGTAGAGTGTCACGATAAACTTTTAAATTTTGAATCCTTACATTAATGCACATCAAAACACACATACTTTAAAAGGATTTTCTCTTGAAAATTCATTATTGTTCTCAATTCACAGTTTAACAAGTCAAATACATAATATCATTAATATACAACACATTTATCCATTGACAAGGTCATCATCATCACAGATCATACATCACTATATTCCAAAATTTCATAGCATCCACAAACATTGACATAATCACCAAGTATATTACACAGTAACTTAACAACACATGCATATTGGTTGGGGGTTTTAAAAATAAAATTGCATCTTTTACAAAATTCCAAAAATTATGTTCTTACCTTCAAACTAAATATAATTGAATTAAGAATTTAATGCAAAAGAAATCAACCCAATTGGGTAACTGTGGACAAAGTTATATACCAAACAATCAACGGAGGTCGAAGTTGTCACCAACCTAAACTATAGGAACCTTACCCAAACAAAGTGCTATGACTATAGATCTTCAATCAAAGATCCCAACAGTCAAAATAAAGAATCATATGACTAGGACATATTGTAAACATTTCAGCTCGATCTGAAGTATAATAAACTAAAATCACAATTTTCCCGAGATGACTCAAAGTTGAAAAATCCAACTCGTGCAGCGAGATTTCCTCTCTGCCAATGTTAATTTCAGCACTCGCTCAACGAGTGGAGGGCTCGCCGAGCAAGTTTGGGATAACGTAAAAACTTAAATTCTACAATTTGGGAGTAACACAAGAACCTAAACCTCATTATAAACTTCATACAAGTTAGAAACATTTCCAATTTCACATTACAAACTCAATTTTCATCAAATTTATCTTTAAACGACATGCATTCAACAATACCCCAAATTTTTTCTTACCCATACATACCTAAACATGAAATTAAGGATTTTTCATCTCTTATCCACAAAGAACAAAACCAACAAATCAATGAGCTACCAAACACAACATCAACACACAACCAGACATTCAAACAAAATCATTATGCAAGAAGTAAAGTTTAGCTTCACTCGCCTTCAAAGGACCGCTTAAAACTCTAAAAACCCTAAAAATGCCCTTAAGCTTGCAAAAATTCTATCTCAACCTAGAGACAATGAAAAGAAACAATCGAACCTAACCAAACGAACCATTGATTAGCAAGGAGATAAAACAAAGAATCTATGAGCACATACAACCCAAGAAGACTTACAAGCGTGGCCCAGAAAAAGAGCAGGTATCGAAGTAGGCAAAAATTTTGACTTACCTGAAAGAGGATTTTGTTCGATCAGATTCAAAGAGGGCTTCACAACGATCGCAACCTCGACCTATGATCACGAGAATGATGAACTATGAGTGAGAAGCTTCATGAATAAGATGGAAGTTGTGGAGATAATGCATTTTATAAGAGAAGCAAAGGTTCTATGTTTGAAACTTTTGGAGTAGGAGAGTTTGAATTTTCTTTTTAATAAAAACATATTTAAAATTTTTAAAAGGAGTTTTACGATATATATATATATATATATATATATATATATATATATATATATATATATATATATATATATATATATATATATATATATATATATATAACATCTTAATTTACGATTTTCACAATGCTATATTATTTTTAAGATATTTGTGTAATTTTAATTTTATTGAAATAACTTTATGAGACTTGCCCGTTTATTGATGTTTACAAGATAAAAGATTTGATTTAGGATTTTTGATTTTTTTTAAGGAACATTTTGTGATTTTGTTTTCTCTGTGAAGTTTTACTTCTTTATATTGAAAAGAAAATTTAGACAAAGGGGCGATCTTATTTTCTTCTTTTACATCAAATTTAAGTTATAATTGAAGTTGGCGTATGTATTTTAAGTATAACTTCTTGCATGTGAGTTTTCACTTTGAAATTTAGATTAAGAAATGTGTGGATTGTATCAACCTTGACCAAGTGTAAAAAAAAATATATAATAATTATTTATAGAAAAACTTTTGATTGTTATTATAATTGGTTGTTATGATGCATATGATTTTTTGTTAGTGTAAAGTGTTACTTATGACTTCTTAATTAAGTTGAACTTTAGGTTAAATAATTTGCGTTAGAAGTTGATCTATAAAGGTGTGGTTTAGCTAATAGAGATGTGGTTGAACTCATAGATGTGTGTTCAATCTATGGATCATTAATAGTGTCTTAAACTTTGCATGATTTTGGTTTAGATGGTATGTCTTACTAATAATATTTTAAAACAACTATTATCATTTTTAAAAACAAAATTTCATAACCAATTTTTTAACATAATTTAAAATTAATTATGTGGTGGGTCAATGATAGAATTACTATCAAATATATCATGAAATTGTTTAATTATTTAAGCTAAGAAAATATAAGGCTTAAAAATAGAAAAAGGAAATGTGCTTTGTATAACGTTCTTGAATAGGATAATATTGTTGTCAAAATTGACATAGGGATAACGTTCTTGAATAACTGTTGTATCTTCCAATGTGGCTTATGTGGATGGTACTCCTTCCCAATGAATCAAACACTTGTGTAATATGTTTATTGTTCCTGATAATCACTCAACGTTGCAGGACTGTAAGTGGTTGTAACAATGGACCTCTTTCATTAGTAATAAAAAAACAAAGTTATATAATACATAGATGCATCACATTTAGTGTTAATCACAATGATGTATTAATTAAGATAGAGTTTAGTAACTTCTCAATAAAGTATTTCTCAATCATGTTTTCCATTACTAAAATTACTTCAAGTAAAAATTTAGAAAATGGTATTTTAAGATTGATAGAGTGTTTAAAATAATGATATTCGATTATTTTAATATTAAAAAGCTAAAGTATAAATAGAAATTTATAAACGAGTTCCACTATTTATAAACGCTTCATCTCTCTAAAAACATTTTTTCATAGCTCTCTTTCTTCTCTCTAGAATTCTCATTCATGTGTTCATCTTTTTGAAGATCAGAAATCGCTAGAGTGAACCTTGTGGTGAGCTCTCCATTCCCGTCCAATCAATTTCTCAAATTGAGTTAGTCAAATTTCTATCTTTTTCCTTGGTTTGGTGTTAATCTCTATGCATGTGAGTGATATTGGCTCACATGTGACTTATATGTCTTCCTCGTGACTTTCTGTTGATCAATGGTTATAATGATGTTCCTTGATCATGTTATGATGTTCTTAGGTTGACTAGTCCGTTCTGATAGCTAGAAGGGAGATTTGACACTCCTTGAGTGGTTCGAGTCATCTTACAAGTACGTGAAGTTAATTGAAGTGTTTTTAAGTTATAGGAATATTGAATTGATAGATTATATGATGATACTATGAATTGTTGGTGTGTTTGATCTATGGAATGATATATGGTTGCGTGAAATTGATGTTTTAAACTTGAGGTTGTTACCTGTGCATAACATTTGAATTGGTTTTGTATTTGAGAGTTTTTGGCACTCATGTTTGTGATTCATTCAAGTTTGGTATGTGTTTGGTATTTGTGAAGGTTCGTGAGTTGTTTAGACTTGATTGGGAATGCATAATTATGCAGAATCATGTTCCACATAATTATGCAACTCGTTGGTCGAGGGATAACTCACTCAACAAATCCAAAGTTAAAGGCTTAATGACTTGGGAGTTGCTAAGCGAGAATTCACTCGCTGAGCAAACCTAAAGTTAGGGGGTCACTGACTTAGGAGTCGTTGGTCAAGTACCTACTCGCTCAACGAATCCAAAGTCAAAGAGTTTACTGAATTTGTAGTCGTTGGTAGAGAGCACCCTCTTTGAGCGAATTTTAGAGGATTTTCCTCCTAGAGTCCTAGTGATACACTCGTTGGGCAAGTCATCTAGTCGCTGGACAAGTGAACATTTGTGCACTTTTCGCCTAGCGAGGAGATAGTTTCACTAAGTGAGTGGATCAGAACCTAAGTAATATTGAAAACATGCAGCGAAATAATTTGTGTTTGGAAAAAAACCAAGAGGGGGTGAATTGGTTTATTAATAAAATTAATACTTTAAAAAATTTTCCAAAAATTTACCATTTAATTTAAACCTTTAGTTCCTTTAAATGCAACTGTAGATTAATTAAAGAGATAGAGAAGAATATACAACACAAGTATTTATACTGGTTCAGATCAAAAAGATCATACGTCCAATTGTTAATCTCTTTAAACAAAGAGATTAACTTAATCACTATAAATATCATATTACAATCAGATTAAAGAGAATAAGGAAAAGAAAACATATCTCTTGAAGACATAAGAGATAAAAGTAAACTTCATCTGAATCACACAGAGAGCTTGACCTAGCTTTCCTAGCAACAACAACATTCAATCTCTTAGAAATCCTCTTAGGAAAAGTTATCACTCCACTCACACTAGGCTTTTTAAAGCTCTTTTAAGAATACTCAAAGAACACTTTGCACACACAACATTAAGAGTGTGTTTGGATAGAATATTTTAATGAAGTAATTCATTTTTTTGAAGAATTTAGATTTTTTTGTAATGAAATGCTTTGTTTGGATAGAGAAATTAAAAAGCATTTCAAATGCAAGCATTTTTTTGAAGGATTTCAATTAGCTAAATTAGTAGAAATTCAAATACCCTCAAAATAGGTGGAATTTCAACCTCACATTCTAGACGATCCGGACGGGCCCGACGACCCGGACGTGCCCGATGACCCAGACGTGCCCGACGACCCGAACGTGCCTGACAACCCGGACGGGCCCGATGACCCGGACAGGCCCGACGACCCAGATGTGCCTGATGACCCGAACGGGCCTGACGACCTAAACTAGCCAAACAACCCGAACGAGCCCGACGACCTAAACGGGCCCGATGACCCAAACAAGTCTGTCAAACCAAACGGGCCCGACGATCCACACAGGCCCGATGACCCGGACAGGCTTGACGACCTAGACAAGCCAAACAACCTGGACGAGCTTGATGACTTGGACAGGCCCTTCCAAATCATTGGGCCCATACACCTAAAAGATCCCGAAGACCCGGACGAGTCCGACGACTAGGACGGGCCCGAGGACCAAGACGGGTCCGACGACTCGAATGAGACCGACGACCCGGACGGGAACGATGACCCGGACAGGCCCGATGACCCGGACGGTCCCGACGATCCAGACGGGACCGACGACTCGTACGGGTCAGACTATTCGGACGGGCCCGACGATCCAGACGGACCCGAAGGTTTGAAAGGGCCCGTCTACGTCATCGGGCCTGTCCGAGTCATTGGACGTGTCCAAGTCGTCGGGTCCGTACGGGTCCTTGGGCCCATCCTAGTCGTCAAATTCGTCCGGGTCTTTGGGCCCGTCTGGGGGTACAGCCACGTCCGGGTTGTCGAACCTATCCGGGTGTTCGGACCCATCCGGATTTTCGAGCTCGTTCAGCTCTTCGAGCCCGTCCAGGTCGTCAGGTCCGTCTTGATCGTCGGGCCCGTTCGGGTCGTCGAACCCGTTTGGAGGATTGGGCCAATGACGTAGACGGGTTGGACCGGGCCATATTTACGAACTTGACGACACAATTGTGCAGTATGGGCCGTTAGGCCTCTAGATCATCGGGCCACCCAGTCTGTCTAGGCTTCCCAGTCGGTCCAGCTCAGGTGGGTCGTCGGGTCTAACCAATCTGGTTGCGTAGTTGGGTCTGCCCAACCCATCTAGGTTGTCGAATATGTTTCCAAATTTATCATGAATTCAAAACATAATTAAGCGTAAAATAAATATTGTTAAAATTAAATTTTATCTCACAATAAATTCAATTTTTTTTCCAAACAAGAAATTGAAATGTAAGGTATTTTAATTTCCTTATCCAAACAAGTTATTTAAAAAATGAATGGAATTTAATTACAAGCAATTCAAATACAAAGCATTTCAATTTCTAAGCATTGTTGAAATGTTCCATCCAAACACAAGGTAAGGCTCTAGCTCTAAAAAAGGTAAGTTCGAAGTAGCACTACAATTCTTTAAATAAGGGTTTTAAAAATTAGGTTAAAAACTGAACAAACATGTTCAAACTACCAAGGATATTCGATTATCACTTATGATAATCGATTATTCCAATGGGTTTTCTAAAAACAAAAGTTCCAGCAAATAATCGATTATCTAGGGAGATAATCGATTATTCCAGTGTGTTTTTGAAAAATTGCAGTCAACTTAAGATAATCGATTATCCTTACACTGTGGATTTTACAAAAATGAGGGAACCTAGAGAGATGAAGATTCTTAGTTAATTTAAACTACTTTACAACAACAATTAACTTATTATATAAGATGACTTTAAACATTAAAAGCTTGTCTTCAATTTATCTTCAAATTTGCTTGGTCATCATTCAAAATCTCAAAGCTTTCTTCTTTAACCAACAAGTACTTGTTAGATGATCAATTGTACTTGAGGTTTAATTGAGATTTGTTGATACTAATTCAAGGATAATTATGGTGAATTGTCGTAGTATATGCATTAATGTAGGGATTAAGTTAGAAGTTATCTTGATACTCTAATAACCATTCAATTCTCAAATAGAGAAGAATGATATATGTGGTGAGAGGAGTAGGAGGTCCTAGTTTAGGGGTTTTACCTTGACCAAAGGAGTTAACAGACTAACCTTGTGTGTGGTAAAGTATAAATCTTTGTCTATCGCTCTGTAGAGCACTAGATGCCACTACAAGTGCACAACTTACCAAGGTCCAATATCAATGCATGTATCTGGATAATTGAGTTATAAGTATAGGTCTTTGTATGAAATAGGATGATTGATTATGTATGACTTAAGTAATTGTATTCTTGAATGATTTAATCTTTTTATACATTAGCTTACCCTCTTCTCTGTATCTTGTTTGTCTTTTTGGGTTTTCTTTTCTCTTTTGCAATGATCACCTGATTGGTGTGAGCAAACAAGGAAGCTGTAGCTAGATTGGTTCAAGGAGAGGAGGATGCAATTGTCTAGTTAGCATCTAGAATTCTTGTGTATATAGATATGTTTTTGAAAAACTCTAGATTTTTAGCTTTATCACATATAAATTTATTAAATTTATATTTTAGTATATCTTGGAATCACTGTAATATGGTGTTTACATGTCGATATTCTATGATTTATGATCATTAGCTATAAAATGTTTTGTTTGATGATGTTAGACTATTAAATGGGATGTCACACTTCATCTATTCTAATGATTTTTTTTTCTTTTTTTTTTCATAAAAAATACAACTTCTTATATCTTTTAAATTTCGAAATAAAATAATTTTGTTTTCTATTTATATCTTTAAATAATTTATACCATTATATAAGGATCTTACCTTTTGGTCTACATTTTTTTCTTATTATATATTTAAGTAACATCTTCTTTAAATCAATTTTACCAAATTTATCTTTTAAGCATTCTTTTTTTAAAATTTACCGTTTTTTTTTATTTGACAATTTTTTTCCGATTCATCATTGTCTTAAATTAAAATAACTATATATAATAAAAAATATCTATAAAAAAAATATAAAATTTAATTATAATATTTATTTTTGTTATTATAGAGGAGATATACTTTGGCGACCGTGTTTTAATGTATGTAATTTGAATATAATTTTACCTTTTGGTATATTTTATTTTAATTTTTTATCTGTTATGTTTTCGTAATTTTTTTTAATTCAACTGTTTTTACTGTGTTTGGCTCTTGAACAATTTTATCATTTATCGATATATTTTATTTTATTATTTTATCATTATAAATATTTTGTAAACTGAACTATCTAATCTATGTGATAATATTTTTATCTTTTTACGGAAAAAATAAATACACATGTGCTTGCTGAAATAAGTACAATAATTTTGTGGCAAAAGCAGAATGACAACTTGAATTGTGCATGTTGGGTGTACACGTTTTCCTTGAATTTGTCGAACAAATTTTAGCAACTTTTCTGATTTGTCCTCACAACCTAACAAAGCTGCATTCATACCTTTCATTATCTTTACAGTACATGAAGATGATAACAAATTCAATGCACTTTAGTCATGGATGGTTTTGTCTTTCCAAAAAATAAAGCAATATTACCTATTTCAAAAGTTAGTAAAGATCCCTAGTTAAAATATAAATTTAATTAGTATATCTTATTTTTATAAAATTTATATGGTAAGATTTGTTCTTATTTATAAATTAGTGCTATTTTTAAATTGTGTGAGATTCTTAATATATTTTTGTTTGGTGAGGCATGAATATCTCATATATAATATTAGATATTCATGAATAATTTAATAATAGATGACACAATAAATTTAATAATTTTTGTTAGAATATATTATATTACTATATTAAAAATAAGATTTTAGACATTATTTTGTATTTTGAGATCTAAAGTTTATCAATTATTTATTTAAAAAAATAAAATAAACAAATATAAAGCATAAAAGACCACACTAAATTTGTGACATCCCATTTAAATAGATTAAATCTACTAAATAAAAACATCGTATAGTTATAGCATTCATGGAGCAATAAGAAGAACAATATGCATACGAGGATCCACTATTACACTTATCTATGAATGTACTTTGATAGGAAACTTAGGCATACTACAATATCATAAACAACACATAATATAAAAGTTTAATAGTTTGCAAAAGGTTGCTCCTAGAGCAAGGAATTACAAAGGCACTAGTGCCTTAAAACTACTCTTAAGAGCCACATACAACATGCCACCTAAACTGCACCGCTGCCATCATCAAGTCTACCTTCAACATTTCCCCATATGCTCCCACCAATAAGGTGATCATCGCAAAAGGAAAAGCGAGACAAGAACATACACAAAAATGAAATGGCAAGCTAGTGTAAAATAAATTTCAACATATTACAGCAAACAGATACTTAAAACAGTTCTCAAGCATGCAACAAGGTAGTCATAAATCATGTTATAGCAACCAAGCAGGATACTATGACTCAATATTCGGATCATACTCTTGATATAGAATTCTAAAGGAAGTATGCGCCTGTGTTGGCTTTTAAACTCTGCAGAGTCTATACGCAAGGGGTTATCACCCAACCACACACAAGGTTAATCATCTAACGTCTTGGGTCCAATATGTCCCAAGACTAACACCTCCTACCACTCTCACCACATATATTATTCTACTCTATGTAAGCGTGAATAATTATTAGAGTTCAAGATACTTCCTTTATCTAGACATCTCTTATATCAAGGTATACACTAACCACACACAACACCAAGAGTTTCCCATGAAACTCTTTTACCAACACATTCAACATGCCATCTTAATCATTCAATTCTCATGTCAATCCACCACCAACCAAACATATCATGTTTTTCCATTTTATACTCAATCTAACAAGAATCTCATTCATTAAAATTTGCATAACAATATCTAATCCTATTACATAACAACACACTCATTTCAGTCTCATTATCCAAGCATACACCTCAACATGATCACATATATTGGGCAAGGAAAAGTAAAGAAAACAAATCTTGGAACAAGCCACAACCAATACAGTGCCTCCTACCCGAGTCTCGCCCAAGCTAGAGGTCCTCGCTCAGGCGAGAGAAGTTCCCTCGCTCAGGCGAGCCTTCCTCGCCCAGGCGAGAGCTCGACAGTGGGTACTGCAAGGATTCGAGCGAGTTCTCGCTCATGCGACAGCGTCTCGCCTTAGCGAGATTGTGCCTCGCTCAAAAATAAAATCAGTCGCCTAGGCGACAACTCGAGCTGGAATCCAGGGGTGAGTTCTTGCTACTCTCGCTTAGGCGAGGGTCACTCGCTTGGGCGAGATTAACAGGTTTCTCACCTGTTTGCACCTGCAACACCATTTTCAGCCAAGCACACCCACACCAAACTAGATTCATGCAGTCATAATCATCATTCAAGCACCAGACGCGCAAAACAGATCAAAACTGAGCAAACATACATAAAAACAAAAAAAAAACTAGCTTCCCTTACCTTGCTTAGATGCCAAAATGCAACATACCCGCAACGAAGGAGTATTACAACTCCAAGAATTATGGTAGTGAGATGAAACAAGAATACTAGGGCAAAAAGAGTATAAGAGGACAAACCCTAAATGCAACTAAAGCACCCAACTAAAAAGGGGAAGAAAGGATACAACAGACTTGAAGAGTAACTTACTTGGAGGCAGAACGAACTTAGCTAGTTCGAAAGTGGGAGGTTCATTGTGCCCTAGCAGAGCTGTCAAGTTGGAGTTGAGGGAGGGTTTCTGATTTCTGGAAAAGGACAAAGTGAATGGTTAGGGACTGGAAAGGGGGTATTGGAGGTCCCGTGCTGGGCTAGCCTTGGGCCCATGAAAAGGCCAAGCACAATCATTTATAAGGCTAAAAATAAATAGGGCTTACAAAATTTATGACAAAAATTACTATTCACGAAATATAATTATTTATTTATTTTATATATTATAAATGGAGTTGTAGTTAATAAAAATCTCAGATATTTATTATTCAGATAAGATATTGAGATTTAGTTTTTAATATAAAAGTAGAGAGTTAGAAAGAGCTTTCCTTTTCAAATGAGATTAGTATAGTTAACTATTCACAGTCTATTTTTTTTTTATCAGCATTTATAGTTTAAAATACTATTACTTGTTTATGATCCATTTTGAAACCAAAATTAGTGTTTTCTTCTAAATATATTATCTGATCTGTTCATTTCTGTTGATTAGAAAGGAATGCTATGTTTTATGTTTTCATAGATACGTTTGCATTATTTTTCAGTTTTCTTTTTTTTAATTTTGCATTGATGTTAATAATATTTTTATATTTCTAAATTTTTAATCTACTTAAATTATTACTCAAAGCATAAAATTAGAATTAGAAAAAATGATACCATCTAATATTACTATTTTAATTAACGTGATACAATATATTTAGATTTTGTATGTATTTTGTATTCAGCTTTAATATTTGTTTCTATTATTAAAAATTTTATTTAGATATTATTGACTATTAGTCTAATTATACATTTTTTGGATGAGTCTAATAGCTTACCTCCATACTCCATATTATAAATAAGTTTTTCTTGCATTGATTGTTATTTATTTTTAATTAGTAATTCAAAAGACAAATCTTTCTCCTCATATGAGTCATTCTTGTATAGAATATTATCTCTAGTTTTTATATATTTGTTTTATTTTCTTATTTATTCGGTAATTTTTTTTAGAAAAGATGTTTTATCCAATGTTGATTAGGATGATTTTTGATTTTTGATTTGTTTTATTGTGTTTCCTTTCTCATGTTGCTTTCAATGTGAAAGAAGAAAAGAAGAAATGAAAAATAAGATAATAAAAAATTGATATAAAGGTGAACAATCGGACACAACAATAATTATGAAGAAGAAGAAAAGTACTCTTAGGCATGTGGAGGGTCCTTCGCCCATAACTCTCAAATAAATTAAACAATATATATATATATATATATATATATATATATATATATATATATATATATATATATATATATATAT
>Ga0209589_1004870_pt1 | contig 23025 bp, 10 predicted proteins | sample CowpeawhiteBW_FD_187525 | JGI IMG/M metagenome (GOLD analysis project Ga0209589, IMG submission 187525) | Root nodule microbial communities of legume samples collected from California USA - Cow pea white BW (SPAdes) (version 2) | ecosystem: Host-associated > Plants > Roots > Nodule | place: USA...
AAAAAAAAAAAAATATATATATATATATATATATATATATATATATATATATATATATATATATATATATCAGTTATCTGTACATGTATCAATTCTTATATATCTATACTTACAAATTATATATATTATCAATTCTTGCATATCTCTAATTACAAGTTATATATAAAGAGATTCTTTATCTACTATACATATTTTAAAATTTTAATTTTATTTTTATAATATAATTAATTAACTTTTTAATAGTAAGTGTTATATTGAATTTATTTTTAAAAAAATTGTCATAAATTTCATTTCTTTTTCACCATATTTATAGTTTTTAAACTAATATTTATGTATTTGTTATTATTATTTTCAATGGAGACACACAAGTGAGATACCACCTATATTTCTACTAGTATATATAAAAAAAATATTTTTTTCTTTCAATGTTCACAATTTCTTCTAATTTTATTTTTGAATACTTTTTTTAAATTAAAATAATTATTTTCTTAATTTTATCTTTTAATTTTTTTATTATACCATTTTTAATTAAAAAATTATTTACAAAATAAATAAAAAATATTACCAATAAAATTATAAAAAATATTTATAGTTAATTTAATAATCGATACCAATATTTTATATTATACTCTTATATAAAAATATTCTCTTTTTTAGTGTATACATTATGTTTCAAATTTTACACTTTAAATCTTTTTTAAATCAAAATAATTATTTTATCAATTTTATTTTTTAAAAAACTGACTTTTTAATATTTAACATTTTTTCCTTCAATTTAACCATTTATTTTAAAATTTAACTATTTTTCAAAACTGACAAAATAAAAAATTTATCTAAAAATTAAAAGTTACGTGCACTAAAATTGTAAACGTTATTTAAATTTATTTTATAAGTGTAATAGTAATAATTTTATTATTTATTTTTATTATAAGAAGTGAACACAACTAAGTCAACTTTTTAATAATAATAACAACGTTAACCTATATTATTTTTATCATTATTATTATTATAATAATAATAATAATATACTTCTTATATTATCTATATTATTTTATAATTCTAATAGCAATAATTTTCTTAATTTTTTCCTTTTATAAAAAAAATTGAATAAATAATAAAATAATATAAATTATCTATACTATTTTATAATTATAATAGTAATACTTTGATTATTTTTCGTATTATAGAAAAAGTGAACACAATTAGCACTTGTGTTTTAACTGATATTAACAAGGATCTTACTAATCAGTGCTATAAAAATATTGATTAAGATAATTAATATGCATTAAATATAAAAATACATAATTAAGTGTGATATTAAATGAAATTTGACCTAATATTCATTAATGCAATTTTATTTTATTTAAAAGACAAAAATGTCAATAAATATTGTATAAGTGTTTTAATATTTCATTTAATGCTCACCAATAAAAATTAAAAAACAATTAAATAATAAAATAACTATATGTTAATGTTGCTAAAAATTAAATACAATTAAAGGTAAGAAAGTTTAAAATAACAGAAAAACCACCAAAAAAACAATTGCGTTCAACATCTAAAACTTTTACAAAAAGAGAAGGAAGAAATATGTTTTTGGTCCTTAACTTTGACCTAAATTTGAAAATGGTCTTTCGTCAAAATTTGGTCACTAATTTTTGTTCTTATTTTTGGACGGCGTTAAAAATAACAAACGGCATGTCATATGTTATTTAATTTTTTTTATAAAATAAAAAACTAGTGTCGACCTAGTCGATGCTTTTAGCAAACATTGAAAAAAAATATGCTTTTGATCAATGAAGTTTGAACTTAATTTGAAAATGGTTCATGATCGAAACTTTGTCACTGTTTGGTCCTTCCACATTGAACAATCATTATATAATACTAATGAAAACACAGACACGATACCGCGCCTGTGTGTTCGTATTTTTTAAATTTCATAGAAATTTGAGTTAAAATCAATAAAAAATATATAACTGTTAAAATTAAGAAAATAAAATATTTACAGAAAAGAAGTTTCTTAAAATAACTATTAAAGAGAAAATGAGTTTTTAGAATAACGGTTAAAGATAAATTATTTATAAAATAATTAATTAATTTCTTAAATAATAATTAAGGGTGAAACTGAAATAATGAAATATAGACACAAAAGAGAACATCCTCTTTATATATTGTTATAAATAATAATACTACTATTAATAATAATAATAATAATATATATTTATTAATAGTATTATTATACAATAATTATTATTATTATATATAATTATTAATAATATTAAAATTAATAATAATATTATAAATATTATTAAAATTAATATTAATAATAATTATATAATAATAATATATCAGTAATACTATAAATAATAATAATAATATTAATATATCAGTAATAATATTAATAATAAATTGTTATTATTATTATTATATATTAATAATATTATTATTATGTATTAATAATAATAATAATATTTATTATTAATATTTGTAATATTAATAACTAGTAAGATTATATAATAATAATAATATTAGTATTATTAATAATATAATAATATTACTGATATATAATTATTAATATTATTATTGATATATTAAGATTATTAATTATTATGAATACATGATAATATTATTAATAATTATATAATAATAATAATATTATTATATAATGTTATTATTATTATTATTATTATATACTTACCATGATTTTGAATATGCAGTGATCAAATTTCAACCAGAAACCATTTTCAAATTAAGTTCAAACTTCAGGATTAAAAACTTATTCTTTTCCATTTTCGTAAAAAATGTTGACTAGGTCGACACTACTTTCTTTTGTAAAAAAGATAATTAAATAATATCTAGCACGTCTTTTGTTGTTTTTAATGTCGCTAGAAATAAGAACAAAAAATAATGATTTTGAGAGTCCAAGGATCAAACAGTGAACAATGTTCCATCATTGACCATTTTCAAATTTAGGTCAGACTTGAGGGATCAATATCATATTTTTCCCTATAAAAAAAAGTAAAGGTTTCAAAGACCATGTTTTGTATGACAAAGTTATTGTCTAAAAGTTTAAAAGAGGTTATTTTATCTTTAAAAGATCTGTTATATGCATTTATATTATTTTAATTAATGTACCTAATTATTTAAACTTTCAATGTAAAAATGATGGAAGCAATGTATATTAATTATTCATTACCGGACATCAGTTAGCATTCTTCTGTTAATAATAATAATATAATGATAATAATAATAACAATAATAAATATGATATTAATAATGACAATAGTAATAATAATGATAAAGACGATAGTGATGATGATAATAATGACAACAATAATATGATAATAATAATATTAATATTAATAATAATATTGGGTATATTTATATGTGTCAATATAACAGTGAATTTTTTTATTAAAGAGTTACTTTTGTAATTTCTTTTTCAATAACGATGTATTCTTAAATAATTTATGCTTTTTAATAATGATAATAATAGTAATTTATATTATTATACGAAGATGATTTTCTCTTATGGTATACAGATCTTACATCTTGCTTCCAATTTTACTATTTTAAGTATTTTTTATATCAAAATAATTATTTTAACAAATTTATAGATTACTTTTTTAAATTTAACCGTTTTTTTTTTCGATTTAACTATTACTTTATAAAAAATTAACTACGGTTTAAAACTAAAATAATTATTTATAGTAAAAAAATTGTCTTCTATACTATTGTACAAATAAGATTCCTTCTTAATGTATACATTTTGTTTCCAATTTTACACTTTAAGTATTTTTTGAACCAAAATATTTATTTTACCAATTTTATTCTGAGACTGACTTTTAAAACTTTAACTGTTTTCTTATTCGATCGTTAATTTCTAAAATTTAACTATTTTTTAAAACTAAAATAATTCTTTATAATAAAAAAAATCTAAAAAAATAAAAGATACCTACAATAAATTGTAAACGTTATTTAAATTTATTTAATAATTATAATAGGAATATTGGTTTTTTGGCTATTATCAAAAAGTGGGTTAAATATGTTTTCACATGTGTTTTAACTTTTAACTAATAATAATAATAATAATTATTATTATTATTATTATTATTATTATTATTGTATTTACAAAATTAAATATTCTCTTTTTTCAATCTTCATACCATTTGTTACTATGTAAGTTGATTTTATTATTATTATTATTATTATGTATAATTATTATATATAAAATAATGATTTTAATTTTTAAATATGAAATATCTTTTTATGCATTTTTAGGTTAACAAATTTGTACATGTTTTGTAAGGTAACATGTTGATATTGAACTTTAGCTATAATCTTTGCTGCTAATGTTTCTTGTCTTTGATTAGTTAGACTAATTGATATTATTTCGATAGGAAATTAATATTAATTATTATGAAAAAATAAAAGTTTTTTTATTTTTCTCATAACAAATGAGGACCAGTACGCGAGGCGGGATGGACCAAGAAATTATACACGTTTTTGAATTTCCGGACGGGCCAAAACGGGTCGGCCTGACCTGCTTTGCCATTCGTAGCTCTCATTGAGGGGGACTAACTAAGTTATTTGGTCATTTCAATGTTAAGTGATTGTTGTGTGTCTCGTGTAATATTATTTATTAATGAAATTGTATGTATATATTGATTCGAAAAGGATTAAGATTGGGTTTTCTTAGTGTATGCATTAATATAAAGATTCAACATTGGAAGTTATCTCATGACACTCTAATAATCATTCATACTCATGTAGAATGATAGAGTATTGGTGAGCGGAGTAGAAAGTCCTAGTTTAGGAATTTTATTTCTTCTTGAATATTAACTATGTGATATTTTATTTTAATATTAAATTCTATTAAGATGGGATCTTATAATAATAATAATAATAATAATAAATCACTAAGTATCAATACGAAGATATATTTTATTTATTAAAGAGTTGTTTTTATGATTTTTTTAATAACAACGTGGTTTTAAAAAAGTTATACTTTTTAATAAGGGTTAAATATGTTTTTGATCCCTCAAGTTTCAGTGAATTTTGGAATTAGTCCATTTTTGAAACTTTATACTAATTTAGTCATTCATTTTTATAAATGCGTGGATTTAGTCATTCTTACCAATTTTTGTTAAGTTTATTTGACATTTTAAACGTATTTTATGATAATATTTGAGTTAACATTGAAGCGAAAATGTGTCAAACGGTATAAACAATTCAAATATTATCATGAAATGCGCTTGAAACGTCAGATAATAATAATAATAATAATAATAATAATAATAATAGTAATTAGTAATAATAATGATAATAATAATAATAGTGACAATGATAATAATGATAATCATAATGATGATAAAATATATGATTTGAGGAAATAATAATGAAAAAAAAAATTAAATGCTTTCATTTCAATAGCAAAGTATAAATATCACTTAGGAATATAGGAAAAACACAATTGTTCTTATATTTGATTGTTGTGGTTTAAGTGTACTCAAATTATTAGAAAGACACTTCTTATCATTTAACTCTTTCCCATGGCTTTCCATTTCAATCAACATTTTTTGTTGGGCATTTTAATAGTCCTTTTGGTTGCACCTTTAGGTAATTTTGCATGTTAGTTTCATTTTTGTATGTTGAGTCCATGAAATAAAACATTATTGTGTTTTACAATATTCTTGATTCTTGTGTTTTGCAATATTCTTGATTCTTGTGTTTTGCAATATTCTTGCTTCTATGCATTCAAAAAAAATTGCACTCATAGTTTTGTATTTGTTTAATATTAGGTAAAACAACAAATGAAAGAAAATTATCATAACAAAATGTCATTTTTTTTTTCTTTGGCAGGATTCATAGATGCAAATCCACTCTCTACAAAATCAATAAGAGTTGATAGTGCTCCACCACAAGATTGTAGTTCTCAGAGATGTGGCCCAGGAACAAACTTGTGTACCATATGCTGCAATTGGCAAGGGTTTAAGAATGGCGTATGTGTCAACTCAGGAACATCTTCTGTTTGTAAATGTCAAGGTTAGAGCTACAATATTGTATCAATTTTCATGAGAAGACTAAATAAAATAATGCTCTGATTAGTAATTTTATTATAATGAGAAATAATAGTAGGTTGAGCATTAAATAATTATAAAGTAAATTGTATTTTAATTATGTTCTAACAATTATGTTTTTATGTTTCATCAAATTAATCCTTAAAAGATGGATCCAGTAAAATCGAAACTATGTCCAAAGACTGGTTTTTTGTAAGGTTAATATTTTTGACACAAATAGAACATTTTTGACACATGACATTATCATCAATTCACATAAAAAGTTCAAAAAAGGTATTCTCTCACTTAACTAAAAGAAGAAACCAACATTACTACGTGGTTGTCCACAATCTCGACACGTACACATCTATTAAGAACAACAACTTTTTACATTCACAAGGTATTGCATTATAGTATTACACCAGATATTACGGTATATTAATTGTGTATGTAAATACTTTATAGAGTTAAATATGTTTTTGGTCCCTTAATTTTCAGTGAATTTTAGAATTAGTCCATTTTAAAATTTTGGACTAATTTAGTCCTTCATCTTTCGAAATACATAGATTTAGTCATTATAATCAAATTTTGTTAAGTTTATTTGATTTGTACGCATTTCATGATTGTATTTAAATTGTTTATACTGTTTGACACATCTTTTTTTATGTTAAGTCAAATACTAGAAATGTCAAATAAATTTAACAAAATTTGATTAAAATGACTAAATCTATGTATTTCGAAAGATGAATGACTAAATTGGTTCAAAGTTTCGAAATGGAATAATTCCAAAATTCATTGAAAGTTAAGGGATAAAAAACATATTTAACCCTACTTTATAAATTTTATGCCTTATTAATTTATATATTATTAATTATGCTAATAATAATAATAATAACTTCAAATACTAATTAATAATTTAAGCATAAAGTTTTGCAATGCATATTAGATGAGTTTGTCCATACACTAATTAGACGAGTCTAGTAATATACCGTTACATGAACCTGTTCACACACACATTAGATGAGTCTATTAATACACATCAGACAAGTATATACATTCTCTAATTAGACGAGTTTATTCATTCTTTAATTAAACAAGTCTTACAATATATATTACACAATTTTGTCTATATATAAATTAAATGAGTCTAACAATACACATTAGATGAATGTGTCCATATACCGATTAGACGAGTCTAACAATATATATTAGATTAGTTTATCAATGCACATATTAGACGAGTCTAGCAATACATACTCAATAAGTTTGTTCATACACTAATCTATATTTTTAGTAAATCTACTCTACATATTTTTACATGAATCCTTTATATTTTTAGAGAGTCTAATTTATATATTTTTGCACATGTTTTATCTTTTGTATTTTTACAAAGTCTACTATCTATATAAATCATTTTCACATTTATTATATTCAAAACTTAATTATAAATTTAAAAATATTTATTATTACTTTCATCAACTTCTAAATTTCTCTTAATAAACACACAAACAAAGCACCGATCCATACTTACTAAGGCTAAGAACAACACATCTTCATTTTGCTTTTTAACGATTCAAAATTTTCTTCAATCTTTTATTATTTTCACCAATGTGCATTACTTATTGATATTCATTCACAAATTGCAAATGAACATCATTATGCTGGTACATTATGTGAGAGAGGAGGGACATTCGTAAAAAGAAAATCAAAATTGGAACATTATGAATTCTAGAATCCAGAAGACATTTAAAAAAAAAATAATACATTCCAGGTTTTATAATCTAAAGGAAAATTAATATTTTTGAATTACAGATCATGTAATAATCCAAAATATTTAGCGATTATCCTATCCAAAACTATAATTTCAGCAAGGTATAATTGGGAATTTTAAAAAGTATGGAAGTGCAGAAAGAAAATATGGGGTGATGGAAGAAATTCGCCAACATCAAAACAAACAAAATTTCCTTTTAAAAATTTTTAATTCTTAATTAAAAAAACCCGCTTAACCAAAATTCTAAAAGATTTAAATTTAAATAAAACATAAAAGAATATTTAGATTTTATTATGGAAGAAATAATCATTTAAAACCCTCTGAATTAGTTAGTATTAAAAATTTAGTTGATTGATTGGTTAAAATTTTGGATTAATTTATGGAATTTCTCATCTTTAAGGAATTTTATGTCCTTCGTTATTTTTTTTTTATAATAGTTTAGTTGAAACTCACTTGTTGTGTGCTATTGTCATCTATATTTTTCTATGACAATTATTCTAATTGTTCTCTAAATGTTTTACCATTTTTGAGAATAATATATAGCAAAATACAACAAATTGATGGAGAATTTGCCATGGAAAAATAGAATATTATATATACAATTAATATTTTAACGCATCTACATCATCATCTCACCCACCCTAGACAACAAAAAGAAGCATCACACATCTATACATTATATAGCTTCCAAATTATTTTCTCTTAGTAGGCCTATCATTTCTGAGCTCTCTAGCTGTTGGTTTGGCTCAAAACCCAATTCATTTGACAATTTCTGGCATAACTACATCATCAAAACAAAAACAAAAAATTACATTTTAGCTTTGAATTTTCTTGATGAAGCAGATACAGAAGAGACACATACCTGTCTATACACAGAAGCATCTCCACAACACTTACTCAACTCTACTACAAACAATGTTGGACTGATTTCGAAGATCTATTGAGTTTCACAATAATAAGATAAAATGTCAGAAAAATTATATATGCAAATTGCATACATTATGCTGTTGACATCAGTATGCATGCATTTACCTCTATTATCACTGAAAGACTACAAACACATTTCTGTGCTTTAGTATCTTGTGTCACTTTCATCTGAAATCCAACATTGGACACTGTTTAGACAAACTAATAATAAATCACAACAACCTTAACTTAACAAAAGTAATCAATAGTAGTACTTACCATCCCATTCCTCTTCTGGACCCTACATCTCATCCCTGTTACAATGTCTTCTATCCTCTCCTCCAAATCTTTTGGTGAATGAGTGGATGTAAACCTTATCTTCCTCTCAGTAACATCCTGAAACATCAAGTATAATCTGTGTTACATGGAGTGAACCTACCTAGGAAGTGGTAAATGTTCTAGAAGTTAAAACATGGGAAAATGTTTCATCCTATCATCCTCACCTCATTCTCAAAAAGGCCAGAGAGATCTAGACATGAAGACATCCCTATCAATTGAAATGCATTGACAAGTGTTGATGTTGGACTACCCTGATCTGATTCAAGTGACTGTCACCAATAGAAATGTTCAGATTAAGGAAAAAACATTAAGGAAGAACAAAGTGGTAACAACAATTATTGTCTGTTGACAAGTGAATTACCGTATTATGAATGGAAAAGGCTTCATCATCAATGAACACACCCTCTTCTTCATCTTCTGGATTTGCAGGAATATAACCTTCTTTGAACCATTCATCTTCTTTGATCATAGCCATTGTTATCCGGGTTTTAGGATTTGGATCAAGCATTCTTTTTATCATGTTTCGAGCACCGGCCGATAACCATCTTGGTATCTGAAGGTCTCCTTTAAAAATCTGTCATCCTCATGGGAAAGAAAATGATATTTAGTTATACATATATATACATACAACTACTGAACTATATAAACAAGAACAGAAATGCATCATATAGGAATACCTTTTGATAAAGAACTGCAAGATTTCTGTCATCGAAAGGAAGATACCCTGTAAGAATTACATACAAGATAACACCACATGACCATATATCTGATGTTCCACCATCATATCCTTTATTAGCAAGAATCTCAGGAGCAACATAGTTGGGACTTCCACAAGTAGTGTGAAGCAACCCATCATCCTGAAATTTTCGGAGTTATCACACAATTCAACCACACCAAAATTTTCGGAGTTATCACACAATTCAACCACACCAAGATCATGAAAGGCAAACAAGGAGTGATCTTTATCCTAAAATAAATTTTTTGAATAACTAGCAATGGTAGTTATATCAAAGATAATAATGTGTTATTTTTAACAGGTATGGTTCACGGAAGTGGTATCTCACCCTAAAATGCTGAGGCAAAGCACTAAGATTAAAATCAGTTATCTTTATGTTCCCTTTGGCATCGACAAGAACATTCTCCAGCTGCAACAAGTTATCAGTTGGTGAAAAAACAGACACCAAAATTGATAAGCATGGAGCATAGTTTCAATTCTAGCTCCAAGATACTACTATAACAGTTTCTAAGAGGACAAACAAAATACCTTAAGATCCCTGTGGAATACACCTTTGGTGTGGCAGAAACTCACACCATCAATCAACTGTTGGAATATCTTTCTACCTTCAGCTTCTTCAAGTTTACCTTTGGATGCCTGAAGACAAGTATAGTTCATTGGTTGCCATTGCATTAGGCAATATAAATCATCATGTAATGATAATATCAAGCAAATGTTTCTTACAATTTTGTCAAATAACTCTCCTCCATTCACGTACTCAAGTACCATGTAAATTTTGGTTTTGCTAGCCAAGACCTGCGAGTACAAAACATAACCTAACAGTTTATGCATTTTTCTCTCATTCTTGTTCTAAAAAGCAGGACAGTTACACAAGACAAATGTTTCTGACCAAACATTGTGTTAGATTGTGTAAAAAGAAGTTGTCTCAAAACACTTTATTGTATAAGATAAGATGTCTTATTTTTATACATTTTTATACATACTATGAGACCATCTGGTCTGAAGAATGTTATTTTATCCACAAGATATATATGGTGATGACATATTAAAGGCAGTGTTTCTGTGTTACTCTATTTGTGATAATAATGATGCTGATTAAAAAATGATAATAATGACAAAAGCTATGGGCCAATGCTTAATAACTGAAAAGAAAAATACAACTATATAAAAAGAGTGTACTATTGAACAATTTAATACGCAACTCTCATTTATGCTATATGGTGGGGCCTTCTGATTTAAACTAATAATGTACAACTAAATAAAACAGATTCTATATAAAAGGGATTTCTTTTTTTGAACATATTTTACTTCTGAGTATACTTTTTAATTTATCTGAAATCATTCTTTTATTTTCTTCTCTGTTTTATTTATTTTTATCAAATAATCATCAAAACTGGTTCTCTCATTCCTCGTGTTTCAATAATTTTTTCATAACTTCTAAGTTCTCTATCCTCTCACATTCTATTTATTCTCCTGTAACTTGTAACTTTAAATTCTTTTAATTTTCAATTTAAATATTTTAAATTCAAACAAAACACTATTCTAATAAATAAGTATATTAAATTAAAAATTAATATACACTTTATCAACATGCAAAATTATAAAAAAAATGTTACAATAATTAAATGTTAACTCAATAATAAAAAAGATAAAAATCCAAAGACATATATATCTATGTTTTGGCTAGTATTGTTACTAAATGTTTGCTCTTGATGGTTCCATCTATGCATTAGGTTATGATTTACAATCCAGAAACTTAATAAAAATACCACGAATTGTTCAATTGTATGTAAAAAGTAAAATAAATTTCTTGTTTCAGAAGCTAATTTGAACGCCAAAAGAAAACATAGAATAAGATTAGAAGCATCAAGTATACAAAAGAGTGTATAGTTCAAGGTTAGAAAGACATAGAAAAGCAAAACTAGATTCCAAACGTGTTTTGAAAGACACGAAAGCAAAACGCGATTCCAATATACAAACGTGTTTTTAGACAAAATTTAGCTTCACCTCACCTCCACTTTTCATTTTATCACTTTTCAAAAGGGTATCATTTTAGTGGTTTGTAATTCAAATCAATAAATCAAACCAATGAGAATAAATAGCTGTATTATCCAATAATCCATTAACTTGGGCCATGCACTTTTACTTTTCAAAGCATAAATTGAGAATTTTAAGCTGAGATAAAAGGTGATTATGACTTGAATTAAGCCAAAAAGACATAAAACGTTCACCACACAAAGATGTGGGGAAAGTGCAGACATAAGTGAACCAATAATTGAGGGGAAAATGGACATACATGCCTGGAGATTTGGTTAGATCTTCACTCATGACATTTTCAATTATACATGAAATGTTTTCGTCTAGTGTCTTAAAATTTATTTTAATTTTAGATGAGCTTTTAAGATAAGGATGTAATCATGCAATTTTTTCTTTTAACTATTCTGATTACGTCAACAAGTGAAGAAAGTGTACAAATTGCAGATCCGATAATCCCGTAGACAAGTTTTCAGGAAGGAAATAAAAGCAAAGGTAACTTTTCTTGACCAAGTGTAGAAATGACAAAACAACACATCAAAAATAGGAACACTTCTTGAATCAATGATTTCACACAGCATTTACTGCACTTTACACGTACAATGAAACACATGGCAAAGAAAAAGAACACCAAAAACTAAGCAAAGATTAAGGGATAAACCAAAAAAGGGGATCCATTCAAAACCCAGAAAATTTTGGAGAATGAAAAAAAGTGCAACACTTAACTATGATTAAAGTTATAGTGTGGATCATTGGCTTAGGATGTTACCTCGTATAATCTGACGACATTAGGGTGCTTCAGAAGCTTCAAGGTAGATATTTCCCTCTTTATCTGCTATGAAAAATACATCAGAAAACTGATAGGTTGTGTTTCAATCAGAATTTACAAGTCACTCAAGCAGAGAGAAGTGATGATGAAATCAAACAAAAACTCTGCACAAAAATTGCAAAAAACAAACACAGAACCAATTGCATTATAGGACCACCTCAGAGTTTAGAAGCCATGAATTGTGACAGAACCAAGTTTGAAAAGTTGCAATTGGCGAAAGCACACAATAGAACAGAGTAAAAAGAAAATGTTAAGGTAGTAACAGTGATTGAAACATACCTGATCAGTGTTATTGAGGTCAATGATTTTGTTCTTCTCAAGAATCTTAACAGCGAAAAGCTTCCCAGAATTAGTGTCCCTTGCCAACTTGACCTTTCCAAAATTTCCTTCTCCAAGAATTCTTCCCAATTCGTATTTCCCAAGTCTCTTTCCCTGCCCTTCCTTTCTCCCATGGGTTAAAGTCACCATCACTGAGAAACACCTTTCTCTCAACAACACCCTCTTGCCCAAACGTGTTCCTCTGCACGACCCTTCTCTCTCTGATGCCAAATCCGATGAAAAGATTGCTTCTTTCTGGTGCTCGCCCTTCTGGGTTGCTTATGTATGAAATGAAAATAAAGTTGCGGGTTGAATTAAACGGTAACTGTTGCAAGAGGAACAAGTTGAAACTGTTTGAAAAACGGTTCCTCTGTAAGGATAACAACGAATGAGAATTTTCAGAAGAATGAATAATAACACGCGAATCGAAAACGTTTGTTACATGGAATATAAGTTGATGAAAGATTTGGAAAAATAACGTTAACCTGAACCTGCTTCTGCTGTGTGCGAAGAATAGTAAACGGCTATTCCTGTTTGAAGCGGTTCCCAACAAATTGGTGCAACGTGATGGTTTTGTTGTGTAGTGTTGCACAACAAGTAGTCTTTTTTTGATTTCGGAGTGTACATATAGGGCTACTATGTATAACAAAAATGTATAAATAGAGTATTGGCCATTCTTACTGTTTCAAACCGTTCAACTTCTTCTTCGACAACCGATTCCTGAACACGTAACCTCTCATCGCTTTCACGTTACAACATTGGTGGGTCATTCACGCTTGATGTTCGGTTTTTTTTTTTTTTTTCCAAATTCATTCACGACCCTAAGCATCTCTTTAAAGTATGCTTTTTATTTAATTTAATTAACAAATTAATTTTTCACAGTGTCAACAAAATTAGTTCATTTTTATTATTTTTTATATTAGTTTTTATTTTAATATATTTTTATTATATATATCTTAATGTTGCTTTTTTTGAATTTAATATATTGATTAAAAGATTTATTTAAAATTTAAAGAATTTAAAGTGTGAGTGAAAGATAAAAATATAGCGTCATAAGATGTGGGAAGATAAGTTTTGACATGTATTGTAAGGATGGAGAAAAAATATATATATTGCGAGAAAAAAAAGTTTTTTTCTTTATATGGTTACATATAGTATGAAATTTATACAAATTTTAAATATTAATGAAACATCTTTTTGGTATTTGGACGATTTTTATATAAAAGTCAGTAATAATAAATTGTTGGTATGAATTTTACTGACTCAGTTTTCTTAGTTGGAAAGAGAGATCCACGGGTATTATATTACGTTAAAGAAAAAGACTTTGTCATCATTAATACGCCTGTTGTTTTCATTGCTGAAGAATTATAACCGCACAAATTCAGTGGTTTTAAAACAATTGCTTTTTCACCAGTAGTTTTTAAGCTATGGAAACGTTATCATATTTTTTTACCATTAAAATATCATGTGTTTTAAATTAGTTTCTCATTTCTTAGATTTTTATTTAAATTAAAAAGTTATTCTGATTTAAAATTTGTAAATATAGTTTTAAAAATTTAAGATTTTTGAACTATATAATTGTTTATATATAATTGTTTACGTAATTCATCACATTATTCAAAATAGAAAATCTAATAAATAAAACATTAATACAGTCTTACAACATATAGGATTATAAAAATATAATATTAATACACTCAAACTAAACCAACAAGTTTTATATAAAAATTAAAGTTTCTCGAGACCTGTCACTATTCTAATTATGGGTCTTCATCTTCTAGAGATGTCACTAAACCCGAAACATCATTTATTTTTACCGAATAAGTGTCATCGCGAAAGAAAGAGACAAACAACACAAGAAAATACAAGCATATAAAAGGGTAAGTTAGTGTACAAAAAACATTATCCTACACAATTAAAGCATATTAAATATTACTAAACATGGTTAACATACAAATATATATATATATATATATATATATATATATATATATATACACACACACACACACAAACAATTGACTAGTTGACACTAAGTCAATTGTTTGGATACATGCCAATGATGTCGGACCCACTATAGGTGTGCACATGTGGTAGTTTCCAAGCTCTGTAAAGTTTGGCTTCAAGGGGTTATCACCTAACCACGCAGAAGGTAAGTTTCCTTTGCACCTAGGACCATACAAGTCCAGTGACTAAAACCTCTTGCAACTCTCACCACATAACATATTTTGTCCTACTTGAGTGTGAATAATTAGTAAAATTCAGGATACTTCCTTATTGGTCTCCTTACATCGAGGCATATACTAAAATTACCACCACCAAGAATTTCTCCTTAAAATTCTTTATCATCATCATCATCATACATGTCCACAATCATATTATCACCTTAATTAATAATAAACAATATTATAAACATACTTCAGCTCCATCATTTCAAATTCTCACAATATCATACTCATATCAATTATCAATCATTAAACCAATAAAAAGAATAAACTCAATCAAACATAAGCATCATAATGCATAAAAAGAAAATCAATTCCAATAGAGAAAATTGGCGCTTAGCGCTATTTGCCTCGCAAAAGCTGGCACTCAATAACATCATGTCACTGCTCAAAACTAGACCATTCGAGAAAATTGGTGCTGAACGGTAGAGTCTGGCGCTCAGCCCCCCTTTGATACCATTCAACGTTGCACTAGATGACAACAAATTCATTTTGTGATTTTAAGTGATATTGGACCTGATCAGTTGCTCAAATTGGTACCCATTGATTCAAAACAAATTTAACACATAAAAGAAAGTGCCAACTTGTTCAATTATTCATATTCTATTTTTTTCCAATGAACACAAAATCAAACAAAGAATCAATTAACATCCATAATATACTATATTACATCAAAGCATACACACCAATTAGATTCATCACGCAATTCAGTTCAATCCTCAATTACTTGACAAAGCGGCTTAAAAGACCCAAACAACTTTAAGAAAACTAAAACACCTTTAGTTTCACATGATACTTTATCTATACTTAGGAACAACACAAGAATGATCAGGACATACTTCAAAACATATTGTTATGATCACTGATCAACATAGGTGCATAAGAGGAGGGTTAAAACCTCACATGCAACAGAAGGAGAATCACATGTAAGCCATAACAGAGAAATTCCATAGGTAAACGACCAAAAGTTCAACTTACACGGCTAAAAAATTGATCGAACATAAAGGAAAAGTTCGTCAAGGATCACCCTAACGGTCTTCTCTTCAAACAAACAAATAGAGAATGAAAACTCCTATAGAGAAGGAAGAAAACTCTAAAAAAGTAGTTTTTAGAGATATATGTTTTCAAATAATAAAACTAATTTATAACAATTATATTTGTACTAAAACCTTCAAATATTATAATAATCGAGTTTCATTATTTTTAACCCATTATTAATTCTAAAATGTTATTTTCTAAATCTTTATATTAAAATATATTGTTTATATTTTAAAGTTTTCAGATTTCATATGTTAAACATCAATTTTTGCCTTAATTTTTTTTAAACAATAAACAAATTTAGTTAAATAACTATGTCATATATTTAATATTAGATAGGGAAATAATTACATGAAATGAAGTTAATAATTATTGGAGTAATTTTTATAATTTTTATTTGTTATGGAGAATATGATTCTAAATGAGTGTTGAAATCAACGATAAAAAGAAAACACGACAATAATATTAAAAGAAAATATTTGTATTTAATAAAAAAATTAGTATATAAAATTGTTCACATACACATTAAACTTTTTCATTTATAAAATTTAAGAAATTAAAGTATAGAAAACCATTAAAGTATTTAAGTCTAGATATAATATCCGTTACACGTTTTATTTTTCTTTTTTAACATAACTCTATTAATATATTATTATTGTTTTGTATTTTTCGCTATATGCGTGATTTGAGGGTCAAAAAATATCACAACAATGTCCAGTCATCTAAATTATTTTATTAAATTCATTCTAATTATATTCATGTAGGTTCATTTCCCTGTTAGTTTGAATTTTATTTAGTACGAATTGGAATTAAGTAAGGCGCATTTAATATTCAATTAAAATCGAGGTAAATTTTATATATATATATATATATATATATATATATATATATATATATATATATATATAGTTTCAAACATGATATTTGTAATCTAACAACTATGTCATCATTTAATAAAAATAGTATGTATCTAACAACTGTGTCATATAAAGAGAACAGTTGATCAATAAATTACTTTAAATATTATGACTAAAAATATTGTGTATGAATAAATTATTATAGTGAAAAAATTACTTTTTTTCGATGTTTTTCAAAAACACATTCAATGAAAAATTTAAGTAACTGTTAAGTTACTACTAATCATTACAAGATAAAATAATATATGTGTAACACTTTAAAGTCTTCCTTTTAAAAACAAACTTCTCTTTTCATAAAAAATAACAATATATAATATCTAAAGAAAAGAAATTTAACATTATTTTCCTTTTCCACCATCTCTCTCTTAAGATATTAAACACATAATATTATGATACTAGTATTTTAAAATCTCACTTACATGCATATATATATATATATATATATATATATATATATATATATATATATATATATATATATATATATATATATATAACCATATAAATATATTTTTACAATTCATATTATTTATTTATATCTCATCCATATATTTTTATGGATACGCATTAAATTAATTCAATGTACATAAATTAACTCTCAACCTGTTGCTACATCTCATGTCATTAATGACATTAAAATTGCACCACAAACACTTAAATACGCATGCATTGAATTAAATTCAAAGATATATATTTGTCATATTATTATTTGACAAAACAAAATCACGTAATAAAAGTGCATCTCAACGTAGTACATTTTTTTTTATCATAAACAACTATGTCAACAATACATCACATGTCATATCAAATCTTAATATCTCATATATTCTTATTCATTTACATTTCAATTCAATTTAAATTCATTAGTCATCTCATTATAATAATATTCTCGAAAACATCAATTATAGAGTTAATTTCTCATTTAACTATTTTTAGTAATCCTAATAAATTAGTTATTAACTTATTTGACGAATTTATAAGTTAATTTAATCAGGTATTTGCAAGTAGTTAAAGTAGTTTATGTTAGGACTTTTTAATTTATAAGCTACAACCTATTTTAGATACTTTATAACTTTTAATTTATACCTTTTTTCATTATTACCCTTTATGTTTTAAAATATTTGTACTCTTCTTACTTTATTTACATATTATTATTACATATAATTTTATAGAGATCATTAGCTGCTGTAATATGCAAAAGAAAATATTATTGAAATCACAATCAATATATGAAGGTGAATTGGTTTAAAAAATTGTCCTCTCGTAATTAAAAGTTTTATTGTTCTTGAAAGCTTTGATATAGATTATAAGAATACGTAATGACAACCAGTATACAAATAAATTTGTATTATTGGTTCAATTTTATATGTACATAAAGTTTAATCCAAAATATCTTATATGAATTTTTCATTATATTCATAAATTATTCAATTACAAGAAAACTTATGGAACTAAAACAAGAACTATACCAATTCAGAGAAATACAAATAAAAGGGAAGATATCACCAAAAGAAAGATGTATTTCCTAAAAAAAAAAACTTCTTTAGAAAAGCTTTTTTCAAAAATTCAGAAACTTATTTTTCAAAAATTACTGAAAATGTATTCTGCATAAACAAAGTTGAAGGGATTTATTTTTAAAGAATTTTGGAATAAGTGACTAAGATAATAAATTAATGTTAATTAAAATTTATTACTATGTTCTCTATGTTAACAAAAAAATACATTTTGAATTGGTATACTTGATTATTATTAAACATAATACATTATTTATATGAGATTATAATCTTTCATATTACTTAACATAATGGATTATTTCTTAAAATAATAATTTGTCTGAGAGACTAGTAAAAATCATTTTTGATGAACATATTTAATTATTATTTGAGATAATAATTTATTGTGAAGCAGGTGAAATCTAAGTTTGATTCAACTGGAGATAATCAATTATGAGCTTGACACAGTACAATATATGTTAATAAATAACAGAAAACTACTTTTTAAATTAAATTTCGGTAAAAAAAATACTTAAATATTGATTCATATTTTATATTTTAATCAGATTTAAATAATGAATATTAGAGAGAGAAATCACCAATACTAAATGCAAATTTCATCAAAAGGTCATCCCAATATGCTTCTAAACAATATATTTTTAGTATTTATTGGACTATTTTAATTTTTACTTGATTAAATTTAAAAAAATGAACATTACAATTTGCAAATAATAGAAGTAACCAATGTTTCATTAGTTAATAATATACAAAAATTGAAAATAATAGAATTTGTAAAAAGAAATTTAATGTAAAAAATAGTTTAAATGGATAATAAAAAATTGATTTATAAAAAAAAATAAATAATAATAATTAATACTCATTAAATGAATTACTTTAGATAAAATGACTTACTCAAAACAAAACAAAATAATACACAACTTAAAAAAAAAGAAATACAAACATTAAAATTTATAAATTTAATTACTATTTTAGTCCATACATTTACACCATATATGTAGTTATATTAAAAGATTATAATATAATAATCTTATCGGCATAATTTTTTATGTACTAAAAACTTTCCACAAAGTTATATTGAATATTATAAAAATATAAAATATTTAAAAGGTCAAAATCCTCAACCACTCCTATTTATTACTCATTAAATTGAGACTGAAAGTAATTGTTTAAAGATTGGCATCATCCTAATAAAGTTGCGTCTTATTCCTTCGTTCACTTAAAAAGAACAAAACAAAATATTCGTGAAATATTCTTTCAGCTATAACTAGCGAACACACAGCACGATGTCGCGTTTGTGTATGTACTTTTTAATCTTTATAAAATTAATAATATTTATTTTTAAAAAATATATAATAAATTTTAAAATAGTTGTTAAATAAAATAATTGTTTAAAAAATTTTTTAGAATAACGGTAAAAATAAAAAAGATTTAAAAAAATTGATTACAGAAAAAATAATTATAAAATAATTAATTTTTAAAATAGTAATTAAGGATAAAATTGGAAAATGAAAAGTGGACATAAAAAGAGAAATCCCCTTTATATATTGTTATAGATGATGAGTTTCAGTGAAAAAATAAAATAAAATCAGACAATGACTTGTTGCTGACTATATTTAGGAACAGTGAAAAAAAATTGTATTAAAGGAAAATAAAAATATTATGAATTTCAATTTTATACATGTAATTTTTTTTTAATATATGAATCGTTTTGTAAATCTTAATTCAGTGTAGGAATGACAACGCATGGTAGATTATGCAGGTAGACTCGTAGATCTATAAGATAAAACGCATAATATGTGGTGGATGAGTCCAGATTTTTTATTAATTTTAACTGACTGTTATTTTCTGTTGAACATTGAAAATATATTATGTTAATACTTTAAATATCTTTTTAATATATTTTAAAATATTAAATTAGTGATAATTAGTATATTATAAAAATACGATAAAGAAATAAGACAACACAGATCCAGAAAAAATCCAAATTTGTTGGGATAGATACAAATCTCTCTCCTAACCTCAAAATATACATATTAAAATATATTATAATTTCTTCTCAACTTCGTAATCATATTCCATTAAATGTGTTTAGCCTCTCTAGAGTTTGTGTTTGGTATTTATTGACTTTTCATACCCAAAAAAGAAAGATTGAGCAGCAATCATTTAAAATGTGAGGGTAGAGAGGTCCATTCTATCATTCTATGTAACTATGCACAAACCTACCCATAACAACTTTCCAAAATAACAATCAAAGTTTTGGGAGGAATTTTCCTTTTTCTACAATGGAACAAACATTTCTGTTCAGATTAATCCAATATTCATCATAATTAAATATTAATTTTTAATGCTTTTAAAGCACATCATTTTTGACTTAAAATATAAAAATAAATAGACCACAAATTTATATGTTTTTACGTTTCTTGTTTCTGTAATAGACTTAAAAGAAGTAACAAACTTCAATTTATATCTCCACCAATTACTTTAGTCCCATATGAAATGTAAAAAATCTTTTTTGTGTTACTTCTTAAAATGAATTTCTTTCTAGTATATCTTGAGACTTATGTGAGTTTATTTTTTGTTTATTTAAAAAATATTTATGTTTTTTTATCTTATAGGAAATAAATTAGATAATTAAGAGTGATTATGTGTACTTATTATAAGTCAAAAATGACAATAAAAAATACTTGTAATATTTTTTTATCAATGGAACTTTTTACAAACTCTAAAGAAAAATTGAATGTAACGAATGTTGGGTAAACTAGTATAATAGTAAAGTTGCACCATCTCGTCTATTGCACTTTATCAACTATTTTATGTCTCTTATATGTTGTTTTGAAAAATACTTTTGAAACATGTTTTCACTATCAATTATCATCTCCAAATTGTCTAGCCACTATCATATTATAAAAAATGGTTAAATATGTTTTTGTCCCTCAAGTTTCAGTGAATTTTAGAATTAATTCCTCTTCAAAATTTTATATCAATTTAGTCTTTCATATTTAGAAATGCGTGAATTTAATTATCTTTACCATTTTGTTAAGTTTATTTGACATTTTAAACGCATTTTATGATAATATTTAAGTTAATATTGAAACTAAAATGTGTCAAACGGTGTAAACAATTCAAATACTATCATGAGATGTGTTTAACAAAATTTGGTTAAAAGAATTAAATTCACACATTTTTAAAGATGAATGACCAAATTGGTCAAAAATTTAAAAGAAAAATAATTCTAAATTTTACTAAAACTTGAAAGACCAAAAACATATTTAACTTTAAAAAAAATTTGCAAAGCGTTTTGAAGTTCTAGTCAATCGTACTTTTAAAGCCAACATAGATGATTATTGATTATTGCTTTTGACAATGCCTAGACAATATATTATGTTTATCTTCTGAAACATGTAGAAAAAAAAAGTACAGTCTTTTCCTATAAGTAGACAATACGTTGTTTCTAAACTTTTTTTTTTCCTTTTTTAATTTTTTTTTTTTATTTCTTTTATGTGTAATTTTTGGTCAATGAAAAATTAATTTTATTTCTAAATTTAAATTAGTTGTAAACAAAAAATAGTCTTTTTGTACATAAGAATATACGATTGAATGAGCATATTTTTTTTTACAATATATTTTAACTAAAATTTAAATAAGTATATTTTCAAATATTTTTATTGTAAAAGTTAATCCACTATAGAAATGACGAAAAACTTCTAACTAAAATTTCATTTTAGCTACTGAGATTTATTTAAAAAATAATAACATTCTAAACAAGTGTTTAAGAATATTAATGACGGGAGTGAGTTCGGTTTAAAATTAAATTAAGCTCGCGGAAACAATATTTAATTTAGTTTATATTTAAAAACATGTAAATCCAAGTTGAATTACTTTATGTAAATATGACAAAAAAAGTTATTATTTTTAAGTTTTTATTGCTAATTATTACGAAAACTCATATCAAAATTTAATTTTTTTATATATTTAAATACATATTAATTTTATTTTATATATTGTTTTTAATGGCTGTAGTATAGAATACAATGCTAAATATATGTTGTTTACATTTAAAGAGCATGATAGCACCCATCGTTAAAAGAAGACAAATTTTGAAGGCACTGTGAAGATTTTGTGACTCCAACACCATATCTTAATATTAAATTGCAAAAGCGAAGTTTAAGGTTATAAATATAATAATATATCTTAAAAGCTTTAATCTAAAAGTACCTCCTCAATTTTTCAATTTTTGTGTCCAAAGTCCACACTACTTTTATGCAATGTCTTTTGCCATGTTTTCAAGTTTCATTAATCTCAATCTACTAAAAGATGAAACTTGTTTTTTTTTTTTTTTTTT
>Ga0209589_1004871_pt1 | contig 23025 bp, 7 predicted proteins | sample CowpeawhiteBW_FD_187525 | JGI IMG/M metagenome (GOLD analysis project Ga0209589, IMG submission 187525) | Root nodule microbial communities of legume samples collected from California USA - Cow pea white BW (SPAdes) (version 2) | ecosystem: Host-associated > Plants > Roots > Nodule | place: USA...
TTTTTTTAATTTTCCCCTTTTTTTTTTTTTTTTTATATTCTTCACATAATATATTGTACATTATATTTACATGACTGGCACAATTTTTAAAATAGGTCAGTATTCGATAATTGAAAATCAAATTCTGACCTTCATTTTTGTATAAATACAACCCTAGAAGCCGGTACATTAATATGACAGGTTGAGAAATTTAAAATTTTAATTATTATTTTAAAAAATAATTTTTAAGTTCAATTCTATTTTATAAAATAAAATTTATATCTATATTTTAAAAAGTAAATTTAAATTTAATTTAAATTTATAAAATTAATTTATAAGATAAAATTTACCGTAATTGTGAATGTGCTATTTCAAATCGATTAATTTAATTTCCTGTCTTGACTAAAGTTTAATTAATCATTTCTTCTTTCTCTGAAATGATAGAGAGAGAACAATTAAATTTCTTCTTCCATTAAGTGGGCAGAATGAGTCAAATGAACAAATTCTTTGATCTTTCATATCAGTTGACCCACAAAGAAAGCAACCTAAACTCACTCTTCCAACTCTGTAGAAGGATTCTTCTCTTTCTGCAAAACCCGAGACACTTATATTCCAACATTATTCTCTCACATCTTGTCACTCAAATATGTCTTATCATTTATATATGTACCCTCTAGATTTTAACTTTAGGTCATTTGGGTTTTATCTATCACACAATTAAAAAAAGTGTTTTCAAAATAGAGTTTCGGAAGATGCGGAACCAGACTTTCAACAGATTCTCGTTCACGTCTAAGTATATTAGATTTCGTTAAGATAATTTTTTTCAAAAAATAATCTGATATTATTTTAGAAGTAAATTTTAAATTTAATTTAATTTTATAAAACTAAATTTATAAGATAAAATTTACACCTTATTTAAATATTATTAAATTACTTTATCGATTGATGTGAGATTTTCGTCATCATCTTTTATAGTTATAGTTATTGTAGCATTTCACTACAGTCCAGAATTACAGTGCCTTGTATTATACGTAGGTTAGATTTTGTTCTATAGCAGCCAAACTCTGTTAACTTGGCAATTAGGGTTTAGGATAGTATAAGAATATTATTTAGAATATGGGAATATTTATCCCTAAAGATAAGTACTGACGAATACAAAACCATAAACTAACCATGTATTTTATTCCATAAATCGTAGCAGATTCCAAGTTGAATTTCAATAAGTGAATAGTTTTTGCACTGTTAAATTAAGCATTAGCTGAGATTAGCATGTCTCTATTTTTTTTTATATATATCTATTGTTGTAGCATCTGAAGAATAATTCACCTTGGTATCAATTGACTTTGTCACTTTTTAATCTAAAAAATTGTCGAAGTGAATTTAAGAAAAAAAAAAAGCTATAATTATTTGTATTTTATAAAGATTTGATTTTTTAAAACAAGTAATTCACTTTAAAGAATATGAGTATTTAGTTATTGATGAAAATATCAGCTGATATTATATATATGTGTATAAATTATATATGGATGTGTTAAATTCGTTAATTATTGGTTCTTTTAGTGATCGCTTAGTGTTGTGTTTTTAATTTTTATATATAGATTTTACATTCTACAACTCGATTAAATATTTTGAGGTGTAGAAAATAGTTGCAGATCTTAATTAAAAACTTTGGAGAAATCAAAGTAATATAATTTTTTATAATTAGACTGAATCATTAGTATATTGTTTCAAAAAATATTTTTTTAATTGAACAATTGGATCATTACTATAATACTTCAAAAGAGGTGAAAAAGTAAAATCTATCTTATTTTCATTTTCACACTACTTTTTTTCTCACTTTAAAAATAATTTATTATTTTATTTCTCATCAATATGCCTATCATTTAAAAAAATAATATTATACATTAGTTTATCATAATCTTATAAAAAATTAAGAAACATAATTATAATATATATATATATATATATATATTATTTTTTCTTCTATATTCATAAAAAATAAATATACAAATGTTCATGAGATAAAAGATAATGATAACTATTAAACTAATATTTTATTATCAAATTAGACAATAGAGAGTTGCATTTTTTTTTCAAGAAAGAAGAACAAATGACAAATGAGAACAAAAATAATGAGTTTGTTTCTAAAAAAAATATATGAGAGTGAGTGAGAGATGAATACAATTTTGTCAAAAACTAAAAGGATAATGATAAAAAAATATATATTAATAAATATTTGGTTTAATTAAAAAACTTCTTAATAAATATTTGGTTCAATTACTCTTTTGATTCCCGATTTCAAAGATATGAAGTTAGTGTTCCAATTATTTTAGTCTTAATTTGGTCATGATTTTGTAATTACAATTTGACATTTTTAGACAAAAATTAAAATTAAAAAAATTATTAAACCTAAATATTTTTATTTTTTTGTTATATTTATTTTATGTTTTATTATTTATTAAAATAAAATATTGTACTTTTGTAAAAGAAATAAGAAAAAACATAATTTAATTTTCACCAATTTGTAAAATATATTATCTAAATTTAAAAATTTTAAATTTTTTAAAAATAAATATATAATTTAAAAAAAATCAAAAATATTTGGGATCATGGCCCTGGTAGAAAGAGTTGTAATATACTAATGAAACGTTGAACATTTACCGAATATGTCTTATTAACAATATAGTATACAAAATTAATAAATTGTTGATTTGAATAATACACATTAAATAAAGTTAGCAAAGCTGCTGAATATTAATAATATAATTATAAAAGGAAAGTATCATAAAATATTCGTTATAGACACTATTCAAAATCAAATAGTTAGAAGTCAAGATTGTTAGCTGAATCCATCTCATCTAAAATGAGCACCGTATTTTAGAGGATAAAATTAATAAATAATTTCAATTGTTATTCACTTCAAATAAACTTATTTTATCAACGATCATCAAAAGTTCTTAAGTATCATAATGGTTTATTTAGATACTAATTTATGAAACAAAAAGTTATTAATTGTTAAAATAATCATTATTATAATAAATAATTATAATTAATCTTTAAATTAATTTTTAAAATTTAGTTATTAGGATTTTAATTATCAGTTTTATTTTTTTTATTAAAAATGTTGTTTAGACATTGTTCAAAAATTCTTTTGATATATATTTTTTTTTCAATGTCTAAGAGAGCCTTAGTTTTTTGTACATGAAAGTTGTAAATTGTATTTTGACAGATTTTAGAGATGCAGTGCACCTCTCTTTCATCTTTTTGTAAATGAGTTAGAATATCTCTTAAGTGCTCTATTTTTAATTTAAATTAATTCTTTACCAATACAAAAAATAAAAAGAAGAAAATCAGTCACAAAATAATAACTATCAAAATTTTTTATCAAAAATATTAATTTTAAATTAATTTATAATTAATTAAGGACCAATTTAATAATCAATTATATATTTTTTATTTATAATAATAACTATTTTATTATTTAATATTTTTTATTATATAAAATCATTAAACAGACAATTTTTAATCACTGAAATTAATTGTTAACTTCTTAACGAGTCATTTCCTTACGGCGATCCGTTGATAAAAAAACAACAATTATAACATTACATGTTAATATATAATAAATCATAATAATTGGTCTTAGCCACTCAAAATGCTTCAAAGATACAAAAAAGTTACTTTAATAATATTATTATTATTCTAATCAACTTCTCCACTTTTCATCTGCAGTGTAGGGCACTTTTTACTTTATTCTCGCTTTAATTTTGCGAAAATATTTCAATGATGTTGAGTGCTTAATAATAGTTTATTAATTTTCAGAAGTTGTAAAAGAACACTATTTCAGGTGGATATATGCTTTTGATTCCAGGTTTTGCTTATAGTCAATAGGGCACTTAAATGCAATAACCATAGATTAGTGGAGGTGGATCAATGACAAAATATCTCAACTTTTTTAATTGTTTTTTCATCATAGTAATAGCTCAACATACCTTTTTGCAAATTGTACAACAACTTGATTAGGTCTTTAGCATTTTGGATGATCCAAAACATTTTATGAAGAATGTCAATAACTTTTTTTAGGGTATCAGCCAATAACTAAATTAAAAATCTAAAAATAGTACAAAAAGTGTATTGAAAACCTCTTTAAAATTGTTGGCTGAAATAAGTTTTTATTTTAAGTTATAAGATATTAGAGATTTTCTTTAATAATTCATGCGAAAGATTCCTTTTGGTTTTGTTGGTTTGTTTAAGAAAGTTTTGGACATAAAGTTGCATGATTCAAATCTAAGGCTCCTCGAAAGATTCTTTAGTCAAAGTCTTGAAGCATGTCTCTTCTACTGTGTAGTGAAGACCCGATAAAGAGAGGTTAGGGTTTTTTTGTGGAGAGAAAGTGGGTGGATAATTAATTGATGAAACACGACATGAGTTTTGGTTTTGGCTAAACCTAAACTCGCTTTCAAAAGACAAAGGAAAACGTTGGGTGCTGATTGACAAAAAAGCTTCCAAAACATAAACAAAAAAGTTTCCAAGAAACAGCCAAACAATGTTGGATTAAATATTTGGTGCACTTTCATTATCCAATTTGCATTTCAGAACTGGACGAGATGGACACCGGATCAGAAAATGAACCTATTCATTTCACTATTGTATGCACTTGTACTTGAAACTTTTCTATATCAATTAGGTATGAACATTAGAAGTATTTTGAGAAAGAATTAAGAGAGAAATACAAGGCATTATTTTAATTTATCTTTATTTTAAAATGTTAAAATAATAAATTTAAGTATCTCCTTTTTATATATTGTCTATTTCCTCATATTTTTTATTCAATATAATTTATCTTTATTTTAAAATGTTCATTGATTTTTTAACACTATGAATGTGTACATAATTTGATTTCTTTTAATAATTCACTATATTATCTGAGTTTTTTTAATGAGATATGAGAACAAGATAAGTATATACACAAATTTGTCTTGTTCCATTCCTTACCTTTCTCCTCCCTTTTTTTAATTAGTACAACAATTTTAATTTATTAGGTAACTTGCAAAACTTGTATTATTTTTTTTCCAAGCTTCGTAATTTATTAATAGATACACATTTAGTGATTTTTACTCTTTTTCATAATTATTTCATCTTTATTCAGTTAGTATTTGATACTCTTGTTTGATATTTATATAACCATATATTTTTTATATTTAACATTACGTGTATCCTTTATATATTAAATTTTTGATTATGTCATTTTTTTATGTTTTTTATCTATTGTAAAAAATTATTTAATTAATACTTAGAACCGTAAAAAATGTAAACACTAGTCTAAAACTATGATTCAATAACGGCTTAGTACGATGATTTTAATCCACTTTTCATAATAAGTGATGCAGACATTTTTGTAGTAAATTGAAAAAGATATCATGACAATGTAAGTTTACTCGTTATAATATGTAGCATTATTATTATTGTAATAACTTACAAACAAAAAATCCAAAAAGAGTGACTTTTATTGGGAAGGTTGATGTGTGAAAAGAAAATAGTGACTCTAAAACCATCGTATTGTGTGAATGAATAGACAGTGACTAATCAAATCTCTACTTTACTAAGTTTTGAAAATAAGGCTTAATAAACCAACAAAGTAACTAGGAATGAATGGTGTTGCCATAGGTTTTAACGGAAAAATATAGGTTTTATGCTGTATAAAACACTAAATTATAACATATATATAATAGTACCTGTTTACAGTATTTAGTCTTTAATGAGTGAAAAATAAAGTATTTAAGAAAATATAATTTTAAAATATAATTTTTTTCCTTCACGATTTGATTACTTATGTTTTATTGGCAGATAGCATGAGTATAAGAGCAATAAAAGCAGCATGGGCTGAAAGCACGTGGATACCAAATAAAGTCAAACTCATGCTCCATCATCTTCCTTTGTTAGGCTTTTGTCGCCCATATCATATCATGTACACTCATAATCATCTTTATATTTAAATATTTTATTTCTTTATTATTTTTGTTAAGATTAGACCTGGTTTCTTCGATTAGGTTGATAATACAATTTAGAACTATCACATAATTAAAATTTAGGTCAGTTTTTATTTTAGAATCTTTGACACGTAATATCTTTTTAAATAAAAGATAATTCAAATTTTAATCCATAATAAATTTAGATTTTAATATATCCATTACATAAAAATCTTCATTAACAACTAATTTTAGTAATAAAATATTGTTAATAACTATAATAACTAATCTATATATTTATTTATAAAATAATAAATTTTTAGTTACTAAAATAATTACTATATTATGAATAAAAAATTATAATTAATCTTTAAAATTTTATTACCAAGATTTTGACTAAGGGTGATGATAAGGGCTTGACCAACCATACTGACTCGCAAAAATATCACGGGGCAGTCCAGGAGAGTGAACTCGCAGAACTGTAGTGGGTTGTCCTGCAAGTCAGTATTAAAAAAATTGTACGTGTGTATATTAGTTACATTTTTACTGGACTCCTAAATTAACATTCTAAATTCTTGTATGACTGGAAAATACAAGTATTATGTATTTTTTAATGTACTACAATTTGAAGAATAGATCTTGTAAGTCAAAAAATGAATATGATGAACATGTTGAATTATCAATTTATCATTAAATTTCCCAAAGTCTTTGCTTAATAATTTTGTTAACTTCTAAAAGTTTTCCATTTTTTTAGAACATTGAAAGTTGTATCATAAGAATTTAAAAAAAATTAAAAAAATCGGGCTAGCTCGCGGGCCCGCACTTATGCGAGGTGGGCCAGACTTTTCAACCTACATTAAAAATGAGGGACGGGGCGGCCGACCCGCATTGTGCGGGCCAAATGCGGGTTGAGCCTAAACAGGTCGGGTCAACCTGCATTGTCACCCTTAGTTTTGGCTACCAAATAAATTAGTTAGTTTATTAATTAGTCACGAAATATTAGTTACCAAAGTTTGACTACCAAAGAAATTAGTTTATAAATTGGTGTATGATGAGTTAAATGAATTGCTGATCTATTTAACGATCAATTTTTTTTTCCATAATAGTAACTATCTTAGTAACCAATAACTTTTATTATTTTATACATTAGTATCTAGATTGGTCACTGTAGTAAGTAAAAACTTTACAACTTTTTAGTTACTAAACTTCATTATCATTTAAGAGTTTTCTTGTAATAATGATATTTCTGACCGGTGTTAATGACTATTTAACATAAAGGGTTATAATGAGTTTTTACAAAATAAAAACTCAATTAAATGTTTTTAAAAGAACATAAACTCAATATAATGAACAAAATATAAAACCTAAAACGAATAAAAAATATACTATAAAAATTATTGATTAAACCAAAAATATAACGTTCATTTATCTAATTCGTTTAATTAGAAAAAAACTTAAAATGAGGTACAGATGTTTAATAAATATTTTATAATTTTAAAAATCTTTTATAGATATATAATTTTAGGCTAATTTTTTTTGTCCTTGTCTTTGTCGATAAAAGTGTCAAATTTGATCATTCAATTTTTTTTTGTCTTAATTTGATTTTGATTTTTTCAGTGATTTTCGTAAGAATGATTCAATTTGGTTATTGCGATTAGTTTTTAGATGGTGTTAAAGTTAGTGTCACATGTCAATTTATGTTTTTTTTAATATCTTTACACATGTCACCACAAGGTTGTGTAACACGGATATAATCTCAATTTGGTCCCTATATCTGTTTTTTAGTTTCAATTTAGTCATCATTTTTTATTAAAAGGGAGCAATTTTGTCCCTCCTTAAATTGAGATTCAATTTACTTTTTGTATAAATCTTAAATTGATATTCTTATTAAAATTGATATTGACATTTTTATTAAATATTTATAGAAAATTTTTAAACAAACTTTAAAATTTATACCAAATATTTAGGACAACTCACATGGTTGAATTGATAGAGTTAATAATTAAATCTTGAATATTATACTATTTAACTTATTATTTTAAGTTGTTCATGTACTTTTTTGTTGCATGATTTGTGTTTCATCTGACGTTAGATTTAATAATCACAGTCAAACTCTCACTAACATGATCTTAAACATGTATTTTGTATAAATTTTTTAAGTTAAATTAAAAATATTTCAAGAAATATTTAATAAAAATGTTAATTTTAGTAAGAATATCATAATAAGATGTATACAAAAAGTAAGTTGTGTCTCAATTTGAAGGGACAATATTGTTTTATTTTTACAAAAATTAGGACTAAGTTGAAGCTAAATATAAATATAGGAAACAAATTGAGGCTTTGTCCATGTGGCACAATTGTGGAATAACACGTGTAAAAAAATAAAAAATAAATATAAATAAAAAAAGACCGCAAATTAACATGTGACACTGACTTTGACATCGTTTGTGTAATGACAAGGACTAAATTGGATCAATCATAAAAAAGTCAAGACCAAATTGAGACAAAAAAAAAATGATGACAAATTTGATACTTATCGACAAAAACAAGGACCAAAGAATAATTTAATATAAAATATTTTGAGAATGTGAAATATATTAAATATATTAAAATTTAAAAATATTCTATTTTATATAACAATTTTTATACATAAAATAATTTGAGAATCAAGGTCTTTGTTTTTAATTAAGGTCCGTCATTTTTCTGAAACTAAAATATGATAATGAACGGCAATGGCTGTTTGCACTCCAAATATGGGGTGTGGGTAGAAATTAATGAAGTGCAGGAAGTAATTTCCTAGAAGAACATACAAAATGACTTCATTGAATGGAACAAACTATTTGTAGTAGGGAAAAATGAACGACTTGCTATAACCAAAGGATATTTATTTTTATGTCTATAATGGGGCTATTAAGAAACCAACACTCGAAGAATGAACAATTTTTTGGTTTTTTCTTCCTGCATTCCATTAATTTTAATTTTTTTTTGCAACCCATCAACCAGATTTTGCTTTCCAGAAAACACTGGAAATATCTTTCAGAAAGACACTCTACCAACCTTTATACCGGATTAAACTTTTCGGAAGCCTGTAATGAGGTGAAGAAATAAATTTGATGGGGTGTACAAAGAAACAACACATTTTTTAATAAGATATGTTTATTGGGCACAAAAAGTTCAATAAGTTTTTCTTTTCGGTTAAAGAAGGTCCAACAACGAAGAGAGTAGTATATTCTGTACCGGATCTGATTATATTCATTGGGCCAAGAACTAGGTTACTAGAAAAAGTTATTGCAGTAGCCCAATAGAGGCATTTTTATCGTGAAGAAATTGCTATACCACTCTCCCCGTCGCTAAGTGCACTCCCCTTTGCATATATCTTTAATTCTAACCAATTCATTTGCACTTGAGATTTGATTAATTTCAATAGTTACGTTTAATATATTCATTTTGAACAGCTATATTTAGCCTCATTAGCTTCTATTTGACCGTGTTTTATATTTGTGAATGTCACTAAAATTAGTCCTCAACGATAGTTAATTTTTCCATTCTCTTTTATTCTGAGCTTATCGTAAATAATAGTATTTTTCTTCTGAAATGGATAATAAATCAATCAAAAATAACATTGCCACAAAAAATACACCATGTTCTCTCATTATCAACATAAGGCATTGGACCCCATCTTTTCACAAAGAGGAAATATCATTGTCAAAATAAAGTGGACTGGTCGAAGGGTCGAGTGAGATTTGCAATGATCTAAAGTGAAAAAAAGTAAAGAAAAATTGCTCAAAATAAACATAAGTAAATAATTCATAAAAGTCAATAAAAATAGTTGTTTTCAAAACACATTAAATAAAACATAATGTTAAAATTACAAGTCATTTTTCTTCAACCTCTTGAATGTTCCAATCCTAATACATTTGACTCTTCAAAACACTTGTTTTGATAATTTTAAAGATAAAACCCAATCCAATCTGAAAATGTCCTCCATATTCACATGTGAAACCTCCTTATTGTGAAATAAATATGTAGAAAAAAAAGAAAAAAAAAAGTTTTGTTTTATTGATCACCAACTTGAACCAAACAAGTTCCATTGTCGCCATTAATACACCCAAGTTCCCTCCAAATCACGTACCTAAATTTGTTTGTTATGGAGTGACATGACCCACATCACTGTTCTACCTTTCAATCACTTTCACTCTCCCATTACATCTAATGGTAACACCTACAAAATATTCTCATTATGATAAGATAAAGTCATTTAACCCTTCCAAGGGTTACCATATTTTTTAAGTCGTAGACTAAGTCCTACAAACTCTTGAGTTTTCTTCACAATAGTTTCATGTTTTCCACATAACAAAAAATACATTTGAATAAATTGTGTGTGAACATATTTTATTTTCTATACATTATAAAAAGAGGTGACTAAAATTTGTTGATAATATAATATATAGTTTAACGATGTTGACATTGTATTAAAATGAAAAATGAGTAGAATAGGCTAATAGCAACGTGAGGCGTGGGTAAGTGGAACCGCACACGTGGCGTAATCACTGATTAAAAAATTAGGTGTGATGTCATCAGTTGCATGGAGGAAATATACGTAGCTACACTCAACACCTATTGATTACTGCCACGTGCCAATGATCCAACTGTACCCAAGTTCTTCACATAGCACGTGTCAATTCTTGATTCTTTATTTTTTGTACTGTTATTGTATTTGAGGGCCACTCATAATTTCTAGCCGACATCACAAATAATTTAGAAGGAAAAGAAAATATTCTAAAAGTTTGGTTTTGCATTTCTGCCCCTGGATTTTTGCTATTATCCACTCTGCCATGCTTTCCTTTTATTACTTGTATTATTTGCACATTAATTAATGTTGATAAGTTATTTATTTATTTTATCTAACTCAAGCTTATCTACTACTAATCATTTCCAAAGTAATATATTAGGAAGCAATCTAATAATTTAAAAAGAGGAATAATAAGAATCAGATTAACCTAGTTGGGTACAACATTAATGATTATTCAACTAGCTAGCTTAACATGTAATTGAAGTAGAGGACCCGAGTTCAATTAATGTTATTGAGCATTTATTATTGTGAATATCACTATAGTACCCCACTTTGAAGTGTGCTATATACCAGTGCCTTCAGTCTCAATCCACATTGAAAACAAAGTTGCTACGTAGACTTTACCGAAGAAAGAAAGAAAGAGGAAGTGTTGAGAAAGAAAAGAAAGTGAATTTACAATTTTTGTTTCTGGGGACAAAACAGAAATAACGGGAAAGGTGAAGGACTGAAGAAGAAAGAAAAAACCGCCATTAAAATATTGCTTAGAAAAGATGTTGCTTTCACGATGAGAAACCTACAGTGCCCTTATTTTAGTTCATTCCATTGAAAGGTGAAAGATTTTGCATTTGTGGTGTGTGTGGTCTACACTTATTCCTCCATTTCCATTCATTAATAACAACCTCAAAACACACTCTCCCATGCTCATGAAACTCTTTGGTTTCACTTTGTTCTTGTCTCTTGCACACTACTTTCCCTTCACTCGCTCCACTACACAGAATTAAAAAAGCCAACCCCACACGCTCACTCGCACGCCATGTTCAACGATCCATCAATCATGGGTTCCACGAGCCAGGGCTCGGAGGATCATGAAGAAGAAGATGAACAAGTGAGAGAAATCCACGCCTTAACACCAACTCACCCTCCCCACCCACGTGGCAGACCCTGGGACACCCTTCACACCCACCGTTCAAGCTCCCTCTCCGTCGCCAGCACCGACGGTGGCGCCTCCTCCTCCGACAACTTCACCACCATGAGCAGAGAGTTCAACGCCCTGGTTCTCGCAGGCTCCTCCATCGACCCCGACAACAACCGCAACCTAACTCCCGTCAACCAAAACAACGTGAACAACAACCTGGGGAGGATCAGAGAAGATGAGTTGATGGAAGAGACGAACCCTTTGGCGATCGTGCCGGATAACCACCCTCTGGACCCGGTTCCCTCGTCCCAAATGGGTGGTGGTGCACGTGAAGAGCACGTGTCGGTGCAGAGGGTGAAGAAGGAGGAGGTGGATACGAAGATATCAGCGTGGCAGAACGCGAAGGTTGCGAAGATTAACAACAGGTTCAAGAGAGAAGACGCTGTGATCAATGGGTGGGAGAGCGAGCAGGTTCAGAAAGCTTCCTCTTGGATGAAGAAAGTTGAGGTAACTTTTCTTTTCTATTTTTCTCACGCTGTTACTTACTTACTTACTTACTTACTTGCATGTTCATCTTCTTCCTCTTTTATTATATTTTATGTGTGTTCGTGTGTGGTGATTATTCTGAGTGGGTTGATTCGGTTTCTTTGAGGTTATGATTACTGTTACTACTCTTGAGATTGAAACAGAACATGCTTGGATTCATTCATCATGATCCAATCAGTACATGGTCAGGTTAACTTTGAAATTAAGAAGAAAATTGAGTAAGATTGGCCAGAAGTGATTGCAGCCATGATTGATGATTGCCTCATTATTAGTATTATATGATTTATATGTAGAAGAAAAGGTGGGGAATTATTTTCCCTTGGTTGTTGAGGAACCACATCAGGAGGGAAAGAAAAAACTGTAGTAATAAAGTAAGAATTTTTTTAATCATTGGTAAAAAAAACTAAAATATTCTATGCATTGATGATTTGTTTATGCATATGTGTTGAACTGAGATTAAAAGGTGATCTTTTTTTTGTGTGTGTGGATGAATAGAATTATTCAGTGTACTTTTTAAGGAGTGTTATGTCTATGTTTTGGATGGAAAAAAATGTAAGTTTAACGAGACAAGTCGAATCCAACATCTATGCGTGTATTTACATATTTGTCCAAACAGTGTCAACTTCCTTTTGTATCTTGGTCGTATGAATGAATGTTTTTGTTTTTTTCATGCATTCCCATGGTTTTGGTAATTTACAATACCACAGATTCAATGTCGAAATCACCCTAAGCATTGAACCTCACATTGAGAAGTTGAATTACGACTAATAAGTTCTTCCTTCAACATTGAACCTCACATTTTTCACCTTTTCTCTTTTTATTGCATTTGCAATTTTAAGCTAAAACGTCACCCACCTGCTATCAACTTCCATGAGGGTACATTCTTTTGGTAGCATAACCTGTAGTGATGTGAAAACTGCAACTTTAAATGTGTTACCCACCAGCAAGTACCAAACCGTTCAACTATTTGAGTTCATGTTAATTTGAACTAAAACTACGTGTCCATGCAGTAAAAGAAAAGTTGATTTAACGTTTTTGTTAATGATGAGTAAAAAATGTGCAGAGGAAGCTGGAGGAGAAAAGGGCAAGAGCAATGGAGAAAATGCAAAACGACATAGCAAAAGCTCATAGAAAAGCAGAGGAGAGAAGGGCATCAGCAGAAGCCAAAAGAGGAACGAAAGTGGCTAGGGTTTTGGAGATTGCAAGTCTGATGAGAGCAGTTGGAAGAGCACCAGCCAAAAAGTCCTTCTTCTAAAGATTTCACATTTCCAAAACCCTTTTGAAACAGAATTTTAGAGATAAAAATAAAAATAAAAATAATATGTATAAGAGCCCCCTTTTCCTTTTTTGAATTGGGTAAAGGGTGCAGCACTATGAAAAGAAAGAAAGAAAGAAACAAAAAAGTGCAGATGAGGGATATGTGTCATATTATGTGAGAACCAATTGGAGTGTTTGTAAGTGATTGCAGTGTTTGAATGAAGGTGATGAGTGGTGACACGCTTATTTGATTGTGGTGGTTAATAAGCACTTTTGTGTTTTGTACATTAAGATATTGCGTCTTTGAATCACTACTACCAAATGCTCACCTTACCTACCAAACCCTGCCACCTCCTCATCTGCATTACTACTATTTTCTTTATATTTTCCTTTTCCAAATCATGAGATTATGGTTTACCAAACTCTGCTCCCGACAAATCCATCTAATAATCTCTTGTTAATTCTTAAATCATGTCACAAAACACAAATACTTTGATGCTTGGCTTATGAAGTTATGAGTAACAAACCATTCTAAACATCTAAGTAATTGCATGCTTAACAACACTCTAGAATTAATGGATGTATGACTTTGATATTAAGCTTTGTTTATTTTCCCCTGTAGGAGCCTATAAGGATGCCTTAAATTCTGCAGAGCAATATAAATTACAAATAATCACAGGAAAAATATCATTGCTTCTTACACCGTCACAATTAATAACTGCACCCCCAAACTATGAAAAAGACTAAAGTACCCTCTTGTTATATCATTGGACAATGATATATAGACAATCAAATTTTGACAACTTTCTTTTATAATTTGAGTATCATCTTCTAATTGGTTTAGAAATATAGAAAAATGAGAAAATGAAAAATGGAAGACCATTTTAAAAGATGACACATCAAGTTGTAAGAGAAAATTGTCAATTAGTTTAGTTGTTAAAAACTTATTTTCCTATATCATTATGTTGTTGTCACCAACCATCACCGCTACCGTTCCTGCTAGGGATGACAACGGGACGGGACGAGGACAAGTTTCGATATCCCATACCCATCCCCATAGAAAAAATTCATTCACATCCCCATACCCAAACCCAACATATATCAAACTTTTGTCTCATTTCATCCTCATCAGGTAACGGGTATAATCTCGTACCCATACTCGTACCCATTTTCTTATTATTTCAATATTAATTTTAATTAATTTATTTTAAATAATAAAAAATTACAGTAAAAGAAACATAATATTATTAAATATTCAATATTAAAATGACGATTGTTTCTTAGATATCCAATACTGTGAAATAAATTTTAATTGTTCATATTTTAGATTAGAATATCAAATGAATTTCATGAGAACCAAAACATTTATTAATTTGCAAATATTAATGAAACCTAGTTCATAAAATTAAAAAATATTTTTGAAAAAATATAAAAGAAAAACAAATATTCAAATTAAAATATATTTTAAATGTTTATGTACTTCAATTTTTTAAATTCCAATGAATTTCTTTTTTATACACTAATAAAAGTTACAATACATCATTTGATCAAAATCACGCAAAAAACAAACAATGAACATAATAATAAAATGTTGACATAGATTTGTATCTTTTGAGCTCCAATATATGTTGGATGGTGATAAGAAAATATTCATGACAATTACATTAAATTTTTATATTGTAGCAAAAATAAAAGTTATTTATACAATTATAGTGAAAAAAAATTACAATATGATTGATAATGAGTTAGAAAAAAATAATTAGATAAAATATATCGAAAAAGTATTATACATGATGAAAATAAATAACAAATAAAAATATTAAAAAATTAACAAATGTGTGTCTTAAAAACAATTTGAGAGACTATTGAAAGAAATGGCACAAACGAAACCAAATGTATAATTAAGGGTATGATAAGATGAAACATACCTTAGAGATCTAAGAAAACTTTTCAAATATCAACATATATACTCAATGATTGAAAAATAACGAAAATTGTTTAAGGAAAACAAAATAGTTCTTCAAATGAAACAAAAATTATTAATAATAAGATTTTTTTTATATTACCTAGTAAATGAAAGGTTTATGCTATTAAACACTTAAATTGATAATATTAAATGTCTCATGTGAAAGGAAAATATGCAATAAATAAAAATATTAAAAAATAGAAATATTCAAATGTGAGACATAACTTTTTTTTTTAATTGGCATACATCATTTTAACATAATTACATAAAAGTTATAATACGATAAAAAATATATGGGGGATGCGAATGAGTTTAACAACAAACCAAATAATTAGAAGAAATAATATATTAAATGTCTCATGTGAAAGGAAAATATGCAATAAATAAAAATATTAAAAAATAGAAATATTCAAATGTGAGACATAACTTTTTTTTTTTAATTGGCATACATCATTTTAACATAATTACATAAAAGTTATAATACGATCAAAAATATATGGGGGATGCGAATGAGTTTAACAACAAACCAAATAATTAGAAGAAATAATATATATGGTTACTTAATTAATTGTGAATATTTTAATAGTTTAAACATGGACAGAGGTATGGTGGGGACCAATATTATAGCGAGAATATGTACATCTCTATGTACACCCAATTGAAAAAGTTACAGATTTCCCATACCCATTTGCATACCTAGTTAGTGTGAAAATTCTTCGTCAAATAGGAAACAAATTTATTTGTCATCTCTAACTACTACCATAGTTGTTATCATAGAAAGAGAGAGAACATTGTACAAAAGATGAGAGAGAATAAAAAAAAAAAAAAAAAACTTGTTTTGCAAAGCTCTCTCCAAAAAATTTGTTATAGAAAGTTTATTTTAAAAATTTTATTTCAAAAAGTTTATTTTGGAAAATTTTCAGAACAGATTATTTAAAAGTTGCTTCTAAAAAAATAATGATATTTTGACAAACAAAATTTAACAAACTCTTTTTTTTTTAAGTAAAAAAGATATCACTTTATTACTTTATTTTGATTAAAAAATAAAAAATTAATCTATTTAATTCTATTTATATAGAATTTGTCAAATTTATAAAAAAAATTGTAAAGTTTGTAAAAAAAAAATAAATTTTATTAACATATAATTTTCCTTTAGGAAACATGAAATTGTCATTTTGAAGATTGGGGGTACACGAAGATATGGGTTTGGAGGAAGCAAAAGCCGACAAATATTAGAAACCTATCTGTGGAGAAGAAAAGTTGGGCCTTGGGCTACCCTTACATTTTATTTGAATTTGATTTATTAGCTTTCATTTTGTCTTTCTATGTTCTGAAATATAAATTAGTTAAAAGAAATTTAATAATCAAACAATTTCAATGATATCATTGTGTGTCAGTTCATTCAAAAGCTATCTATAACATAACATAGATGATCCAAAGTTAAATTTAAGAAATTAATTTTAGAAAACTTTTTTTGGTGGATGGAAAAAACTTCTTTCCTGTAACAAAAGTTGCAAGTACCATCAATAAAATCTATACATATTATATGGATTAAAAACAATCATTTTTTCCTATTTCTTATTGCTTTTAATACAACAATAATTTCTTTTGCTAATCAATTTGATGAGGTATTAGGGTGTGGAGTCATGAGTAAAAGTAACAATAGCTTGCAGCATGATTTTCAGGTTTTTGGAGGAATTTGGAAGAAACGAAATGTTTTCATATACATTTTCAGAGGAAACGAAGCATGTGCAAGAGATAATTGAAGCTACAAAATTTCATTATTTTGTATGATAAATCTTTTGTAATGTGTTATTCAATTTTCTCGCATCCAACTTCTAATCATCTTAACTACTAAATTCCACGCTTGCAATCTAAAAATATTAGCCAAAGTTAAACAGTAGAAGATATTAATGTCTGATGCAACATAAATCACGAGTGGAGCATCTTTCATCATTGCTACTATAGAAAAGCATTGGTGCCGACACACTTTGCTGAATTTGAACATGACATATGACAGGATGAAATCTCTTCTTTTGGCAAATTCAATCAACAAACCAAAAAGGGATCATTGAATTTGCCCAAAGGAGACATAAGAGATCATGGACACTGGAACTGGGACTTTCTACATTCTCCTTCTTATCACAGCAAGGGCAGAACAATTTTCTAACATCAAACTTACCTTTTTCACACACCAGTTTTGCATTATGTCTCTCCTTTCATCTTATCTATTGTCACACTTTGTTACATCGCTTTTCTTGGTCTTGTTTATTTCACTGTTCTGTTGGTTTGTCTTTTCACATTCCAATTTTCTGCATAATGCTAATCATACCAACTCATTTCCATGAAACAACAACAATCAATGGTTCTCAGCACTAGGGACATGACCAAATGGAATGTACTATAATTGCATTTCCCTAACTGCACTAGGGTAATCAGACCATGTTTGATTATAGGGTTGTATATGAAGAAATTTCTCCTCAGAACTTTTAGAAGAGAAGAAAAAAAAAAGGAAATAAAACGAAATTTTCCATTAATCAAAATTAATTTATACATAAATTACCACAATGTGTAGTTCAAAGAGATGAGAAGTTTCGTAAAAGTAACTCATTGGATTGCTTGAAAATGATAAAAGATACAAACGGGAGTCTCAACTTTGTCTACAAAGCTTGAGAGGTAATTAATCACAAGAGATTGAGTCTATCTTTTATTAATTAAAAAGGACAAAATTAAACATGTCAACAAGAAAATCATTATATTTTATCTACAAAAATCATTTAATAACATAAAAATAATCATTATGTGTAAATTTTTACAATACACAGAAAACACTCTCGACTCTTTGATCCTAAGTACTCTCACATTCTTCAGATCAATAATTTAGTTATACCTCAGAACACTTTCCTACGAGAGAATGAAAAAAGTTAAACAGAAACTCAAAGTATCTTTGATTTTGAGTAACTAAAACCTTTAATCTCGACTTTATTATATAATCATCAACACCTACTACTTTACTTATTCTAAGAGAAATGAGACTTTAGAAGATGTACATTTTCATCGTACTCAATAAAACATCATATAAGACAAGATAGAACACCTTAAAAAGGTTGAACATGGTGTCAATATTATTCGAGTTGGGCTCAACGAAATTAAATAATAAACAAATATGTGCTACGCAGACTCTTATGGGGTTTTAGTTACCTCACCAGCAAACATAGATTGTGCTACAAAGTGTTTGAAATGAGTGGCACCTTGATGCTTATGAACGTGACTGATATATATATCTTATACATAAGAAGGCCTTTGGTTTCGGCCTTTAAAGGCATGCAATTGGCTTACAACAGTTTTCCTCATTTTTAACATAATGAAAACTTGAAATATAAATTTTCTTCACGTGCAAGTTATCTATAAAACAGCAGAAAGAGTAAAAACCAAGTAGCAAGAGATTTTGTCAAAGTTCAAATCGTTCTAGAATCAAACTCAAATTCGCATTTGCAAGACCTTAACTTGTAGTCATATTGACCACTTCTTTTTGGTTCTTTCCAACAAGTTCGGTCAATACTATAATCATCACAAGATCCTTCGAACCCGTGACCACATCCAAAAACTGTAGAAAGAAAATTACATGGTGCGTCACTTTCAAGTTCTGTGACTCCGGCACAAGTTTAAAATGAACTCATTTATCAGAATGAAGTGTTATTTTGGAACTTAGCCGCTAAAAACAAGCAAGGAAAGTTCCATGTGATGTATTTCAAACGCAATACGTGTAAATGGGACTGTGTTTAATAATCTGAAATTGCGAAAAGAAGGTTCTATGAAATACCCTTTTGTCAACAGATATTGTAAATGGTGTTGTTGGAGGGGAAGAATAAGCCATCATGGTAGACCCACAGAAGAATTTTGTTTATATTTATATGGCATCGTGTATGAATCTTGCAAACATCATGGACTATGTCATCTTTTCTCTGGTTGGATCATGTTCATTTAACTACACAAAGTTGACTTTAATGGTTTCCACAGCTTCTAGAATCCTATTAATCATCACAACCGTGTTTCTTCCATGTTCATAGTTTATACACATGCCATTGTTGACTGCACTCGATACAACTATTCACACAAGAATCAGGTTCGGCATAAGTGGAGGAGATGCATGTTACCCCAATCTTACCTTATCCACTAATAAATACAAACTTGGTATTTACAAATTTAATAATGTTCTTGGTTTCTGGTTTCATTTATTTGGTTGTGGACTTGCCTTATCTTCAAAATCAATGGGTATTTTGCTGAGTAAAATTATAGGACTACTTCCATCATCTTTTGATTATGTGTTTTAAAGTGAAAGATGAAAGTCAAAAAATAAAAGTAATAATATCATTATCGTTTTGCTAAAAGGGTTTTCGTTTTGGTTGAACCGGTATATAAAAAGTAAACAAATTGAGCATGTATTCATTTCTTAAAAGTTTATATGTGTATACCACTTTACTCTATTTTGTATCAGAAATATTTTGTCAATAACTTTTCTCTGTTCTAGCTTTCTCAGTAACTAGTTCTGAACTCGTCGTTTTTTATTTGGTTACGTGAACTCATTGACCTATTTCTTTCTATTTTAATACCTTGAATAAAACAAGGATTTTGAATAAAACCTTAAAGTCACATTGGTGAACTAAAAAATATATTTGCATCATGTTGAGGATGTTTTTGAGTCAAAGAATATTATAAAAGATATATGATTACTTGATAAAAAAAACGTTAAGTTTTAAAGTTAACCGTAAAACATTAAAATATAGTTGTTAATAAGTTTAAAAGTTGTAGTGTGAAGAAAATTATTTTGGGAGTTAGTTCCGTATAACTCATTCTTGTACACACACTATACAAACTTTTTTTTTTATTCGAAAAACTTAGTTATTAATATGTTATGCTATTAACAGAGAGATTCAAAACTATGATGTATCATTGTCATGTTACCTTAAAAAGCGTATATACTTACTTGTTTATTTATACATAAGATATTTTTGAGAAATAATTTTGTTTGAATTATAAATAGTAAAACTCTTTTTTCAAGTATTTAACTCAATTATATTAGAACTCGAACTTAAAACTCTTAATTCAATTAAAACAATTCCACACTAATTAATCAACATGTTTAATGTATTTGTTCATAGTGATAATGTAAGCTTTGAATATAAAATTTTCAATTTGACGGGAAATATTTTATAATGTACTGTTCATCTAGCCTTTTAAAACAATGCTATTTATCATTACATAATCTTTGTTAAGTCTTCTTGTGGGAGCACTGCTTTGCAAATTTTTAAGAATAAGGATGTTGTAAAAATATAAAACTGTGTTAAGAAAAGTTATACTTGTAAAATTAAACTACAAGTATAATTAATCATTATAATTAGTTAAGACTATTTATGTTCTAATTACTTATAATTAATTCTTGGGAAGTTTCAATTTATGGACATGAGATCAATTGATTTTAAGACACTTATTGTGATATTACATGATTTCATTAAAATTTTATTTTACTTATCATTATAATTTGGATACTCTAAAATATAAAAAAGGTACTTTAAGGGATTTACAATTATTTGGTTTGTCTGAATTCAATTGGATTTTAGCTTTGGTGCATTTAGGTCATAGCTTAGGTTATGAAAATGAAATCAACGTGATAGTGGTTTCTGTGAAAACATTTAAAATAGTTTTATTTATTAGGATATATATCGTGTAAATTAATCATTTGGCAATAATTCGTTAAAAGTTGTTTTTAAATAAAAAAAATTCTAAAATTGACTTCTAACTAATTATTTACAAATAGAAAATTAATACACCGCATATAAAGGTAAAAATATTTTAATTAGATATATTAAGACGGTTGGTTAAGTTGTTTTAATTTTTTTTATGTCATAAAATAAAGGAGTATATTCTCTAATTTTTTTAATATCATTTATTGAAATGACGTAGGAAAGCCCATTAAATAGAGTTATGCGAATTAAAACTTGTTTATATAAAAGTTCATAAATATGATCACTTTTGTATTATATTTGAGTATGACATACTCAAGGAACTTTACATACATGCATCATTAGTTATGTATCATAAATACATAAATAACATGGGGAATGATATTTTCTAAGTGAACTTGTAAGAGTATTGTTTTTGGGACCAAACCTATTCCTATTATGTGATGATAACAAAATAAACATAAATATAAATCAATATATTTCTTTTAAATTTTACTATTAAAATAAATTTTTAAAATTTAAAGCTAAGATTTTAGATGTTTTTATAATTTCGTAAGTTTAAAAATAAAAATAAAAATAAAAAATCTAAGATTTTACACTTTTAAATTATAGAGTTCAAATAAAAATAAAACACCTAAAATTAGCTCAATGTTTTTAATTACAAAAATGATTTCCTAAAAGCTCATCTTAAAATTCCATTGACCGCAACAACTTTTCTTTTCTAAATCAGAACCCAAAATTAAAAGCAAGAGATGGATTAAATACTCCAGAAGGAAAATTATCTTTTGACAGATAAAATTTTGACAAACTTAACAAAGATTCTAAAAATGAAATTAAAGTAGATTAAATTTTTATTTTTTAATTAAAATAAAATAATAAAATAATAATTTTTTACCTGAATAAGAAAGTTTATCAAAACTTAGTCAAAAACATTTGTTAATTTATCATAACTCTAAATAGAAACCGCGTTTCAATTAAATGATATAAATAATATTTGTATTCATTCAAATTATTGTTAGTTTCATAATTTAATTCCTATCCTTATTTTTCCTTTTTTGTAACTAGTATTTTTACCCCTTACAAAATGTATAAGATAAAGTATTATCTTCTATATGACTAAAATGTGAAAGGAATATTTTGAATGTGTTAATTAATTTTTAATTTAAATTTAAATAAATAAATATTTTAAATATGTAAGTTATATTTTAGATTTCGGATAAATAGTTTATATTATCACAGAATATTATTTTTAATTAATATATAACATTTTAAAATTATTAAAATTTATTTTTTGATAATTCGATAGAAAATTAAATACAAAAATAAAAGTAATAGTTTGATATAGTCTATAAAGTGATTTTTAGTTGTGAAATCAAATTAAGTTTTAAATTAAAGTTATGAATTTTAAAATAAATAAAAGCTCAATGTGTGAGATTAGTATAAGACAGTGCGACAAAAAAAAAACGTTTCCGTAGAGAACAGAAACTGATAATTTATAATATTTTATGGAAAAAAAATGTTACTAAAAGGCTTAAATACAACATTGAGTCTAAATCGATCAAAATTATTGAAAATTTGTACCGAATTAAATATAAGTCACGAATAAGGGTGGACATGGATTGGATTTTTAATGATCCAATTCACATTCATTTTAGATCCAAATAATTGGATTAGATTTTTGACCCAAATCTATTTTTTTAGCAAAAGTAGTTTGGATTTTTTTAAAATTCAGATCCAAATATTTGGATCAAGATTTAAATCCAATCCAAATATTTGGATCAAGTTCAAAATCCATAATCCATTTTTTATAAAAGAAATTTAAGTTGAATTTTTTAAAACTTGTGTCATTAAGGCCC
>Ga0209589_1004874_pt1 | contig 23016 bp, 10 predicted proteins | sample CowpeawhiteBW_FD_187525 | JGI IMG/M metagenome (GOLD analysis project Ga0209589, IMG submission 187525) | Root nodule microbial communities of legume samples collected from California USA - Cow pea white BW (SPAdes) (version 2) | ecosystem: Host-associated > Plants > Roots > Nodule | place: USA...
ATACCCTTTTTTTTTTTTTTTTGTATAGATGCTCATATGGATTGAGGATGTGCATCAAGACAACACACATCCACTCCTAACAAGGCATGAAAAATCAAGATTCCTTCCACACAACTTTTATGTGTGGATGAAGAATCTGGAGGTAATGCCATGGATTTGGTTGATAACACAACTGAAAGGTTGGAAAGGACTTGTTTTCTTTTGAGAAGATTAAACAAGTGAATAGGAGCAGTAGAAAGTTTTATAATGACACTTGTAACAGTTTATCACTCTTGAGAAAAATTTAACTGTGATGATGAGCTACAAAAATTGCAACTGCTTCTTTATCTGCTCTTGTTAAAACATGTCACCATGGCAAAGTCCTTTGTCTTGAATTTATCATATGCATGCAATCTGCAACAAGATAGCATCAATTCTTCATGCCTGGCACGTGACAAACAGGTAATAAGCCAGTTGCAAAGTATCTTGGCTGAGAAAAAGAGCAAGAAAGTTGATGCTTGTCGGTGATCAATCTGTGAATTCGGTAATCTTCAGTTGGAGTTTACACAGGACACAAAATGTACATATACATTCATGATTCATTGAATAGAACAAAGCATGTCCCACTCTAGCTTAGTGATTGGAAAACTCTTGCCAGAGTAATAATATGGTTTTTGTAGCATAAGATAGAACATGAAAGTTGAATCCCTTACATTCATGTAACAAGCAGAAAGAGGTTGAAGATATTGCATGTTTGGGAACTACTTTTTCTTAAAAAGTTGAAAAAGATAAAAAAATGAGTGAGGTTGCATAAACATTATTTATTATAATGAACTTAATTAAGCCAAAAATCATTCCTACAGATTCTGCTAGAGCATCTATCAGTTGTCAGAGGACTTTGACTTGATTGGTATCCCTTTCCATTTTTCACATCTTGTGTTAGACAACCAAAATGCATAGGGATACCACATATCCTTTAGCTATACGCAATATGCCTGACATGGTTTCTCTTTTGATGGAAGAAAAATTTAGAAAAGAAAATATTCCTTCCTTGCTTTACAGCCCCCAAATATGCCAAAGGAATTTGTTCTGTGTTTCATTAGATGGCTTCTCTCACACTATAAGAGAAAGGCAACAAAACTCTCTCTTCACCATAGCCTCACAATTATTCAGTTTTCCCAGCATAGATGACTAGTTCTAACAAGAGGCTTGAGGTTCAAACAGAAGATCAAACTCCACATAAATGGTGTGTTTCACTGGGAGAAGAGCCTTTCAAAAGATTCTTCAGCCAGACTAATCCAACACTGCACAAGGTTTTTGGTGATGGATCACTTTTCAGTCCACTGTTGTTTGGCAAGTTCTTTGATCCTTCTGATGCCTTCCCTCTATGGGAGTTTGAGTCAGATGTATTGTTATCTCATTTAAGGAGCTCCAGCCAAAGCACTGTGGATTGGTGTCAGACAGGTGAAGGCTACATATTAAAAGCAGAAATACCAGGTAAGAAAAAGAGCTTTTCAATTACCCTTATTTGGTAAACTGAATATATGTCAAACAAATTATGCTGCAATGAAACTGCCCCATCATTTTATAGATCTGAAACACAAAATAGGATCTCAGAACTGGAGGAACCATACAAAATTTGCATGAACCTAAGGAGAGAGAGCCTTTACCCTGCATCAAGAATTTTCTTAACTTGTACAAATGGGTAGTAAGTAACCTATGAATGAATAATATAGGCTCTAATAGTGTAACACTGCCACCTAACTATATCTAATCACAAACTATCATGTATGATAATCACTTTGTAAATCATACTAGGAATAATTTCTGATTAATAATGGATTCCTATTAGTTGATAGTGCAAACTGATGTATCTTCATAAGGTTTTAAGTTGAAGCATAAGGTTATAAGGTTTTAAGTTGAAGACAGTGTCAATTTCTTATATAGGTTGAGCTCAGGTTTCATTAGTATTTTCTTCCCGTAAATATCCCTTCAAAAGATCCATCACAAACTTACATCAACTTATATATGTAAGTTTATTAAACTCAACAAATAACCAAATAAATGAACTTGAGCCGATTGGAGTTGTGGGGCCAAGTTTCCATAGATTGAATTAAGAAAAGTGGTTAACTAGACAAAATTTCTGTGACACCAGTGGTTTGTCAAAACAGGAACTGGGAAAAATAACATTCAAGTCGTTGTTGATAAGGGGAAGGTTGTGGAAATTAGTGGAGCGTGGAAGCAGCAAAGAGACTCAAAGGCACATGACTGGAGGTGTGGCCATTGGTGGGAACATGGATATGTGAGAAGGCTTGAGATGCCAGAGGATGCAGATTGGAAGAATATAGAAGCATACATACATAATGACATATACTTAGAAATACGTATTCCAAAGAGCCAACAGGGTCGTGATCTTCCTCAGGGAAAAGATGTGGCTTGAACATGCAGAAGCACTGTAAATTTAACAAATAACAGGTGGAGAACAACCAGAGTTTCTCACAATCTTGTAGCCAGCTTCTATGCAAATTAATACCGCAAAATTTAACAAAGTTATAAAACTCTCAAATCTCAAACTAATGTCAGCCAGCATGAGAAGGCCTTCTGATTATGTATAACACACATATATATATGCCAGGAGAAGGGAATAAAAAGAAATTGTGGTGTATAAAACGCAATGATTGTTTTTTGTTTAATTTATTAATGATTATTTGATTGACAGTGATAATTGAAAGACGAACAGAGGAATTTATTATTGCAGTAAAGTTGTGAGGAATATGAGGAATAGCCAATGCAATATCATGATCCCCGTCAGCATAAAGAGTTTCAAGTTTTCTGATAAAAAATACATAGAAAATAGCAGAAAATGTTCATTCTACATGAAAGAATGCTGTTTCATTTGGTTGGTCTAAAAATTCATGAATTTGTAAGAAATTAGTCTGTCTAGAAACACAAACTGGTAAGAATCATCTAAAAACAAAGTTACAAATTCATAACTATAATTTTCACTTGCTGATGTAAAAATTGGTCACAAGTTGTGGCTAGTATCAGATGAGTGTAGAAGATGTACTAAAAGAAGCAATTCTCATTCTTAAGTCCATGAACATATATATTAATCATTACAACTCCATTGTTCATGCATACTTCAAAAGACATTCACGTTTGAGTAAAGGGGTTGGTTGTAAAAATTTATTGTTGGTTGAAGACATTTAAAGGCATTAGAATCCGACAGCTGTTTCACTGGGAAAATTCAACAAGATTTGGCACCAAAAGTTACGTATGTTTTCTACTCCTAACAATCTCTTGCATTTCTTCAGGGGCACCTAGTTTTATACTTATCCACTTGCAACTCAAAGGAAACATTATTTTGTTAGTAAAAACTGACATGATATGACAGACAAAGAAATGTTGTTGTTCAATGTTGTATGAATAATACAATTCTAAGTATCTTGAACAGTGTCATGCAATTTTTTCAATGCCATTCTCCATCTCATTTAACAGGGGTCAATAATTCATTATGATGGTCAATTAAGCATTGAAAATTGTGCCCTCAAAGCATGATGCAAAAACGGAAACCAGATACAAAAACACCATGACAAGCACTACTCGTCCAAACTTACCTCATTCACAAATTGCATGATAATGACGACTTTGATTAAGGATTGGAGTAAATCGACATGAAAATTGAAAGAATAATCAGACTTAATGAAAGCCAGAAAACATCACGACAAAATATAACATTCCCAACTTCAAATATTTATATGAAAAGCACATTGCATATGTGAAAATTTACTTAAAACCTTGTTAAAAGAGAAACTTGTTAAGGTTTGTAGAATCTGTGATGTTATAAATTGTTTGATAGTTCAAGATCTTGAGTAGTTCGTCTGTCTTTTCATTAACATTTTTGTTTAAGTGAGAATAATGAGTGGTGTTTTTTCTTTCTTTCGATAGAGTTTATTAGAAAGAGATTATACACATATGACTTCAGTCCAATTTATTTAAGGATTGAATCACTTTTAATTCAAAATATCAAGACATAGTACATTTAAGTGAGAATAATGAGTGGTGTTTAACTTTATTATTTCTATCGAATACAATACTTAGACTTGAATTATTCTCTACAATACCCTCTTCAAAGTAAACTCCTCAAAAAGAAACTTATCAATGACTTATTAACCCGGGTTAGAGAGTTGACATAAAAGAATCTGCATAATCTTAACACTACAATTAAATAACTAATGATAATCTTTTGTGTGTGTTTTCCTTAATTCTTCCTTATTAATTATCCATCTATTTTTGTGGTTTTTTTTTCTATCATTGTTCTATTTGTTTTTGCTATAGCCGGTATGAGTAAATTTGTTTAAAGTATTTATATAAGAACATTGATGAAGCATACATAATCTTAATTGTGGTGAGTAACGAAAAGGGGTAGTTACTTACTTGGACATATGGACCCTAAAAAGAGGAGGTTAATTAAAACCTCACACTAACACACCCCACAAAAATGTTAAAATTGCATCTCTTACTTACATGGGCACTTGTTAAAAGAAATAGAAGGCAAAAATAGCAATAACATAGCATAATGAGGTGAAAACTTTTGATGAGACGTGTCCCATGCTTCCAACCTCATGAATGAAGAAGAGGGTTGCGTATGATTTGTGAAATATAACTGTCCCAGAACCAATCTTTTCCCGAACATGTAAATGCCATTAATTGGACACAGTTTCGTGTAAGCCTTAAAACTTTGTAACACACAATTAACGGATTTTCAAATGACTCTGACACAGACAACTCAACGGTTTCGTGTAAAATAATCAAAAGCTAGAATTTTCATTGCAAAAGCAACGTTACTGTTCTCATTTTCAGCAAAATAAACCAAATATTCAAAAAACATCAAAAAAGTTGGTAAATGGAGATGCGGGGTATCGATCCCCGTACCTCTCGCATGCTAAGCGAGCGCTCTACCATCTGAGCTACATCCCCATATTATTTACGTTTAAAATTATTATCATATTGTTTTAAAAGATATATAATATGTTACTTCTGTTATATGCTCGTGGATAATGGAATAAGAATATGTAAGATTAATTAGCGAATGATAACATAAATTTCCGTGCAAATGTCATCGATTTTGAATTTAATATTTGAAGTTTGAAATGTTAAATCAGCGATGAAGACAAATTTGGAGTTTCTTTCTACATTTATTTTCATGGTTTTCAGTGTTTTTGAATGCTGAATGAACTTGTTTGTTTATGATTATGTTTGCAAACTTGTTTTATTTGACTCTTTTAACACATTTCTCTTTCTGTCTAAATTTAGTTTATTATGAATAGTGAAAACGAGTGTTTGTGTATTTTAAAATTTTAAAAATATAATTCAAATCATTATTAAACATTGCAACTAATAATTTATAAGAAAAAACTTTAATGTGTCTTTTCTATTTATATGACATACAAAATATTGGAAAAGGAAAGTTAAATGGGGTAATTATAGGAAATTTAATATATAGCAATAATGTATGAAATGATAAGATTTTGTTTTTAACTTTTAGAAAATGAAATGAATTTATGAACTGAGGCAACTAGAGTCATAAATGATTGAGCAAGACAATCATGACACTAAGTCTCTCTGTTTAATGCTCTTCATTTCCTTATGGTTAGTCTTTTACAATTTTCTTAACATACTAAATTACAAATTAAGAGAAAACTTAAGATTAAGCCGAAAATTAAAGAGGTGAAATATCTTTTCTGTGATAAGCTTTAATCTTGAAGAAGGTAGAATTAAGGTATAAAGAGTTACAAAGAAGATATTTCAAATTTTATTTTTATGTTGTGTTATTGAAGTGAGTCCAAAATTTTATTGATTTTTGGTACTATCATCTTTTAAAATATTTTGAGATTGATATATTACAAAAGTTTTAATATTTTAAAATATTAAATTTATAATCATTAATATATTTTAAAGATATGATGCAATAAAAAGACTATCAAAATAATCGATAGAGAATTTAAATTCGATCATCTTTCATATTTCTAAAACATAACAAATTTTGATTTTTTGTTGGATTTTTAATTGCTGTTCGTCTCTTTTATCTTTAGAAAGACATTAATGTACTTGATTTTGATGTTTTAAAATAAATTAAAAGAAATTTTAATATATCAAGATAAATATATTTTTAATGTTTAACATAGTACAATACCAAAGAATCGAACGAAAAATTTGGCCTTGAACCAAATGAAACAGACCAAAATATTCATTGTAAATTGCTAGCTATGTTTCAGGATAATCTTCAATTCATGACACTTAGAAAAGCCACTGTGCAGATTACTGCAGGCCAAGAAGTGCAACTAAAAACCTCTACTTGAGTTGATGTAAGTTTTAATTAGTCCACTAATTTGTCCCTCACTACCTTGGAATTGTTAAACTAACATTAACCCCAAAAGCTAATACTAAATAATCAAACTCAGTTTACTCAATCATGTGAGAGTCAAAGGGCCACACATAAAAAAAAATGATGCCATGTCCTTTATAAACCAAAACATTTCAACGTAAATATACACTTTGTAATATGTAGTAACTTGTTTGTGACCAAGAGCTTTGTATAATACACCCAAATGATAATTACAATGTCAATAATTATTGGTAGATCAATGAGTCCATGGAGCAATAAATATTCAATACTTACTAAACAATCATGCAGTTATTACTCATCACACCTAACTCATATTCCATGCTGCTTTCAAACAAAGACTTGGTAATCAGCTTTCAGAAATTAACCTTTCCACAGACTTAAGAATCAAGCACGAAATTGCTTAACAATCTAGCAAAGGAAAATTGCTCATTCTTATTCTCATATTTAGCTAAAAGTAAGATTTTTAAATTGTGGTTGAAATAGTCTTTTGTGAATTCATTACAACACACACACACACTGTGATTAGTGGTAACACAGAGCAATACTTTATAAGAATTTATGCAAAGCAAGAGCAAGCAAAATGGTGTGTGATTTATCTATTATTCCCTTGTAATTTTGCCGACAATGTGAAAGGGCAAGATCCGAACATCTAGAGTGAGATTGTGACACAAAGAATTTTGAGCTTTATTCTACTTAACATGGACAATGATGTCCACTATATTATTATTGTAGCAATGCAATGCAATCAACACGCTTAGGACAAAACTTTTTTTTGGTGCATAGAGAGAGGAGGATAAGTCAATTCAAGAGGCATAGTTGAAGAAGAAGCCTCAAAGAAAAGAGGGGTCATAGGAAAAGGACAAAGAATGCAGCTTAGTACCAAGAACTGAATGGAAACACCAACAAACAACTACTTGTGTTGAATCATCTTCACTGTTTTCCTTTTTCATAACTTGGCACTTGGCAGATTTTGCAGGCTAATCAACCCCTTTTGGCAAATCAAAGTGAAAATTCTTAACTCTCTTCTGACGCAACTCAAATGTTTGTTTAGTGGTCTGAGAAGAAGGTTGCAAAAATTAGACTTAATTAATTGGGATTTGGATGAAGTTCTGTTGGATCCTGCTACAGCAGTGGAATGAACTAATAATGGTAATTAATCTATTCATTTTTTTTATTTGTTTAAAGACTGTTGAAATGGATTTTATTCATTTATTGGTGTCACTAGTCTACTAGGTCTGTTGCTCCTGCAGTTTGGGAATAAAATTAGTTCTGGGGTCTCTTTGATTTTACTGTCAAGAAAATGTTTCTCTCTCCCAAATCATTTTATGGTTGGTAACTGTGCTGGAAAAAAACAACTTACAAGTAACTGTTTATGCTTTTTAAGTTTAGTTAAAATGCTGAGAAAAAAAATTATAGGTACAGAAATTAAAATAACAAGAGGGTTTAGATGGTTTAGCTATTTGTTTTGTAAAAGACTGTATATGAATTTAAGGTAAATGGAGGCATTTCGTATTCCTAAAGGTAACTAAAGTGCTACCAAACCATCACTTTCATGCAAATATTACACATCCTTTTCAATTTGTTGAAGTCTTCATCAACAGGTATTTAATAATTTTCAGTCTAACCCTCATTATAACAATACAAATACGTGTGGTTTGTATAAGATTCTTACAATTTAACAGATAATATGCAGTTGTGTTAAACATTAAACTTAAAACGGTTGGAGTGGTATGGTACAAAGAAATAACTTACTTAAAACTATGTAAAACTTTAGTAAATATTTAAATTTAAATTTCTTGGAGTAATTAATGAGTTGCATGGAGAAACGAATCTTACACGTGATGGGCAGGAGGTGATTTAAAAAGTTGAAAATGGGAGGCAGTAAAAATCTAAACTAAGTCCTGGCTGACAAACAGTACCAAACACAACACAACACAGATCTACAATCTATTGGAAGTTCACTTACCAACACAACAAGAACAATAATCCATTAACACTTTTTCACCTCTTTTCTTCTTTTTAAGGATCCACCCCCATTTCTCTGTCTCCTCTCTCTTTATGCTCTTTTCTGTTTGTGTGTGTGTGGATTATCACCTATCTCTTCTTGCAAAAGCAACTTCCTTTCATCTCTTGTTAGCTTTCAACACAATCCATGACATGACCCCACAACACTAGTTATCTCTCTCTGTCTTTTTACTGCAGTTTGTGGAGTGGTGAGCTTCAAAATGGAGACAATGAACTAGAACTGGTGTAAACCATCATTCACAGTCACTCCTTCAACCTCTTCAAGGTTCAAAGGTACCTTCTTTTCTCATGCCCATGATTTGTTTTTCCCTTTTTCACCACCGTTTCAGTCACGGGTTTGTTTGTTTGTTTCGCTTAACATTTCCTCAGTGCAAGTGAAATGTCACGGTTAAAAAAGTTATCTTTTTGTTGTGTTTTTTCCAGTGTGTGGGTGATGAGCTCCTCCTAGACAAGAGCTGGGGACAGAGAAAAGAGATGGTGGGAACTCCTATTAACGGAAGAACAAGGCCAGCTTTTGGTGTTGTAAATGGTGGCCATGATCTTGGCCCCAGTAGTGCTCCACCAAGCAATGCTGGTTCAGATTATGGCGTTATAGAGTTCACCAGGGAGGATGTGGAGGCCCTGCTGAATGAAAAGGCCAAAAGGAAAGACAGATTTAATTATAAGGTTAGTTGAAGTCTGTGGCTTCATGGTCATTGATTTTGTGGGATATCTGTTTTATTTCTTGGTTGCTTGTTTTGGCTATTTATGTTTGAGATCCAAGGGGTGTCAAGGTTCTGGTCCTTCATTAGTGTATACTTCTTTGTAGTAGTGCTACTTGAATTACTGCTTGGTTAGCTATCATTATCTTATGTTAACATCAGGTTTTGTGCTCTTAGGAAAGATGTGAAAATATGATGGATTACATAAAAAGGCTGAAGGTTTGCATCAGGTGGTTCCAAGACCTTGAGATTAGCTACTCACTGGAGCAAGAAAAATTGAAGAGTTCATTGGAATTAGCCCAGCAGAAATGCATGGAGATAGGTTAAGATTGTTTCTCCTTTCTTTGTTTGGAAAACCATTATCAAGTTCCTGAACTAATGCAGTTAGATTCATTTAATTGCAGAGTTGTTACTCAAAATCAAGGAAGATGAACTAAATTCAATTATTGTTGAAATGAGACGAAATTGCACTTCTTTACAGGAGAAATTAGTGAAGGAAGAAACAGAGAAAACAGTAAGTCAGATTTTCAAGTCAAGTCAGTGGAATTTCATGGGTGAATCTTTGGAGCAAAATGGTAGGGAAAGGTTATATTTGATAATAATTTATACTTATTATCTTTGAAAACACTAGGCAGCAGCAGAATCTCTTGTTAAGGAGAGAGAGGCCAGGCTTAACTTTGAGAGGTCACAGAATACACTACAGGAAGATCTTGGAAGAGCACAACGGGATCTCCAAAGTGCAAATCAGAAGGTAAAACCATATCAGTCTCAATTCAATATTTTTTATGCTTCTTATCTGATGCTGTTAGTTTTGTCAGGAATTATTCATATATCTAAATGTCTACAACAATGATTTCTACAGATATCATCACTCAATGACATGTATAAGCGGTTGCAAGATTACATAACGAGCTTGCAGCAGTATAATGGAAAACTTCATTCAGAGCTTTCTACAGTTGAAACTGAACTTAAGCGTGTGGAGAAAGAGAAAGCTGCTGTAGTGGAGAACCTTACTCTGCTAAAGGGCCAGCTTACTTTGTCTATGGTGAGTCTGCTGCTCTGAAGTGTGAACTGTTTCAATTCAAATTCAAGTAGCCATGCATGGGTAAGAGTGCAATAGAGTTGATACCTACAAGTCTGCAACTCTCTTAATGATCATTGGAATGTGTTAAGTGCATTTTTTGTTGGTAGATGGTTGGGAAGAATCCTATAACTAATTTATTCTTGATCTTTTGCTAATGGGCATGCTTAGATGAAAATGACACTTCTAGGATGCATTGAATGCCATAGATTTTTAAGAAAACTTGTTTTTAATGACTTGACTACATGTCTTCCAGACCCTACTTTTTCTTTCCTTTTTGATGTGACTATTTCACAAGTGTTGATCTTATTTAATTTAGTTACTGGGTTTACTTCGAATGATGCTTGTAGAGTTCTTGAGCTCTTCACATCAGAATAGGATGTATTTTGATTTGTTTTAGAATGAATGTTTGTAGTTTAACTAAACTCTCTAGTAAAATGTTTACTGTCAAACAAATACCATAGCTCTTTCAATGATAATATGGCTTCAGTGGTAGATGTGTCGTGGGGAATTTCTTCCCACTAAAACATTAACACGTTACTACATTGCTAGAGTCTTTTCAAGTAAAAGAACATTAACACATGTTCTTATTTATAACCATAAGTAAATGCCGATATGTTATTACCATCCTTCCTTGGAATTCCAGAAACTTTTTTTGCTTAACATGCAACTAGTATCTTAAATAGTTTCATTGGTTGGTTTACTAGTCTTCTCAAGAAGAGGCCACAAAACAGAAGGATGCCTTGGCCAGTGAAGTTGGATCACTTCGTGTTGAGCTGCAACAAGTGAGGGATGAACGGGACCGCCAACTATCTCAAGTGCAAACTTTGACTACTGAATTAGAGAGGTCGAAAGATTCTACGGAGAAGTCCTGCTCTGAACTGAACAACTTGACCATAAGAACAAATGAATTGGAGGTTGGTTTAATCTTGTTCTTTTTGGTAAATGTCACATCCTATTGTGTTTATTGTAGAAATGTGATGATTTTTCTGCACAGGCAAAATGTGCTTTGCAAGATGAGCGGATAAAGATGCTGCAAGAGAAGCTCACCACTGCAGAGGAGAAACTGCAGGTAATGAAGGAGGCATAAAGTTAAAAGAAAAGGAAGTTCATTTGGACATGTTATATGATACATTGGATTTTGTTCCTTGTTAGGTTTCTGACATATCTGCAAGTGAGACAAGAACAGAATTTGAAGGGCAACAAAAGCTTGTACATGAGTTGCAAAGACGTTTGGAAGATGCAGAGTATAAAGTTATAGTAGGGGAGAAACTGAGGAAAGAATTGCACAATACGATTTTGGTAATTCCCTGAGCCAAATTTCATTGGTGATGGAAAAAAAAATTAAACAATATGCACACCATACTAATCTCTGTTTTTACAGGAACTGAAAGGGAACATCCGTGTGTTCTGTAGAGTGCGGCCTTTGTTACCTGATGAGGCTTGTAGTACAGAAGGAAAGCTTATATCTTATCCCTCATCGATGGAAGCTTCTGGACGGGGCATCGAATTGACACAAAGTGGTAAGTCTCATCTCATGATACTGAACTTGAAGTTGGTCTTTTTTCTAATTGATGTATGTTCATTTTATTATTTAAGAATGTTGTAACTTATACTACTATTTCTGTTTTAGGCCAAAAACATTCATTCACATTTGATAAAGTTTTTGCACCTGATGCGTTACAAGAAGAAGTTTTTATTGAAATTTCACAGCTTGTGCAAAGTGCTCTTGATGGTTATAAGGTAATATATTAAAGTTTTCTCTTATTCCTACTATATTATTTCAAACAATATTATATGCATTGCATAACTGCTAACAATTGAGTAATTGCTAGTCAGATTAACTGCTAAAAATGCATAACTTCCTTTTTGATTATTTTTGTTCTATAATGAAAAAGGCTTTTTGGTTTTGATTGATGTATAATGGACATTTTCTTTTCCAGGTTTGTATTTTTGCCTATGGTCAGACAGGATCAGGGAAAACTTACACAATGATGGGCAGGCCTGGACATCCAGAAGAGAAGGGCTTGATCCCTCGTTCTCTAGAACAGATATTTCAAGCAAAACAGTCTCAGAAACCCCAAGGCTGGAAATATGAAATGCAGGTGATATAGAGTAAAGTTTTTAGTTATTCATGTTATGGATCATAAATTGCAATGCTAAGGTCTAAGAGGGTTTTTTCTTCTTAAAAATTAACAGGTGTCTATGTTGGAAATATACAATGAAACCGTTCGTGATTTGTTATCTACAAATAAGTCATCATCTGATGGAACACCAACACGTGTGGAAAATGGTACTCCTGGGAAGCAATACTCCATCAAACATGATGCCAATGGAAATACACATGTTTCTGATCTAACGGTAGTGGATGTTCAGAGTGTAAAAGAGGTTGCATTTCTTTTAAGTCAAGCTGCTAATAGCAGGTGATTACTTCATAAGCTTCCTTTATAGGTTTCTAGTGCTCTTTTTCAATGTAGCTATTGTGGCCATGTTATATTGCATATCCCAGTTATTCATAGTATAAGATCAAGAGAAATGAGCTACTAATTTTGGAAAAAATAACATGACATAGTTCTAGTGTAACCGAATACTTCGATACATTTACTTCTGGAAGTTAAATTCCTTTGCCTTTGGATGCTGAATTTAACTGTATTGGTTTTTCTTTTAGATCTGTGGGCAAAACTCAGATGAATGAACAATCTTCTAGAAGTCATTTTGTATTCACTCTTCGAATCTATGGTGTGAATGAGGTATGGTTGTTTCTCCTCTGATAAAAATTGAACCATTTCATAAACTCCGTAACGTCTTACACGTTTTCAAATTTCAACCTGTGGTTCTGCTAGAGCACTGATCAACAAGTACAAGGCATTCTAAATCTCATTGATCTTGCTGGAAGTGAGCGTCTTTCAAGGAGTGGGTCAACCGGGGACCGATTGAAAGAAACTCAAGTAAGTAAACTCATAATGTTTTCTATTTCAAATAGCTCTACTTATTTTCTTTCTATTAATCTAAATTTTCTGTCTTGCAATAGGCAATAAATAAAAGTCTGTCATCATTAAGTGATGTCATATTTGCCTTGGCCAAGAAGGAGGATCATATCCCATTCAGGAACTCAAAGCTTACATACCTACTTCAGGTGATTATTCTTTGCTCATACTTCAAAATAATCTGTAGTACATAGTTGTTTACTGTACATTAAATTCAACATAATCTCATGATTTTCTCACCTGTTGAAACATATATATGAATGCACGAGGGACTTCCATGATATACATTGTTAGCATCCCTTTATTGTAATTTCTATGTAAGAAACTATTTCATAACTAAAATATATTTCAACTATAGGAAACCAAAGAAATCATGTCATGTAGCTGGATTGTTAAACAAAATTTGCATGCAGCAGTTTTGACAATTTTACTGCATTGATTGCTTCTTTATTGTTGTCTTGTAATCATTTGAGGTGATCTGATTTGTTGTGTGGGATACAAATGTTGAACAGCCTTGTCTAGGTGGAGACTCAAAAACATTGATGTTTGTCAACATCTCTCCAGACCAAGCTTCAGCAGGAGAGTCACTATGCTCACTCCGGTTTGCATCAAGAGTTAATGCATGTGAAATTGGAACACCACGCCGTCACACCAATGGACAACGCCCTATAGAATCTCGCTTGACCTATTTCTAATCTTTACATACATCAATGAATGAATGAATATATTGTTTAACATATTTGTGTAATCGCTACTACAGCCAAAATAACTCCAATTCTAACATCAGACTCTATAGATTGTAATGTATAGTAAAGAAGTAACTGAGTATTCATTTAGCTAAAAAGAGATTTCTCATTACTATAGTTCTTTTTGCAGTTCAGCTTGATCTTATATTCACCATTTCATGTTACGCTTCTTTCTTATCATGAAACATGTCAGTCATGGACATTTTTGGTGTATTTAATTCTGTCAAATGTGTAAAAATCAATGGTATCTCGAGAATGTTTCATACATAAGACATACTAAATTCAATCTCCATATTGTTTAACATTCTCTACTGTGGAGATAGTCACGTGCTTCTGTACTTTTTCTGTTTTTAAAAGAATTGTTGGATTGGTTTTCACTCAAACATTTGGCTGTAAGGTAGCATTAGCATGTTTCTAACGTGGAATACATACATCATATAATCGATAGGGTGTTGATACATATCCATCAATGATTGAAATCACTATAATAGTTGACACCATCATACATTTGTAATTCTTCTGACATAACATCTTCCCATGTTCTTGATAAGCACCCCTTTTCTTGGAATCAGTATTGTACATCAAACACGTATAATTGATTTTTGACAAGAGAAATAGTAACAGATTGATTAAATTGTTTCGTACAATACATCCATCCGGTCCATGACATCTTTAAGCAAAACTTCAGTTTCCTGATAGCATGATTGTGTTTCAGGTAGACTTTTCTTCCTCGAAGCTTCTTCAAGCTGTCATTGAATCACAAATTCAATTTCACAATTAGTCCAACCACTGTAATAGCATAATAACTGACAAAACACGTAATTTTTAAGGAGGAGAAAGAGAAAGAGAAAGGGTATTACCCTTTCAAAATTATCAAACAGTTTGTTAGCCATATCAGTTAGTTGCTGCTTTTCATCATCCACTGGAGTGGCAGAGATAAGCTTGTCAAAATCATAGTATATGATGGTAGACTTGAGTCTAAGGTACTTCCTCACATAGTTGAGTGTGTCTGCATGAACCAAATCTGCCATCGCTAGAAGATCAAAGGAATACCTCTTAATCCTTTGCACACTCCCTTTCAGTCCAATATCTGGCATGAACAATCCCCTTTTAAGAAAAGAACGTGTCCCCGTTTTCTCATTTGCAATATCTAACCAAGTAACAAACATTCACATCAGAAGATATCAAATACCCTATTAGGCTCGTCAAAACTTGCAGTACAACAATTTTTACACTGTTAACTATAAAAAAAAACTGTATTAGAAATCATTTTTAAGACACTCATTGTAAAATGAACAAAATGAGCCAAATTTGAACTCATTTTATTTGGCATGTATGTGAACTATGTGTGTAAACTAGTTACAAAGAGAGCTTACTGTTAGTGACAGTTAATCGAGGAAGAGGGTGATCTTCAACCCAGAAACCATTATCTTTGGCTGATGAAATCTTGTCATTGAATGGCCATGTGAGGACTAGAGTGGTAAGCCCTATAGCTGCTGCTCTTCTTGTGGTCTGAACTGAGCATTCTGATGCTTCTTCTTCTTCTTCTTCTTCTTGAGTTTTGCTTCCAAGAAATCCAACTACTTGTGCTCTTTTTATGGTGTTGTGTGCATTTGGAAGACATGTGAGGGGAATTAAGGTTTTGGAGACTCCATGCAAGTTTGTGAGAGGAGGCATGATGATTAAGGAACTCAAATGAGTGAAGTGTGAAACAGAGAGATTGTTCATCAAAGCTTGGAAAAACAAAGTTTATGTTACATCACTCATATCCGTTGCCAAGTGATATATATCCAATGTGTGCCAATAAAATTGTTATCCTCGTGAAGGATTGTATAGTAATTTCTTCTTATCTTATGTACGTATGGGCTTTCTTGGCCTGTGGTATTACTCTTTTCCAGGGTATTGTTTTTCAACCTTTTCTTGCTGCACCCCAAAATTACTAACTGCACTCCATGATAATAATGAGGGTGCAGTTAGTAATAATAGAGAAAAAAAATCTTTTTATATCAATTTAAATATTAATACATTTTAATTACTCGGAATTTATTATGACTTAAGAGGACCTGTTATTGTGCTTCTAGTACCAATCTCATGAAAATGTAAAATGATTTTTGTGTGTGTGCTAAACTACTAATATTAAAAAAGATGTTGAGGAATTTTAGTTCTAATTGTTAAATTTTTGTGCAAAACAATAAAATTTGTTGACATTCTTTTAATTTAATAGTATTATTTTAACAAAGTCTTCACATGTGTCCATCCATTTTTGGTAAAGTTTGGATTAAAAAATAATATTTTGTAAGAAAATCATTTATAAAGGTTATATAAAGAACTTTTTTCAAAATAAATTAACTAAAACACATACTAAATTGTATATTTGTTAAGTGTTTTTAATTTTTATTTTATAGTTTTTCTTCAAATTGGTATATGTAATTAATAATTATAAATTAAAAAAATAAGTAGATACTATAGTATAGTGATCAATTTTTTTACAAGGTAATAGTAATTTCCTGATTATATTTTATATTATTCTATACATATCAAGGAAAAGAAAGAAAAATGTTAGAGATTCGTTAACATTAAATTGATTCAACTTTTGAATTTAAAAGTTTGAAGTAAAATCCTATATTTGATTTTACTAAATAAAAGTATGGTAGAAAAAATATTTCAGTAAAAATAATTAAAAAATATTTCACTATACATCAATTATAAAGAAAATTAGTAATGTAGTCATTCAGACACCTAAATTGGAAATAACAAACTATAATAACATCTCACCAATATTCTTCCTTCTTAATTATTTCATTCTTAACTTATTTGGATTTTGGACTATAACCTTTTTTTAATGTACTAAAACATTATATTTCAAGGAAAAGTAAAGCGTAGTAAATAAAATTGTCTCTATTTCCAAACTATTTTAATCTTTTATCTTAAATTTTAATTATTTGAAATTATAATTAATTAAATTAATTTATTTGAGTGAATAAATTTTTCTCAGTCTCCATTTTTTAATTCATACAAAACTTTATTATAAGCTTACCGATAGAGATGACAATGGGACATGACAGAGATATGTTTCGCTATCTCATACCCATTTCCTTAGAAAAAATTCATCTTCATTCCCATATCCAAATTCAACACGTATCAAACTTTTGTCTCATCTCCATCTCCACCAGGTAACGGGTATAATCTCGTATCCATACACGTACCCATTTTCTTACTACTTCAATTAATTTTAATTATTTTTTATAAAATAAGAAAAATTATGGTAAATGAAACATAATATTATCAAATATTCAATATTAGGAGGATGATTGTTTCTTCGATATCAAATACTTTGAAATAAAATATAATTGTTTACATTTTAGATTAGAATACCAAATAAAATTTCATGAGAACCAAAATATTTATTAAATTTGCAAACATTAATGAAACCTAGTTGATAAAATTTAAAAATATTTTTTAAAAAAATTAAAGGAAAACAAATATCCAAATTAAAATATATTTTAAATGTTTGTTTACTTTAATTTTTAAAATTGTAATGAATATCTTTTTTATACACTAATGAAAGTTATAATACATCACTTTATTAAAATGACGCAAAAAAAAACAAATAATAAACATAATAATAAAATTTTAACATAGATATTGTATCTTTTGAACTCCAAAATATGTTAGATGGTGATTAAAAATTTAATGACAATTACATTAATTTTTTATATTGTAGTAAATAAAAATTATTTATACAATTATGATGAAAAAATTACAGTATAATTGATAATGAGTTAGAAAATAATAAATAATTAGATAAAATATATCAAAATAATATTCTACATCATAAAAATAAACAAAAAACAAAAATATTAAAAAATTAATAAATGTGTGTCTTATAAACAATTAGAGATACTATTAAAATAATTTATACAAAAAAATATATATAATTAAGAGTATGATAAAATGAAAAATATCTTAAAAATTTAAAAAAAAAATTCAAATATATAGTCAATAAAAAATAATAAAAGTTATTTTAACGAAACTAAAAACTTTCGATAAAAGACACAATATGATAATAACTTCCCTCTCGCATGTAACTTCTCATCCCAAACAGTGTTTCCGTTCAAGCATAAACTTACCCAAACTATAAAGGCATAGAGTAAAGTATTTTTGTATACGATAAATTTCAGTATATGATAAAATAAAATTGAGATGATCATTTTTTTGAGTGACTCCACCTATTGATGACAAAATAATAAAGAAATTGAAAGAAAAGTAATAATGTATAACATAAATAAAAATTGATCAGTTTAAAAGAGATGAAGTTCAGTGGAAGAAATTTAGAAATAAGAAAGAGGAGAGATTGTAGAGAGATTTAGGGTTAGAAAACAAAAGAAAAAAAAAATAGGACGACACACTTTGGATAAAAAATTTAAAATACCCAACTTTTCATTTTAATATGTAAATGGCGTAGTCATGCATTTATGTTGTGGTAATCATGTTTAGTGCACGTGTAAACACATCGTGGAATTAAAAAACGTAATCCAACAATTGGCTCTAATTAAATAGGTTAAGTTACCTAATCACCTTCTAATGTTTAATAAGGTTGATACCCAGTAATTTTCACGAGCAAAGAGCCACAAAAAAGCTTCAAACTTTCCCTACGTAGCACAAACCCAAGTTTTTTGTTGACATATTTGGTGCCTATACAAAATGCACAACTTTTTTTTCACCGAATAAGGTTAACAATAACAAATATTAAGATTCTTTACATATGTGTGTCTGCGTTCAAATGATGTAAAATTGATTAAAATTAATTAATTTTTTAACACAAAAACAGTTTGTATTTGTTTTTAAAATCAATTAAAAAATAAAAAATTCACAATAAATAAAAAATAATTTATTCTTGTTTCTAGATGTCAAATGTCCGAGGCTAAACCAAACAAACAAATTCACAGTCAATACTAAAGGGATACGATAAGAACCATTTCAAATTGCAAATAGTTCCTCGTATGAATGAAAACCACAAGATTTTAAACTTTTGTTTTCTATTTTCTACCCTTAAATCTCCAAATGAAGCATAAAGAGTTAGTAACATTTTCAGAGTCTCAGGACACCTGATAGATTTGACTTTTTGTTATTGAATGTGGTGTATTAATTATTTGAGCGATGTGGGCCATTAATATTTACATGCTACCAAACACTTCATTCATTACTCATACTGTATATATGGACCATTCTTCTCTGCTCTGATGCTGAGCCATAACAACATTGATTTGGAAAATTTCTCAATATTATTCGGTGTTACAATTTTTTCTCAGAAATTCAAAGTGAGACTCGTGTTATATTTTAATTGAATGCATGAACCACATGCACATGATCATGACCACAGAATTGGCTCATCCATAGGCCCCAGCTAGACCATGTTTGTTGTATCCATATACATCAATCAGAAAAATGTCTTATTCAACAGAACAAAAACGTTTAATAAGATAAGGATAAATCAACATTTTTTTGTGCAGTGTTGTTCTTATATTTCCTCCAACAACATTTTTGTTTGTATAAATAAACCATTCTGCAGAAGCAGCAGAAGCAGAGAGAAATGGAGGACACAGAAAAGCTCAAAAAGTCCAAGGTTATCAGAATAGACTCTCAAAAATCATGGGAACACTACATCTCTCATGTCACCGATCAAAAATACCCTGTGAGTCTCCTTTGTTTATTTGAATTCATTTAGCATAAATCAGTTTGCTTTTTTACTTATTATCATGGTAATGAAAACCAGATTCAATCATTCTAAGATCATTGAGGGTTTAATTTAAACTATGTTTTTTTCTTTGTGCGTGAAATTTTGCAGGTTGTGGTTCATTTCTCTGCTTTCTGGTGTGTGCCTTCTATAGTAATGAATCCTGTTTTTGAAGAACTGGCCTCCAATTACCAAGATGTTCTGTTTCTGACATTGGATGTGGATGAAGTTAAGGTAATTTGATTCCCACACAACACTTAATTTGTTGTCATACATGTTTGGTTTGGTCTTGTTTGAACACATATCTCAAATTTGAATCCATTAGTTTTTGTGTTGTTCCTGCAATTGCATTGTTATCCAAAGGGAATAAAGGGAGTCCACAAAAATTCTTCCAAATTGTTTATTCCAGGATTCAAACCCACTTTCAGTTCACATGAACCTCATTTTATTTAATCAATCATAGAATAATCACTAAATCTTATCTCTAACCTAATCTTCAATAAAAATATTCATAAGGGGCTTTAACTTGCACCAATGAAACTGTTGATTATAGTATATTAAATGCATCCTTTTGCAGAGAATCTTTAATTTTTTTTTTCTAATGCACAATGAACGAATCTGGATTTTCCGGTAGATTTTTTTTTTCTTACCTTTAAATATACTAATAAATACTGATTTTGATGTTTTAAAATATATTAAAAAGATTTTTAAAGTACTCATATCAATTTTATTTGAAAGACACACCATAACACAACATAAAAAAAGCAGTTGAGAATCTGGACTCATAACGAACAAAGTTGCATGTAGAGTATGTATCTATTCCTTCATCCCATTCTTTCTTTTCTTTCAAATTGAAGGAAAGGATCCAAACATAAGATCGGAAGTCCCATATTGACTAGAGATAAGATTAATTCACAATATATAAATGAATAATCCTCACTTTACAAGCCGATTTTGTGAGGTTGAGTTAGGTTTAAAATTAACTTCTAACAACCTAAGCATGAACTTATGCAGAAAGTGGAATTTTTGTTCATATTTTCTTAACCCCTTTTGAGATCTACTTTATGTGCATTGATCATGTACCCTCAATTCAGGAAATTGCCTCCAAGATGGAGATCAAAGCCATGCCCACTTTTGTGTTGCTGAATGGAGGAACTCCTGTGGGGAAAATTGTTGGTGCAAATCCCGATGAAATAAGGAAAAGGATTGATGATTTTGTTCAGTCAAGTCTCTCCTACAAATCTGAGTGAACAAGGCACATGGTGAACAATGTTCATTGTCCTATGAATCATTTTTATGTATGGTTTTATATTCTAAGTAAATGATAAAGGTTGTTCTTTGCATGTTTGTACATGTTTGGTGAGCCATGGAAAGTCAGTGGAGTGTGAATGTTATTTTAGTATGTATTGAAATTTCATCATGTTCACATCATTCTCTTATAATATTCTTTCTTGTCCTAACATTCCAAGTGAACCATATGATTGGATTCAAATTTGTACCATTCCTTTTCTATGTTTACTCATGAACTTAAAATATTCCTTATATAATGAGCATCACTAAAAACATCACATGCCCTCGCCTTAAATCTTTATATAAAGTGAAAAAGGAAATTTGTAAACATGATATATTTTCACCAAAAGAAAGAATGAGATAATATGAGAAAGGAAAAGGAAAAAAGTTACAAATTGTTAATTTATATATTATAAAAAAGAAAATGATATTTTGACTACTAAATTTTGATAACTTTTTCCTTATAACATGATGTGTTCTATTTTAAGTGGTTTTGTAATATTGAGAGTAAGAAAAAGAAAAAAATGGAAAACCACGTAAAAAATGAAATTTAAAATTGTAAGAAAAAATTGTTAAAATTTAGTTGTCAAAAAATAATATTTTTATAAAAATAATATTAATTATTTAAAAAATCTTAAGGTAGGTGAGGTTTTATATTTGAGATTTATTGTTTGTGAGTGTTTGTTATTTTCAACTTAATATTATATAACTAGATGACAACCATGTGATGGGCGTGGTTTTAGATTGAGATGTCAATTAATATTTGGCATTAAAATATACATAAAAAAAAAATCATGTTGGGAAGCCAATGTGGTTGGAATAGGGTGCCTAATTAATAAAGTTATAGTTAAGAGTAGGCAATGAACTCCAACTTCTCTCAATTAAAAAAAACAGTTAGGGAAAAAATGATGAGTAATTTTTTTATAATTACTAAAAAAAAAAACAAAGTGGCATACAACATAATATGATGCAACATGAATATTGGATACCACGATTTATTCTCTCTAAAAAGTATAAGAATATAATATGCTTATAATTCCTAAAAACAAAAAAGAAATAATATTATATATTTGAGAACAGACGAATTTAAGTCGCATAAGTTTCCAATAAAGAGACTTCTACTTTAAAACAATTTGTTTAGAAGTTCTTTTTAACAAAAATTACAAGATCATCTTGTATTTTTCTTTCTTTAGCCAATAAACAACACAAGTTTAGGGAGGAGTATAATAATTTTGTTGAATTTTTTTAAAAATGAATTAAATTTTTTGAGTTTCAATTGGAAAATTTGATATCATGGTTGAGAGTGAATAAAATATTGGCTTTGTTTAAAAATAGAAAAAAAAACAATAAGAAAAAAATAAAAGTCAATAATAGTCTATAATTAAATAAAAAACAAAATACCAGAGAGAAGAAGATAAAAAAAAAACATTGTAATCAAACGCTCCCCTGCCAAGAAGTGAAAAATTGAACACAAACACTGCTTCAAATAGTTTTCCCTACTCACTTCTTGAAATAATTATTGAAATAATTATTTGAAATAAGAAAATGAGCACATACACTGCTTCAAATAGTTTTCATGGTTCCACTGCTTCAAATAAAATTCATTGATGCACAATTTAGAAGAAAAATAGAAGTGGCATTTGAAAAATATTTATGAGATATGAAAAGAAAGTGAGAGTGTATCAGAATTGAAATCAGAGATTGGAAAACGTATTAAAAAACCTCTCTATTGTATGTTCTACAATTTTCTTAATCCCAAAAAATAAAAAACATTTATATATTTAGAAAAATAATATAAATAATTGTGATTACATATTAAAAGGATATATATATATATATATATATATATATATATATATATATATTAAAAATAAAATATAAAAATAAAATATCCTTACCAAGAAGTAGAATCCTTCTAGATGAATATTTTTTGGATTTGAATAATGTGTGCATATCTTTGGATTAGATCAACCCTATGCTATCGTAACACCTTTGCCTAGTGGCCATCTTTTATATATATATATATATATATATATATATATATATATATATATATATATA
>Ga0209589_1004880_pt1 | contig 23005 bp, 25 predicted proteins | sample CowpeawhiteBW_FD_187525 | JGI IMG/M metagenome (GOLD analysis project Ga0209589, IMG submission 187525) | Root nodule microbial communities of legume samples collected from California USA - Cow pea white BW (SPAdes) (version 2) | ecosystem: Host-associated > Plants > Roots > Nodule | place: USA...
CAAGACAAAGGTAGAGGAAGTTTCTTCTTCTAAGGATGTTGCTCATGAAGTTCTTTTAACTCATAAAACTCTTTTGCATACTCTTCATAATGAGCAACCTCCCTTCCTCTTACTTTGTCAAGCAATCTTTACTTGTCTTGAACATCCTTCTCTTAAGGATCTACCTCCTTCCATTCGTGCTCTCCTTCATGAATTTCAAGATATTTTTCCAAAGGATGGCACTTCATCTTCTCCTCATCATTCTCCATGGATTTCCTTCCTCTCCTACTCCAAGGACGTCTATCACTTAGTACTACAGATGCAATCTTAGCTCAGAATAAAATTTTGACTCAATAGATTGAAGCACTAACGAAGTAGATGTCTAAATTACCTGAGTAGTTGCAAGTTGTGCAATCTTCTCCTAGTCATCAACAACCCATGAGGTGTGACTTTTGCGGGGGTGATCATCCAAATGGTCATTGTTCTTATCAGAGTAACTCACAAGCAGAAGTTCAGTATGTGAGTAATCAAGGAAGACCAGATAATTTCTCCAACAATAATAACTTTTCACAAGGGGGAGAAATAATCAGAATCAAAATTTGGATGGAAATCAGATGTTGGTCCTTCAAACAGACAACCTCCTTATCAATAGCAACAACAACATTATCTTTTTGTGCATGACAGAACAACCAAATTGGAGGATACTCTAGAAAAGTTTATGCAAGCTTCTTTGACCAATCATAAAAATACAGAAGCTTCAATCAGAAATCTTGAAACACAGGTTGGACAGTTGGCTAAACAGATATCAGATCAGTAGGCAGGTCAATTTTCAGCCAATACACAAACTAACCCCAAAGAGCATTATAAATCGATTACCACTAGAAGTGGAAAAATTGTGGGAAGAGGGATTGGAGACAACCTGGTTGTAGAGGAAGAAGTGTTGGAGGAAAAAAAAAGAGTTAAAAGGGAAAAAAATGAGTGTGAGGGAGAGGAAGAACATAATAAAAGTGAGTTTGTAAATGAAATAGAAAAGGTAAAAGAAGAAAAAAATAAGAATGAGGAGAAAAAAGAGGGAAAAGGGTGAGAAACATATACCATAGTTGAAGAACCTTCCATACCCTTATAATCCTTCCAAAAAGGACAAGGAAAGGCAGTTTGCAAGGTTCATGGATATTTTCAAGCGATTGCAAATTAATATTCCTTTTGTGGAGGCTATGGAGCATATGCCGACATATGTAAAATTCATGAAAGAGCTCCTAACAGAGAAAAGAAGATTTTTTTTAAAAGATAATGGAGCTGGAAGGAGGGTATAGTGCTATAATTCATAAATCATTACCTCAGAGATCCAAGGACCCTAGGAGCTTCACAATTCCAGTCACAATTCGAACATTGTTAGTGGGAAAAGCATTGCTTGATCTGGGTGCCAATACAAATTTTATGCCTTTGTCTATGCTACGAAAAATAGGAGATCTGGAAGTAAGGCTTACGCGAATGACATTACATCTAGCCGACATATCTATGAAGTATCCATATGGTGTAGCATAGGATGTCTTAGTTAAGGTTAACAAATTCATGTTCCCAGTTGATTTTGTGGTGATTGATATTGAGGAAGACATTGAAGTTCCTCTAATACTGGAAGACCTTTTATGAAAATAGCTAAGGTCATTATTGATGTTGATGATGGCAAACTGAAGGTCAGAGTGCAAGATGATGAAATCAACTTTAATGTATTTGAAGCAATGCAACACCCTAAAGACAAGCAACAATGCTTCAAAATGGATGTGATAGATGAAAATTTTCTATCAGCTAGGAAGCAATTGACAAAGGCAAGCCCATTGGAAAAAGCCTTAATTAGTGTTTGTGATGATCTAGAGGGGATGATGAAAAGAAAGTTAATGAATACTTGATGCATCTAAATTCAGCAAAAGAAATTGCATCAAATGAAATACAAAATGAGAAGTTGCAACAAGAGAATAAAACTGAAAGTCAAAAGCTGGAGCTAAAGGTTTTACCTCCCCATTTAAAATATGTTTTTCTTACAGATTGAGGTAACAAACTAGTGCTGATCAGTAGTGCTTTAACGGCTTCTGAAGAAGAAAAGATGATTTCTATTCTTAAAGCCAATGAGGGTGCAATAGGTTGGACTTTATCTGATCTTAAAGGAACCAGTCCAGCCTATTGTATCCACAAGATTCACATGGAGTAAGATTATAAGCATGTAGAACAGCCTCAGCGGTGATTGAATCCAACCATGAAAGAAGTGGTCAAGAAAGAAGTGATGAAATTACTTGATGCAGGTATGATCTATCCAATCTCCTATAGTGCTTGGGTTAGCCCAATCTAGATAGTTCCAAAAAAAGGAGGTATGATTGTTGTTTGTAATGATAAAAAAGAATTAATTCCTACGAGAACAATCATAGGTTGGATAATGTGTATAAATTATAGAAAATTAAATCAAGCCACTAGGAAAGATCATTTTCCTTTATCTTTCATGGACCAAATGTTAGAAAGGTTAGCAGGACAAACTTTCTATTGTTTTTTGGATGGACATTCTGGTTATAATCAAATTAAAGTAGATCCAGAAGAGCAAGAAAAAACTACTTTTACTTGTCCTTTTGGTGTGTTTGCTCACAGGAAAATGCATTTTGGATTGTGTAACACACCAACTACCTTTCAAAGATGCATGCTTGCAATTTTCTCTGATCTAGTGGAAAAATGTATAGAAGTCTTTATGGACGACTTTTCTGTATTTGGTGCTTCATTTGATCAATGCTTGGAAAACTTAAATACCGTACTGAAGCGGTGTGTTGATACCAATTTGGTCTTGAACTAAGAAAAATGCCATTTTATGGTAACTGAAGGTGTGGTGTTGGGCCACAAAATCTTTGCTAAAGGTATTGAAGTTGAAAAAGCTAAAGTGGAGATCATTGAAAAGCTGCCACCACCCAAAAATGTGAAGGGTATCAAGAGGTTTCTAGGCCATGCTAGTTTCTACAGACGATTCATCAAAGATTTCTCCAGAATTGCCAAACCACTCAACAATCTGCTCAACAAGGATGCACCTTTTAATTTTGATGTCGAATGTTTGCATGCTTTGAATTTTGTTAAAACAGAAATTAATTTCAGCTCCTGTGATAATTGCTCTTGATCATAATTTAAGCTTTGAGTTAATGTGTGATGCAAGTGACTATGCCATAGGAGCAGTGTTAGCACAGAGAAAATCCAAAGTTTTCTATGCTATACACTATGCTAGCAAAGTCCTTAATGAAACTCAAATTAATTATGCAACAACTGAAATGGAATTGCTAGTTATAGGCTATGCATTGGAGAAATGTAGAGCATATTTGATTGGTTCATCTGTCAGTGTATATACTGATCATGCTGCAATTAAGTATCTGTTAACCAAATTTGTTTCAAAGCTAAGACTTATTAGATGGATTTTATTGTTGCAGGAATTTGATTTCGTGATCAAGGACAAAAAGGGAAGTGAAAACTTTGTAGCTGATCATTTGTCTAGATTGGTGAATACTGAGGTGACCAACACTCAATCAGAGGTGTAGGAGAACTTTCCTGATGAAAAATTGATGATGGTGCAAGAAAGGCCATGGTTTCCTGACATGGCTAATTTCAAAGCTGCAGGGGTCATACCTGAAGATTTTAATTGGCACCAAAAGAAGAAATTCCAGAGAGATGTACACCAATATGTGTGGGATGATCCTCATTTGTTAAAAATTGGAGCTGATCAACTGATAAGAAGGTGTGTATCCATTGAAGAAGCAAAGAGTATTTTGTGGCATTGTCATAGTTCCCCATATGAAGGACATTTTAATGGAGAGAGGACAACTGCAAAAGTTCTCCAATATGGTTTCTACTGACCCACCTTTTTCAAAGACGCACACAGATATGTTCAACACTATAATAGCTGTCAGGGAATATGGGGAATCTCAAAAAGACATGAAATGCCATTGAACATCATTTTGAAAGTTGAAGCTTTTGATTGTTGGGGAATCAATTTTATGGGACCACTGTCATCTTCCTTCTTGAATGAATATATTATGGTAGTGGTTGATTATGTGGAAAAGTGGGTTGAAGTAGTGGTAGCTTCTAAGGCCGTTGTCAAAATTGTAATCAAATTCCTCAAGCAAAACATATTTTGCAGGTTTGGTACTCCAAGAGTGTTGATTAGTGATGGTGGTTCACATTTTTGCAATGCACAACTTCCGAAATGTGTGGAACATTATGGAGTGTGACATAAAATTGCATCACCTTATCATCCATAAACCAATGGACATGCGAAGGTGTCAAATAGGGAAATCAAGCGTATTCTAGAGAAAACAATGGCATCTTCAAGAAAAGATTGGTCAATGAAGTTGGATGACGCACTTTGGGCCTATAGAACTACTTATAAGTCTCCCATTAGTTTATCCCATTCCAGCTGGTATATGGCAAGTCATGTCACTTACCAGTTGAGTTGGAACACAAGGCATTATGGGCCTTAAAATTCTTGAATTTTGATCCAAAGGCAGTGGGAGAAAAAAAGAAAATTACAGTTGAAGGAATTGGAAGAAATGAGACTCAACACTTATGAGTCCTCTAAGCTCTACAAAAAAAAAAGGATGAAAGCTTATCATGACAAGAAATTTCTCAAAAGAGAATTTTATATAGGCCATTCAGAGCTATTGTTCAATTTCAGGTTGAGGTTATTCCCTGAAAAGTTCAAATCAAAATGGTCAAGATCGTTTCTTGTCAAGCATGTGAAACCCTATAGAGCTATTGAGTTAGAGGATCCTGAATCAAAGAGAAATTGGGTTGTAAATGGGCAAAGGTTGAAGCCCTACTTTGGTGGTGAGATTGATAGGCTTGCCATAATCATCCAATTGGATAAACTATAATGATACAAACGTTAGGCTAGTGACGTTAAACAAGCGCTTCCTGGGAGACAATTGAGTGTTTTAATTATGTTTGTGCATTTTAATTTCATCTTGTGTGTTAAATGTGTGTGTGTATATGAGTATATGCTTGCGTTCTTAATTTCGTGTTTGTGTGTAAAAGGTGAGTTTTAGTATTCAAGTGTCTCAATAGGGCAAATCATGCATTTTTGTTGATTTCGAGCAAAACTGATGTGTTAAGCATGAGTATAAGTTTTGGTGCTAGAATTGAGTTCATTGAATGCTAAAATAAATGCAAAATTTGAGTTTTCCTAAAATTGTCAAAAATCTCGCCCAAGCTAAACATGTCTCACCTGGGCGAGATATGCAAAACGAAAGCCAATTTTTTTTTTTTGATAATCTTGCTTAAGCAAGAAGTGGCTCGCCTGGGCAAGAATGCCCTATACCAAGACAGTTTTGGGCGATACCTATCTCGCCTAAGCGAGATTTTTTGAAGTGATTCTGCGACACTCATCTCGCTTAAGCGAGATTGTGTTGCTTAAGCGAGAACACGAATGCCTGACTTAAGTTGGCAGTGCGGGGAGAACTTATTCATAAGCCTCTTCTCCCCCAAACACTCACTCACAGTCCACTCTTTCTCCACACACTCTGATGCGTCCTGCTCACTCAATTTCTCTAGTTTCACTCTTTAATCTTTTACTCTCTCTGCTAATTTATCTTCAAGGTAAGTTATTCTTCTTTCCATTTCATCTTTCACCAAACAATTCATGTTTTTGTGCTCTTCCAAACCCTAAGGTAGTGCCCATATTCTGTTTGATGCGTTTTGTCCTTGCATTATGGGTTTTAGTGTGAATTGATGTTGGAACAGAATAATGTGGGTTGCCTATGCATGAATTGATTCAAAAATTTCATATTTTAAGAGTGCACCCAAGCTGTTTGATGAAATGCCTGACTTATTTTGTTCTTAGTTGGTCATTTAAGCTTATGGAAATTGTTATTACACTATGATTAACTGACTTGGCATGCTTTTGGTGGATTAATTTTGATCTTTGTAGGTCAATGGCTAGAACAAAGACAACCTCTAGACTTCCCCCACTGAAACCAAAAAAGGGAAGAGGAGAAGACATGCAAGTAGTCCTTCTCCTGGAAGGCCAAACAACAACTTATTTAGAGACCCCCAAACACAGGAAAGGTATGAAAAGATAAAGCATTGGTGCTTTATCAAAGGAAGAAGGGTGGTATTGCTCCCAGACAAATATGATCCATTCTTTAATGGCCTTATCAGGAGGAAATGGATGAAATTGGATGACCCTCTTCCTAAGTTTGATCTAGAGATTGTTAGAGAGCTTTATGCAAATGCCTATTATGTGGACAATCTTGGAGAAAAACGGTTTAAAATTAGAGGCAGGTGGATCAATCAGAATTGAGCAGTCATTAGTGAATTCCTTGGTAATTCATTGCCACTAGAACCAGGGTAACACTATGATTTCACAAGAAAAAGGAGAAGTCAAGAACCTTATGATGAAATGGAAGTTGCACGCCTTATATGCATTTCCAACATATCCTATCAAGTCGGGCCCACTAGAAATCCTCTTAGAATACTTAGAGGGGATATGAACACCTTAGTCCAAGTTTGGATAACATTTTTACTACCAAACATAGTGCCCATCAGCCATGTGTCAGACCTGAATGTGCCTAAATGCCATCTCCTTTATTGCATAATGAGGGAAGATCTCACTTTAGACGTGGCCACCATTATTTATGAAGAAATCCATAAATTTGTGAGATATGAAGTCAACAAAAGAAATGAAAAGGCAAAAGGTGCCTTGGGCTTTCCAGCTTTAATCACAGATCTTTGCCAAGATCAAGGGGTGGAGGTGGAATTAACTGAAAAGATACGACCCTCCATCACTAAGAAATTCATTGAAAATTTTTGTACCCACCCAACGGAAGTGGAGCATCCAGAAGAGCCATAACTATAAAAACAAGTTATGGAACAACCAGCAGATGAAGAACAACAAACAGGTCTCGCGCAACAACCTCAACTCAACGTAAACGATAAATTACTTGAGCAAATGAAGTACTTGAGGTTGCAAATGGAGCACTCCCACCAATAAAATGTCTCCATTCATAGAGGACAACTCCACCTTCAGGAGTACCTCTATCATAATGTCCGCGGACCTTACCGAGGCATGACTCTATCAGAATTCCTTACATATCTACAATGGCCTGGGGAGAGTCCAAATTTCCTAGGAGGAGTGGACCTATTGCAGGTGAGGGACCATCAGGAGCTGCAGACGGACATAACCTTGTTGTTGAGGAAGAGACAAATGGAGTGGACCTTCAGGAGGAGGAGTTCCAGATGGATTTTGATAGGGGGAGATTCATACACAACACCATTCCACCCTTTAGAACTCTATAAATATGGTTTCACTATTCTTTGTTCTTTTGTTTTAAGTACTCTGCAGTAATTAGTAATACTCTATTTTATTTTAGTTGTTTTGGTTAAAATGTGGTTATTTTATTTATTTAGTTAGGATTAACTGCTTTACTTTTTGCTGAATATTTTCAACATAATACTTAGAGGAAGCTAAAATTTTTTGGGAATCATTTTGAAAATCTTTCTTGAGGAAATTGGTTTAAGAGAAATATGATTTCAGTAAGTGTCTTGAGTCTAGAACAACTGAGTGAACTAAACATGTAGGAGAAAGAGGAAAATTTTGGTTGAGTTCATAATTAAACATGATTAGGATATTAGTGCTAGATAGTTAGTCAAGACAATCAGTTGTAACAACAAGTGATAGACCAAGGAAAAAAACTAGAAACCCCAGCGAGTATGTGTTGGTCTCTTGGCAAGCGTACCAAAAGTCAACTGTAGTATAATGATTTAAAGTAGGAGTGTCGAACCCACGAGGAACGAATTCAGTTAAAATAAATAATTATCTCGATCAACATATATATACAAAAATTTTAATTCGATAGATCATTGGTATTTAAACTAATTTGCATAAACAAAATACAGTAAAAACAGAAAATTAGATAAAAATTCAGTAAAAGAATCTGGGATTGAATTTCATCTATCTCCCTTGTCTGTAATCTGGATGAATATAATATATAACATCTGAAAATACCAACATTGATGCACACTCAAAAATCATTTATACCGATCCCTCGTGTATAAAATTCATAAGTTTAGTTTCCTGAATATTGATTCCTCACATATTCAACAAACTATCCGGCATTACGATCGAGTGTTAAAAGCAATTGATATATAAAGATCTATTCCTAGCATCACAGTATATCAAATATCATTGTTCAAATCGGATTTTCAGAAATACTTTCCAGTCAGATCTAAAAATCAAAATCAAAACATCTATTGATCAGATAGAATCAAGCATTAAGAACAGAAAAATAATACCAATATTGAGTAAAACAGAAATGCTATATATAAATATCACCAGATTACATCCAAGTTTGAGTAGATTACATTCAATCCCAAAGGAGAAGATTAGCCACTCATGGTAGCTATCAAATCTGAAGAACTAAAGAAGAAGAAGAAAATATGAACTATTTTTATGCCCCTAGTCACAGCTCTAGTAAGTCTGCAGTTCTTCTTCCAATTCCCCAACTGCTCTGCAGTTCAGAACTTCCACAATATATATACAGTACGAACTCTTGCTTGGGCTACTAAATCTCGCTTGGGCGAGATAGAGTACTTCAGCACGAAGAAAGGGTCTCACTTGGGCCACTCATTCTCGCTTAGGCGAGATAGAGTTCTTCAGGTTGAAGAAAGGTCTCGCTTGGGCGACCATGTTCTTGCTTAGGCGAGAATTGCAAAACTGCTCATGGCTTCTTCACGAAACCTCGCTTAAGCGAGCTCAAGCTCGCTTGAGCGAGAAAGGCGGCAAATGTCTCGCTTAGGCGAGAAGACTTTAGCTTGGGCAAGCCTGTCCTAGCTTGAGCGAAACACCTTAGCTTTGAGCGACCTGTTGCACACTTTCCTTCTCTTTAATCTTTCCTAAAAAACACACAAAATAAGATCAAATGATTTCTTTAAATCAAAACTTGGAAGCATGTGATTGAAACTCATTTGTCTTAGATTTAGGGTGAATCAATATGAAATGAACACAAATTAAAAGCATAAGTGCCAGACTTTGCTATGAATCTTTACTGAATTTTGGCACTTATCAGTATGTGAATCCATAAATAGTTTTAGTGTTTCCATTGTTGTTGTCATGTTGATATTGCTTGAATTTTCATTTTGATAACATCACATTAGAAGCATGGAAATGATTAAGGTAATTTTCGATTAAATTTGTATAACTCAGTGCCAAATAGCCAACCTGTAAATAAGCATCCTTTGTTGACAGCCCATTTGAGCCTAATTGTTGAATTATGTATCTTAACCTTAACTTGAATTATTATCCTTTCCATTTGCACACTTAGGGATAGAGAGCATAGGTGCATTTTATTCAACTATAAGGGTAATTGGTTGGTGGAATTGCACTCAAGGAAGAAAAGGGCTGAGTATTACAATTCACTCTTTAGTATTGTGTAGGAATGTATATATCCACTAAAAAAAGAGTGAATTATGAATGAAAAAGAAACAAGTTGTATATTGAGGTTTGAATTGTTAATTGTGATGAATGGAGAGTAGAAATGGTTTGAATTGTAGCTATGCTCACTTTTCTAAGTTGTGCTTTTGTGATCTTGAAAAACCATAATTCTTGAAAGCCTAGCCTCATCACAACCTTGAAAAGACCTTAAGATCTATGTTGATTGTGTGTTTGTGGTTGGATTGAAAATGACTGGCAATTTTGATTTGTTCAATTTTAGTGGAAAATGAGAGAAACACATGCCTGTGAGATTTAAGATAGAATTTCCCTAGTTAGAATCATTTGTTCTTACAATTGGTTTTCTTGAAAAATTGGTTGCACTCTTATGCTAGTGTTGTTTGATAATTGGATTCACCATTTGTTTCTGATTTTGAATCTGTAGTTTGGAATGCAAAATTTGTCTAGTAAGGAACTGTGAAAATTATTTCTCAATAACCAATTTCAAAGTTTTAGTTTTGAATGGTTGTTACATCTTATTACTTCGCTTGAGGACAAGCAAGATGCTAGGTTGGGGGAGTTGTTAATTGCCCAAAATCAGTAATTTTCATATGGAATGTTGGCACTTTTGTTTGTAATTTGTGTTTATATCATGTTGATCTTCCCTGATCTAGGAAAAATGAGCTTCAATTACATGCTTCCAAGTTTCTACCTAAAGGAAATTATTTGATCCATATTTTGTGTATTTTTCAAGTAAATTAAAGTAGATGAGGAAAGAACTTAAGAAGAGTAAAGGAGAAATCAAGAAACAGAGAAGAAAGGGAAGAATTTGTGTCGTAGGTCGTTCAAATCAAAGGAGTCTCGCTCAAGCTAGAACAATTCTACGCAGTCCACAATCAATAGTATGATTGATAGACTGCAAATCCATTCCTACAAGGTTTAACAACAGAAACACGACAAGCTCACTCCCCAAGGCCCAAAAATCATTTGAAAACCATTGCTCTGATACCAACTGTAACATCCCTAAGGAATCATAAAAAATTTAATTAAATGAAATTAAATCCGATAATATAAAAATTATTCCTCATTTATATATGCACGTTCCCAAAACGCGGGAAAATTAAAGTCGTAAAGTTAAATCATTGTACCGTTTAATAGTTCAAAAACATTACAACTCATAAAAGCCAAAAGGGCTAATGTTCCAAAACATAAGTACAAAAATCCAAATCTTCAAAAGCCCATAACATGATCCCGCTCTCCAATCTCAAGCGTCTCTTGGCTCACCTGTCAAAACATCTGCTCCCGGATAAGAAATCATCTGATCATCGCCACACACACACAGATAGGGTGAGCTATGCATATTAAACAAATTAAATATGATACCCATCCCCATAAAATTTTACAGGTTAATGTTAATTACAATTTATCCACCCCTGATCTCATATTCCTTCCTGAGTCACATGCATGAAACTAGGTCCTGGGATTTTCACTGTGCTTCCACGAAACTATCCCTTTCGTGGTCCAACCCTACGAGCCAATCTTGCTCATAGTCCAACCCTACAGACTCCTCACCTATAGTAACACATCCAAGCTTACACAACTTAGACCCTGACATGCACGCAATCACCATACTATGGACTCCTCGCCCGATAGTAGCCGACGGGAACATCACAGTTCCTTGACCATCGTGCGCCCAACGCATGCAATCACCATACTAAGGACTCCTCGCCCATTAGTAGCCGACGGGAACACAACTACATCCATGCCCATCATGCGTTCAACCACTCAAGCACATCCCAGACCCCTATTGGACTTAGTTCATCAAGCCCAAGCACAAAAGAAGCGAACTTAGTCCTTCAAGTTCACTAATCAAGCAAAAGAAGACAACTATACAGCCACGCAAACCACCTGGTACCGCCTAGACACCGCTAGGCGGATACTGGTAGAAAACCGCTCGGCGGTCACACTCTCACCGCTAGGCACTGCGGCCCAGACAGGACCCGTAATTTTCCGTCACCGCTTGGCGGCCCAATCCTGCTGCCAGGCGCCTCCTGAAGGCAATGTCCACTGCCTCTGGTTTAAATCCCTACCGCCTGGCAGTCTGCCCTGTACAGCCAGGCGCCATACCAGTAGCGGGATGCTACTAGTTTTTGGCACATTTTACAAGTCTTAAGAACTCCAACTTGCAATGCATTATTCACACATCTATCAAAGCACTTAGAACATAATATGGCAACTATCACTACATATATATATGTACAGTTATTTCCGCCCCGAACCCAGTAACTTCTTCCCTTAGCATTCTTTACTTTACTCACCAATTTAGACAATCCACATTTTATTAATGTTATGGTCATCCCATCTACTCCCAACACAATTTCACAGTTTTACAATAACATATTAATGTCATACTCATTCCATCTGCTCCCAACACAATTTCACAGTTTTACAATATCATTCTCAACTTATTATATACACCCAATTATACCGCAAAATGACCCTTTGGTGCACACCCACGCTAACGTGTCCCCCATTCCAAATTTCCAGAAGGAAAACACAATCCGCTAATTCAAACTCACACAAAAAAAAATACCCGCGACAACTCAAGAACGCATCTCACAGCAACCTCGCCAGCACCCTCCACTCTGATGCACCGCCCGGCGGTCACCTATATGCCGTTAGGCGATTCATATCAGTTTTGCGATCTGTCCCATTTTCCAGCATTCACAGTTTTTCATAATCACCCCGAATACAATGTACAGTAAGTCTAACTTGATTACCCTTCCCCTTAGTATCCAGATTTCATATCCTAATCATTGTAATTTCTATTTTCCTGTCTACATGATTAATCACAACAATCATCCACGTTTTTCAACCTTAATCCCCATGAACTCCCCAATTCAATTAAAATTCGTGAAACAGTCCACCAATGACAATTTTACAGACCATAATCCAGCATACCAATGACAATCGTATTACCAGAATCTCTCCCAAGCCTCTCCCATCAAGAAAAACACCAAAGATCAAGAGAAACTGGGCAGGTTAGTTCGTGTCGCCTGGCAGACTGCACTTAACCGCCAGACGGTGCATATCAAAAACCCAGAAAACAAGCGTTGGAAGCATGAGCCGCCTGGCGGACCTTCAACGCCGCTAGGCGATTTCTGGAAATTTCCAAAAATTCAACAGAGTTCGACACAACTCAGAATACACATTGCAATCATCCAATAAAACACGAAAACATACGATTATTGTCAAAACATAAGTAGAAGCTCCCCTAACCTGTTAATCCTTGCTCAGTTTGAAGAATCAAGGCTTCTCTTGTGTCACCAATAGTCCCACCTTAGCCTTCTCCCAATGCACTTGATGCTCTTATCAATTCCACATGAAAACTCACCTTCAGACTCTCTTTTCCACTGTCAAATTCGTTTTTCCTACTACCCTTTCACGTTTTCCTCTCTTTCTTCTCCAAAACTACACTAATTAGACCATTAACTAAGCCTTAATGCTTGTTAATGTTAGGGAAAACGAAAATGCTTTCAATTAGGTGTTAATGATCATTGAAAGGCTATTATTGGCTGCCTTCCCAACCCACTAGGTTGTCCTTCTTGCAGCTAAGGTTTTCTCTGGCCTTTCATATTCATGCCAAAAGAAAATTTGCCAAAAAGAAAGTTAAATTCATTCTTAACAAGGTTTGAACCCACAACCCCTCAATTACCAAGTCAATACATAACCAATTCAACCAATTCATGTTTCATGATAATTCCTATAATTTTAGGATTACATTATCACGTTTCACATTCAAATATACATTAAAATAATACAAAAGTTAAAATAACATACAATTGGCATACACAGGTCTTGAACCCATGTCCTCTCACATAATTAAGTACTCTCAACCACTTAAGCTAGTACTTTTCCACGTCATAGTACTCCGCATTAAATGCCTTAAAGACTCCTATTACCCGCATTTATTAAATAATTATTTAATTAATTATTTAAATTTCTCGGGTCTTACATATAGCGTTTCTATTTCTACTCAATATTGGTATTATTGTTCTGTTCTTAATTCTTGATTCTATCTGAGCAATAGATGTCCTGGCTTTGATTTTTGGATCTGACTGGAAAGTAAAATCTGATTTGAACAACGATACTTGATATACTGTGATGTTAGGAATAGATCTCAATATATCAATTGCTTATAACACTCGACCATAATGCTGGATAGTTTGCTGAATATGTGAGGATCAATATTCAGGGAACTAATCTTATGAATTTTATATGTGAGGAATCGGTATAAATGATTTTTTGGTGTTGAATCAATATGGTATTTTCATGTTATGTATTTTATTCATCCAGATTATAAACAAGGGAGATAGATGAAATTCAATCCCATTTTCTTTTACTGAACTTTTCTAAATTTTCTATTTTTACTGTATCACTTTATGCAAGTTATCTTTACTGAATTTTGGCACTTATCAACTCCCTCCAACCTAGCATCTATTTTGTCCTCAAGCAAAGTAACAAGATCAACAACCATTCAAAACTAAAACTCTGAAATTGGTTATTGTGAAATCATTTTCACAGTTCCTTACCAAACAACTTTTGCATTCCAAACCACAGATTCAAAATCAAAAGCAAATGGTGAATCCAATTATTAAACAACAGTAGGATAAGAGTGGAGCCAATTTTTCAGGAAAACTAATTGTAAGAACAAGTGATTCTAACCAAGGATATTCTCTCTTAAATCTCACAGGCATGTGTCTCTCTCATTTTCCACTAAATTTCAACAAATCAAAATTGCTAGTCATTTTCAATCCAACCACAAACACACAATCAACATGGATCTTAAGGTCTTTTCAAGGTTGTAATGAGGCTAGGCTTTCAAGAATAATGGTTTTTCAAGATCACAAAAGCATAACTTAGAAAAGAGAGCATAACTACAATTCAAACCCAATTTCAATTCTACTCTCCATTCCTCACAATTCAGACCTCAATACACCAAGTTTCTTTTTCATTCATAATTCACCCTTATCTCTTTTTGTTCTTTTCTTTTCTTTCCCTTTTTTCTTGAGTAAATATATACATTCCTACACAATACTAAAGAGTGGATTATGATACTCAGCCCTTTTTCTTCCTTGAGTGCAATTCTACCAACCAATTACCCTTACAGTTGAATAAAATGCACCTATGCTCTATATCCCTAAGTGTGCAAAAGGAAAGGATAATAATTCAAGTTAAGGTTAAGGTGCATAATTCAAACAATTAGGCTCAAATGGGCTATCAACAAAGGATAATTATTTATAAGTTGGCTATTTGGCACTGAGTTATAAATTCAACAAAATTGCCTTAATCATTTCCATGCTTCAAATGTGATGTTATCAAATGAAAATTCAAGCAATATCAACTTGTCAACAAACAGTAGAAACACTCAAGCTGTTTAAGGATTCACACACTCACTGGGTTTTCTGGTTTATTTCCTTGGTATCTCACTTGTTGTTACAAATGATTATCTTGACTAACTATCCAACACTAATATCCTAATCCTGTTTAATTATGAATTCAACCAAAATTTTCCTTTTTCACCTTTGTGTTCAGTTCACTCAATTGTTCTAGACTAAGGATACTTACTGAAATCAGATTTCTCTTTAACCAATTCCCTCAAGAAAGATTTTCAAAATGATTCCCAAATTTTTTTTGTTGTCTCTAAATATTATGCACAAAATACTAAGCCAAAAAGTAAAGTTAAACAGTTAATTAACTAGATAATATAGCATTCTAGCCAAAACAACTAAATCAAAATAGTACTAATTACATAAATACTACAAAATACTAAAAGAAAAAGAACAATGAAACCGTATTTATAGAGTTTTGAAGGGTGGAATGGTGCTGTGAATCAATCTCCTCCAAAATCAATCTCTTCCTCAATGTCTACTCCATATGTATCAGCAACAAAGTCATCTTTGTCCGCAGCTCCTGATGGTCCCTCACCTGCAGCAGGTCCACTTCCCCCTAGGAAAATAGGACTCTCCCCAGGCCACTGTAGATAAGTTAAGAAGTATGGTGGAGTCATGCCTATGTATGGTGCGCAGACATTCTAATAGAGGTACTTCTGAAGGTGGAGTTGTCCTTTATGAATGGAAGCATTTTGCTGGTGGGTGTGCTCCATCTGCAACCTCAGATATCTCATATGCTCAAGCAATTCATTGTTCATGTTGAGCTGAGGTTGTTGTGTGGGCCTTGTTTGTTGTTCTTCCATTACTGGTTGGTCTTCAACTTGTTGGTCCAGCTGGGGCTCTTCTGGCTGCTCCAAGTCCTCTGGGTGGGTACAAAAATGTTCAATGAATCTCTTGGTAATTGAAGGTCGTATCTTTTCAGTTAACTCCACCTCCACCCCTTGATCTTGGCAAAGAGCTATGATTAAAGCCGGAAAACCCAAAGCACCTTTTGCCTTTTCATTCCTTGTGTTGACTTCATATCTCACAAATTTGCGGATTTCTTCAGATATAATGGTAGCCACGTCAACACTGAGATCTTCCCTCATTATGCAATAAAGGAGGTGACATCTAGGCACATTCAAGTCTAACATGTGGCCAATGGGCACTATGTTTGCAAGTAAGAATGTGGTCCAGACTTGGGCTAAGGTTTTCATATCCCCTCTTAGAATTTTGAGAGGATTTCCAATGGGCCTGACTTGATAAGATCGGTTGGCAGCGCATATAAGGAGTGTCACTTCATTTTCATCATAAGGTTCATGACTCCTCCTTTTTCTTGTGAAATCACAGCGTTGCCCTGGTTCTAGAGGTAGTGGATTACCAAGAAATTCACTAATGGCTGCTCGATCATAAATGACCCACCTCCCCCTAACTTTAGACCTATTTGCATAAAACTCTGACAATCTTTGGATCAAATTTGGGAAGCGGGTCAGCCAACTTCATCCAATTCCTCCTGATAAGGCCATTCAATAATGGGTCATATTCGTCCAGGAGTAGTACCACCTTTCTTTCTTTGATAAAGTCCCATTGCTTTATCTTTTCATATCTTTCTTCTCTTTTGGGGTCTCTAAACAAATTACTATTTGGCCTTTCAGGAGAAGGGCTACTTGCATGTCTTCTCCTCTTCCTTTGTTGGGTTCAGTATAGGGAAGTCTAGATGTTGTCTTTGTTCTAGCCATTAACTTGCAAGGATGAAAATTAACCCACCAAAAGCATGTCAAGTCAGCTTTCACAAACTTAAAGGACCAACCAAGAACAAAATTAAGTCAAACATTTTGTCAAACAGCTTGGATGCACTCTTAAAATATGAAATTTTGAACCAATCTGTGCATAAACAACCCACATTACTCTATTATAGCATCAATTCATATTAAAACTCATAATATAAACACAAAACGCAACAAACAGAACATGGGCACTATCCTAGGGTTTGGAGTGTACAAAACCGTGACTATGCTTGGTGAAATTGAAGAGAATGAGAAGTAGAACTTACCTTTGGAGTGGAATTAGCAAAGGGAGGAAGAGAATTGTGAGTTAAAATGCAGAGAAATGAATGAGTGAAGGTGCGCCCAGAGTGAGAAAGAGAGAATGTGAGCGAGGGTTTGGGGGAAAGAAAACTGAGCGAGTTCAGCCCCTGTCCTCACTTAAGCGGGATTTCTCGCTCAAGCGATAGAATCTCGCTTAAGCGAGATGAGCGTGAGAGAAATATTAAAAAAAAATCTCGCGCAGGTGAGAAAGTTGAATTTTGGTCCAGGGCATTCTCACCCAGGCGAGCCATGTCTCGCTTAAGCGAGATTATCAAAGAAAAATTTTGGTTTGGTTTTCTGCATATCTCGCCCAGGCGAGAAAGTTGAATTTTGGGCGAAAATTTGGCAGTTTTACAGAGCACAAATTTTTGCCACTTTTCTCAATTGAGATCAACTTGTACTCACTAAAACCATGATCAATTCAGTGCAATTAAACCAGAAACACATATCAAACCATTCTTCAATCAATTCTCTACCATTTCAAAAGGTTTCACAATATCAAACTAAAGATCAAGCTATCAAACTCAAATTTCACAATTTGGCCAAAACAAGGCAAGTTTTAGCATTCAATGAACTCAATTCTGGCACCAAAACTCATTCTCATGCTTAAAACACCAGTTTTGTTTGAAAACACCAAAAGTGCATGGTTTGCCTTATTGAGACGATTAGATACTAAAAACTCACCTTTTTACACATAAACATAGAATTATAAACACAAACACATAATTACATACACAAACACATTTAATCACACAAGATGAAATTGAAGTGCAAGAACATAATCAAAACACTGGATTGCCTCCCATGAGTGCAGGATAGCTCTTAGGATTTTGATGGCTACCATGAGTGGTTAAACTCCTATCTTAGGATTGAATGTAATCGACTCGAACTTGGATGTAATCTGGTGATATTTATATATAGCGTTTCTGTTTCTACTCAATATTGGTATTATTGTTATGTTCTTAATTCTTGATTCTATCTGAGCAATAGATGTCCTGGTTTTGATTTTTGGATCTGACTGGAAAGTAAAATCTAATTTGAACAACGATACTTGATATACTGTGATGTTAGGAATAGATCTCAATATATCAATTGCTTATAACACTCGACCATAATGCTGGATAGTTTGCTGAATATGTGAGGATCAATATTCAGGGAACTAATCTTATGAATTTTATACGTGAGGAATCGGTATAAATGATTTTTTGGTGTTGAATCAATATGGTATTTTCATGTTATATATTATATTCATCCAGATTACAAACAAGGGAGATAGATGAAATTCAATCCCATTTTCTTTTACTGAACTTTTCTAAATTTTCTATTTTTATTGTATCACTTTATGCAAGTTATTTAACAATCAATGATGTATCAAATTAAAATCTTTGTACATATGCCGATGGAGATAATTATCTATTCCAACTGAATCCGTTCCTCGTGAGTTCGACACTCTTACTTAAAAATCATTATACTACAATTGACTTTTGGTACGCTTGCCAAGAGATCAACGTGAACCAAATATTCTAAGATGGTTCACCTAGATTTCTTTTGGTGCTTTATCCTTCAACTTCTTTGTAGGGCACTTGTTCAATGCATAAACAATAGTGGATATTGCTTCTCCCAAGAATGAGTGTGGTAGTTTCTTCTAGTTTAACATGTTTTAAAGCATATTGAGAATAGTTTTGTTCCTTCTCTTTGCCAAGCCATTGTGTTGAGAAGTACAGGGAGTCATGACTTCATGTTCTATACCATTCTTTGCACAAAAATTCTTGAAGGCTTTAGAAGTGTATTCTCCCCCTCCATATATCATGAGATTTTTAATAGCCTTCTCACTATGTTTCTCAATAGCAACCTTGAATCTCTTGAAGATTGTTAAGACATCACTCTTAGCCTTTATCATATATAACCACATCATGCGACTATACTCATCTATAAAAGAAACAAAGTACTTATTTTGTCCTAAAGAAGATACTTCAAAAGGACCACATACATCAAAATATACTACATGCAACAATTTAGTAGCTCTCATATGAATGTGAGACTTGAAAACATTTCCTGGTTGTTTTCCAAACAAACATTCTTCACACATTTTTTCAGGTATAGAGATATTAGGTAATACAATCACCATTTTCTTGTCCGTTAATTGCTTCAAACTCTAGAAATTTGAATGGTCAACCCTCATTTGCCAAATCCAATTTGATTTGTCTCTGAAGCATTAACTTTCCACCTTGTGCAGTTTGGTTTGAAATGTTCTATTCTTTGACAAAAATGACTTTAACACCAATCTTTTTCTCAAGTCATAAATCTTCAGAAGATTATCCTTCATGGTGACCGAGAAGCCTTTCTCAACTAGAAACATATAATACATTCTCAATGATTGTTATCTTGTCTCCATCTCTTTCGATCACAATGTCACCAACACCTGCAACTGTTATGGTGCTATCATTAGCAAGCCTTACTTTGCTCTGTCATTATTTGTGCCCAGTTGTGTGATTGTTTTTCAACAACTTTGTTGACACTTTACGACAATAATTTCAACTCATGGGCCTCCAGCAATGGAGCTCTTCTACCTTCATCTTTTCAATGTTCTTAGACTCTTCTATTGCGACTACAATGTAGTCGAACTTGGAGGATAATGTCCACAAGATTTTCTTCACCATATTCCGTTTTGTCACCACTTCTCCACATGCTCTTATGGAATTCACTAGCAACTGAAGCTTCTCGACCAAGCATGAATAACAATTCATGTCTTTTGAGGGACTGCAACTTTACTTTCTTGGTCTTCTCAGCACCTCCATATGCTCTTTGCATAACATCCCAAGTCCCCTTAGCTGTCTTGACTTTGAAATTTTCTCAAAGTTGATAAGATCCACACACTGATGGAGAAGACGTGTCTCAAAGTTCATTCTTATCACTCAGTGGTCATGGTCATAATTTCTGCCATCCAGAATTGGCAAGGTAGACAGAAATTTTTTTCCTACGTTTAAAGCCATCACTAGCGTATAAGGTCCCAGTCTTCTTTGCTCTAAATACCACTTGTTAGAAGAAGGCAAATGAAGAATAGAGAGATATTTCTAAGTATACCTCAGTTTTATTACTGTACAAATGGTTTTACAAGTATGACTCTATTTATAGAGCCAACTACAACATACAACCTTTACTTGAATTAGTTACAACAGTGAATAAATTTAAATTTGTGCATATGTTAAAGCTAGTCTTCCTCCCAATGACTTCTCCGTAGAGAACATACCCGTCTGGTTTATTAACAAAAATTGTAGTCTTATACAATTGTTTTCATTCTACCATACAATTTGAACTGGTTTCCGTAAGATGATATCAACTATTCTTGCACGTCTATAAATGAAATTAAATGTGACTCAACGATAAACTATAAAATCCAAAAAAAAAAAGCAGGTAAGCAACCATCATGATCATGCTACATATAACATTCAAGTCAAATCAGGAACATTCATTTTTGGAGGCTTTTTCAGCAGCTAGTATAAATAATCAATAAACTAGTGTTAGAACTTTGATTCTGGAAACTGATTCAGTGCTCGTGGAGATCTATCTATGCAGTTTGTTTGGAGTGAAAATAGCTAGCCTCTTAATATCAGCAACAACTAGTTGTGGCATCGTTGGCTGGCTTGTCCTTAAATATGTTCTTTTTACTCTTAGCGCCCTCTGCTATGAGGCTAGGCGTATCCAGAATCTGGTGCACATACATAACAATAAAAAAGTTAGCCATTTTCTATGATATTAACAGTTGATTATCACGGTTCATAGAATGCTTATCCGTTTCCAAGTTTCCCATGTTATGGACCAGAGTTATCTCTCTCTCTCTCTCTCTCTCTCTATATATATATATATATATATATATATATATATATATATATATGTGTGTGTGTGTGTGTGTGTGTGTGTGTTACTCATCATACCTTTAGAACAAGTTCTTCAAAGCATTGTTGTACGTTAACTCGAGTTTTAGCGCTGCATTCGATAAATAGGCAACCACACTCCCGGGCAAAGTCTACTGCCTCTTTCTTGGTTACAACTCTATCACTCTCCTGAAAAGAAAATGTTATCCACATGCATGTCATGTCCTCTAACGAAGACCGTGAAAATAAATATTTAGTGATGGTGACAGGTTCTAATATCACACACAAATCCAAGATTTGAAATAGTCTTATATCGACGGAACAAATTGAAAATCAGATTTGCAATGGTAACCTATTGCCGATGAACCAAGTTAGTTCAAGATTTCTATTAAACTAAATACAACAAGCCATGCAAACAAACCTTCCTACGTATCTTTCTTTAAAACAAAACTAATACATAAAGAATCCTCCTAGAGGAAAGAAGATAAGCAATTAAGGTTAGGAATCAAGAGGACTCAGAAGTCAAAAGTACTCAACTAAAAACAAAACATAACTAAGACAAGATTAGCCGAAAACTGCTCCCCAATAACGGTATACATCTATCATTGAAAACCAAAAAATGTATAATGTTGAGTATATATAATTTTTTTTTACATGAATGAAGATTAATTAGAAGATGAAGAGAGAGCATATAGTTATGCATAGTAATTAGTCTCAAATAACAAATGCTTTATGGCTTGGCCTAAGAGTACCATTAGTTGTATAGTGCATAGGATGACTGCTATTCTAAATTTTTATATAGAGATTAATTAAGTTATGGTATGTACATAATAGGTTTTATTTTACTCAATGAGGTCAGCTATACAGAACACTTAATATCATTGGACTAATATTAAAAACAATTAAAAAAATAACCAAGAGTTCATGACATTCATAATTAATAATATCTCATAGGTTTTAAGCAAAAGAAACAAGTGAGAATAGGTGCTCAACAGAGAAAAATTCATGAGATGATCTTGAGTTCAAAGTAGAGAAAACATTAGTTGGTGGTTTTTATTGGAGATGAGCAGTGTTAAGACAAATATGATTAGACGCAACTCCACACATTAGTTAATAAGTGTAACCCCTCTTTGACTATAACAAGTAATACCAAGATTTGGTATATCTAATAAGTTTATTAAGTGTGAATCAACCTAAGATTGCTTCTAGTCCAAATAGATGTTGTTTGACTTTCATTGGATGTCTTAGAGAACCAACAAACAACCAAATACTAGATGTCAAATAAACAGAGGAAATAGAAGTCTCATGAGTTATCATCAAATTATCCTAATTTGGATGTTATATAAAGAAACATTAGATGACTTATACAAAAGCATTAGAAGGTTGATGTGTTAAACAGTTATGATCTCTACATACAACTTCAATAGCATAGTGGACGCTCAAGAAGGTTATCCACATGTTTTAAAAGAACAAACTTAAAAACTTCAAAGATCTTGACACACGCACAACCTACTTCCTGAGCAACTAATGCTCGTTACTATGTAGCCAATACAATCAACATAGTTACATAGATTAAACATATCTTTTTACTCAACAAAAGGAGTATAACAGCGAGGTGTCAGTAAGAATTCAAACATATATTTTGAAAAGCTCTAATACCAAGGACAACACATAAGCGCTAGGTCACTGATGCAGACCGCCGCAAACAAATAATATAAAGATAGAAAAAAACTAGGTAAAGGTGGAATGGATACGGTAATAGTATTATTTATCGCTGAAATCGGCAAAAAAGAAGAAGATGTACTAGAAAGGATACGTCTTTCTAATACCCCAGAGCACTGCTCCTTACAGAGTAGCGTAACAACTACTCGGTCCAACCATAACACGTTCCTCCCCTCCCTCTACTCTCGTACCTCCTTAATAAAAGGGATTCTATTCTCTCTCTATAACTAATTCTTTTTGCCAACTCATTTTTTTCCTTTTCTTTTGTAAACAATCCACTCTTTGGGCTTTGTGGTTGCTTCTTGGACAATCCTTTCTTACGGCCCAATGCTTACTACTCAATCCCCATCATTGCCCCCTCCATTAATAGTAATCTTGTCCTCAAGATTCAAATGAGGAAATTGGCTACGTATGACCACAACATCTTCCCAAGTGGCTTCTTCAATTGGTTTTGCAGCCCACTGTATC
>Ga0209589_1004881_pt1 | contig 23002 bp, 16 predicted proteins | sample CowpeawhiteBW_FD_187525 | JGI IMG/M metagenome (GOLD analysis project Ga0209589, IMG submission 187525) | Root nodule microbial communities of legume samples collected from California USA - Cow pea white BW (SPAdes) (version 2) | ecosystem: Host-associated > Plants > Roots > Nodule | place: USA...
ATTTTATAAAAATCTTGTAAAAGTAACAGTCAATTTTTTAAAAATTAATAAATTATTATATTTAAAGGGTAAAATGAGTATTTTGAAATGTGGACACAAAAAAGAGAATCCCCTTTATATATTGTTATAGATTATATATAAATATATATTTTTATTGTTATATTTAATTATTATTATTATATACATATATTAATATTATTAATTATTATATATATATTATATATAATATATTGTCATATTATATATATATATATATATATATAATTCTAATTATAATATACTAGCGTACACACATGCACTGTCGCACCTGTATGTATGCATTTTTTAAATATATGTGATATTATATTAGTAGGTGATGATAATGTAATGTTATTAAGTTAATATATAAAATAAAATTATATTTATTAAAAATAAAATGAAATATATCAGAAAAGATAAGAGAATAACGGTTGATAAATAAAAAAAAAAGTAGAGATAAACGATTTTATATAAAAATATTTGTAAAAGTAATGGTCAATTTTAAAAAAAATTATAAATAATTATATTTTAAAGAGTAAAATTGATATTTTGAAATGTGAATATAAAAGAGGAATCTTCTTTGTATATTGATTGTTATAGAGACTTGAAGGAACCGAATAACTGATTCCTCCCCTCCCACACCCATATAACCTCAATAGCACATTTGTTTGCATGGATAGGAAATAAGGCAATACAAACTTAATCACTTCCACAACTCTCACAATGCTCTCGATGCAAGTTTTATTATTCACCTACAGCACCACCACCAAAACAAAAGAGAGCACTATTAGAGAAAGAGTACCACCTCCCAACCTCACAACTTCATTTTAAATGCCTTGGATTTAATGGCAATTGAAGGCACTCATAAGGTTATAATGGTAAAATTAACATATATCATTACAAATCTTCATATTTTTTAAGAGATAAGATTTGGGTGATCACTCACAAATTCATCTCTTCATATCTATTCAAATTCTTTCATGCAAATACGAATAAAAATATGAAATTAGTCTTCGCAAATCAACATATTTATAAAATCATTACATGTAAACATACTCTTAGAATTTCTTTACCCTCCGTCACAACCACACCTCACTCGATTAAGAAAAAAAAGTGTTTAAATCATAAAGTAAAGTATAATTATGCTTCACTAATTGGTGTAATTCTCCACCAAAAAGTACACCACCAACTAGGCAACGATCTCCAAACTCTGAAGACAATAAAAGTAGTAGTGGAAAAGAATGGATGATCAAGAAGGTAACGAGAAAAAGGGTTTTGTTATTGCGTAAAATGGATAAGAGAGATGGTGGTGGAAGATGATATAAGGTGAAAGAAGAAAAAAAAGAACTTAAACAAAAAACTTAAAAAAAAAGTTCGAAATAATAATACATTATAATTTATCAAACGGTGTTATCACCCAATTAATATAATGAATTACATTTGTTCCTTATAAATAAATGAAGAATGAAAATTGAGAACAAAAAATAAAATAAAATTAAAGAACCACATTAAATACTAACTAAATTTGCTTAGAAGAAAATAAATAAATAAAATTATGAATGTTATATATGAACGACTAATTTGACTCATTGTTTTATTTTTTTTGTTATTTTTGTCACTTAATAAATAGTACTCATATTTATAATTATTTTCAAAAATATATTTAGAGAATTTTACTTTATAGTTAAATCTAAAATAAAAATTAATTTTTTTACAATTTTGAGACAAAAAATTTAATTTGATTAATTTTGTTTAAACTCTGTAATTGATTACGTGTATAACTTTTATTTAGTAAACTATGTTAAAGGTAAAATTATAAGTTAATATGCAATCTTTCACCTTTTGATTTTATTTTATAAATTTTAAATTTTTATTTATTTCAAATTTATTGTTTATTAATATTAGTTTTTTAATAAATACACGTATAACCATTAGACATATTTAATTGTTTTAAATATGAACAAAAATTAATGAAATTAATTTTTAAATTAAAAATATATATTTTTCTATTATTCTTCATTATTTATTTAAAACTCTATTTCTTTTTATTAATCCAAGGTCCGCCCTTAAGCCAACAAAACAAAACTGACCATGAAGACTCACCCTTGTTCGTACCGTTTCAAGTGAAAAGAGAAGCCGTTTCCCCCAATTCCATCGTTTCGTTGAATTGGAATTGGAATTGGAGGCAGAAAACAAGGACAATTTCGATGGCTGATGATAATCACCGTGGTGTCAGACTGCTATGCCGCCCGAAGCAACTCACCACCAAAGGATCCGACCCGGGAATCCATTTCTGGCTCGTTGGATCCCCGTTCCTCCCGCCGCTCACCGTCGCTTCCTTTCTCCGATGTATCCACTCTCTCCCCTCCTCCTCCTCGCCCGATTTCCCCAAGGAATCGGAGGACCTGAGCACACTACTCCCTAGAGGCTTTGAACTCATCGGAGCCGTAGCCTCCGGCGAGGAATCCGACGCTCGTGCGGCCGTGGACGCCGCACGTTCATTGCGGAAACTTCTCTATGGGGAAGGAACAGATCGCCCGGTGATTGGAGCTGTTTGCGGTTCAGATTCTGGCGACCTGCGGTTTTTTGTCTCTGAGAGTGGGAATGCAACGAGCCTTGAGGCTGTTCCATCGGTAATAGAGGAACGGGATTCGGAGAAGTGTTTGTGGGAGAATGGTTGCCTGCTTCGCTGTGAGCTTCCGATTAAGTTGCCACTCTATTATGCTCTCAAAAATCCAACCGGTAGGTATTCCTTATTCTCGTGCTCTTTCTCTGGTTCAGTGAAAGAGGTTGATATTTGCAGAAACATAATCTCTGCTGCAACTGAATAGTCCTTTTAGATTTAACTTTCGTTATTATTAATCAGAGTCACAATGTTGTACTTTGTAAGTTCCTGATTTCACTTTAGGTTTGCATTCGGGTTTAAGAGGAGCTTATAAGAAGATTATATGCCACTTTGAAGTTTAATGTTTGAACTAAACACTTACAAAAAATAAAAATAGAAAAAAACTGAAATTAGTTTTTTCATTAGCTAAAATTGTCTTATCCAATTTTTTTTTTTTTTTTTCTTATTTTTTTTTTTTCCTCTAGAAATGCTTATACATACAGAAGCTCGTTTAAACATGTCCTTAACCAAATAGATGCATGAATGATTGGTCTAGTCGGATAAGTCTAAATAGAGTCCTCCCGAGTTCTTCTTGACGTCTCCTTAGATGTCCTTATGTTTACAAACCATTTCTCATAGCCCTATTATTAAACAAAGTGGGGATTATTCACAAGGTGCGAGTAGTTCGGGCCCTTAAGTTTACATACCGCTATCCTCTTTAAGCATGTGACGGGTTTGATCTCTAATCGTTTGATTTGAGAAGCATATGTAGGTAGAGGAGTTGCCCTATAAATAGCACTCTACACCTTTGGGGATTAGTCTATGATTGACAACGGTAGGGATTAGACCTAAGAAAAAAGCAGGAGGCTTTGTGAGAAAAGTGAAGAATACAGAGGTGCAATGTAGTGATTGGGCAGAATACCACGTTCAAATTCCGCTAACTGTCTTGTGTTGAGAAAAGTAAAGGCCGCAGAGAGTTGCAAAGTTTTACCTCTGTTGATGGAAGTTGTTCAACACAGGACTCTAGCTGTGATCTACAATGAAATTTCTAGTTGGAAAGACTTTAATTTGAGCTCAAGATTCTATACAACAATATTTTAAAGAAACCAAAATATATTGGGTTACAGAGGAACAGTGGACAGTGAAATTAGAGATTCACAGTAGAAATATGAATTTGACATAACTGCTATGAGTCAAGAAGTGATGTAATAGAATTTGGGTACGTTTTAGTGTTCAGATTCACAGGAAAACGTCTAGATAGTTGGGAATTATCCAAGATGCATCTATCATCACTATCACTTTGTTCTAAATGCCATAAATTCTGGACAAATTTGTTCTGCAGATGTTGAGAAGGCATATGTACAGGCTGCTGAAGCTGTTATTGCCAAGTTAAAAGACCCTCAGGCTGTGTACATGTTAGAAACAACAAAGAAAACCTCTCAGGATATACCTCTTCCTGTCATAATTAGAGGTGTACAATTAGACTTTTATGCAGACCTCTCCAAGATCAAGACTTTGGCTGAGGATGATGATGGCTCCGATGCAAGCTCACTATCATGTTCATACTTTTCCATTGGCAGTAAAGCAGGCTCACCAGTTTTTTCTGCAGAGGTAACAAGTGTTACAATTTTTTTTTTATCTTCTCCCGTTTTCTTTTCAACTTTTTGGTTTTTTCATATATTTTCTGATAGTATTTGTGATTTTTCTTTTTATCTGTCTTTATTTTTTTCCCTTTGTCATGTACTTAATGAATAGTCAAATGATTACCATTGCCCATTTTGTGAAATTTTCATCTTCTTAGAATGCAGATACTATTCAAGTTAGTGTTCTATTTAATAGCTTCGGGACATCATCAGCTTCTACTGTGCCTGTTGCAGAATACTCTCCAGGTCAAGATTAGTGGATTGTATTTGATGTCCAGTATATTCTCATTGAAAAATATGATTTACTTTTTGTTTGTAGCTTTTCTTATTTGAAGTGGAATAATTGCTTTCAGTTGAGGATGAAGCTAGACTCCTTGTTGTGGATATTAAGCTAGATGTACTCTGCTATTCTTCCAGGGAGCTTCCACTAAAATATGCAGTTTCAAGTTTAATCGTACCTGGTTTAGTTGACCAGTTAAATATAGTGCAGAAGTTAATGTTGCCCAACCTTTTGGCCCGACATCCCCAGGTGAGAATATGGATTCATTTTTCCAGTTACATAAGCTTTCTATGGTTCTAAATTCCACGGTGATTCCAATTCTCTAGAAGATCATCCTTCTATAGTTAATGCATGTACAATGACTTATTGTCATTCCCCAATCCTATCATTACAGTTTCAAATGAAATTTTTTGCTTTTCTCTTGAAAATATAGTAATATACTCTCAAATATGTGCATTATTTCTTTGTATACTACAACTCACCTGTGAAAGTGATAATTTCAATTCAATATGGGCTGTAATGCACCAGGATGAATATTTCTAGATTTAATGGTTAGAAAGAACCAGACTCATCACCTTTGATAGGTACTAAGGATTGATTTTGCAAATGAAAAAATTAGAAATTAATATACATTGATGTGAGATACTAATGATATAATTTGCATATTTTCTCATAGTGAAAGTGTGGTATGAAAAAAACATTATTCTTGTTTTGCAAAACACCATAATGATTATTAATGATTATTAGTGACAAAAGAAATTGATTTTATTTCTGTGAAATTTTATTATTTAATTTAGTTATTGTTGTTTCATAATAAAGATATATTTTCACTGTGCTTAATACTCATTGTTCTTTTGATTGACTAGCAATTTATTTATTTGTCAGCTAAAATCTTATCACTTTAGTCCTCCTGGTATTCTGCATCCAATAACTGTTTTCTATGAACTAAGTTTTGGGGAGACAGAACTGAAGCAAGGTATGCTGTTGAACTCTAAAATAGATAGGATAATTCTTTTACAATATACTTGTCATTTGAAAGTATAGAAAAAACTATACTATAACATTAGGGTTTTTCCAATCTACTTTATCATTTATGACCTGCGCATGTTAGTATTAGTTATTTATGAGGTGTTCATGATTTATGCAGTTGAAGTTAGGAGATCCCTGCACTCAAGGTTGGGATTACCCTATGATCGTCCCCTTTTAAGAATTTCTAACGCCTTGGATTTTTCGAAATTGAAGAGCAATGATATGGTCTCTCTGCAGAAAGGTAATATATACACTTGAATGAGTTGCTCTTTATGTTGTTGTATTGGTGCTCTAAGGATTAAGATTGCAACTGCCTCTTTTCAGGTTGTATTTTCTTATACTAACTCCTTAAAATATGTCATATGCTCTAAGTTTTTTAATATTTATTGGGAATACTAGGTTCAACTTTGCTCAGAGATGTCCACTTTGGGATTCCAAGTAGCGGTGGTAAGTTGCTCTTCTGGTCTGTTTCTCATTCTAAATGTATTTCTTCTTTGTCTCATTTGAAATGGTTGTGGTTTATGCAGTTACTGGGGGAACTGTTTCCCTTGTTCAAGGTTCCTATGAATACTTCCATTATCTTCACGAAGGATATAATGATTCGGTAATTGCAATTCTTCTGCTCAGTAATGGTTTTTTTTTTTTTTAAGTGAAGGCATCAATCAAGATAACACCATTATGAGAATACGATATTCCAATTAGGTTGACACTTCATACCTCAACAATATGCTCCATGATGATATATTATTAAAAAAGCGAAAGAAAAAGCAAGGATACAAAAAAACATGCGAGGACAAACCCAAGCCCATGCAATCAATAATATCTAAATTTGGGTAAACCAAACCTATTTCTAAAATATCTAGCTTCAAACAAGTAGGCATATTTTCAAACCAAAGAAACTCTTGTTTCAAATCCACTGACAAACTAGCTAATCTATTAACACATTTGTTACCTACTTTAAAAATACGAGAGATTTTAAAATTTAAACAATACCTGATGGCCAAGGAACAGTTCCATCTTCCTTGAAAGCACCAAAGAACAATATTAGGATTAGTGCTGGATGCAACCACTAATATGGAATCACTTTGAAGTCATAAAGAAGTCCAACCCTGAACCACAGCTAATTCTATGCCAAGGATAGCACCAATAATTTCAGCCTTCAGAGTACCATCAATACCGCGATATGAAGAGAAGCCACCTATTTATTCCCCTTTGGTACCTCCAAAAATAGCAGCTCAGCTGCAAATACAGTATTCCCATGAGTTGCCCCATCACGTTGCATTTAACATAACCAACCGAGGGTTGTTTACAAACAACCATAGAAATTTTTGGAGCTTTTCCAGCATGTATAGAGTGACATTAAAATGCAGTAATGGTTGTTACATGTTCATTAAATACATGTCATCTTTTTCTTGTGCTCAATTTAAATTACACATCTGTGTGGACACAAACATTTTCTTTATTGCTGACTGGTTTGATATTATCTGATTAACCTAATCTTGTTTAAGGAGTTGAAAATTATGGTTTGGATAGCGATAGGGGAGAAATTATTTGAAACCATATTATGGTCTGAAATTATTTATATGCAAAAAATAATAATAAAAAACAAAATTGAACTAGTCTATTAATAGTTTGGTGCTTGTTTATAATAGTCTATGAAACTATGAATGAGAAATTCGGAATGTTGGATTCTTGGCATTTCCTTGCTGGTTTCCTTTCAGGTTCTCTTGTATGTAATTGTGATTCGTTGGGATAGGGTGTTATGGGTGCTTGGATTCTATAAACAGAGACACAAAAAGCTGCTTACTTTGCGTTTATGTGCAATAGGGTATTGAATGTCATGTAACCAACTAGTTATGCATAAAAGGAAAATATGTATGTAAATCGTTTTTGTTATAATTATAGAAATAAGACTCAGATCCTTAATAATTAGGAATATCTAGATTATATATGTAATATTAGGAATATTTTTATATATGCCAACATCATATCTTTATTATTAGAGAATATCAAATTTCCTTTATTTATTTTTCTCAATATAAATAAAGCATCTGTATTGTTTTAGAAACACATGGTTTCAACTTAATGTCTCCTTTTAGAAACACATGGTTTCAACTTAATGTCTCCTTCTTTCGTATAGGGTAACATGTTATGAATCTTCATTCCTTGTTCAAATTCTTCTGTAGGAACAAATTTAGCAATTGTAGTGAGATTGGAGCCCAAGTTAAATAGTTAGACTCGCCATCTTCTTAAATAGAAAAGATGGGAAATCTGTTATGAATGTTGGTTGGTTGCTGGAAGACACATTTTTTTTTCTTGCAATCTAGAATAAAATAAAATAATTAGGAGAGAGAAAATTAGATTGAACCATTAAGTGAACACGGATGGAGCCCTACCTTAGGGTTAGGGTTGCATCAGAGGAGGTTTATGGTTGGATAGATTGGCTTGACACATCCCAGCCATGTGCTCACCAATGATTGCCAGAACAGTGCACTCGAACCTGAGAGAAAGGTTTACTCATGAAAAAAAAAATCATGAGATATTAGGTCTCTCCGGCCAGCATAGTTTTGAAAAAGGTAGTTTGAGGATCAAATATATAGAGGTAGATTGTTATTTAACATGGTCAAAGCTGGACTTTAGATACATCTCTACTAGATTTGTCAGCTCTAGTGAACCCTTGGCTGACATATGTTAAAACAAATCTGTCTAATATAACCCAACCAAGAGAGGGGGTGAAGTGGTTATTGAATCTTTTACTGATTTTAAATGAATCTTGAATGTTTCTTTAATCTTTATGACCCCAAACAACCAGTTTTCCAGTTCTGTATTAATGGACTGATTAAAACAATTAGGAAAGGCATAAAAGATGAGAGAAACAAAGAACACAATAATTTTTATACTGGTTCGATTCAAAATGAATCTACATCCAGTTTTCTCCTAAGTAACCCACTTAGGAGGATTCCACTAAATCAATAGAATTACAAGAATTACAAGAGCATCTATATAATTCAAGACCCTAAAGATTAAGGAGCTTGATCTACAAATCAAGAACTCCCCCTAGATGCAATGCATCCACACAATTGCACCTAGATCTTCACTTTACACAATGAATCAACTATGAACAGAAATACAATAAGAAAGAAGCAAGGAACGAATACACCTAGTGGATATGCAGATTTGTCACTTGATCCTAGATCCAAGCTTGACCCATCAAGGTTGAATCCACCATCAATCTTCTTGAATGTCCCATTGAATGATCTCCCAATAAAGTACAAGAACTCTGTGTATCTTGATCTCAGAAAAAGAAGTCTCTTAGTTCGTTTCTATGTAATTCAATTATTTTTCTCTCTCTTTTAAAACTGATTTCAAAACTGTTTTTATACCAAAGTTCTGCTGTAGTAATTAATGGATTAGGTATTTACCTAATAGATTATCGTGAGTGTATTTTCACTGCATCAGTGCAGTGCCTTCATATAATCTATTAGTTAAGTATTTAATCCATTTACGAGTTCTGCTTTTGACACGTTCAAAAGTTTGATAGCTGATTTAATCCAATTCAAGCTTGTTTTACATGTAATTCTTGATCTACAATATCTAATGCACAAACTAGAAAATCAAGACTAATCCTAAATCAGTGATGCACATGATGCATAGCCTTGGACATCATCAAAACCATCTTCACTTGAGTTGAACAAGCTCCCCTTTCAAAAACATATTCACCAAGTCACTAAGAGAACCAAGGATCAATCATATCTGTAGCAAGCTGGACACAAACGATATATGTGCTCCAACTGAGGAGTGTTATAATTATAGAAATAAGGTGCAGATCCTTAATAATACTAGGAACTTTTTATTTATTCCCGTATCATTTTTTTATTAATAGAGGATATCAAATCTCTATATTTATTGTATTTGATATTGTTTTCTCAATATAAATAAAGCATTTGTGCTGTATCAGAAACATGTTTTCTTCTCAATGTCTCTCTCTCCTATAGTTTAACAGTTTTCATTCAATATTATCAATATCCAGCAACATTAATATACCATTTTTCTTTGCTAATAAAAACTGAAAGGAGACCACAAAAGGAAAACTAAGGCCATCTCATGTGTAGCTGCACAAGGAATGCAAATTGTGGAAACATAAACTTGGCTTTTTTTGTCTTTCCTTGAGTTGGTAATCCTTTCCTCTATTTCAAGAAAAAAGAAAGGTTATCGGGTGGAGATGCTCTAACAAATTTTGTTGAGCTGGCAATAGTTAGCAACAGCTTTACTAACTGAGAACTAACTTTACTGAGCTGGCAACAATTAACAACAGCTTAACTAACTCAGAAACTACTATGCTGATCTGGCAGAGAGCCAGTCATCTTATAACATACGAAAGAAGAACTTTGTTACTTAGTTCAACAGAAGACTAATCATGCTTACTAAGTCTTATTTTATTTTGCTTAAGACTAATCAAGCTATGTGCGGTTATGCACCAGGTACTGCGTGTGACTTCTTGTCAAGTCCAGGAAGGACATGACAAAACATCATTATGTTTACATACTTGCAAATTGCGGATATCATTAGAACAAAATATCTCAATTTTCTTGTAATATCATTAACTAAATCCCTAAAACTGTTACTTAGTTCAACAGAAGACTAATCATGCTTACTAAGTCTTGTTTTATTTGGCTTAAAACTAATCAAGCTATGTGCGGTTATGCACCAGTTACTGCGTGTGACTTCTTGTCTAGTCAAGGAAGGACATGACAAAACATCATTATGTTTACATACTTGCAAATTGCAGATATCATTAGAACAAAATATCTCAATTTTCTTATAATATCATTAACTAAATCCCTAAAATTGATTTTCCTAGGGATGGGGTTGTGCATACCGCTCTCTCCAGACTATTATTTCATGGTTCAGACTTCAAAACTACACGTCCATAGAAGTTCCTTCTCATAGGTATTTACATTTTACTCTCGTCTGATCGTGAATTTTATTTGAAGGGAATATATAATTTCTTTCATTATTTGTCACTTCAGGTTCAAAATTTTGTGACATTTTTATTTTTATTGTGCAATGTATTATTTAATTGGTTATTTAAAGAGTCATTTTGTTTTTCATTTAAATGGGAAATTTGATGAATCAGTAAGTCTTGCTGAAGTTCACTTGTGCCGAGCAAAATCTTGTTTTGTCATTGTGCAAGATCATGATTTAACTGGTCAAACCTACAACTTTCTCAGGGAAATACAGCAAACACTTGTTGAGATTGGTGATAAAGACCCTTCTTTTATTGGATCAAGAGAATGGATCGGTGCAATTGAATTGAGCTTTGTTTTGGACAAACTTTTGGGTGTAAGTGTTGCTCAGCTTAGGATTTCTTAATGATCAAGTTTATATTTATTATTAAACTGTATCTAGATGCAGCTAGGCTTTTGGGCCCAAAGTCCGACTGGACATTGTGCTTATGGTTCTTTGACTAAAATGAGAACAATATATGTTGAGCCCTCAAAGAAGACTCGAGTCTAAATTCTTTATCCATTACTGAACAAAGTGCATGAAATATGTATTTCTTGCGAGTCTAATTGAGTTCTCAATATTTTTATCGGGTGATTTAACAGGTTACATGCAAAGTCATCAATGTTAGATCTGGATCTGAGCTGCCGGAAAAATGTAGAGAGCTAGCATTGCACTTTGAGAACCAAAATACACCAGTTATGATTGGTCAGTAAATTATGTCACTTTTTTCTTTTATTTTCCATTTATATATGGCATTTCCCTATATGATATAGCCTTGTCCAAAGAACTGACCATACTGTGAACCAAACATTTTAAAACAGTTGAAGAACCTGGATTAGTTTCTTGTAACAGTTTGTCAGTAATCCTATTTCACTAACATTATAAACAGATGAATGAATGTGCTCTCTCTTAAAATTGGTCAGAATCCTTACTATGTTTGGACACTTTTTGCCCTGTGAAGCTGCCGTGTTCTGCAAAATAATAGCTCAGCAATGTGGAACCCTATCTATTCCTTGTTCCTCAAGTTAGAATCTTCCTTACAGGCACAAAAGTAGCAGTAGCTATAGTATAGTGCATGAGAGCAGTTGACACTACTGCAGCCTGGTACTCATTGAATCGTCCCAGTGAATAGGCAGGTGTAAACATGACAATGTTTTCGCCCTGGCAGAGACAAATGAAAAAGGGGTGCTGCACGCTGCCTCATCCTTGTACTTGTTAATGATGTGGAGAATGGTGTTGATATGGTATGTATCAGAGGTGCATGCAATTAGAGAATTACAATAATAGATTCTAAAGGTAAGGGAAGTTTCCAGAGAGCAGGGCTCTCCCAAGCAAGATAGGGATCTCTCTGCCCAAATATCTGTTCCAAGGATTCACCCAATAATCCTCCATATTTTACAAAGGGAAAATATATAACCAGTCCCGCTCCCTTCTGACAGAATCATTTACGAAGGGAAATATGATAGAATCAACCATTCCCCAAATACCCCTCTTATATTATCCCAACTCCAACTTATTCTTGGGCCTACGACTGTAGACCTGAATGGGCTTATTCCACCTGGAGGAATGGTTTCTATTAATAGCCTGTCCAACCGAATTAGCCTTGTCCTCAAAGCTAAAATCTTGAAACTTGGAACGAGTGGTTGCTGCAGACTCTCATGTGGCTTCCTTAACATGTTGTGACTTCTGAAGGACAAGCCATTGTGCAGAATGGGTCGAGTCTTCACCATCTTGCACAGCAAACACTGCCTCTGGTGATGAAAACTCATCCTTCTTAGTTAAAACAGTAAGAGGTTAGGTGATTTTTTTCAGAGTCGTGGATGAACCTACGATAATAACTAGCAAGCTGTAAGAGTTCTTGCACATCCTTAGTAGCAGTGGGGAGTGGCTGCTCTACAACAGTTTAGATCTTGCCAGAATTCTTTTGAACTCTGTTAGAAGTCCCACATCGACTAGAGATAAGGTCATGAGCAATGACCACATGTCCTAGATAGTTTGTAGAGGACAAGCCAAATGAGCATTTCTTCCCATTTGCTACAAAGGATTGTGTTTCCAGCAAACACAAAACTTCATGCAAATGGGACAAATGTATGCTCCAATCTAGACCGTGTAAAACAAATACCATGTTCAGAGTTGATCGGAATGTGGTTGAAGCATTAACTAGCCCAGAAGGCATAACAAGGTATTGATAGTGTCCTTCATGGGTTCGAAAAGAGGTCTTGGGAACGTACCACATGTCCTAGATAGTTTGTAGAGGACAAGCCAAATGAGCATTTCTTCCCATTTGCTACAAAGGATTGTGTTTCCAGCAAACACAAAACTTCATGCAAATGGGACAAATGTATGCTCCAATCTAGACCGTGTAAAACAAAATACCATGTTCAGAGTTGATCGGAATGTGGTTGAAGCATTAACTAGCCCAGAAGGCATAACAAGGTATTTATAGTGTCCTTCATGGGTTCGAAAAGAGGTCTTGGGAATGTCCACGTTTGGCATTTGAATTTGGTTGAAGCCCCACTTGAGGTCTACTTTTGGTAGTAATGGAGGCTCCATGAGACTGGAGCTTGAGCTTAATAGCTGTGAGGTCAGTTTTATCGATGTCAAGACAATGTGAAGTCATTCTTGTATTTGTACGTCAAATGACAAGCTTCTCTCAATGAGAGCTCCAATGATACAGTATGTATCAGAGGTGCATGCAAGAGATGAATCTCTCTACCCAAATATCTATTGCGAGGGTTCACCCGATAATTCTCCATATTCTTACAAAGGGAAAATATAACCAACCCCACTCTTTTCTAACAGAATCAGTTACAAAAGGAAATATAACAGAATCAAGCATTCCCCTAATACCCCTCCAATTCTATCCTAACTAACAAAATACTATTAATAATCAATCCTGCTTCTTATTCTTGGGCCTACGACTATAGACCCGAGTTTATGATGAGGACTTCAATGATGGCAGAGGGACTGGTGCTGTCATTGACTAGCTCTGTAGCTCAATAATATCGATTGAGGGGAAGAGAAAGGAGTCAGAGTGGATTGAACAGACTGGTGAGAATGTGTCTAGGTTTGAATCAATTAATACAGAGAGGCTTGTATTTCATTCATACACCAGTTCACTGAACCAAATACCATTTCACTTAAATTCTTACAAAATACAGTTAGTTTGATTTGAATCAAGGTTTGGTTCTCTATGCTTATCTGGTCTGACCTTCTGTGTATGGTGGATAGAAATTCTAAACTCTGCAGTATATTTTCATTTACATATTCAAGTCAGTGAGGTTTTATTTATGTACTGCTGTTAGAAATTTTTGGCAGGGAGGCTAAGAGTAACTATATTTCTCATAATGATTTTGTTTCTAAGTGCAGGTGGTGGTGTACTAGCATATACACTCTTGGGAGTAGATTATAATGAATCAAGTGGAGACTGTGCATTTTTAATACTTGATCCCCACTATACAGGTTCGGATGATCTAAAGAAAATAGTGAATGGGGGATGGTGTGGGTGGAAAAAGGCCGTTGATAACAAGGGAAAGAATTTCTTCTTGCATGATAAGTTTTATAATCTACTATTGCCCCAAAGACCCAACATGGTCTGAGGCCTATCTTCTATTGCAGAGAGCTCCCAATGGATACCTATTTCTTGCAATGTAGAGTAATTTTTCACTTAGTTACATGTAGTTCTGGTAATTCGTTGCCTCACTTTTGGATTATTAATGTTCTGTAATTGGGCTGATTCTTGGGCAAAAGGTATTCTTCGTGGGAAAGGAATGTGGGATTAACTCCGTTTTCGTGAAATACATTTTCAAGTCATTCGATTCACAATGATCGGAATCCTGCTCATGTCTGGGGATCTAAGGTCCAGTCAAGCTTAGAAGTATAATTATTCACAACAGATTTATGGTTATAAAGTTTTCTTTTATAGTATGTTTAGTTAGATGGAGAATTTTTTGGAGGATAATTTCTTTTCATAGAGGATATGAAATGTTTTATAGCAAAAACATGTTTGGATAAATTATTTTAGAAGAAATTAAAATTTTAACAATTTGCGACAGTAAATAGAATTTTAAATTCTATTTTAACAGATAAAATTTTTTAAAAATTTCTATTTTCATTATTTTTACATCTATGCTTTCCTTCTACTTTATTTTTTCATTTGATCTTGTTGGGATGTTATTAATTTAACCGGGGTATTTATCCACATTATTGGAAATGTTCTTGGATGATATAGGTTATAATTTTTCAGTTAAGGTTTTAGTTAATTTTTTCCTGATCCAGGTGAAGCTTATTTTTAATCAATATTAATCAATGCTTTTCTTGATGTATCGGTGTTACTTTTTTTTATTGATATTAATGGTAGAAATTTTAAGCTGATAACTATTGAAAAGTCGGTGGAAAGTAATCTCAAGATTTTTATTAAGTACCTTAAAAAAAGTAATCCTATGAAGTTTTAAAATCCAAACAAGTAAAGGAATAAAGGAATAAAATTTAAAGTAGTTGATTATATTTACCCAAAAACATTATACATGTTGATTGAAATATAATTTCATAACGTAAAATATGTAAGTTTGTGAAAAATACAAGCTTCTTCTACTCATTTGAAATATGTATAAATTTTTATGGTATTAAAATTAATTTACGAGTAAATATTTAATTGAATATATAATATGCTATTTTAACTTTTACCATTAAAAATAATAAATAATTTATAGTTTCTATCGTATAATATACCTTATTATACATTTATGTATATATTAAGTAAAAGTAAATTCTGGTAGGGACAATTGTCTTCATAACTATTAAAGTAGGATGCAACTTGTTTCTATTAATTGACGAGTCAAAGTAATTATGATTAACTAAACAGTATATTGATAGATTTTAATGAAAATTTTCTTGTCAACATGAATTACAATTTTCTTTCAAGTATTTTGACTGAGAAATACTTTCTAATAATGTTAATTAAAAAATATTATAAATTGATATTTTCAACTATAGAATATTGTTTAATATTAAATAAATTTTAAATTTAGGAGTAAAATATTTTCATTATACACGACGAGACCAAATAATATGACTCCACTTTTAAAATATAATAATTCATCATATCTCTACTAATATATAATAATTCATCGTATTGATTGAGTGTGCTAAATAATATCTTAACCTAATAAACACCCAATGTTTTAAAAGAACCAATAATACTTCTATATGAATTGTTGTATTTATTGGTTGTTTCTTCTCATATGCATATGTTGTATTTACAATAAGTAGTAAATAGTAGTAAGTGTAATACATATGATTACAAGAAAATAAATGTAATAATGTTAGAAAATGGAAATCCATAAAATTAATAGATATACAACACACACACACGCACACGCACACACACACACAAATATATATATATATATATATATATATATATATATATATATATATATATTCAATGATTTCTCACATAATTTAAATTTTAAAAAAATTATCTTTTAAAACCAAATATTGTACTTTAGAATAAAGGATATTTTGAATTTAAGTCTTATATCTAATGCATATAAATTTTCACATGAAAAAGGTGAAGATTTAATAATCTTGAGCTACGTCCTCTTTTTGTGGGTTTTATATTTATTAAATAATACATACAATATTGATATTAATTTTAGATTCTAGCACATTAAAGTCTTGTGAGTTTATTTTTGTTTCATGAGTGTCATTTAGAGACTTACTCATGTCTCACAATGCCTCCATATAACATTCACTACTTATACTCTTAAAGAGTGATTTGTGACTCACACTTCTACAATAATTATCATTGGATTTATTAGGAGTTATTTTAAAAAATAATAATAATGCACATACCACAATTATATTGTTTCCACACAGTATTGTACACCTTGTCATTATGGGACATAACATATTTTCAAATCCATTGATGTACTTTAGTCAACAACTTTGTTTATTACCTATTGAATTTCATTTCACGGGATTGGTGTGAGATGAATGTCAATTGTTACAACTAATTTATGACTTTTAGTTCCATTTCCCTCAACTACTCAATTGTTTGTTGATCCGTCAAGAGAATAAGACCATAAATAATTAATTTTCTAATATAATTGTGTCTCACTCTCAAATGCCTTCTTTTTTCATTTAATTTTTTTGTTGAAACTTTATATATATCAACTTGACTTTCATAATACATTGTATGCTTATTTAATAATTGTAAATCATATAGAAAATTCTTAAGAAATTTTGCCTCAGCTTTCTATGAAAGATCATGAAGTAATAGTTTGTTTATCATATTTCTATGATATTGCATCTTCAACTAAAGTAAAAACATAACTTGTAATTGATTTTGTGTTATCAAGAATTAGAAATCCAATTTACATTATGATTGCATCCTTTAATAATGATAGAAAATTTTATATATTGAATCCTAGTGTAGTCCAATAAGAAAATTTTATATGCTAACTTTCAATATTTTCCCAATCTACCAATTGTATCCAATAAGGAGAAAATTTTCAAATGTAATAATGAACCAATAAATTGAGAATATTTATGAGAAGAAATGTCTTTACCTAAATTTTTTTTATATTTTATTTAATAAACTAGTCATAAGACGTTAAAACTGAATCAAAATAATTGAACTTCTTTAAAGTTTCTCTACATAATGAGATTGAGTTAAAATAATGTAATCATCTTTTTTTAAAGCTTAATACTCATAATAACATTTTAGGACCGAGGTCCTTCATATGAAAATTTTTAGACAACAAATATTTCATATCTTTTATATTATTAATATTGCTACAAGATATTAATATGTCATCTACATATAAGAAAAAAATAGCATAAACACCGACTGTTTTACATACACACATTTATCATTATTCATGAAATTGAACATCTCTTAATAGGAAAAACTTCCTTATTTTTTAAATCCTATATAACAAAGCTTTTAACACCTTTTTGATAGCCAAGAAAAATACATTTTTGTGCTTTGGAATCTTTTTTTTTTCCTTTAGAAGCAATAGTGGAGGCAAAATCTAGACTCCTAAATGTAAAATATCAAGAATTGTATTGTGTAGCACATAATAAGGTGACTTGTCATCAAGTAATGAAGGTGTTACATTAACTAGATGAACAACTAAATAAGCAACATAACTCAAAATATAGTATGGCAAACTAGAGTGATACAACATTGACCTAGTAATACTTAAAATATGTTGATGTTTGTAGTCAACTAGACATTTTTGTTACGGTGTTTCCAAACAAGTTTTATGATGAATGATACATTTTTCATCATAAAACTTAGAAGGTTTAAATTCAGGACTATTGTATGTCCAAATAAATTTAATTGGTTTACAAACTATTTCAATAAGAGTAACAAAAGACTGAACTAAAAAACCAATTTTTTTATTTTTATTGTAATTGTATAAGATAGGCCCAAGTGGTGACTAATGTGTTCTACTATAGTAAGAAAATATTTGTGACCATGCATAAATGTAGTGGCGAAACTTGGACAAAAATTATAGGGGTGCAAAATTAAATTTTTTATATATAATTATTTTTTTAGTTAAAAAAAAAATTATTTTCTCTCTTCATTTTCTTTACTTAAAACAAACACACATAATAATAGAATCCAAAAGAAAAATATGACTATCATTCACTATTATATCATGATACCAAACCACGAATACCATTTTAGATAAATTATTCGTAGCTCATCAATTTGATTTAGTGGGCATTGACAAATTGATGATGCTTTTCACGAATCGCGTTCTAATGAATGTTTAAATTTATTATATGCAACTCTAGGAACTTTAGAGATTTGTTTTCATTGTCATGAATTCTTGGTTCTCATGAAATTTCTTAAGTCTAGTTAATCAAATGCATTTTTTTCATGTTTATCACAACCCTTCCTCTTTGAAAAAAGAATCAATTCTTTTACTTTTTATTGTAATCTTTCTAATATAAATTTATCACCTCTCACCTATTTAGAAAAGGATAAAATTTATCTTCACAAATTACAATTATTATATTGCAAAACATAACAAAACTCATACCACTCTAATTAAATAGGCAACACGGTATAAATTCAAAACTTTAAAACATTTCATACGTAGTGGAAAACACAAAATCCCTAAATTTCATAAGTAATGATTATACTAATTTGGGAAAAATTATAATTAGGGTTCATACTAATTTCATAAAAGAATCCCTAAAATCATAATTAGGGTTTATACTAATTTGGGAGAAATATCCTAAAAAGAATCATAAATCTAACATACATCAGTCATAATAAGATACTAACCTTGATCTGTGAGAGATCATGCAAGAATGTATACTTCAATTTCAATCTACGTGTTTCCCGACCTTTGTTCTCCAATCATAAATCTTAATATTTCTTTCTCCTTGCACACTTTCATAATAACTTACATAGTGAAAAAATCTTCTAGCTAGAAAAAAAAAACCTTACTCTCTTTTATAAACTAATGTCTCCATTAAATTTTTTTTATTTTATCTTTATTTTATTTTTTATTATAATTTTCCATAATATAAACTTAATATAAATAATATATAAATATATAAATATATTTTAAAAAACTATATAAATATATATAAAAAATAAATTTAAAACATTTTTGGGGGAGCTATGCTCCCATATGTCACAACAATGTTCCACCGTTGCATAAATGGTTTTGGGACAAGACTCCATTGTGTAAAGGTCATGTTGAACTTTAACAACACCAACCATCCTCATAGATCTTTAATCCAAAATCCAATAACCATGAATGAAAAAGGAAAAATTACGTAGTAAGGAATGAATGAATGAGTTGAGAAATTGAAATAAGATTCAAAGTGAAATTAGGAATATAAAGCACATTGGTGTGAAAGAGAGATTTAGAGAGAGAAAAATTATACCAAAAATATTGGTTTGAATCTCAATACATTTAGGCAGTTTAACATGGATAAGAGCAATCTGTTTATGAAACAAGGAAAAATTGTTACAAACATTAATAAAAGCTCTTGTGTCAATGATTGTTACACAAGAGTCATTAAGATCCGATGTTGCTCAGGGGTCCGATTCATAATTATTCTTGCTTGAGAAAAGATAGTGACAGTATCATCACCTTCATTAATATCTTCAAGTTATTGAACATTTTGAGTAGAATGAGAATTCTACATGTGAGGAGGAAGTCCATGTTTCTTATAACATGTTTCGATAGTGTGACTAGGGCGATCACAATGAGCACACACTTTAGAACTCTGACCATGGTTGCAATCCTACAGGAATTTGAGGAAGATTGAGATCAAATACCAAAACCATCACATCATGTGTCAAAAAGGGAAAGTAAGCCAAAGTATGAGTGTCGCAACCGAAATCGCGACGAGACGACGCACCAAAAAGAAAATGGGTTTAACAAGAGATTTGGAGTCGCTACCATAGTTGTTCTGGAAAACTATGGAAAACCATGAAATTAAAACAAGTTTACGAAAAATCAGATTTTGGATCCGGAAGTCGGTTACGCATGGGAAAGGTGTTACCCTACAACGCCCGCCCGAGATTGGAACCTTTAATTAAAAATGCAAAGTCGATGTGGTTTTTAAAATGTTAATTTTCCCCCAAAAATAATAAGACAAATACTAGTAAAAAGAAACAAAAATATTTTTTGATTTTTTGGGCCTGACAAGGATTGACCTTGGTCTTACGTATTCTCATTCAACATGAAAAATCAAGGTTACGTAGTTCTTTAAACTTTTTTTTGTTTGAAAATGTTGATATTTTTATATTTTGAAAATTTATATTTTTTTTTGTATTTTTGAATTACTTGAAAACATGTATCACACGACGCGAGCGGTCGGATAGACACGAAAAGAGAAAGAAAATTATTTTTAGTATTTTTTGGATTATTTGGAAGAAAGTGTCACATTACGCGAGCGGTTGGACAAATACAATAAAAATGAAAGAGAACATTTTTTTTATTTTTTCTATATTTGTAATTTTTATAATTTTCAAATATATTTTTTTTAACAAAATAAAAAAAATAAAAAAAGAAAAAAAAGAAAAGGATGTAATTATTTAAGAAAAATAAAAGTGGAAAACAAAATATGGAGGTACATGAGTGATTAGTGGGGATGCACGAAGTAAACACAACAACAGGCCCAAAAACAATAGACAAAAACATGGGGTGAAGGACTATTACATGTGGGAGGTGTACGAAGTAAACAGGTGGGGTGCGTGAAGTAAGACAGAGGTGCAAAAAATAAAATGACGTGGGGTGCGTGTAGTAAATAAAGAGGTGTGCTGAGCAAACACAAGCAAATCTAAAACACAAACCCTTAAAACCCCTAAAACCTAAAAATTAAAGCTTTTTCTCTCTACTACGGCAGCTCCTTCTTCTCGACACCAACAACACAACTCCAGCCCCTGGGACACGCATCTGCACAAACTTAGACGCCGGCGACGACGGCGTCCACCGTTGACGGAGCTGCCGGCACTCGTGCGCAGCTTCTTCCTCGCCATGGCCGGCCAAGAGCATTGTGGACGACGTCGCCCATATCAGAAGCGCTGTCGCACTGTCTTTCCCATCTCGCCCGAGCCACCGTTGTTGGGTTCCTCCTTCTTCTCTATGTTCTCTACTCCAATTTTGTTGGTTGAAATTAGTGGTAAAGAAAGTGATAATGGGGAATCTGATGTTTGTGTATTTTTTGTGTGCAAGTTCCCTGTTCCTATCTCTCCCCCAGTTTCACTACTATCTGTTGGATGCGTGGGATGATGAAGATGATAATGCGTGTTGAAGAGGGGTGAATAAAGGTTGTTGACGGTGAACCTCGTGGAAGATGGGGGGTGACGGTTTGGTGGTTTTGGCTGGGCTGGAGTTGAATTTGGTTTTGTGTGTATTGGTTGATGGATGTCGAGTGAGCTTAGAAGAGCGGTGATCTGATTAGTTTTTGTTTTCGTTTGCAGAAGACGTGATGCGTATGCAGGGTGAGGGAGGAATTGACAATGATGAAGTTGTTGAAAGGGGTTGATTTTGTGGAGATGGAAAGTGGTGTGGTATGATTTGTCTGAGACGAGGGATAGTAGAGAGTTAGTGTGAATTTTGTGAAGAATGGTGAACTTGGGATAGGAAAATGAAACTAGTGTACGTTGAGCTTTGGGTTGATCACGGCGAAGTGGTGGATGAAATTGGTTTGGGGATTATGCGTGCATAGGTCAAGAAAGAGAATGAAGTGTGTAAAGTATGAAGGTGGTGTTCAAACATATTATGTTTCCTAACACTTAAGTAACAACTGTGGGCAATATATGCATGCGCATGGATAAATAGATAATGTAGAGAACGCACACAGATACATCATATCATGTTCATTGATGGCATTCAAGGATTTTAAATGGAACATATCAGATATCGTGCTCAATCAAAAAAGATTGGTGGTCCAGTACTAACCTGTACTGATGGTCTTAAGTTCCCTTGTTCAAGTTTGTGGTTCCTCTTGCCCGAGTTGTTTCCACTCTTTTTTCCTCTTTACCTTGTTCTCTTTTTTTCTCCTCATGGAATTTTCTCCTCCTTTCCTTTTGTTGCTTGTTATTGTGTGTTATCAACTGTATTTTGAAACGGTAAAATCCTCTCGTGCGAGTGAGCCGCCCGTGCTAGGAAGTTGTCCCCCTTTTCAAACGACTCTCCTCCTATTTGTTTTTTCAATTCCTCCCTTTTTTTTTGTTGTTCTTAATTTTTTTGTAATCCATCTCCTCTTGTTGTAGCATTTTGAGCCTTGTGCTAGAGGGCGGTTGCTTCTTGCACCTCAGCCACCCTACGGGGTGGCAATGCGGGCCGGCCCGTCCCGTTTAGGCCCGCCCCGCATAAGGTCCGCACACCGCGGGCCAGCCTGTCCCGTCCCGCATATTTTATGCGGGTCGCATACTTTGGCTTGCCCCGCATATACGTTGGCCCACGGGCCCGTGGGCCAGCCCGTTTTTTTTTTTTTTAAATTTTTTAAAATTTTTTTTTATGATAAAACTTTCAATGTTTAAAAATTGGGAAAATTTAAGAAGTTCACCAAATTAAGTAAAGACTTTGGGGAATTAGATGATAAATTGATAATTCAACATTTTCATCATATTGATACTATGACATATAGGGATGGCAACGGGGCGGGACGGGGACGGGTTTCACTATCCCATACCCATTCCCGCATAAAAAATTCATCCACATCCCCATACCCAAACCCAACGGGTATCAAACTTTTTTCCCATCCCCATCCCCACCGGGTAACGGGTATAATCTCGTACCCATACCTGTACCCATGTTCTAACTACTTCAATATTAATTTTTATAAAAGAAAAAAAATTACGGTAAAGAAAACATAATATTATGAAATATTCAATATTAGGAGGATTTTCTTCGATGCCAAATACATTAAAAT
>Ga0209589_1004883_pt1 | contig 23001 bp, 10 predicted proteins | sample CowpeawhiteBW_FD_187525 | JGI IMG/M metagenome (GOLD analysis project Ga0209589, IMG submission 187525) | Root nodule microbial communities of legume samples collected from California USA - Cow pea white BW (SPAdes) (version 2) | ecosystem: Host-associated > Plants > Roots > Nodule | place: USA...
GCAGACTTATTTTATTTTCATGGTTTTCCATAGTTTTTCCAGAATAACTATGGTGGCGACTCCCAAATCTTTTTTAAACCCGTTTTCTTTTTTAGGTTGTCTTCCCGTCGCGATTTCAGTTGCGACACAAGGCATATTATTGTCCTTATGTTCGTAGTCTGAATCAAATATGTTAGGATTTAGGGGAGATACATGATCACTTATTCATCATTAGTATAGTCCAATGTTATACAATTTGGACTTGGCATGAAGAAATATTAGACAAGCCTACTATGTCATGAAGAATAAAATATGTTGTAGAATGGATGAATGATAATTCAGAGGACATGGTATGTGATATTGGTGAAGAAAATTTTGGAAGATTTCATTTGTATAATTCTTTAAAGTCTTATTCAGAGAGATAATTGTACCAGAATATGCTAACTTTACATGATTATCAACAACTTTGAAATTTTTCAGTTTAAAACCAATAAATTAATGGACTCACAAAAGTGTCACGAAGTTGTTGGAGTTATTAAAGAAGATGTTTTTGAACACATCATATGTAACTACAATGCGAAGAAAATTTTATGTCCAATGGGTTTGGGATACATAAAGATACATTCATGACCTAATGGATGTGTATTGTACAAAGATGAATTTATTTCATTAAAGGTGTGTCCAACATGTGGGTTATCACCATTTAAAAAGAAAGTTGATGAAAATAATGTTGATGAAGAAATATATGGCCCCTTGCTAAAGTGTTGTGGTACTTTCCCATGATACCTAGGTTGAAATGATTTTTTGTTATTAAAGAAAATGCCAAGAACTTCACATGACATCTATATGGAAGAAAGTGTAACAATCTTCTTTGACAACCAACTAATTCTCTAAAATGAAAGAAGATTGATGAAGCGTTTTCAAAATTTGGGGTAGAGTCAAGAAACTTAAGACTTAGAATTGCTACAAATGATATGAATCCTTCTAGGAACTTAAGTTGTAAACGTAGTTCATGGTTAGTTTTGTCGATTATTTACAGTCTTCCTCCTTCGTGGTGCATGAAGAAAATATATGATGTTGTCTATGATGATTCCAGGACCTATACAACTAGGAAATGATATTGATGTGTACCTGAAGTCCTTGAGTGATGATTTGAAACTCTTGTAGGAGATAGTCATCGATGTGTTTGATTCATATTGTTAAAAAAATTTGTTTTTGTGTAATATATTTTTGCACAATTAATGATTTCTCAACATATGGTAACTTGAGTGATTATAGTATGAAAGGTCATTTTATGTGTTCCATGTGTGAAGAAAACATGAGTTATACTAAATTGAAGCACGAGAAAAGAACTATATATATTAAGCATCAAAAGTTCATTCCTCGTAATCATCCTTAGCATCGAATGAAGAAAGGATCTAATGGAAGGCATGTTGATGAAGTTGCATTGATACCCACAGTGGTGAAAAAGTATATGACCAGGTGAAAAAATATTAACATTGTGTTAAAAAAGAATCAAAAGAAGACCAATAAGAAGTACATTTAGAAGAAACAATCAATATTCTATATATACAAGAAAAAGCATAATTATCCACGGATAATTACCCACAGAAAAAAGTTAGTCTGCAAATACTTGTTACCTACAGGATTACCCACTGATTTTAATAATATTAATAAAAAAAAAGTAAAACTAGACCCATAATAAATTTATCTACAAGAATAGAGACCATGGAAAAAAAATCCATGGGTAAAACTAATTAATCCATGGATAAAATAAACATAAAACAAATTAAACTAAAAACAAAAAACTTAATATTCTTCCCCCAAAATCTATCCAACGTTCCAACTTTCGTAAAACTTCTCTTCAAACTTGTTGCCTCCAAATGTCCTAAAACCTAGAACTCACTCTCCCAAAATCTCCAAATCTCCCAAAATCTCCGACGATGAGCCATAAATCTACGAAAAATAGGAGAATCTTGAATCAGGAGGACTAAATTTTTTTGTTTCCTTAGTTCATAAGTACTTCTTGCGTGATTCTCTTGTCACAACAAAGCAAAAGGAAGAAGGGTCCTTCTCACATAAGTGCTACGCCCTTTTTTTCCTATTATAACATTCTGTCAGGATATTACGGATTTTAAAATAATAAATAAAGAAATATTGCGTCAGCTCCATTTATTAATGCATCATTTCCCAAAAACGCAGGAAATTTAAAACTTTCATTACTTCCAATAATAATCCAAATTCCATAATTTATAAAACTGAAAATAACATCAAAACATCTCATAAGAGTTTACAAATTATTTCAAAACCATAAAATATAAACTCCCAAGCTAAGCCTCACCAGAATCACCTGCAACAACATTATCTGCTCACGTGTATCGCATACAAGATCATCGCCAAACACAAGCAGATAGGGTGAGCTTAACAAAATAAACATATATATATATACACACACACACACATATATAAAACACTCATATGTTTATATCATACAATCACACCAGAGAGATTCCCTCGTTTGATTCCATATCACATGGCCACAACCATGTTATTCGTGTTCTACATTTTCTAGTGATTACTTCAAGGTGTCTTGCTACCATACCTATCAGCCACAACCGATAGAGCACATGCGGGAAACCATGCTACGGATCACACACCGTAACGCCAGGTGGAGTTCTCAAATACGAACATAGTTCGTAACGTCCCAAGACTACCAAACTCGTCAGCTAACTACTGAGGAGGGCAATCTATTTGGACCCCTCCGTACTGGCCACAACCAATACACTCACATCGGCAACACTCGTCAACCCGAGCTCAACTCAAGGGTTCCTCGTGTTCGTCCGCCATCCCGAGCTCAACTTGAGGGATGCCATTCCGAGTTCAACTCGAGGAATGCCACGTATTTAACCCCTATCTCGAGCTCAACTCAAGGGATACATTCCGAGCTCAACTCAAGGAACACTAGCAAAACTACCTTTAAGGTATCCTAGAAGCCTTATAGATCACGCACATCGAAACAACTCAACACCAAGCTGTTGCAACACCATCGCCTGACACAAAACCCAAGGCGCCAACTGCAACAAACCTCTAGGCCACGTGGCGGGGGACGCGTACTGCTAGGCGCCAAGCGCCTCTAGGCCCCCTATGTCTGCAACTATCGCCTGGTGGGACCACCGTCACCGCCAGGCGTGACTCACACCAACACCCCACTGTTTCGTGGCTATCGCTTGGCGGTCCAGACACTACCGCTAGGCGCCACACCAGTAACATAACTCTTACTAGTTTTTACACACTTTTTGCCAAGTTCTACCACTTTAGCCTTATGCTATCATGCATCCAATTTGCTGAATCATGTTACACATATATGTACACCGTTATATGTTACCAACCTCAATTGCAACCTACAAAATTAGAACATCATTCAATTCCCTTTTTGGATCACCGATCTAGCTTATCACTATAGGACTGCTCAGGTTCAACTTTTCCAAGACTCAACATGTCACTAGAGTCTCATACCCTTCATTGCTCTGTTGATTGCCCAATTAGTAACTCAGTTTCCATCAATTGGCACATGTCTTGACAATTTCACCTAACCATGTTTATACCATTCTTCCAAATTGGCAAATCCAATTAATCACACCATCTCAACTTCGCTCTAGCAACACTTTATTATGACTAATACCAAAGTGATTAGGTCACTGATTCCCTACTCACTCTGCAAAATCCTACTCTACTATAATGACATTCCCTTCCCATTCAAATAATAGAATTCACCTCTAGTTTCTACATATTATCATCCATTCTTTCATCAGATTTCTAATGCCAACTCCACGATAACACGAACCTGCTCCCTCAACGTTCAGAACCATCAATAACCATCGCCACTGCGTAAAAATCCAACCCTCTAAGATAGCGCCTGGCGGCAATCCCTGTGCCACTAGGCGGTGCACGGTTCTGGACAATTTCCTAGAATTTTCCGCACCTACACTACTATTCTCCATTTTCTTGATACGTTCATCTTCCCATATTCACTGTTTCAAACACCAGCTTATTCACTGTGACATAGCTGTCTAAAACTAAATATATCCAACACCATTCCATTGCCAATTTACAATAATCATACTCTAATTATCAAAACCCCCAAATTTCAAACCTAAACTCCCATTGCATTGTTCCATCAAATTTATACATCAATTATACTAAATACAATGAGGTACAACATCATATCATCCCTTGACAACTAACCCTTTCTTTTCCTCCGATCAAAATCAGTCCAGAATGCACAAAATAGCACAAATCGAGTCACAGACTCGCGTCGCCTAGCGGTTCAACCAATACCGTCAGGCCTTTCATCTAGAAAACCCAAAACTGGGTACAATGCTATGCGTCACCTGGCGGCCAGGGATGTGCCGCCAGGCGGTTTCTGGAAAATTTCCAGAAACCCAAAAAAATTCAACAGGCAGAGGTGACATTCATACAGTTCATACTAAACATCATGCGATTCATGCTTAAACATAAAAGTAACGTGAAAAACTCCCCAAACCTAGTTTCCTTAGCTTAGCTTTGACTTTGGAAAGTTCTTCCTTGATCACCAATGGCCTCCTTTGTCTTTCTCTCCCCACTCACTCTTTGCTTCACTCAATTCTCATAATACACAGGCTTAATTCTCTCCCCACTCGCCTGGCGGCCAGGGATGTGCCGCCAGGCGGTTCTGGAAAATTTCTAGAAACCCAAAAAAATTCAACAGGCAGAGGTGACATTCATACAGTTCATACTAAACATCATGCGATTCATGCTTAAACATAAAAGTAACGTGAAAACCTCCCCTAACCTAGTTTCCTTAGCTTAGCTTTGACTTTGGAAAGTTCTTCCTTGATCACCAATGGCCTCCTTTGTCTTTCTCTCCCCACTCACTCTTTGCTTCACTCAATTCTCATAATAGACACTCAATTTCGTTCTCTGTGCTCTAACCCCAATGGCAGCCTTCCAAAACTTTTCTCCTAACCTAAATTTGGCCTTTTAAGGGTACCTTAATGCTAGTTTAATTTTAATTACCCAAAACGAAAATGAGATTTAATGGAATGTTAATGACCATTCATTGTCTCATTATGGGCTATTTTACAGCCACTCTTGGCTGCTTCTTAGCCATCTAGGTTTTCCATGCCCTTTCACCTTCATGCCAAAGGAAATTTTGGCAAATAGAAAGTTTGATTTGGGTTTACCAAGGTTTGAACCCATAACCATTTAACCAATTTATGTTTCATGATGATTAATCTAATTCTATAATTATCTCATCATTCAACATGCTCAATTATATTATTAAAAACAATAATAATTAAATAACACACAAATGGCATACATAGGACTCAAACCCAAGTCCTCTCACATAATTAAGTACTCTCAACCACTTGAGCTAGTACTTTTCCACGTCACATCAATTAATATTTAATGCTATAAAGGCTTCCACTACCCGGCTTTATTAATTAATTATTTATCTAATTAATAAATTTTCACGGGTCTTACACCTATCGTCTTTTTTTCCTATTTGATTCCTACAAACATCAATCCAACATGTTGGTGAAGGATTTTTTGTTTTAGCTGTAAAGGATTGAAATATTTTTTGTTTTAGCTATAAAGAAAGATTCTTAGTTTGAAAACTTGGATACTCCTTTGTAGTTAACAGGTGAAACGATGGGAGAAGTATAAATTGTTGTTGAAGTAAAAGTTGTTGTCGCGTTGCTGAAGTAAAAGTTGTTACCACGTTATGAGGTTCGATTACAAATATAGTTGTTTAATAGATTGTAATCACGATATGCAAATGTTGAGATTCTTGGGTGAATGAATATATATTAGAATATATATTTGAGATATGCAAACTTTTTATACAAAACCAACTTTCATGGCATATCTAATGCTATTATAAGATAGAGCAACCCTGCAAAATTGGTTTAAAGTGATGTTGACCTTTCATGAACCCTTTATTTATTTATGTGACGTTTTTCTATTGACTTCACTGATACATGTTAGGTTATGTAACCATTTTTGACTTGAAAAAAGTTAAATAAGGTCTGAATTAATTATTTCCATGGGCCCAATTATCTATTGTGATTAGTTAGGCTATATGTAATAGTGTAAATGAGACTTTATTGAATGCAAAATTAATGTAAGTGTATATATGTGATGCATGTTGGAAAAAAAGTGTTTACAATAGTGTAAATGAGACTTTGTTGAACATAAAAAGAAAGACAAAAGACAAAGGACAAAGTTAGAGCATGAAAAAATTTGATTAGCATGGATATCCATTCTGAGTTACATATACAGTCACTTGGAGAACGCACATACTTGTTTACAATGCGAGTATACTCAATTTTAAAGTGATTAAGGTCCAACGAATACCCACCTTATATTTTGACTGCACAATAAAACTTAACCATATTGATGAAGTATTGGGCATAACCCAAGTTTAATGATAAACTAGTATAAAAATACCAATGTAAAATCAAGCGTGTTTTTATACTTTCAATAAATGACTTTGATGCATAAAGATTTAAGGAAGATATTGCATAGATATTTGATAAGGATATGAAGGATTGATAAAGACATGATGAAGACGTGAAATATTGGTTGTGTTGATCAAGCTTGAAGTGTGCTTAATCTGGCTGCACGTGAAAATCTTGAAGCTTAAAGATAGAATCTTAACTTGAAGAAAATTTGACATAGAATAAGTGTCTTGTGTGTGGTTGCAGTCTTTTAGTCTGTTGATATGAGTTTTAACATGTTAATTAACTTGTTGTTATATAGTTTTACAAGTAACATATTTGATCGGCTGAAATAGTATTCAATAAATTGATTTCACTTAAGTCAAGTGAAATCAACAAATTGAACAAAAATTTCAACTTGTTCAATATGTCAGTTGGTAGACTATAAAGCCTGGGTTTTTCAGAGAGAATGTGAGAGTTGTTTGGTGTGATTCCGGATCTGCAAGTTGGAGTCTTGTTGTGTTGATTCTTATTAGATTGAAGAGTCTTGATGTGTTGTTTGTGTTTTTCAAAAGTGTAATCTAGTAAAGATTTTGTAAAAAATTTGAAATAATGGAAAGTCAGACAAAGGTTGCCTTGACAAACTAGATGTAGCTTAGTTACGAGTAAACCAGTATACAAATTTGTCTACATTGTTTTGATTCTTCTATTCTTAATTGTTCCTTGATAAAATCTTCAAGAAGACCATTTCAATCAATCTTTTTGTATATTTATGGTGCTTTGATGTAATATGGTGTTCAAAAGTGCTTCTACTATCAATTGAAATTAATCTTGATTGGTAATTTGTTAAGATTTCAAGTCTTGCATTAATGGAGTTTTTTGCATAATTTTTCCCAGTACTTCAACCCGTTGATCCTATTTCTCAGTTTGTTGAATTATTTTGTTCTCTTTGTGTGACTTTCTATCAGTGATTTCAATCTGTAGATCATGTTTTTAATCGATTAAAATGCATGTTTTAGAAACCTTTTATGCTTCCCCTCGATTTCTTTATATAAAATATAATTGGGCTTTGGATCTCACTTGTCTGTTGCTAAAATCTCAATTTTTGACCCATTGATTATGCAATGAGCAGCAATTTATCACACCTACTACTGCATCTGATATAAGTAAGTTAAGTATACATCAACTAAATGATTTATATCCTAGGTAATCTTTTCTGGAATATGAGTAACAACAATATTTTGGGTATCCACAATAACCATATGTTTCACATGATTTTCAGCAACAATATGTACCACCACAACAAGTTGAAGCCACCAATGGGCCATCCTACAAGGAAGTTATGATATTGATGGGTGGAGTGAGAGAGAAACTAAGGGCTATTGATGAAAGGTTGCGAGTTGATTAATGATTGAAAAAAGTTGACCAAGAGTGGTATGAAAATCAGCAAATACTATGGGACATAATGGAGGATGTAAGTAAAAACTTTGTAGAATTACTTGTAACTGTTAATATCACACTCTAATCCCACCAAAGATTTGCTAAAACTACAGAATTTAAAGCATTTCGTCATGAAATAGATAATATGCTTCTAAAAGTCGGCCATTAGAGGTGAACAAATGTTTGATAATTTATGTAAGCTAATGAAAGATACAGTTAGAAAGGCCACTTTAGAAAATTTGATGAATATTGACTGAAATGATGAAGATGAATAAGACAAATCAGCAAAAGATCAATGAAATTAAACAATGGATGGATAACAAGAACCGAAATTTGCAGAATCAGTGAAATGATGACCAATAGTAGAATCACATCACATTGATATATCTATTGATATATATGATGATACTCATAGTATCACAATGAAATGAAACAATGGATGGATAACAAGAATAGAAATTTGCAGAATCAGTGAAAGGATGACCAATAGTATAATCACATCACATTGATATATCTATAGATATATATGATGATACTCATAGTAATATGTCTACTGATGGACGTATAAATTTTACTAAAGATGTTGTTGAACCTACGGATGAAGAAATTCAAAAATATTTTCTTATTTTCAATAAAATTTATTTGTATTGGATTTTAAGAGTTAATTCATTATATGGGATGATCATAATTTCGGAAAAATAGGAGTCATGTTGATATGGGTGGATTGTTATTGTTATTTTCTAATTGAGTTGATTTGAAAATTACATGATTAGATTTATTGAAGGAGTTTGACCTTGTGAATCTTGAGCCTTAATGTAAATGATGGACCACCATGTGTTATTCCTATTTTTCTTGAGTAACTTGTTCATGTTTGCTTAAACTCAAATATTTGGCTTGCTTCTTTTGTTTTGCAACTTAGGTAAATATACATGATTTGATTGAGGCATTTCTTGAATTTAGCTACTCGGGCCAAATAAGCCCACCTAATATTAATCTATTGATAATCCCTTTGAGCTTTAAATGTTTTTTTCTTGTTTTAAGTCTATTGTTAAACCTTAAAAGGAAAAAGACCATGTTTTTCCTTACCTTAGGAAGAAAGAGGGAGCTAGGGATTATGTTAGGATCGGTTGATCAATAAAGTGTATGGATGAGTACCTCTCTCACAAATTAATAAAAATGGCAAAAAGGAAAACAAAAAATGATGAAAGAGTTTTCAAAATAAAATGTAGAAAAATAATTGCTTTCTCAAAAAGAGCAACAAACAAAAAATAGTTGATTTTGAAATTATGCTCCATTATACTTTCTATATTTTTATTTCAAAAACTCAAAAATCCTAAAAATTTTCCTACTTTTGCCTTGGCCTCATTACAACCTGTGAAAAGTCCTCAAGGTCTTTGATTACATGTATTTTGAAAGTTTGTGAATATTAGAGTCTTGTTAAATATCAAGAGTGTTTACTTCATGGGTATTTTGAGTGAAAACACAAGCAAAAACACTTGAGCGAATTTTGGTAAGAAAATATAATTTTAAACTTGAGTGATATCTTTCATATTTGATTGTCTTGTGAAGTCAAAAGATTAACTCGTGTGAAAAAAATAACTTTCCCATTTGTATATACATGATAACTTGATTTCTAGAAGATTGATTTGTATCCATTTATGTTCATTCTTTCAATCTAGTATTTATATGAAGAAAAATAATCTAGTATTGATTTGCAATTACTCAAATTTTCCCAAGAGTGCAAAATGATAAGTGTGAGCCAAATTTGATAACATTGTTGTTAACACAATTAAATTAATACTACTTATCTATAACAACCTCAGTATTGCGAAGATAGTAGCCAACAAAATAGAAAAAAAGGTAAAGTCAATCCTAAGTCGTCTCCCAACGAACACATAATTGATTCCTAACAAATTAGTTCTTATAAAAACTATACAAAAAAGATTAGTCAAATAAAATAATAAAAACATAAGAAGATTATGAAAAACAAAATAATAAATCAAATAAAGAAATAAAATTGGAAAAAGAAAAAATAAAATAAAAATAATAGTAAAGAAAATATATTGATTCTACTATTTTTTTCAAAATAGGATTCATCATTGGTTTGCTATAGATTATTGTTATTGACTTCTTGTCAACGATTTCAAATTAATCAATATAACTTCTCAATTTATTTATTGGCGTCCTCACTTTTAACCAAAGTAACTTCTCAACCAAAAGTAAGAACTTTATAGATTAATCATAGTAAATTTAACCAAAGTAACTTCTCAATTAAGTATTATTATGCCTAATCATAACTATTGTTTTACCTCTTATATCTAGTAAAAATCTAATTAATCAAAGTAACATCTTAATTAATTCTAATAAAAGTTTTCAACTTTAATCAAAATAACTTATCAATTATAAGAAATAATTCATTCAATCATATGAAAGTTTCTAAATTTAACTAAAGTAATTCCTCAATTAAAATTTAAAAATTTAACACTATGCTAAGTTGCTACAACATAAAATTCATTACTTTTACCTAATTAAGAAATAACATACATAGATGAAAATAAATCACAGTTAGAATAAAAAGAACAAACAAATATATTTATCTAATCTCATAATCCAATTAAGAAATTACAGTGGAACTTATCCTTGAACCTTAGCGCTCCATGGAATGCAAAATTAACATGAAAATAGAAGAAGAAAGGGTACAAAGAGGATGAAATTAGGCCCCCCTAAAGGGTTCCTAAAATCCAAAGTTACTTTTGTGATTCTCCTATGTCTTTGATAACATCCTATGTCGCATGAACCAAGAACTTGATGCGCAAGTGTCTTGGTCTAAGAGAAAACAAGGTTGATTCCCATGATCAAAGGAGAGGATTTGATGATCAAGATGGAACGAGAGTGAGGCTTATTGGTGATGAATGAACAAAAGAAAGGTCAAGTTGATTAAGGGCGCAACAAAAAGGAGTTCACGTTTGCGATTATGGTTTGGGATCAAGCAAAAATGGGTTATATTTTTCATATTTTTTTCTTAATTTTTCTTTAGGGGATTTTAAGGGAAAAAAATAGGTTTTCATAAGGAGCCCTAAATTGTGCGAGAGTGAGTGATGTACTTAGAGGTTAGGGTTCGTGTTCTTGCGAGAGAGGGAAAGAGTGCATTGTAAGAGAGTTTCTCCATCTCTGATAAGCACAGAGTTCATAAATTAGGGTTTTCCTTTGTGTGTGGATAGCTCCACTTGGTCTTCACAAGCATAAAGTAGTCGAGATTGCTAAGTGAGCCTCTTTTCACCAATTTGGTTTTATAACTCTTCTCTTGATCACATGTATTTGTTTTGAATTTTTAATAAAATATATTGATTTTGTTTCTATTCAAATTTCCAATTCTAAGTTTTTCTTACTTTTGTCTTGCTTGCATTTTATGTTTCTTCAGTCTTTAAATTCAATCATTTATAATTTCCTTTACGACTTTCAATTGTTATCTCACTTTCATGTTTTTGAGTTAGTGATTTGAGTAATGGATGGAATTTGCACAGTTTAATGTTTCCTATTGGGAATCAAGTGACCCCAAAGTGGGCATAAAGATATGATATGTCTTCTCGAGGTCTAAAGAATCCCAACTTGATCATTGAATCAATTTTCAGATTTATGTCTAGTTTGTTGTGTGAAATTCTATCTAGGCACATTTTCAATTGATCCTTTTACATTATTGTTTTATGATTCTACATCGTTTTGCCTTTCCTTTCTTTGCTTTAAGTTTCTACAGTAGTTATTGTTTCACTCATAAGTTTTAGTAGTAGTTTTCCTTAGGCTTTTATATTCCAACTCTTGATTAGCATCAATGATTTTAGTTTCCTTTCATTCTGGTTTATTTAAATTCTATTTGCTATTTCTCATTTTTGCAAAATGGTAAACCATTATAATTTCATGCATATTTATGTTTTGTGCATCTATTCTACATTCTCTTTGAACTCAGTTATGTATACAACATTCTTAGTTTTTTCCATAAAGCATATTTGCATGATAGTTAGAACATCCAAATAGAGATGCTAATATCAGTAATCAAATATTATCTATGTCATCATGTAAATTGTTGTTGCCATATGGTTTGATGCACACTTTCATCCAATATCAGTAGCATCTACGATGCCCATGCATTCATCTTCAATTTAGAGTACTTTAGTTCATCTTAGCACTTGTAAGACCCGTGAAATTTAATTAATTAAATAAATAATTAATTAATAAATGCGGGTCATGGAAGCCTTTATGGCATTTAATAGTGGTTGATGTGATGTGAAAAAGTACTAGCTCAAGTGGTTGAGAGTACTTTATTATGTAAGAGGACTTGGGTTTGAGTCCTATGTATGCCACTTATGTGTATTTAATTATTATTGTTTTAATAATATGAATGTGCGTGTTAAGTAAGAATATACTAATTGAGTTATGTTAGTTTAGCATGAAACATGAATTGGCATGATGGTTAGCATTGACTTAATATTCGCATGGTTAGGGGTTCAAACCTTGGTGAGACCTAAATTAAGTTTTCTTTTTGCTAAACTTGACTTTTGGCAAAGAAGAGAGGAGGTAGAAAACTAGCAGCCACATTAAGGCATCCAAAGGGGCTGAAAAACAACCCCATAATGGTCTTGAATGACACTTATCACAAGCAATAAAACCCATTTTCGTTTTGGCTAATTAACTTTCATTAAGAAGTAATTAAAAGACAAAAATTGAAGGGAGAAGAAGGTTTTTCTTGGTCTGGACTGGTACTACACGAAAAGGGAGAGAAATCAGAGTGAAGAGAGTGAGTTGGGTGAATCTGTAAGGCATTTTTCAGGAGGGCTAAGAGAGACCTTTGAAAGCAAGTGGAAATCTAGAGCCATTCAAGTTTTAAGCAAAAGGATCCAGGTTAGGGGAGTTCGTATTGCTTGTTTTATTTCGCAATGATATGAATGTATGATCTGAACCATATTGAGACTGTGCAACCTGCTTTCTCTCGTTATATTCGCGTTTCTGGATTTTTCCAGAAACCGCCTGACGGTAGGGCATGAACCGCCAGGCGGCTTATGAGTTTTCAGCCTATTTTTTGGGTTCGCTTATGAACCGCCTGACGGTTGAGGGTGGCCCGCCAGGCGACGCAACGTGCGTCTTCTTATTTTTTTGTTTTGGTTGGTTTGTCAGCGATGCTGTGGTGTTTGGGTTGTATTTCTATTGTACATATTTAATTGGCATGATGAATTATGGGATTGTAGTTACTAAATTGATTGGACATTGCATGAACTTGAAAATTTCATGAATATCAATTGGTGGGTTGATGAATTGGGGATTTCATAGTCGCACTAGATTAAGTGGTAAGGTTAGTGGAATTTCGTATATAGAGGAGTATTATGAAGGAATAATGAATATAAACATGTGAAGGCAGCCTATTGGATCGTAAATCGAGTGGAATTAGAATTGTAGGGTTTGGAATAAGGTTTGAAGGTGTTGAGGATATTTTTGGGTTCCTAGAACTGCAGGAACCGCCTAGCGGTACCATATTGGCCGCCAGGCGCCACACCAGAGGTGTGTGATGTGTTGATTCACGAAAAACGTTGTTTTTCGTACTTTTCGCGTAACAGTAACCGCCGGGCGGTATTTTAGTCCCGCTGGGCGCCAGTCGTCTCATTCTGGGTGCTAGGCGCCACCAATTTTTCTGGTTCGCGCAGTTTTTGTAAAACTGCATTTCCCGGTTCGCTAACCGTTCGATTTAGGTGAAATTTTGACAGGTGGTCCATAACACGTGGTTCTTCACTTTGAACGGTGGAGATTGGATTTGGAGGTCAGTAGTTAGAGATATACATTACTTAATATTGCTGATTTTGGAGTTTGTAAAATACATGAATAAGCCTTTGATGAGTTCAAGTAACTTCTAATGAAGCATAATTGGGTGCATGTGGTAAGTTAAATTCAGAATGTATGTTAATTGGGTACGAGTGAGATAACTATGTGAGATATGGTATGGATGGTGAAACTTTACCCTAGTCGTGGTTTTGTGCTTGTGAATTTTGATTGAGGTACATATGCAATATTGACAAAAGTGTGGTGTCATAAGTTTATAAAAATATCAGACTGTATGATCCTAAGATGGGGTGTATGTGGAATGTATGTGGCATGGTTAAAGGGGTAAGTGAAGGAGAGTATGGGTGCATGACAATACTTGATTTGATGGCATGTTTGAATGGGTGTGGTGTAATCTTATTATAGTTGTATGACTGGAAAATCAGGTTGTGTTGTAAATTGTTATGTTGTATGATTGGGATCCCTTGGGGATCCGTTTAAGTGCCAAGGAACCAGTAACAGTGTGCTACTGGTATGGCACCTGGCGGCGCGAGCGAGCCGCCAGGCGGACGGAACGCAATCAGCGACAATGGTCATAGCGCCTGGCGGTAGGGAGGGTTCTGCCAGGTGGAATGGTGCAGCAAAGACTCTAATGGTGCGGTGGTGCATGGCGGCGCGAGGTAGGTGCGCCAGGCGGTGATGGTACAGTGGCACCTGGCGGCGCGAGGCAGTGACGGTGAGTGGTGCCTGGCGACATGGTGGGTCCGCCCGACGGTGACGATGCAGTGATGATGCTGCAGGCGCGTAGCGCCTGGCGGTGTGTGATGCCTGCCAGGCGGTCTGAACCTAGTGTGTGCCTGGCGACGTGAGATGCGCGCCAAGAGGTTTTGGTTCAGTGATAGTGCGCGAGGAAAGGTTTCTACACAGCTTTAGATGATGTTCATGATGCGAGGCTTTGGTTGGGGGTCCAGTTACGAGTGTAACCCGTATTGGAGTAACACGTGACCACTCTAGGTTGTAGCTTGGTGGTTTAGGAAGTCTAGTGGAGTGTGCGAGTTGTGGCTCGTACGGCGAGGTTCAGATGATTGCCCTCTTCAGAGTATTCTGATAGAGTTTTGGTAGTCTGGAACAGCTACAAACTTTATGTTTGTTTCGGGAGCTCCACTTGGTGTCACGGTGAGATGCTATGGCAAGGTTATTCCCACGTGTGGACTATCAGGTGGTGGCCTGTAGTCGGAGGGGCGAGTAGACACTCGTGCAGCAAAGATCGATCATTGTTCTCACCTAAAGGGTATAGAAATGATAGACGTCTAAATGCAAGTACTGGAAGTGGAGAGTAAAGGAAAAAGGGAGAAGAATACTAACCCGGGGTTTTAATGTCGCGACGTTGAATTTAATATTATATTTGTTTGGTTTTATTTAAATGAGCTCACCATATCTGTGTGTGTGGCGATGATCATGTAACTTGTTACATGGGAGCAGATGTTAATGCAGGTGAGCAGGCGGATGCGTAGAGACGAAGTGGGGATCACGACGGGATTATTTACTCAGTTTTATTATGATTTTCTTTTGTAATTTTTATGGTTTGGTTTTGTAGTAACTGAATAGTACGATTTTAATTACAACGGAAGCGATGTTGAACTTTTAATTTTCCCGCGTTTTTGGGAAATTGCGAGAGTAAATGCGATGTTTTATAAATCTTATTTCTTAGTTATTTTTAAATAGTAATTTTCGGCTAGGACGTTACAGCACTCATATTCATAACATGTCCATGCTTAAATTTCAGTATTGGTGCAGTGAAAAATTCTACCAATTCAAATACAAATATACACTACATCATGTCAATTTTGCATTTCATGTTTGCATAATTATGAACTTGAAGTTGAAGTGAATTAACATGGGTGTGTTGTTGTTATAATGTGGAATTTTTAGTAGTCCAATCTCCATTGCATCATATATATGCATATTTTGATTAAATTGAATTTTTAGCCGCAAATCATAAACATTTGGGGTTTGGAATGTTGTATCAGTTCTGTATAAATAGGTTCTGCATTGTGTAGGTAGTTCATTGCATGCTTGCATTGCAATAGGCCTCATCAAAATCTTTAATCCAATGTCATTCTGCATTCACTCCATGATGTCGTGTTTTCAATAGCTTGATGTAGGGTCTGTACTTGGGTTTTGCCTTTTGGTTGCATTAGTTATAACATGGTTAATCATTCATGATCATTCCTAGATTGAGTATAGCATGTGGTTCTTTTGTTGATGTGAATTGCAATACATTTGAAATAACCCAAACTAAGTTACTGCTATTTTCAAAATCTGTGAATCTGCTTAAAGGACATTCCCTACATCATTTTCAGATTGTCTAGTCCTATTAGATATGCATTCATGTTAATAGAGAACTGTTGTCCAGCTATAAATTAAATACCTTGCATCAGTCTCAGTTTTTCTTTTACAACATTTTATTTTCCTATATAGTCTATTTTTGTATTGCATTCATTTGAATAATTTCAATCTAGCTAAATGCTTTGAATGCAAGCATGTCTACAATTGATTTTGTTAGTGCTATGATTTGGTAGTGGATGTTGTTAAGCTGCATCTTGAAATATTCTGCATCATTTTTTGAGCTGAGATTTGCATTCATCAGATTACTCATGGTTGTCATGTTTTGATGTATAGTCTACCACATACATTTCATCTAGATGCTTCTTCATTCCATTTAAAGTTCATTTCATCAATCCATTAGATTCTGCATTCTGAATTGCATTCATGCATATCATGTTTAGTTTTCATCATGCATTTAAATTAGTTTTCAATTGAATAAATTATGCACTTTTCCTTATTTTAATTTTCCCCCTTTTAGTTTTATGCTCTTTCAATCAATATTAAATTACGCAAGTTACACTTAGCATGCACCATTTTCTTAGATTCGATACCTAGGGTTTCCCTATACTTCATTATGGGGATCTTGGATTTTGTTTGCTAAATTCTAAGCGTGACTAAATAGAGTTTAAAAGTATCTTTATATAGAATGCGATTGGACCTTGGATATGGCTTTTCTGTTGATAAAATGTACTCTCTGATAATGCAATATCTCCCAAATATCTTTAAAATAATCATAAATATTATTTACATTTTTGTGGTTGTGAATATTGTCGGTTGATAATTTCATATATAATTAAATTGATTATATATAATAAATGATCAACAACTGAATTTTGCCCAATGTTCAATTTAGCCCTTGCAATAGAGTCGTCCGAATTTGCAGAAAATTCAAAAACATTAGTATTTGCATTTTAACCCCTTTTATTTTATCATTGACTAGACTTTGACCAACTTTGACCTATTAACTATGAAATGCGAGATTGCCACATGACAAATCTTTCTCTACCTCCATTATGGTTTCTTCCTCCATTATGGTTGTTGTTAGGTGGCTCACGGCTTGGTTCATGTGGTGGGATGACTCTAGATTTACATAGTTGATGGAAGAGCTCTTAAGATGTGTTTGTGTCCTCTGGCGTGTTGTTGTTGAGTTGAGGTTGACGACAGCCAGTGGATGTTGAGGGTTGACCGTGTTTTGGGTTGCCTATTGGTTGCATGGATCTTGTTCATGCTTCTAGTTGCACATGACTAATGGTGTTGCAAGGTGCAGGTTGTTTGGTGCGTTTTCAAATGACATGAAGCTAGTGAGTTTGTCAAGCTCTTGATGGTTCATCGTGGCTTCATGTTTGGTGTCTTCCAGATGTTGTTCCGCTATGGTGGTGATAAAGGTATCGTGGAGGAGATCGTGGTGACTATCACCGCTGGAAAACCGGTGCTGCTCCAGTGGCTTGCTTGTAGAAGATGAAGGTTGACAATGCTGATTAGTGAGGCTCATGAGAGAGGTTGAAGATGGATGGCATGGCATATTCTGATAGGTCATAACCTTTTGAGTTAGAATGTTGTCAGGTGTCAACATGTGGTTGGACAGATTTGAAATTGGTGGATTTCCACATGACATGATCTGGTTAAGCTGATTTTAAGTGGTAAGAAGGGTGAAAATAGATAAAGGAAGGGGTCTAGAAGTAGGTTTTAGGTGACCCATCTGAAAAAGTGGAGTGTATATGTAATTTAGGGGGTATAGAACATAATTTTCTAGAACTTGTTGATTTTGGCCTTATTTAAAGGTGTTTTGTAATTTTAATCAATCTATTTTCACACCTTAAATGAACTTAATCTTAATTTCAATTACATGAACAAACATTAAAATATCCAAAAAAAAAATTATGCAACTAAAAAACACTTTTTATGACACTTTTATTTCACAAGCTCAAAAAACCTAATTATCACACACCCTAATTAAATTAATCTTTTGAGCAAAAAAATCAATTAATAGTTCAAAATTAAAGACTAAATGAGGGCATAAATATACACTCATCAGTCACACAAATAATGAGGACATTAAAATAACTACATGTTCCCATATGATAAAAAAACCAAGAAAAGGGACAAGTGTCACCAGGATAGGAATGGGTAATTAAGGAATTTCCACAATACTTTATTTTCTTATATACTAGTGAGAGACACATGCGTACACACAAATCTCTTTATTTTATTTTTGTTCATGAAGAAGAAATATTAAGAATAATAAAGAAATGATTATTTAATGTTAATGTATTTGGAATTTAATTACAAAAGGTAATATGATATTAAGTATTGGGTTAAAGATGGTTTTTTTCCCTTAACTTTTAGTGAAAATTGGAATTAGTTCCTCTTCGAAACTTTAGTCCAATTTAGTTCCTTAATTTTAGAAATGCGTGAGTTTAGTCATTTTAACCAAATTTTGTTAAGTTTATTTGATGTTTCAAATGCATTTCATGAAAATATTTGAGTTGTTTATACTGTTTGAGACATTTTTGCTTCAATATTACCTGAGAAATGCGTTTGAAATGTCTAATAAACTTAACAAAATTTGGTTATAAGGACTAATTTCATGCATTTATAAAGTTTGAGGACTAAATTGGATTAAAGTTTCAAAGAGGGACTAATTCCGATTTTCACTAAAAGTTAAGAGACCAAAAACATATTTAACCCTTAAGTATAATTGTGTGTTATATAATTACAAGATATAATATAATATACGTTGTGATATTAATTTGACAGAAATGAAATTATAAGATGTGGTGCAATATTAATTTCATACTTCTGAGAATAACACTAGTACTTTGAATATTAGTGATGATAGAGTAATAAAAACTTAAACAATCACAAATTGACAATGTATGATAACCACAAAATGTTTCAAATATTGGCACTTCCATAAAATTTTGCATTACAACACTGATTCATTTTGTAAAGGATAGACATGTTATAAGCTTATATGAGCTTATTAGTGGCCCAAATAAAAATCCTTAGATCATTGGTCAAGTGCTGAACAATGGTGTAAGCAGGGAGACTATAAACCATTTGCCAGAAAATTGCCTCCTAATAGAATAGCAAATATATTGTTTGATGGTATTGTAGTGAAACATCTAATGGTGGAAAATTTGAATCAAATTCTAATTTTCAAAAGTAAACACATACATTCATTTCAAATTGATTATATTGTCTAAATCTATTAATAATAAAATGCATTTGTTATTTTACAAATAAATAAGTAAATGCATACATGTTGTGAAATGTAATCTACATATGAAATCAGAGCAAAATGTATTTGAACTTAAAACATTCTAAATAAAAGTCCAATGCACATACAATTAAGAAACCTCAATATAAAATGCAGATATATTATGAAAGGTAATTTCGTACAAAATTAGAATAACATGAATAAACAATAATTGAATAAAAAATAAACCCCAAAGTTTAACTTTTCATGATAAAGTAATAAAAACTAAAACAATCACAAATTGAGAATGTATAATGACCATAAAATGTTTCAAATTTTAACACTTCCGCAAGATTATTTATTACAATACTAATTCATTTTGTAAAGGCTAGACTTGTTATCAAGTTATTGGTGGCCCAACCCAAAACCCTTATACCATATAGTATTTAAAAACATTATATATATATATATATATATATATATATATATATATATATATCAATCATTAGAAAAATAAAGCAATTAAAGATTATAAGCCTATGTTTTCAATATTACCAAAGAATTTGACAATAGGAGGGTAAATATTGCATGACACAAAACAAAGGTGACAAAAATGTTAGCTGATAAGAAGAGGAAACCAAACACTTGAGGATTTCAACAAGAATATCATATTATTTAAATTCAATTTTAAATCAGTTAAGCCCAAAAAGGACAAGTCAACATGAAATTTAGGTAGAATTGCATAACTAATTTACTCTAAATCATGTGTAGTACCGAAAGCAATATTGACACGGGAATGTCATATCAGTGGTTTGATATATTCGTCTGATAAGTGAATGAAGTCATGCAGTGATCCCTTTTTATGAAATTCGTAGACTAAGAGGTGTTGTCCCTACTCTGAGTGATAACCTACAAGTTTTGTCACATTTAGATGATGCAAATTGGAAATGTTTGAAATTCTTTTTGTAAAATCATTTGAAATATCATTGGAAATGAAAGATGAATCTATCTTCATCACTTTAGGAACCTACAACATAATTAAAAATTAAAAAAAAGGTCAAAATCATTAAAAAAATTTAATTACTATAATTAAACCATATTGTAGGCCTTGGTTCCCTTCACATATCTAAAACTTACGACAATCATATTTTATTATTTCATATTTAGTAGATTATAATTAAATTATATAATGTTCCTACAGAAACAATAACAGAATATCAAAAGAAAATATAGAACCATCCAAATGGCAAAGTAGTGCAAGAATCATAAAGTATAATAAAAAAACAATTAGTACCTTAACTCTTACCTTTTATTTAGTTGTACAAACACATAATTTTACCCTAGCTATAGTCTGAAACTAAAAAAAAAAATCTCCTTGTTTTGTTCAAATTCTTCAATAGAAAGATACAATATCACAATATAAGTGCTAAAATTGTTGATAATTGAAAAAAATAAAATAAAGACATTCAATTTTGAATGAAAAACCAAATGATTTTTCAAAAAAAGAAAGATAATTTCTCAATTAAAAACAATTTAATGATGTACGGTTCTTGACCACAACTTAAAACAACTTCTTAATCAGAAAACAAAATAACTTTTGACAGAATCCCAACAAATCCTAAACATTAGACTGATACCTCTTATTTCAATCTTTGTTATTTTGGTTCAATCTCACCTTTTTTTTTGGATTTATCATCTTTTGCTTCTATCTTAAACAAATAAACAAATATTGTTGTTGTCTTTGATCAATTTCTTTAATTAAACAACTTACCTCTGTCCTTGATATCATTCAAAGTTGAATCTTTCATTTCCTTCAATAGTTGAAGGTTTTCTCTCTCATCTTTTCCTTCCCCACAATGAATATTTGGGAAGTAAGAGAACCTACATGATTAGAGTTTTGCGGACAACAAAATATATTTTCAATTTCACAAAATCCATGAAGGCAAAGACAAATGGGAAAAAGAAGTCAGGGTGAAATTGAATAATGAGCAGAGAAGAAACATTGGGAGGAAGAAGAAGCACTGAGTGGGAAAAGGAAAATTACCACAAAACAAGAGAGAAGGTGGAACACTATAAGAAAATATATCATTAACAACCAATTTTTGTGATCAAAAGTTGTTAGTTACTATAGTGACAAATTTATACACCAATTTACAAAATAAAAAATATTGGTTACTAAAATAATTACTATTATGAATATAAAATTATAAGTGGTTGCTAAATTGACCACTAATTAATTAAAGACTAATTTAGAAACCAATATCCTTTGGTAGCAAAACTCTGATACCTAATGTTTAGTGACCAATTTCTTTTAGTAGTTAAAATCTTAGTAGCTAAATTTTAGAAACCAAATTAGAGACCAATTATAATTTTTTATTCATAATAGTAATTATTTTAGTAACCAATAATTTATTATTTTGTAAATTGATATCTAAATTGGTTATTATAGTGACTAATAACTTTTAATCATTAAAATTAGTTATTAATAAAATATTTCCTTGTAGTGGAAGATGTGAATATAAACAAATGACAACGTGGTAAATAGTTGATGGGGTAAATAGCAGAAAAAGGTTAAAGGACATAAAAACCAAAAAGTTGGATAGTTCTCATATAACTAAATGGGGGCCAAACTTGGGTTTCATAATAGTTGGTTTTCCAAAATTCATATATAATGTATCAACTATCAACTATCAACTATGATGTTATCAGAGTTGAACTTAGATTGCTTTTCCTTTATGTTGAATAATTGTTGTTAGATTTCTACAAACGGTTAGCATATATCTCAAATGATGTGTTAACATCCACATTTCATTTTCTTACCTTAAATTAATAATGACAAAATAGCCACTCATTGATTTTTTTGTCCTGTAACATTTTTTTTGCTTAAATATATATTTGGTCCCTATTTTTGTTATTTTTATTCAATTTGGTCCATATTTCCGTTTTGTGTTCAATTAGGTCGTCACTTTCGTCAAATTGTGGTCAATTTGGTCTTTTTCACTAACGGTATTTAAATAGTTAACATTTTTGAACAGTACATGCTACGTGTCAGTTCCTAGTTTTTTTAATTTTTTTCAATTTTTTTAATTTTTTTTTTTAATTTTTAAAAATTTTTTTAAGTTCAAAAAAATTGTGCCATGTGTCAAATCACAATTGTGCCATGTGTCAATGCTAGTGCCACATGTTAGTTTGTGGTTGTAATATCTCTTTTTGTTCAATTTAGTCCCGATATTCGTGATTTTTGTTCAATTTAATCTCTATATTTATTATTTTTGTTTAATTTAGTTCCAAATTTTGTTAAAATACAACCATTTAATTTTTAAAATTGACATTATTATTATTTATTTTTTAAATTCAATTATAAATTATAATATAAAATTATAAATTGAATATAATTCTTAGATTCAATTGTTAAATAGAATATAATTATTTAAATATTATTAAAATATAATTATTAAAATTTTAAAAATATATATGAACATTTGTAAAATTCACATTTAAATTTAAAATATTTAATATATTTATTGCATTTTATATATTAAAATCTAAAATATTTTATATTTAAATGTTAATTTTACAAACATTAGTTAACTTTTCTAAAATATTTTGAATATTTAAGATATTTTTATATATCAATTTTAAAAGTATTTTAGAATATAAATATTAGAAAAAAAAATTAATAACTATATTCTTATAAAATTTTAAATAATT
>Ga0209589_1004889_pt1 | contig 22984 bp, 20 predicted proteins | sample CowpeawhiteBW_FD_187525 | JGI IMG/M metagenome (GOLD analysis project Ga0209589, IMG submission 187525) | Root nodule microbial communities of legume samples collected from California USA - Cow pea white BW (SPAdes) (version 2) | ecosystem: Host-associated > Plants > Roots > Nodule | place: USA...
GGGGGTTGATAGATTCGCGTAAAATTTAATTCACAAAATTCTAGAGAAATTTAATAGTTATGAAAACGCAATGATTCCTTGATTCAATTGAAAGTTCACCAATAACAAATTATCAAATTAAATGTTTTATTCGAATTTTCTCTCATGAACCCTAAGTAATCAACTAAGCGAAAATTACCATGGATTCATTATGTCATTAAGCACAAGAAATTCCAGGCAGTTAATACCCACAGATTAAAGCAAGCTATGACAGAACCATAAACATTAAGCATGAATACAAGCCACTAATGTGCACACATGAATTTGAGATTAACCATGCATCAAAAACGTATTTATCATCAAAATGCAACCTGAAACAGATGCAATTCTGAATACAACTCAAAAACGACCAACAATCTCATGGTTTCATTTCAATTTTGTCAAGGAATCAATGCAAGAAGCTTAGCTAGACATGGAAATGGAGCATACAAGCCCTTCAAAACGGGATTCACAAAAACAGAACATCAAACCCTAACTTGGGTATTATTCAAATGCAAATTCAAGAGAAAGAGATAATTTTAAAGCTTCAATGGAATGAAAGCGGTAAAAATGGTAAATCCCACATTGGGTGCTCTCAAATGTGCATAAAAACGGTAAAAACTAGTGCAAAAACGTGAAAAACGAAAGGAGCACCTCCATGGACACCCACCAAAGCTTCCAAAACGTGAAAATGGAGGTTGGAGAAGAAGAAATGTGGTTGCATGCCCAAATGACATAAAATTCTCGTGGTCAAATCAATTATGCCACTACTATTTACAAAAGGGCCATTACTAGGTGCAAACTTACAAAAATGTCACTACTGGGCCTCAAATGTTGGCTCATTTACTTAGATGACGTGGAAATTGTAACATCTCGTCAGGATATTACTGATTTTAAAAATAAATAAAGAAATAATAAACAATTTCATTTAATAATACCTCATTTGCCGAAACGCGGGAAATTTAAACTTTTATAAATTCCAATGATAAAACCAAAATCCATAATTACAAAAATAGAATAATCCAAAAATATCTCGTAAGAGTTTACAACTTATGCCAAAATCATAAAACATGAAAATATATAAAACTCTCAAGCTTTTCCCCGCTTCGTGGTTAACGCTTCGTGGTTAAGCCTCACCAACACCACCTACATCAACATCATCGGCTCTCGTGTACCGCGCACACGATCATCGCCAAACACAAGCAGATAGAGTGAGCTTAACAGAAACAACATACAATTACTGACATATACATATATAAGTCAGTTATATATATATATATATATATATATATATATATATATATATATATATATATATATATATATATATATATATATATATATATATATATATATATATATATATATCATGCAAATACCAAATAAAATCACTCCTTCGATTCCATAACACCTGGCCATAACCAGGTCATTAGTGGTCTACCTCTTTTAGAGATTATCGCAAGGTGACTTGCTACCATACCTATTGGCCACAACCGATAGAGCACGTGCAGAAACCATTGTTACGGATCATACACCGTAACGTCGGGTGGAGTTCCCAAATACGAACATAGTTCATAATGTCCCAAGACTACCAAACTCGTCAGCTAATTACTGAGGAGGACAATCTATCGGACCCATCCGTACTGGCCACAACCAGCACACTCACACCGGCAACACTCGCCAACTCGACCTCAAATCAAGGGTTCCTCGTGTTCATTCGCCATCCCAAGCTCAACTCGAGGGATGTCATTCCGAGCTCAACTTGAGGAATGCCACGTGCTTAACCCCTATCCTGAGCTCAACTCAAGGGATACGTTCCGAGCTCAACTTAAGGAACACCAACAATCCCACCTTTGAAGCATCACCAAAAGCCTTGTAGATCACACATGTAGAATCAACAACCCAAAGTTACAACAACAAAATCGCCTGGCGGGAGACGCGTACCGCCAGGCGTTGCCAGCTTCTAGAACGCCTGGCGGGGGACGCGTATCGCCAGGCGCCAAGCGCCTCAAAATTTCCAAACGTTGTAGACACCGCCTGGCGGGTCCAACCTCACCGCCAAGCTCACTCGTTCAAGATCCTTCTGACCTTGCAAACGTCGCCTGGTGGAACACTCACTGCCGCCAAGCGCCACAAGTGCATGTCCCCTCTGAAGCACCTCTACCGTTAGTGAGCTGCCAGGCGCCATGATAGTATTTGCACAATGATAGTTCTAGTTTGGGTTCAGTCTTCCTTTCTCATGTCCTCAATCACAGGTCCACTCAACCATTTCATGGCCATATCCTGTGGACTCCTAAAGTGCTTACAATTTACAAGTACTAACACAATTTCTACATCATTAGTTTCTAAGTTCAGGACATTATTAGTTATTCTTGGTATCACCCATTCTCAACCCAACCACATATACTCTAAAATTGATATGCACACCACTTACCAATAAAGTGAACCACTATTGATTTCACCCCCAATCCCCATGGGTCAGATTTACCTCACAATATTGTTCCATTATAATACTTACAATTTTAAGTGGATTCCCTCCAATCACTTAGAATTACTCCTAAGAATTCCTACTTCTCATATACTAACACATAATAATGCATTCCTTGTGTTGTCTAACTAGTTACTTATAATTTTCATACTTATTATACTAATTATCTCCCCATGTTTTCCAGCATCTACCACGTTATCGCATCAAACGTAATAGAGTAATTTTCTACTTCTTCTTTGCACCACCATCACCGAGGATTATGCCCAAATACCGTTTGTAACTCCACCCTCAACAAGAACTTGACCATCCCAAAATCACAGACCCATAAAAAACCCGTAGTCTCTCCAAAAGTGGTTGTCTCTGAGACGGCGCTTGGCGCCAGGCCCCGTGCCGTCAGGCGGTGCATCCAGTTAATCTTCTTCCTACTCAATTCTTCTAGTCCTAATGCAGTTTCAACTACCCTCAACTAATGTATTTCCCACACACAACCCTTCCCAAACCAGGTTAGAATTCCAACCCCAATTGTTCTAGTAAAATCAGACCCCAACAATTCCAAACCCTAAAGCTCATGTACATTGTTCCATTAAATTACACCATCAATTACACTAACAATCAAAGAAATACAACGTCAAATCATCTCTTAAGACCCAACCCTTGCTTTCCCTCTGAACAAAATCATGTCAAAACATACAGAATAGCAAACATCGAGCCATAAACCCGCGTCGACTAGCGGTTCAACCAAATCCCACCAGGCCCTTCATCCAGAAAACCCAAATCTGGGTACACTACCATGCATCGCCTAGTGACCAAGGATGTGACACCAGGCGATTCCTCATCGGGAACCCAGAAATAAGCCAATTTGAATGTGTCGCCTGGCGGCTATGAGTAGCCTGCCAGGCGGTTTCTGGAAAAATTCCAGAAACGCGAATATTGCTGAATTTACAGTTTACAAAATTTAATTGGACATGCTTTTCATATAGATTAAAAGTCTATAACTTTAAGAAACGGGTTCAGCTCCCCTAACCTGGACTCCTTGCTTAAAAGTGGACACTTGAGAGTTCCTTATAATCACCAATGGCCTCCCTTTGGCTTTCTCTCCCAATTCAGCTGCTCTACGTCAATCTCCCACACCACTCCTAATCTGAATTCTCTCCCAAATTGTTGCAGAACAATTGCAGGCTCAAAACCCTTCTCTCTCTCCCTTATTCCCTCTTTAATTGCACCTTAATTTTGAGTTAATGGTTCCAAAACGAAAAATGGCTTAATGCATGTGATAATTCCCATTCAATGGTTAATTATGGTCTATTTTCCAGCCCGGCTACTACTCCAGCTAGGGTTTCCTTTAACCATTCAAATTCAAGCCAAACTCCATTTAGCAAAAATAAAGTTTAATTTAAGTTCCCCAAGGTTTGAACCCACAACCATGCAATCCCAAATCAATGCCAAACCATTCAACCAATTCATATTTCATGATAACTAATACAATTCAATGATTATATTATTCTACAACATGATCACATATATAAAAAATATAATAGCAAATAAATAACACAAAATTTAACATACATAGGACTTGAACCTAAGTCCTCTCACACAACCAAGTACTCTCAACCACTTGAGTTAGTACTTTTCCACGTTATACAAGTTAGAATTTAATGCCATAAAGGCTCTTCCTACCCGCATTTATTAATTAATTAATTATTTAATTATTTAATTAATTAAATTCTACAGGTCTTACATTCCCCCACCTTAAAAATTTTTTGTCCTCGAAAAAGAGAACTTACCAGGTAAAAGGTGAGGATATGATTTCCTCATGAGATCCTCCATCTCCCACGGCATCTCCTGGGTTGCCTCGTCCTGGAGAACCTTCACAGTTCGGATCTCCTTCCCTCTGAGTCGTTTAACTTGAGAATCCTAGATTCTCACTGGTCCAACTCTGATCATCAAGTCTTCCTACACTTGGACATCATCCTCCTCCAACACATGAGTAGGATCTGCAATGTACTTCCTCAGCTGTGATACATGAAAGACATTATGTAAGTTTGCCAAGTGAGGTGGCAAGGCAATCTCGTACGCTACTGGTCCAATCTGTCTCGTAATCTGATACAGACCGATGAATTGAAGAGTCAATTTTCTTGACTTTAGAGCTTGTCCAATACCTGTTGTGGGAGTAACTTTGAGGAATACGTGGTCACCTGCATCAAACTCAAGCAGTCTCTTCCTCTTATCTGCATATGATTTCTGCCTGCTCTGAGTCGCACACATCTGATCCTGTATCACCCTCACTTTCTCACTAGTCTGCTATACGAATTCTGGTCCAAGCACTACTGACTCTCCATCGTGCTGCCAACACAATGGGTTCGACATCTCCTGCCATACAGTGCCTCGTATGGTGCCATTCCAATGCTAGAATGATAACTATTATTATATGTGAATTCCACCAATGGCAGCATATCACTCCAAGTACCCAAGTGGTCCAAAACGCAAGTCCTCAGCAGATCCTCCAACGACCGTATAGTTCTCTCAGACTACCCATCTGTTTGAGGATGATATGCTGAGCTCATTCTTAGTTGAGTGCCCAAGGTCTTCTGCAAAGATTGCCAAAACCTCGATGTGAATCTCGGATCTTTGTCCGACACAATACTCGTAGGCACCCCATGTAGTCTGACCACTTCTCTGACATATAAATCTGCCAATTTGTCCATAGACATCTTTTGATTAATTGGCAGGAAGTGAGCATACTTTGTCAATTTGTCTACTATTACCCAGATCGAGTCATGTCCCCTCACAAATCTCAGCAGGTGTGTAACAAAGTCCATGGAAATGTTGTCCCATTTCCACTGAGGAATATCCAGAGGCTCCAACGTGCCATCCGACCTTTGATGTTCAATCCTCGCCTTTTGGCATACTAAACAAGAAGCAACATAATCATCCACATATGTCTTCATGTTCGTCCACAAGAAGGTAGCTTTCAGGTCTTTATACATCTTAGTCATACCTGGATGTATGCTAAGACGACTCTTATGCCCTTCCTCCAAGAGCATTTTCCTCAATACCCGACTCCTGCGTACACACACCCTCTCTCTGAAACGTAGGATGCCATCTTTACCCATCCTGAAATCCTTTCTCTTCTCGGTGCCCAATTCACTGATTATCTACTACAGCTCCTGATCCTTACCCTATTCCACCTGCACCTCATCTAGGATGAAAACACATTAAAGATAAACAATTAAGCACTGAACAACTATCAAATGGATACACAAAGGCTATTGGAATGGAGGAAAATAATGACTCATCATGGAGACAAAAAAAGGTAAAAAAATTCATCAAGGATATTTTACTAGTTCCCAATCTTAAAGAGAATCTTCTAAGTATTGGCCAAATGATGGAGAATGAGTATTCTTTTCACTTTGAGAAAGATACATGCAAAACTTATGGTAATAGAATGTTAGAAGTTGGCCAAGTAAAAATGGAGGAGAGAAATAAAAGCTTTCCTATAAGCTTCAATCTTGCAACATAATTGTCGTGAAGGCAGAAGTTGATGTCTAATTGTTTTGGCATAGGAGATTTGGGCACTTTAACACACAAGCCTTAAAGTTTCTATATCTGAAAAACATGATGAGAGGTCTTCCATGCTTGAAGGTGTTGATCCATTCTCCTTGGCAAACAAAATTGATTACCATTCTCCACAGGAAAACCATGGAAAGTAAAAGACTTACTTGAGTTGATCCATATCGATGTTTGTTAACCGATGAGAACGCTTTCACATCACACAACAAATATTTCATCCTAGGGATGTCAAAAAAAATTTGCACCCGCGGGTATCTGTGGATAAAACCCGCAACGGGTAGGACAAGTATATTGAAAATGGATACTCGCGGGTAACGGGTACAAGTATTTCTTATAGATGCATGTTAATGGGACAGGTACGGGTATCATAGTATCCGTACTCATGGATACTCGTACCCGCTATACTCTAATTTAAATTAAAGAAATTTTAAAAAATGATTAAAACATTAATACATTGATTTTGAATGTGTTATTTTTTATCAATTGGTTTTAAAATATTTCCATTTATTTGTAAACGGTCATTCAACACTATTTTTTATCAATTGGTTTTAAAATATTTCCATTTTTTATCAATTGGTTTTAATACATTGCATTTTTATTTAAATTTATGGTCAAAATGTGTTTTTAAATATTAAATTTTTCTTTCGTAAATACCTGCGGGTACCTATGGATACTCTGTGCATATTAAAAAAATATGCGAGTACCCACATAATGGATACCCGCACGGATATGGGTACAAGTACGGGTATCCAGCGAGTAGGATACGAGGGAGCTACTACTTGTACATTACTCGCCCCGTTGACATTCCAATTTTATCCTCTTCATTTATGACTTCTCTAGAGTGACATAGGCTTATTTCTTAAAGGAAAAGTTATAAGTCTTCAGAGTATTCAAGAAATTCAAGGCCTTTGTTAAGAATAAAAGTAGAAAACAGATAAAAGTACTTCGAAGCGATGGTGGAAAGGAGTAAACATCTCGCAAGTTTGAAAAATTATGCGAAGATGAAGGCATAGAGCAACAACTTACAGTAGCATATTCTCTACACACAAAAAATTGTCTTAGAGAGAAAAAACCAAACTATCATGGAAAAGTAGGCCTAACACTTTTTGGGCTGAAGTAGTCTACACTATAGTTTACATTCTAAACAGATGTCCAACTAAGGCAATTCAAGACAAGACTCCTATTAAAGTTTAGAATGGAAGAAAGCCATCAGCTAAACACCTACAAGTATTTGGATCTATATGTTACATACATGTTCCTTACCAAAGGAGGCACAAGCTTGAAGATAAAACTATACGACGCATCTTCTTAGGATTCAATACACAATAAAAAAGGCCACAGAGTCTACAACCTACAAACAAAAATGGTCATCATTAGTTAAGATGTTGAGGTTGATGAAAATTCTTCTTGGAATTAGGAAGAAGAAAAAGTTGTTAAAAGCAACATTTTAGTTCAAGTGCAACAATCTCAAGAAGAAACTCAAAAGGAGGTAGAAAATTCAAGTACACTTTCTCTACCTCCATAACAACAAGAAGAAGATTTTTCACTAGAGTCCACTCTAAGACGAATAAGATCTTTGTTAGACATATACGAAACTTGTATATGGCTATGGATAACTCCTATGAAGAAGCATGAAAGTCAAGTCTATGGAACCAGAGATTAAAATGATTGAGAAGAATAACACTTGGGAGCTCGTAAACTATCCTCTTGGAATAGACATCATTGGAGTGAAATTGGTATATAAAACAAAGCTTAAGCCTAATGGAACTATACAAAAGCACAAGGCAAGATTGGTCGCTAACGGCTACTCATAACAACTTGGAATCGACTATAATGAGGAATTTGCTCAAGTTGCCCGCTTAAATACAATTAGAGTTGTATTACCTCTTGCAACACAAAAAGGATGGAACATCTATCAACTAGATGTTAGATCAACCTTTCTAAATGGAGTGCTTGAAGAATAGACAAAAAATTCATCAACAAAGGCAATAAAGGCAATGTATTAAGACTAAAAAAAGCCTTATATGGCTTAAAGAAAGCTCCTTGACCATGGTATAACAAGATTGATCAGTACTTCATCAATTAAGGATTCAGAAGGAGCAAGACTGAGCTAACACTATATATTAAGGCACAAGGTCAATATCATCTCATTTTCTCCTTTTATGTTGATGATCTTATCTTTACAGGAAACAATATGAAGATAATGAAAGAATTTAAAGAGTACATGATCAAGACATTTGAGATGACCGACCTTATCTTGATGAACTATTTCCTCAGTATAGAGGTGAAACAACAAAAAAAGGTATATTTATCTCTCAAAATCAATATATTAAAGCTCTATTGAAGAAGTTCAAGATGTATGATTGTAAACATGTTCCTACTTTATTGGTGGTAAACGAGAAGGTACAAGAAGAAGATATATCAAGCTACATGAGTATGATTGGAAGTCTCCTATATCTCACAACCACGGGATCATACATTATGTATGCCACAATTTGGTATATGGTACAAAACCATGAGTAATCCAAGGATGATTGGCTACACTGATAGTGATTAGGCATGACCAATGGACGACATGGAGAGTACATCCGGATAAGCTTTCTCCCTTGGCTGAAGAATATTTTCTTGGGCGTAAAAAATGCAAGCCACAATTGCACAATTAATAGTTGAAAGCAGTGGGTCAAGATATATGGCTTTGGAAGATACTCAAAGATATAGGAGAAAGACAAATTGGACCTACTATAATCAACTATAAAAATAAATCAACTATAGCAATGTTGAAGAACTCAGTGCATCACACTAGAAGAAAACACATAGCAATTAAATATCATTTCATCAGTGAAACAAAGAAAAGTATGAATATTCAACTAGAGTACTATTGGACATAAGACGAAATTGCAAATATTTTTACAAAGGCGTTAACAAGACTAAGGTTTGAACTACTGCACACTATTCTTGGAGTCATCGAATTTGCATCAAGGAGGAGTATTAAAGTATAATAAAGTACAATTCAAATTCTACAACAATATAGAAAAGTTTAAGATAGAATTATTGAAATGAAATCCAAATTTTAGAATATTGTAGAAAAGCCTAAGATAAGAGAAAAAAATCAAGCACATTCTACGTACACTACAAGAAAACTATCAAATAGTGACCAATTTTATGACAAAAAAATATGTTTAGAGACCAATTTAAAAACCAATTTCCTAATTAGAGACTAATTTAGAGACCAATTCTTTTGGTAGCCAAAACCTTGGTAGCTAATGTTAATGACCAATTTAAACATCAACTCATGATATAAACTATTCTAGTTACCAATTTAGAGACCAATTATAATTTTTTGAAACTATTTTAGTTATTGGTAATTTTTAGTTTATAAATTGGTATTTAAATTCGTAGCTAAAATTGGTCACTAATCAAGGATTTTCTTGTAGTGATAGGTAAAAATCTAGAACATTCCATGTAAGTTATGGTTAGCATTTCCTAGAATAATTTATAGATCTATACCCATGTACACTACAATTTGTACATAACTAAGACAACATCTAGCACAACCACTCACAACTACAAAACATATTACTTCCAACTACTACTTCGACATTTTACTATCTACATAATTTTATCTATCCCATAAACTATTCTTTTCAAAACCTCAAAATAATAAGTGCTTAATTTTACAAATGCTCAATTGACAAGTAACAATTGGTAATTCGAAAAAGAAAAAGCTAATTAATATATAAAATCAAACATAAAGTTAATAAATTTCAATGCACGATAATAAATTCCCAGGGCAAAAGCTTTGTATGAGTATTAATTTTCTACCCCATTACCTAGACCTAGACTTGTCAAAGTGGGTCAGAACCCATGGGTCAACCTAGCCCACCACAAGTTTGGGTCGGGTTGGGTTGAAATTCTTTTACAAATTTCAATACGGGTCAATTTTTGACCCGATCCATGAAGAACCTGACTCATTTAAGTTGAACCCGTGGTGAACCGGATTGCCCCACCAACCCATGTGGTCACACCCATTATGTTGGGCTTTGCAATGTTAAGCTGTTTTTAACCAAACACATTGATGGGTTGGCAAATGGAACTCCAAATATTAAGGAGATTGACGTTGCATTTCAACTCAACAACCAACATCAATTACTACTCAACAAGTAGATAACTTTGCATGTCAGGTTGTTTTTTTCTTCTATTATTCTGGTATTATTTATTATATAAGCAATCAATTTATAACCTCATGTTTTCTTCCCAGTCGTAATTTTTCCTATTTTTTTTTTTCAGTTCAAGTGTTCACTAAACAATTAGGGTTCTTGTTATGCTCTACATCATGTAGCTTGTTGATCTATTGAGGTTGCTCTGACGACAAATCCAAGGTACAATTTTTGCTGAAAAAAGTACTTTGCATTCAATAAAAGAGTGGGTCATTCTTTTTTGGTTTCATTCTTCTAGTATATAATAATGCTTTTATGCTTACCATGTCATAGATTTGAAATGGTTGTGAGTCTTATTTGTACTGTTAGAAGTACATAAATAATATTTGAATATTACCTACGTGAAGTGCAGGCAAAGTACTTCTTTAGTCTTCGAATATTAAAAAGCATAAATAATAATATTATAAAGTTAAGTAAAATATTATAATATTGTAAAGTTAAGTAAAATATTATAATATTGTAAAGTTAAGTAAAATATTATAATATTGTAAAGTTAAGAAGTAGTCGTGAAGGTGAAGTACATGGGCAAAGTGCATGAACGAAGTTCATTTGGTGAAATGAAGAAAACGTGAACTTTGTTAATTTATATTCATTGGTTGGTTATTTTATTACATAGAAAAGAGACTATAATGCTTAAATCCTTGAACTTCATGCATGGCTTTAAAAGAATTAAGTTATTAAAGTTTAAAATAATTAAGTTTATAATTTTAAAGTTATTTACTATTTTATTGTTGTATTCCCCTACAGGCACTTTATTTCGTATTCATTTTTGTCATAATGAGTTTTTGCTTTGTTAAATATTAGTTCATACTTCATAAAATATTAGTCCATTCTTTTAGTCTTGAACGAATGATTAATGATGTTATATTGTGCAATTATTACAGAACAAAATGAATTCTGAAATAGTAGATGACCAATGTGTTAATGATAACTTGAATGACTTTTTGCCACCATTCATAGAAGAGAATGAGAATGAGGGTATGGATTTTGATAGAGAAAGTAAGAGACTTAGGGGAACTACTTCTAAATAAAACATGGTAAAGAAAAGGTAAAATGTAATGCATGTGGTGTAAAGTATGTTTCTTGTGGTACAAAAGTAGGGACCTCATCAATGTTGCGTCATTTGTCAAAGTGTACGGTCCTAAAGAAATTAAAAGATAATGATGTGGGAAACATGATAATTGATCATGCTAGGAAATTAAGGTCTAGGGAAATTGACCAAAAAGTTGTAAATGACCTTATTTTAATGGCTATTATTCAACATGGGCTTCCATATAATTTTGTTGAATATAAATAGGTTAAAGAATTACTTGTATATCTAAATCCTAAAGTAAGAGTTCCAAGTACAAATCAATTGTGTCTAATATTTCAAAGAAATTTCATGAACACAAGGAAAGGGTGAAACTTGCAATGCGTAAATCTCATAACCGAATTTGTTTGACATCTAATTGTTGGACTTCTATAAATCAAGAAGTATTTATTTGTTTGATTGCTCATTTTGTTGATGCTAGTTGGAAGTTAAATAGTAACATTATTGCCTTTTCTAAAATGGAACCTCCACATACCGATCATGATTTAGCACAAAATATTATTGCTTTATTGCTTGATTAGGGAATAGATAGGAAATTTTTTTCTATCACATTAGACAATGCTAGTGTGACATCCCATTTTAATAGAATAATTCTACTAAATAAAAACATCACATAACTATAATATAAATAGAGCTCACGACATGAAGTATATAGGTACTAACTATTACAGTTATCCATAATATACTGGAAGGAAAAGTTAAGGCACAAAACAGACATGCCAATAACAGAACATAAAAGTTGGATAGTTATCCAAAAAGCTTGCTCAAAGAGCACATAAATTACAATGGAATTAGTGCCCCAAAAGATGCTCCACAGAGCAAGACCCAACCCATGCATGTTACACTGCAGCATTCCCATCATCCTGATGACCATCAGGGGTTGCCACATCTGCTTACACCAATAATTTGGTGATTATTGCAAAAAGGAAAACAAAACAAGAAACATACACAACAAGAAAGGGTAAGCTAGAGTAAAAATATTTTTAATCATGTTATTGAGCATCTAATGTTAAATCAGGTTATAAACAGACAAAGCAGTAGGCACCCAAACCATGTGATAGCAAACAAATGCAAAACCTTTTGTCTCAATTATCTGGATTATATGCTTGATATAGAATTTTAAAGGAAGTATGCACCTGTGCTGGTTTCTAAACTCTGTATAGTCTAGACGCAAAGGGTTATCACCCAACCACCTCCCAAGGTTAATCCCATTCTGTCTTAGGCTCAAATATCTCCAAAGACTAGGATCTCTTCCTACTCTCACCACATAAATCATTCTACTCTATATAAGTGCGAATGATTATCAGAGTTTAGAATACATTCCTTTATCTAGACATCTCCTATATCAACGTATACACTAACCACACCATCACCAAGAGTTTCCCATGAAACTCTTTTACTAACATCATTCCACATGCTATCTCAAGCATTAAAATCTCATCCCAATGCATAGCCAACCAACTAAGTCATGTCTCATTTCATACCAACACATTAATTTCAGTCTCATTACATCACATAAAACATACATGCTCAAAATTATTTATCATGCCATTAATGAGTTAAACAACCAACAATAATAGAGAACAATTTATAAAACGCATCCCTGCACCTATCGCGATCGAGCTAGAAGCCCTCGCTCAAGCGATTGAGTGTTCTCGCTTAAGCTATGCATTTTCGCCTAAGCGAGAGCTCAAATAGCGAGACCTTCTCACCTGAGCGAGATTACTCCTCGCTCAAAACAGAAGCTCATCGCCTAAGCGACAACGCGAGCAAAAACTATAAGTGAACTTCTGCTACTCTCCCTTGGGCGAGACTTGCTTGCTTGGGCGAGAATACCAAGTTTCACCATTGTTCACACATGTAAGGAAAAGAAACAATCCAAATCAACACCAGAAACACAAACAAAATAATTTCACGCAATTAACAACATAATTCAAGCATCAAGGACGTGAAACAGACCAAAAACAAGCAAAATAACTTAAAATGTGCAAAACCCTAGCTTCCCTTACCATGACAAATGCTAGCCAACCAGCACAGACACCCAAAGAAGAGCACCACAGCTTCGAGATGAACTAATGAGTTGTAAAGTACGAACATTAGGGCGAGAATAAGTCTTTAAAGGCAAACCCCAAGCTGAACCAAGGAAACTGAGTGGGAAGAAGAGAAAAGTAAAGGTTGAGCTTAACTTACATGAAGGAAGGACGTTCTACTAGCTTTGGGGAGAAACTTGCTCAAGCCCTAGTAGAGCCTTTGTTGGAGAGAGAGAGAGAGAGAGAGAGAGAAAGAGAGAGAGAGAGAGAGAAAGAGAAAGAAAGAGTAAGTAAGGGAGTTGTCTTTGGAATGGGAAGCAGAATGAGAAGTGAATGGCAACTGAACAAGTTCTAGGGTACACAAGGCTGGTTGTGGGCCCTAACTCACCAAGGCTGGGCCCATTAACTCAAAAACAAAAAGTAGGCCTCATAGCTAGTGCCAATGAGGTGTTGCCAAAAAAAGTTTGTAAGTAATTGAAGTTACAAAATAGTTTGATATGTAATGGTGATTACTTTCATGTAAGGTGTAGTGCACATGTATTGAATATTATTGTTCAAGAGGGTTTAAAAGTGGCTTATGATGCTTTGCATATGATTAGAGAAAGTATCAAGTATGTGAGAGGATCAGAGGCAAGAAAATTGCATTTAAAGAATGTGTTATTCAAGTAAGGTGTATTGATACCAAAGTAGGTTTGAGAATGGATGTTGCTACTAGATGGAATTCTACCTATCTTATGCTTGAGAGTGCAATTAGATATTGACGTGCCTTTGGATGCTTGGCTATCCATGATAAAAATTAAGTTCATTGACCATCAAATGATGAGTGGAAAAGGTCTGAAAAAATGTGCCAGTTCTTGAAGTCATTTTATGTAATGACTAATTTGATTTAGGTTCTTCTTATCCAACTTTTAATCATTACTTCATGCAAGTTTGGAAAATTGAATGTTTGTTGTGGGAAATGCAAAAAGTGATTATCCAACAATTAAAGATATGTCATTGAGTATGATGAACAAGTTTAGTAAGTATTGGGATCACTATTGTGACATTCTTACTATTGGGGCTATTCTTGATCCATGGATGAAGTTTGAAGCAATTCGATTTTGTTATTCAAAGATTAATCATTCTACTTGTGAAGTAAAGATTAATATTTTAAAGGATAACATGTATAAGTTGTTTAAAGAATATGTGAAATTAAATCCAAATGAGTCAAACAATTCAAGTTCTCAAGTTGCCCCTTCAATATAACTTGCTTCTTTTACGAATGATGAGCCAGTGATGGATGCATTTGATGTAAGTTTTTAATTCTCAAAATAACTTCCTTTGTTTTGTTACTTACTTAAGAATGACATTAATTTTTTTCTCATATTGTTGTAGGAATATGTTAATTATTTGAGCCAACATGTTAATGACACAAGAAAGTTTGAATTGGATCTTTATTTAGATGAAGGGAATCTTGATCCAAATTTTTTTGATAAGTTGGCTGTATTGAGCTATTAGAGGGATCGTCAAGATTGTTATCCAAACTTGTCTAAGATGGCTTGTGACGTGTTTAGCATTCCAATCACTATTGTTTACCGTTGCTAGTGAGCCCGCCTTTAGTCTTGGTTTTCGTGTGCTAACCAAATATCATTCTTCCATTCTTCTAGAGAATGTTGAGACACTCATTTTAACTCAAAATTAGTTGCATGGTTTTGAACTAACAGGTAATTGTTATTATTGTGAAATTAATTTAATTATTTATTACTTAGTCTTTGAATATTGTTAGTTAAAATATTTTTTATTATAGATGGGGATAAAGAAGATGCTTCAAGAGATGAAAATATTGTGGATTTATCCATTCAAGACTCTAATATTATAGTTGGACAAGTGACAAGAATGATTTGATCTTAGATAGTAATTTGTACTTTTTTTAATTTTGGTTTGTATTGGAGTTTAACATCAATTTGGATTGTATTTAGATTATATTGAAGTTTTTTTAAATTTTCATCCGAATTATATAATTTATGACTTAAGAAAAAAATTTATATTTTATTTCAATTAAGTGGGCTAGTGAGTCAATCTATAGTGGACTGAGCCAGGTTCAAAGTTTTTCGGCTCACTAATAAGTGAGTCGGGTTGGGTTGGTCCATTATGTGGCCAACCCGTGGTGGGTCGGGTCGGACTGGGCGGCTTATTGTGACAGCTCATACCTAAAAAATTATTTTCCCATGGTATAGTAACCTTTATTGCTTAGACAATCCTATTGTTCAAATGAAAAGTAATCTGCTTTTTACCTAATAACATATCAGCGTTTGTATAATGATTAAGATTTTACTTTTATTTTATCATTCAAAATCTTTATGCAAATTCAATCTCCTGCCTCCGTTAGCAATTCATTCGGCATCTTTATAAGTTTTCAAAGTGCTTCTAAACCTATGCTGAAAACCAATCTAAAATGTCAAAAAATAGTACATAGATATATACTATGTTTCAAAAATTATTTAAAAGTACTATTATCGAAAAAACAATTGGTGAACATTACTAAACAGTATTAAAACTAATGAAAATTGTAGAAAAATATATTACAAAATAAATTTACACTTCGACAGATTTTTTTTTTTTAAAGAAATGTCATATATTATAAAGTTGCGGAAACTTCATCAGCTGAATCCCTTTTTGTGGATTTCAAATATGCAATAAATTTAAGCGATTATTTCAAAATATGCACAAAATCTATTTATCCGTGGTGCTATATTTTTTTTTTTGGTTAATATTAAATTTAAAGTGGTCTATATATGCTTCTTGATCCAATGGTGAAAAGAAGCAGTGGTACCAAGGTTTTGAAATATGCAATAAATTTTCACCATCATTTATTTTCTAAAACTTTTCACCATCAATCTTGATCTCAAAAGTATTGTTAGGTTTTCTCTCAGATGAAAGCCAAGACTTCCGAAAAGTTATATACACTTTTTCTAAAGTAGTGCTTCCTTTAATCACACAAAATGTTTATTGACTAGACTATTAGGTAAAAGACCAGAGAAAATGGTAACTGACCAAGTCCAATTATTCTGATTCTAAACATAATTGATTGATTCTCGTATTTTTCAAGTGAATGGATGATGACCTAAATTTCTAAATAAAACGACACTTCTCAATTAATTAAAGAAAACTTTGTGTAGAAAATATATTCGTGGGAACACTCTTGCATTCAAAGGAAGTAGCTCTACATTCTCTTCGGTGGTGAGCATAAATGTAGTCGGAAAAGAAATTATTAATTTTGCTTTGAGGTGCTACGTATTCAAAAATTTTAATGTGTTGTTTTTTAATTTATATATTCTATCCAAACAAATATTTAGATATCCTTTTATAATTTTAAAACATTGATAAATATTTGAAAGAGTTGGAGGCAACTTTGAAATGAAAATATTTATCCAGTAAAAGTGTGACACCCAACAACAAAGTATTCATTAGAGCATGTAAATATATTAAATATTATAAACTTGAAAATATAACTAGGTGTAAGGCCACTTTCTTTTGAGTGCCCTAATGTTATGGGCTGTCACACTGTTGGGCCTAAAGGGACTGGCCCATAGGGTGCCTCAATTGCTAATCATTCTGAAATATCAGTGCCCTAACTCAATCATCTTCTCTCCACAGAACCTCTGCTAGGGTTTGGAGATCTACCCAAGTTCAAGTGAGTTCAACCTCCGTCTCCCGTTCACGTAAGTTAGTTCTCGAACCTAACTCTTTCTAAGTTATTTTCGTGGTTTATGTCAGGACTCATTGTGTGAATCCAATCCCCTTTGTTGTGCCGCTGTTTCAGTTCATAGATCTGTCCTTGGAGCTACTGGTTTCGCTGGTTTAAAAATCAAAGTCCAATATTAGCCTTTTCCATGTAAGGGAAGCTAGGGTCCGTGTGTCTAGTTCGTTTTCTGCTTGTTCTAATGCTATTGTATGATTTTGTGGTTTGTATACTACTATGGGTTGATGAGAATGCCGTTTTAGATTTTGGGATTGTGTTTGTGTGACTGCTGCATGAAGGAACAGTGGCGGGCACTGGTTTTCTCGCCCAAGCGAGCATGCCTCGCCTAGGTGAGACTAGCCCAAGCTTTTTTGCGCGAACTGTCGCTCAAGCGACTCGTCTTCATTTTGAGCGAGGGATGATCTCGCTTAGGCGAGAAGGAGCTCGCTTGAGCAAGAATCCGCAGGAACCACTATTCCACTACTCGAGCTCTCGCCTAGGTGAGAAAGGGCTCGCCTGAGCGAGGCCTTCTAGCCTGAGTGAGACTAGGGCAGGTTTTATGCTATAACATGATTGGACTATGATGTGGTTGCTTATTTTGCCTGACTTGAATGCTTTAATAGAAAGGTTTGAGGGATGATGCCTTGATTAATATATGAGGTTGCGATGTAAATAATATGTTGCTTCACTATGTATGAATTGGAAAGCATGAGTTGTATGATTGGTTGTTATACAAGATATTATCATTATGGGAACTTTCTGATTGGTTTGTGTAACATGTACAAAGTGTGAGTAGGGCGTAATTCCATGACTCTTGTAGTGAGAACTCATGGTGGTGCCTCATCTATTGGACGTAATTCCATGGACCCTCCCAGTGAGAGTCATTGGTGGTGCCTCATCTATTGGACTTAATTCCATGAGCCTCGAGGTGAGAGTTCATGGTGGTGCCTTAATATAAGGATGTAATTCCACGCGAGTATCGTGGTGGTACCTCAAGGCCAGGACGTAATTCCACGAAGGCCACGTGGTGATGCCTCTTGTAAGGGTGTAATTCCGCGAAGGCCTCATGGTGACGCCTCATTGCTAGGACGTAATTCTATTGCCTTGTGGTGGTGCCTCATTTTACGTATCTGGATAGTCAAGTCTTGGGGTCTCAAATGATTTGGAAATCTATGGATGAATGTCTGTTATTTATGTCTAACTTTGAAACTGCATGTTGACTGTTATGATATAAGATTCATTTACACTAGCTTACCGTTTTGCTTGCTTGTATGCTGTGTGTGGTTTTCTCTATTGCGATGATCATTAATTTCATTGATGTGAGCAGATGTGAGAATCCCTGGCAGTGGTAATGATGGTAGAGATGCTACAGCTTGATGAATCTTGGACGAGTATCGGACTCACTTTGGGGCCCACAGCTTTTGGAGTTTAGTAGTTTAAGTTTCTCTTGCTCTTGACGAGACTCTATATCTTGTTTTAGGCCACGTGGAGTCTCTTTCTTTTGTTATGAATATGTTAGGGGTACTGTGTACTTCATATCTCAAATCTTCGTACTCTCTGGATATTTATGTATGAGACATTTTATTAAATTGGATTTAATCATTTAATTGGGACGTTACACTAGGTATATATGTATATATAAATAAATAAAACTAAATAAAAAGTTTAAGAAAATCTCTATCTTTACAACAATAAAATCATTTGTTTTTGTAGTAAAACACGATAAAGAAAAACTAATAAATGAAGTAATGCTTCAACTAAACGTATAATATAATTAATATATGAATATGTTTACATATCACGAACACCACATACATCACAAGTATATAATGATTAACTAATTTCATAAAACTTGTATTAAATTCAGATTTAGAAACTAACACTTATCACCAACTTAACTTGGTATTTCTGACATTCTAACCATTCGACTATAGATGTCGATGAAAAACCTCCCAAGAAGGTGATTTTTATAATTTTACTTAAGTGTCGATGACTCTTACCCTCTACTTAGTGTTAGGAATTTCCATTAACTTTTCATCACATGATACTTTTTACTATTTAATTAAGAGTATCATCAAAATAACACTTCCTCATTAAACATTGATATATACAAACTATCCTTGTAATACCTCTCTAGTAATGATTGACATCATAATAAAGAACCTATTAACACATCAATCACACTCTAAGATTAAACATACATACAATATCATCATAACATCTTTTTAATTCAGTCAACCTTTTCAAAATACAACACACCAATATATTGTTGTGTAAAGTTGCTCTAGAACTGGGGTTGAATAGAGTTAGCAAATATTTTATAATTGTTTCGCACACACATGTTATAAGAAACACAATTATTATAAAGATTAAGACAGAGAAGAATGCACACAATGCTCAGTCTATTAACACAAATCCTTTAACTAGCACGAATATCAACCTCGCAAGTTATAATGACTCAATCCTTTCCAAGTTCACAACTTTATCCTCTTCAAGAACCACAGCTATAAACCTCTCCAAATTACAATGAGTTTAACATCTCCATGTATCTTGTCTCAATCTCCACCTGAGATCAAGAACTCACAATTACAATGATCAAAATGATCTTTCACACAGGAGAGTTATCACGTTCACAAAGTATACTTAACTTAGTGAAAAATTTACAATGGTTTACAAACAACCCAAAATCACTCTAACAATTTGATATGACAATATAAGCTCACATAAAATTCTCATTTCTTTTTTCTCTTCAAGTATTGATATAACAACACTATTCAACACTTTTATTCTTTTCTCTTTTCTCTTTTCTTCTCCTCTTTGTTCTTCATCTAGGTCTTGGTATTTTTAGTTGTGCTATATCATGTGACCATTGATTCCTATATAATTCAATATATTTTGTGTATCTTCACATTTCTTCTCTTTTCTTCATTTGGCAATTCTTGGTATATCAACTGTCGCAATCGAAATCGCGACGGGACGACGAACCAAAAAAGAAAACGGGTTTGAAAAAAAGATTTGGAGTCGCCACCATAGTTATTCTGGAAAACTATGGAAAACCATAAAGATAAGACAAGTCTGCGAAAAAACCAGATTTTGAATCCGGGAGTCGGTTACGCGTAGGGAAGGTGTTAGCACCCTACCGCGCCCGCCTGAGGGTGGGACCTTTAATTTAAAACGCAAAGTTGATGTGATTTTCAAAATGTTAATTTTCTTCAAAAATAATGAGACAAAAAATATGCTAAAAAGAAACAAAAATATTTTTTAATTTTTTTGGGCCCGACAAGGATTGACGTTGGTCCTACGTATTCTCATTAAAAATGAGAAATCAGGGTTACGTAGTTCTTTAAAAGATATTTGGAAAACATCAAGGATCACGTAGTTCTTAAAAAGCTTGTTTGGAAAACATCAGGGTTACGTAGTTTTTTGGAAGTGAACCTGACAAGGACTGGCCTTGCTCCTACGTATCTCACAATGGAGAATCAAGGATCACGTAGTTCTTAAAAAGCTTGTTTGTTTGAAAATGTTGATGTTTTTTATATTTTGGAATTTTATATTTTCTTTGTATTTTGGAAATATGTGTCACACGACGCGAGCGGTCGAACAGGCACTAAAAGAGAAAGAAAACTATTTTTGGTATTTTTAGAAAATAAGTGTTACACGGTGCGAGCGACCGGACAGACACAATGAAGTGAAAGAAAACATTTTTATTTTTTTGATTTTTCTTTTTTTTGCAATTTTTTATAATTTTCAAATATTTTGTTTTTTTTTCAAAAATAATAAATAAATAAATAAATGAAAGGAAAATTATTTAAGAAGGATAAAAGTGAAAAATAAAATATGAGAGTGCATGAGTGATTAGTGAGAGGTACATGAAGTAAATGAGGTGTATTTATTAAAGGTGGGGTGCAACAAGTAAAATATTAAACAAATCCAAAATAGGAATAGAACACAAATGAGTGGTGGAGTTAGTAAACCTGGTGGTGCAGGAAGTAGTTACTAGAGGTGTGTGTGGTGAAACATAGGTTGCAATCAGTAACAACAAAGGGTCAAAAATAGGCCCAAAACAAACAAGGTACCTTGGAGTGTGCTGAGATTAAAATGGGGGGTGCAATGGAGAAAATAAACAAGTCCTAAAACATAAAAAAGCGCAATGTGGGCAGAGGTGCGAAGATTGAAAGGATGGTGCGCGCAGCAGTTCAGCACTTCCTAAAACCAACTAAAACCCTAATTAGCATCATATCTTCTCTACGCACAAGCAGCCCTTCTTCCCCTCACTGCACACCACAACGTACGTGCCGCCACCGCACGTCCCACCACCGACGAGAGGCGACGCCGTCGAAGCCAGTCCATCGGCGGTGTCGCCGGCGAGAACCAAACCACATAAGTCGCTTCTTTTCCTTGTTTCTTCTTCTCGCGTGCGAGACAAGGCCGTTTCTCCTTGAAGAAGCCGCTGGCAGCGTCTGTGAACACTACCGTGAACGTCGCCACCGCTAACGCAGCGTCTATGACCATCGCCGTGAATGTCGCTGCCGCCGGTGCTCGACTATTCCCTTATTCATCTATGTGCTATGATTAGTCGCGGCTAATTGGGCAAAATGAGAGTGTTTGGAATTTGGTGTGTATGCGTATTTGTGCAGGTGGAATGCGTAGGAGAAGGTGATGATGCCCGTTGGTGACCGTATGGGACGGGCTGTCATGGGTGAGTGGAGTGGAGAAAACTGAGAACGGAAATGGCAGCTACGCGTGGGTTGTAGATAAGTGAACGAGGAAGAAGATGTGGGTGTAGCATGGTTGTGTTAATGAGAGGTGCGTTGCTTGTAAAAATGTATAGAATGGTGATGATGATAGTGATTCAGATGAGTGTGAGAGTAAGAAATGGTGGTGAAGGAATGGCGAAGAGGTGAAGGCTAAGAATGAATGATGTGTGAGAGCGTGGAAGTGGTGGAGGAATGATGGTGAAAGGTTCTATTCTAATGATAGAGAATTCAAGCAACAGTAATGTAATGCACACAACAGCCAAATAAATGACAAGCAAAGCCCAATATATATGACTACATTATGTTCATTCTCAAGCACAATGCAACTGCGTCAGGTTCAAACCAAACATTCAAGTATTCATATTCATATGAAGTGCTTACCTCTCGCAGTCCTCCCTATCAGTGGCTTCACGACTCAAACGATTCTTCCCTCTTTTTTGCTCGTTTGCTTTTTCTTTCCAAGTGTTATTCTGCCATTTTCTGTTCTTCTTTTGTGATGAACATCTGTTCGAGCTCCTTTGTGCTAGGAAGTTCTTTTTTCTTTTGTTGCTCTGGATATATTTTGAAATCTTTTCTCTGCTGCCAATTAGCTTTGTGCGTTTTTCGTTCTCTCTTTTTTCATATTTATGAGATCCGCTTTTGTTCATTGTTTGAGAAATGTAAAAAGGTGTGAAGCGGGGTTGCTTCTTCGCCTGTTCTGTCTGCAACAGAGTCCATTTTCCCTCTTCAATCAATCCATTGCCATCTTCCTTCAGTCACCCTGCGGTTTCCTTTTTTGTGTGATGAGTAGCAGCCATGGGACGTTCCAGGGTACCAAATGAGGAACGAGCTAGCCTCCTCTGTTCAGAAAATTAAATGCCTATGCCAAACCTCTGTTCCATTATTTTTTTTTTCTTTGCTTTTTTTTCAGATCCATTTTTTCCTTTCACTTTTTCTTAATTCGTTAATTTTTGCTTTTTTTGTTTTTCTTTTAATCCGTTTTTTAAAATAATAATAAAATAAAAATAAAAATAAATATGAAGAAAATTGAAAACAAAGAAAAAGAAAAAGAAGAAGAGAAAAAAAAAAGAAAAGAAAAAAGAAAAGAAAAAAA
>Ga0209589_1004893_pt1 | contig 22970 bp, 6 predicted proteins | sample CowpeawhiteBW_FD_187525 | JGI IMG/M metagenome (GOLD analysis project Ga0209589, IMG submission 187525) | Root nodule microbial communities of legume samples collected from California USA - Cow pea white BW (SPAdes) (version 2) | ecosystem: Host-associated > Plants > Roots > Nodule | place: USA...
TGCATTTATAATTAACTATGCAAAATAATTTATAATTAACCATGCAAAATAATATTGAATACTAACTGTAATTATGATCACGACTTAAAATAATATTTTACTTTCTCGAGGATTAAATGAAATATTAAATTCATTATATAAAGATGTTACTTGAATGTGATAAAATGTAGTTCTTATCAATTATAGAGAACTTTGGACGATTACTTGATTGGCCGTCAGCCTGTTCTATCATTGTGAATATATAGACTTAATAATACATATTCTTTTATAATTGTTCATTGATGCTAATGGACTAACGGTAACAAGCAGTCTTTGTATTTCTGTTCTGACCTTTATCTGAATATGATGTATTTTATGAATATGTTTTTGCAGGTATTTAGATGGAGATGTTATTATGTTTGATATAAGCATTAACGACAAGAAGGTTATCTGAATTTTATGAGCTAACTAAGTGCTTTAAACTTATGAATATTGTGATGTGTAATCAAAACTTTTGTTATTAATAGAACCTTTAGTTATCAGGACTATTGTGGGTCTAGGTATCAATCTTATATTACATAGATAGAATTTTTGAGAATCAACACAATATCTACTGATATGCATAGCAAAACTCTCAAGGGTTATATAATTATGAATTGTAGTATTTAAATTTTTTAACTAACTATGATTTTATTTTTAAAATTATCTTAGAAATAGAAATAAAAAAATGGCAGTTCGAGATGATTGGGAGAGATTATTTTAAACCATATATGAGATGTAATTCTAAAAGAGAGATAGGGACAAAGAGAAATAGTCATAATATTTAATTGAAAATAAAGGGATACTAAGTAATTTTTTTGTAATTTTACTCATGAATTTTATTTTACGATATAATAATACATGAAAGATTGAAATCTTCTTAAGGTATGATATTTTCACAAATAAAATTTTAACAATATTGACAAACTACTTTATTTTTAAAAAGATAAAAAAGTACTATTTTATTATTTTATTTTGATTAAAAAAAATTAATTAATTTAATTTTACATATAAAAACTTTTGTCAAGTTTGTAAAAAAAAATTTGTCAAAACTTTAATGGTGGTGTTATTATGTTTGATATAAGCATTAAGGACAAGGAGGTTATCTGGATTTTATGAGCTAATTAAGTGCTTTAAACTTATGAATATTGGGATTTGTAATCAAAACTTTTGTTATTAACATAACCTTTAGTTATTTGGGTTATGTAATTATGAATTGTAGTATTTAAATTTTTTAACTAATTATGTTTTTATTTTTAAAATTTTCTTAGAAATAGAAATAAAAAAATGGCCGTTGGAGATATTGGGATAAATTATTTTAAATCATATATAAAATGTAATTCTAAAAAGAGAGAGAAAAAAATAGCCATAATATTTAATTGAAAATAAAGTGATAGTAATTAATTTTGTGTAATTTTACTCATAAATTTTATTTTACGATATAATAATATATGAAAGATTGAAATTAAGTTAAATACAAAGGAAAAATTAATTAAGCTAAATTTAAATAAATTAACAAATCCAGGGATGGAATCCTAAACGAATATATGAGAGAATGACATATATCAACCTTAGATGATTCAATGTCAACCACCAAATAGATTTGAAACAAAATAATGTTCAAAATAAATTTATAAAAAAATTTAATTTTTTTTATAAATTTAGTTTATATATAATATATATATATAAATACACACACATATATATATATATATATATATATATATATTAATAAATAAATATTTAGAGCATATTTAATTGTCTAAGTATTTTTTAAGCTTTTAATTTATCAATTAATATCTTTAAATGGATAAATTAAAATAATTATTAGATTTACATGGTAACTTACTTTATTTTTAAATTAATGTCATGCATCTTGCATGTTATCATGTCAATGACATGATTTCATGTTATAAATAAGTCATACTTAATTGCAAAGCTACTACAATTTTTACTTAACCATTTTATGTGCACAATATACACCATAATTGACAACTCTAAGCGGGTGGCACCATGTTTTTGCAGGTATTTAGATGGAGGTGTTATTATGTTTGATATAAGCATTAACGACAAGAAGGTTATATGAATTTTATGAGCTAACTGAGTGTTTTAAACTTATGAATATTGTGATGTATAATCAAAATTTTTGTTATTAATAGAACCTTTAGTTATCAGGGCTATTGTGGGTCTAGTTATCAATCTTATATTTCATATATAGAATTTTTAAGTACCAACACAATATCTACTAGTGTGCATAGCAAAACTGTCAAAATTTATGTAATTTTGAATTGTAGTATTTAAATTTTTTAACTAATTATGTTTTGATTTTTAAAATTATCTTAGAAATAGAAATAAAAAAATGGAAGTTGGAGATGATTGGGATAGATTATTTTAAATCATATATGAAATGTAATTCTAAGAGAGAGAAAGAAATAACCATAATATTTAATTGAAAATAAAGTGATAGTAAGTAATTTTGTGTAATTTTACTCATGAATTTTATTTTACGATATAATAATACATGAAACATTGAAATTAAGCTAAATATAAAGGAAAAAGTAATTAAGCTAAATTTAAATAAATTAACAAAACCAGGGATGAAATCCAAAACGAATATATGAGAGAATGACATATATTAACCATAGATGATTCAATGTCAACCATCAAAGAGATTTGAAACAAAATAATCTTCAAAATGAATAGAAGTTAACCCTTAGATGCGAAATATTACTGAAATATTATCAAATCTATAATAACATATTTTTTATGTACGTGTTAATGAATTGTTGGATACACTATTAACAGATAAATCATATCTTCCATTTAAAGCCATCTAGAAGTTTGTGATTAGAGAAAACTTACTTTGTCACTCTCGGTTCTTTTCTACTAACAATCTTCATGAATGGCAACGAGAGAGATGTTGGTAGCACTTGACACCAAACAAAGTACGATACTTAATGACAGTCTTTCTATTCAACTTCCTATCATACATCATCACGAAAAGCATGGGAAAAAAAATCTGCTAAGCAGAACACGAACAAATAAACAGATAAATAAATACAAATTTTTTGCAACACTCATACAAATAATTGCCAAGAAGGATAGAAGAGAATTTGAAATCAACAATGACCGCTGAATTTATACATGCATGGGGTGTAATTGGTGCCAAAAACATCGTAAAAAGAGACAAGTCAAACTTTGTTCTTACCCCATCCATTGCAATTACTTAAGCATGGAGTCTGGTAGGAGAGCAGAGATTTTGTAAACTTTGTGCTACCACCCAAATATAGTCGTCTCCTTCAACATAAGATTTTAGCTGCTAGAATGAGTATAAAAAAGTAATGCTCAAAGGTAAATAGCACCATGTAATAGGAAGTTTGATGTTGAGAATGTATGCTTAGATGAAGAAAATAATTTACCGTACCTGAGAACACTCATAATAAAACTTAGTCTCATCCCATCATAAATTTATGTTTTTCCGTCACTGGACAAAAATACCCCACGAAGATCAAGTTCTGAACTTAAGTTATATTTTTCCTCTTTTAGAGTACAAAGATTTTGTGTCCGTTCATTCAAAAAAAATTCACTTCTTTGGTGATACAATTATCTCTATAATTCTACATTGATGTTCATGAGTACTTTTTCATTGAAGTTTGATGATTCATTGGAATTTCTATAACACTTATAAATTTTTCCAAATAGCTATAAAACTACTACTCCATATTCACAAAAAATATTATATACCTTCTAAACAAAGTTTAATTGTAAGACAATCAATTAAGAACCAATATACAAAAGAAATATCATAAGACTTTTTACTAAACATTATGTTGATACTTTGAAAGTAATATCTTCACAATTTGATGCATTTAGGTCATAGTGTTCAAAAGTCAAGTAATATTTTTCATATGGACTGTTTCTAGGAACTTACTTCCTTTGAAACTATTAGATACTTCTTACATAGAGAATACTAAGAAAAAATATTTCACAGTTAATCCACCTACAAAGATTTGAGACATTCTAATTAATGTTATGTATGCACAAACTTAAAATACCATTTTTTATTTTCTTATCGAATAAATATTTCTTAAATAATTAAAAAAAATTTCTTTTATATACAATTATAAAATAGAAATGATTTTTGGCATGATGGATACGCAAGTTAATGGAGAAGTGTATTTTTTTGTATTTCTCTTATCTAGTTGTTCTTTATGCAAGCAAACTTTTATGTTACTGAAACTAAAAAAGTTAAACAGGACATCTATTATTATCCAAAACCAGTTTGACAAAAATTAACTTCACTATTGTTTGTTTCAAAAACCGGAGATACAATTAACTAAAAGATGTGCTTATACATAATATTCTTGGAGGTCAACCATTTGTATTTTTAAAACTTTGACTTCAAACCAAAGAATATGACGCATAGATTGTCACTACCCTTACTCCATCTCCTTTGGGATGATGTTTAAGTTTTAAATATTCCAATGATCTACTTCTAGAAATATTATGTACAATCACACCATCAATATAACTGAATCTCCTCTCTTTGAAACAAACAATGGGGTTAGCAGTTAAATGTTTTCAAACTGATTTTAAACAATAGTAGATATCCTATTTCAGTTCTCCAGTTTCAACAACATAAAAGTTTGCTTGCACCAAATGAACAATCACATAAGAGAAATACTAAAAATTCATTTTTTTACTAGTTTGCGTTGGCAACATACCAAACATCAATCTTATTCTCGAATTCTATATGAAATAATTTATTTTGTCATTCTATATACTTAAGAACACAAACATTTTGACTACTTCATAAGCATGTATTCAACTAAGAAATCAATGAAATTATTACTGTGTGCATGCACAACTTGAGTGACAACGTGTCAAATTTTGTAGGTGGACTAACTTTAAAATTTTTCTCCTTAATATTTTCTAAAGTAAGAAGTAACTAATAATTCCGAAAAACGTAATACAACCCATACGAAAGATACTATCTAACTTTTTAAACTGTATGACTTAAATGCTTTAAATGTATCAGCACATTGTTTAATATCAAATTCATGATATTTCTTATGTAAATTTGTCCTTAGATGATCATTTTATCATAAAATTTTGTTTCAAATGTATAACATATTTATATGAATATCAAAAAGTATTAGAATTACAACTATTAGAAAAAATCTGAAAACTTGTAAGTATTACAAGTATTTTGTATGAATCATCAAACTCAAACAAAAATATATAATCATTATAATTTTACATTGATGTTCATGAGCAACTTTTCATTCGAAATTTCTATAGCACTTATAAATTTCTCCAAATAGTTATAAAACAACTACTCCATATTCACAAAAATATTACATACCTTCTAAACAAAGTTTATTTGTAAGATGATCAATTAAGAACCAATGTATAGAATTATGTTGATACTTTGAAAACAATATCTTCACAATCTGATGCATTTAAGTCATACTCCTCAAAAAATTAGTATATTTCATATGGGCTATTTCTAAGAGCTTACTTTCTTTGAAATTATTAGATACTTCGTACATAGAGAATACTAAGCAAAAAATAGTTCAAAGTTAATACTCTTATAAAGATTTGAGACATTCTCATTAAAGATATGCACGCACAAACTTAAAATATCATTGTTTATTTTTTTATTGGATAAATATTTCTTAAATAATCATAATTTTAGTGTTCTTAAATACATAGACGTGCAAAATAAATTCTTTTATATAGAATTATAAAATAGAAATGATTTTTCGCATGTTGGATACGCAAGTTATTGAAGAAGTGTATTTTTTTTGTATTTATCTTATCTAGTTGTTCTTTATGCAAGCAAACTTTTATGCCACTGAAACTAAAAAAAGTTAATCAGGACAACTATTATTATCCAAAACCAGTTTGAAAAAAATTAACTTCACTATTGTTTGTTTCAAAAACCGGAGATACAATTACCTAAATGATGTGTTTATACATAATAATCTTAGATGCAAACCATTTTGGATTTTTAAAACTTTGACTTCAAATCAAATAATATGATGCATAGATTGTCACTACTCTTACTCCATCTCCTTTGGGTTGAAATTTAAGTTTTAAACATTCAAATTATATTTTTCACTTACTAAAAATTGACTGGACAAAGCTAGTTTGCTAGTGGAAAGCTAGCGTGCTGACCCACGATTTTTTTAAAAAAAATTAATATTTTTATTTTTTTAGATTACTTTCAAATTTTTTTATAAATTTTGTTTATATATATATATATATATATATATATATATATATATATTTTGATACATATACTTATAAATAAATATTTAGAGCATATTTAATTGCCTAAGTATTTTTTAAGCTTTTAATTTATCAATTAATATCTTTAATCGGATAACTTAAAATAATTATTAGATTTACATGTTAAATTACTCTATTATTAAATTAATGTCATGCATCATGTTATCATGTTATTATGTTTGATATAAGTATTAACGAAGGTTATATGAATTTTATGAGCTAACTGAGTGCTTTAAACTTATCAATATTGTAATGTGTAATCAAAACTTTTTTTTTTATTAATAGAACCTTTAGTTATGAGGGCTATTATGGGTCTAGGTATCAATCTTATATTTCATAGATAGAATTTGTGAGAATCAACACAATATCTAATGGTATGCATATATAAACTCTTAAGGGTTATGTAATTATGAATTGTAGTATTTAAATTTTTTAACTAATTATGATTTTATTTTTAAAATTATCTTAGAAATAGCAATAAAAAAATGGTAGTTCGAGATCATTGAGATAGATTATTTTAAATCATATATGAGATGTAATTCTAAAAGAGAGATAGGGACAGAGATAAATAGTCATAATATTTAATTGAAAATAAAAGGATAGTAAGTAATTTTTTTGTAATTTTACTCATTAATTTTATTTTACGATATAATAATACATGAAAGATTGAAATTCTCTTGGGGTATGATATTTTCACAAATAAAATTTTAATAATTTTGACAAACTACTTTATTTTTAAAAAGATAAAAAAAAGTACTATTTTATAATTTTATTTTGATTAAAAAATAAATAAATAAATAATTAATTTAATTTTACATATAAAAAATTTGTCAAGTTTGTAAAAAGAAATTTTCAAAAATTTATTTTTCATTTTCTTAAAAGGTGTAAAACAAAATTTAAAGACAATAAAACTTTATTTCGTACACATATTTATTTTGAATAATGGATATGAAAAGAAATTGTTTTTGTCGCATTGTTACCAAAATCAGATAAGTCATGGCTTTTAGAGACTTAGGAAGAACTAGTGGAATTATGAATAATATAAACACGAAAAAGTTATAGGTAATAACATGGGTTTGTCTAGCCTATTTTGACTGTCCAACCCAATTTAACTCGTTCTATTATTCACTTGCCAAAAATTGATTGGACCAAGGTAGTTTGCCAGTGGAAAACGGGTTAGAATCTGCAGCTTGCCGCACCATAGGACGTGCTAGCGGGGTGACTCGCCATTTTTGTAAAATTTTTTAATATTTTTACTTTTTTTAGATTACTTTCAAATTTTTATATATATTATGTTTATAATATATATTTATATATATATATATATATATATATATATATATATATATATATATATATACTAATAAATAAATATTTAGAGCATATTTAATTTTGTCTAAGTATTTTTTAAGTTTCTAATTTATCAATTAATATCCTTAATTGGATAAATTAAAATAATTATTAGATTTACATGTTAAATTACTCTATTATTAAATTAATGCCATGCATTTTGCATGTTGTCATCTTAATGACATGATTGCACGTTATAAAAGCAATGCTTAATTGCAAAGCTACTACAATTTTTAATTACCAATTTTATATGCACAACATACACCATAATTGGCAACTCTAAGCGGGCGGCACCATGAAACGACATGTAGCAGAACTCATTGAAAAAATTCAAAAACTCTGCAATGAAGGACATCAAACTGAAAGTTTCTCGGTGCATATTCCTTGAACCCAAGAACAAGAGGGTCCTTCAAGTCATACAATTGGGCAACGTTGAACCAGGAGACCACTCTCCGTGGATGAGGTAGAATCTCTTGTGCGCACAATTGAATTACTTGGAGTTGGGAGAGGTATGACGTTATCAATAATATCAGTATCAGTTTACCTGTATAAGGATACTTAACTTTCTAATAACATTTATACCATCAAGAAGGTGGCGCGAGGTTAAGCTACGAGCTTTCTCGGATGCAGACCACAGGACTCTTAGAGATCTAAAGGTATAATAGATCTTTGTTTTGTTTTTTTCTTACTACAATTCTTATTAATACTAATTTTATGTAATTCTAATTTGATATGACGGGATAAATGGAACACATTAGTGCACGCGGCAAGAATTCCCACTAAGCGAAGGAGGGCTGAACCCATACCTCAGGAGCTCTTTGATAGAGTCTTAACTGCTCATACTCTTGGATAAAGTCTATATGGATAGAATCTAGAAGACTGCCTAGTGTGTAGGTATATTTTTTAAAATAAAAACAATTTATCTTATTCTAACTTTTGAATAATGATAGTGAAGTATCTGTCTTCAAAATTGCTTTGCATTTATAATTAACTATGCAAAATAATTTATAATTAACCATGCAAAATAATGTTGAATACTAACTGTAATTATGATCACGACTTAAAATAATATTTTACTTTCTCGAGGATTAAATGAAATATTAAATTCATTATATATAGCGTTACTTGAATATGATAAAATGTAGATCTTATCCATTATGGAAAACTTTGGACGATTACTTGATTGGCCGTCAACCTGTTCTATCATTGTGAATATATTGACTTAATAATACATCTTCTTTTATAACTGTTCATTGATGCTAAGGGACTAACGGTAACAAGCAGTTTTTGTATTTCTGTTCTGACCTTTATCTGAATATGATGTATTTTATGAATATGTTTTTGCAGGTATTTCGATGGAGGTGTTATTATGTTTGATATAAGCATTAACGACAAGAAGATTATATGAATTTTATGAGCTAACTTAGTGCTTTAAACTTATGAATATTGTGATGTGTAATCAAAACTTTTTTTATTAATAGAACCTTTAGTTACGAGGGCTATTGTGGGTCTAGGGATAAATCTTATATTTCATAGATAGAATTTGTGAGAATCAACACAATTAATTATGCATAGTGAAACTCTCAAGGGTAATGTAATTATGAATTGTAGTATTTAAATTTTTTAATTAATTATGATTTTTTTTAAATTATCTTAGAAATAGAAATAAAAAATCGGCAGTTAGAGATTATTGGGATAAATTATTTTAAATCATATATGAGATGTAATTCTAAAAGAGAGATAAGGACAGAGAGAAATAGTTATAATATTTAATTGAAAATAAAAGGATAGTAAGTAATTTTTTTTGTAATTTTACTCAAGAATTTTACTTTACGATATAATAATACATGAAAGATTGAAATTTTCTTAAGGTATGATATTTTCACAAATAAAATTTTAACAGTTTTGACAAACTACTTTATTTTTAAAAAGATAAAATAGTACTATTTTATTATTTTATTTTGATTAAAAAATAAAAAATAATTTAATTTTACATATAAAAACTTTGTCAAGTTTGTAAAAAAAATTGTCAAAAAATTATTTTTCATTTTCTTAAAAGGTGTAAAACAAAATTTAAAGACAATAAAACTTTATTTCGTACACATATTTATTTTGAATAATGGATATGAAAAGAAATTGTTTTTGTCTCATTCTTTCCAAAATCATATAAGTCATGGCTTTTAGAGACTAAGGAAGAACTAGTGGAATTATGAATAATACAAAGAGGAAAAAATTATGGGTGACAACACGGGTTTGTATAGCCTGTGTTGACTGTCCAACCCAATTTAACTCATTCTATTCTTCACTTGTAAAAAATTGATTTGACCAAGCTAGTTTCCAGTGAAAAACGGGTTAGAATCTGCAGCTTGCCGCGCCATAGGACGGGCTAGCAGAATGATCCGCCATTTTTGTAAAATTTTTTAATAACTTTTTTAGCTTACTTTCAAATTTCTAAATATATTATGTTTATAATATATTTATATATATACTAATAAATAAATATTTAGAGCATATTTAATTGTCTAAGAACTTTTTAAGTTTCTAATTTATCAATTAATATCTTTAATTGGATAAATTAAAATAATTATTAGATTTACATGTTAAATTACTCTATTATTAAATTAATGTCATGCATCTTGCATGTTATCATGTTAATGACATGATTGCATGTTATAAATAAGCCATGCTTAATTGCAAATTTTATGTTGACAACATACACCATAATTGGCAACTCTAAGCGGGAGGAACCATGAAACGAGATGTAGCAGAACTCATTGACAAAATTGAGAAACTCTGCAATGAAGGGCATCAAACTGAAAGTTTCTCGGTTCGTATTCCTTCAACCCAAGAACGAGTGGGTCATTCATGTCATACAATTGGGCAACTTCGAACCAGGAGACCACTCTCTGTGGATGAGGTAGAAGCTCTTGTGCACACGGTTGAATTACTTGGAGTTGGGAGAGGTATGATGTTATCAATAATATCAGTATCAGTTTACCTGTATATGGAGGTGGCGCGAACGAGCTTTCTCGGATGCAGACCACAAGACTCTTAGAGATCTAAAAGGTATGATAATTTTTTTTTTGTTTTTTTCTTACTACAATTCTTATTAATACTAATTTGATGTAATTCTAATTTGATATGACAGGATAAATGGAACACATTAGTGCACGCGGGAAGAATTCCCCTTGAGCGAAGGAGGGGTGAGCCCATACATATAGATGTGTATAAATATATATTTCACTTTGTTAATGAATATAAATTTATTGTATATATCAACTTAATCAATTTATAAATATTAATAACTTGTGTCATTATATAAATATTTATAAAATATGAACACTTATATATAATAATAAAATATAAAATAATCAAACAAAGTCGTTTAAGGAATCAATATTCTAGCGTCCCACTAGGTTATAATTAATTATTCTATCTTTTATATTACATGATAATTTTGCTATGTTTTTATCAAATTTACATTTTAAAATTAAATTTTAAAATTAAAAATTTTATTTTAAATTATACTATCTAAAATATAAAAGTATTTTTTAATTGTGTAATATGAAAGATCTACTATAATGATTTTAGAATAGGACAATATACATTTTTTTGAGTCATTGAAATATCAAAATATTACTTTCTCTCATCTCTATAAGGCAACACAGTATAAATATGAAAAAAAAATTATATAAAAATAAAAACTTTATTGTTCTAGAATTTTTAATCTAAAATGATATCAATTTTTTATATGTAAATTAAACTTGTATTTCATTTATATTGTCTTTCGTCAATAAAACACATTCAAGATATTCATCAAATTAAAAATCTCATAAAAAATAGACCAACAATCCTAAAATCTTTGTATAGAGAAAAATGACATTTTTTATTATCAAATAGTCAAATAATCAACGTAGTTATCAAATTTATTTAACAATATGGAAACAAATTTGCTAATGTGTTTAAAAATAATTAGACAAACACTGAACCTAACTAATATCGAGGTAAATTAATATATTTAATTTTTTATATTTAAATATACGTTAAAAATAAGAGAAAGAAAAGTTTAATATATTTAGATAATAACTTTAACATTAATTATCTTATCCATTGGATAATAATAAGGCACTATTGTTTATTGAAGATAATAACTTAAAAAATAAAAAAGTCAAAGCAGTTGAATAATCTATCTTAAAAATAAATCAGAAATATGTAACTTATTTTAAATATTTTTGTTATTTATATCTCAGATTTTTTCTACATCGTACACATATTTATATCTATATCCATATATATATATATATAAAAGAATATATTTTTTTATATTTTTCTCTTTTTAGTTTTACCTTTTACATCAAAATTACTATTTTATCAATTTTATCATTCAAATAACAGTTATTATTTTAAATTTAATAGTTTTTTTAATTTAACCATTTTTTTAATTTAATAAATTTTTAATTAAAAAATTACTGATACAACAAAGAAAATATTTATAATGAAATTAAAAAAAATTAAATTTAAAAATATTATTGTTAATTTCACTATACTACAAAAAAAAGTGACACATAAATATAATACATATGTGCATAGCATAACTTAATTGCAAATTTTATGTGCATAGCATACACCATAATTGGCAACTCTAAGCGGGCGGCACCATGAAATGACATGTAGCAAAATTGATTGAAAAAATTGAGAAACTCTGCATTGAAGGGCATCAAACTGAAAGTGTCTCGGTGCATATTCCTTCAACCCAAGAACGAGAGGGTCCTTCATGACATACAATTGGGCAACGTCGAACCAGGAGACCACTCTGCGTGGATGAGGTAGAAGCTCTTGTGCGCACGGTTGAATTACTTGGAGTTGGGAGAGATATGATGTTATCAATAATATCAATATCAGTTTACCTGTATGTGGATAACTAACTTTCTAATAACATTTATACCATCAAGGATGTGGCGCGAGGTTAAGCTACGAGGCTTTCTCGGATGCAGACCACCGGGCTCTTAGAGATGTAAATGTATGATAGATCTTTGTTTTGTTTTTTTCTCATTACAATTCTTATTAATTCTAATTTGATGTAATTCTATTTTGATATCACAGGATCAATGGAACACATTAGTGCACGCGGCAAGAATCCCCCAGAGCGAAGAAGGGGTGAGCCCCTACCTCAAAAGCTCTTTGATAGAGTCTTAACTGCTTATACTCTTGGATAGAGTCTATATGGATAGAATCTAGAAAAGTGCTTGGTATGTAGGTGTATTTGTTAAAGTAAAAACAATTTATCTTATTCTAACTTTTGAATAATGATAGTGAGTTATCTGTCCTAAAAATTGCTTTGTATTTATAATTAACTATGCAAAATAATATATAATTAACCATGCAATATAATATTGAATACTAACTGTAATTATGATCACGACTTAAAATAATATTTTACTTTCTCGAAGATTAAATTAAATATTAAATTCATTATATATAGATGTTACATGAATGTGATAAAATGTAGTTCTTATCAATTATGGAGAGTTTTGGACAATTACTTGATTGGCCGTCAGCCTGTTCTATCATTGTGAATATACAGACTTAATAATACATATTCTTTTATAACTGTTCATTGATACTAATGGACTAACGGTAACAAGTAGTCTTTCTATTTCTGTTCTGACCATTATCTGAATATAATGTATTTTATGAATATGTTTTTGCAAGTATTTAGATGGAGTTATTATTATGTTTGATATAAGCATCAACGACAAAAAGGTTATCTGAATTTTATGAGCAAACTGAGTGCATTAAACTTATGAATATTGTGATGTGTAATCAAAACTTTCTTTATTAATAGAACCTTTAGTTATGAGGGCTATTGTGGATCTAGGTATCAATCTTATATTTCATAGATAGAATTTGTGAGAATAAACACAATATATACTAGTATATGCATAGCAAAAATCTCAAGGTTTATGTAATTATGAATTTTAGTATTTAAGTTTTTTAACTAGTTATGATTTTATTTTTAAAATTATCTTAGAAATAGAAGTAAAAAAATGGCAGTTAGAGATGATTGGGATAGATTATTTTAAATCATATATGAGATGTAATTCTAAAAGAAAGATAGGGATAAAGAGAAATAGTCATAATAATTAATCGAAAATAAAGGGATAGTAAGTAATTTTTTTGTAATTTTATTCATGAACATAACTTTACGATATAATAACACATGAAAGATTGAAATTTTCTTAAGGTATGATATTTTCACAAATAAAATTTTAACAATTTTAGCAAACTACTTTATTTTTAAAAAGATAAAAAAAGTACTATTTTATTATTTTATTTTGATTAAAAAATAAAAAAAAATTGTTTAGTTTAATTTTACATATAAAAACTTTGTCAAGTTTGTAAAAAAAAAATTGCCAAAAATTTATTTTTCATTTTCTTAAAAGGTGTAAAAAAAATTGAATGACAATAAAACTTTATTTCATACACATATTTATTTTGAATAATGGATATGAAAAGAAATTGTTTTCGTCTCATTGTTACCAAAATCAGATAAGTCATGGCTTTTAGAGACATAGGAAGAACTAGTGGAATTATGAATAATACAAAGAGGAAAAAATTATGGGTGACAACACGGGTTTGTCTAGCTTGTTTTGACTGTCCAACCTAATTTAACTCGTTCTATTCTTCACTTGCTAAAAATTGATTGGACCAAGCTAGTTTGCCAGTGGAAAACAGGTTAGAATCTGCAGCTTGTCGCGCTGTAGGATGGGGTAGCGGGGTGACCCGCCATTTTTGTAAAATTTTTTCATATTTTTATTTTTTTAGATTACTTTCAAATTTTTATATATATTATGTTTGTAATATATATATATATATATATATATATATATATATATATTTTATATATATTATATTTTATATATATATATATATATATATATATATATATATATATATATATATATATATATATATATACTAATAAATAAATATTTAGAGCATATTTAATTGTCTAAGTATTTTTTAAGTTTCTAATTTTCAATTAATATCTTTAATTGGATAAATTAAAATAATTATTAGATTTACATGTTAAATTACTCTCTTATTAAATGAATGTCATGCATCTTGCATGTTATCATTTTAATGACACGATTGCATGTTATAAATAAGTCATGCTTAATTGCAAAGCTACGACAATTTTTACTTAGTAATTTTATGTGCACAACATACACCATAATTGGCAACTCTAAGCGGGCGACAACATGAAACGACATGTAGCACAACTCATTGACAAGATTGAGAAACTCTGCAATGAAGGGCATCAAACTGAGAGTGTCTCGGTGCATATTCCTTCAACCCAACAATAAAAGGGTCCTTCAAGTCATACAATTAGGCAACGTCGAACCAGGAGACCACTCTCCGTGGATGAGGTAGAAGCTCTTTTGCGAACGGTTGAATTACTTGGAGTTATCAATAATATCAGTATCAGTTTACCTGTATGTGGATAACTGACTTTCTAATAACATTTATACCATCAAGAAGGTGGCGCGAGGTTAAGCTACGAGCTTTCTCGGATGCAGACCACATGACTTTGGAGATCTAAAGTTATGATTGATCTTTGTTTTGTTTTTTTCTTACTACAATTCTTATTAATACTAATTAGATGTAATTCTAATTTCATATGACAGGAGAAATGGAACACATTAGTGTACGCGGCAAGAATTCCCTTTGAGTGAAGGAGGGGTGAGCCCATACCTCAGGATCTCTTTGATAGAGTCTTAACTACACATACTCTTGGATAGAGTCTATATGGATAGAATCTAGAAGACTGTTTGGTATGTAGGTATATTTGTTAAAATAAAAACAATTTATCTTATTCTAACTTTTGAATAATGATAGTGAAGTATCTATCTTAAAATTTCTTTGCATTTATAATTAACTATGCAAAATAATTTATAATTAACCATGCAAAATAATATTGAATACTAACTGTAATTATGATCACGACTTAAAATAATATTTTACTTTCTCGAGGATTAAATGAAATATTATATATAGAGTTACTTGAATGTGATAAAATATAGCTCTTATCAATTATGGAGAAATTTGGACGATTGGCAATGAGCCTCTTCTATCATTGTGAATATATTGACTTAATAATACATATTCTTTTATAACTTTTCATTGATGCTAAGGGACTAACGGTAACAACCAGTCTTTGTATTTCTGTTCTGACCATTATCTGAATATAATGTATTTTATGAATATGTTTTTGCAGGTATTTAGATGGAGGTGTTATTATGTTTGATATAAGCATTAACGACAAAAAGGTTATATGGATTTTATGAGCTAACTGAGTGCTTTAAACTTATGAATATTGTGATGTGTAATCAAAACTTCTTTTATTAATAGAACCTTTAGTTATGAGGGCTATTGTGGGTCTAGGTATCAATCTTATATTTCATAGATAGAATTTGTGAGAATCAACACAATATTTACTGGTATGCATAGAAAAACTCTCAAGGGTTATGTAATTATGAATTGTTGTATTGAAATTTTTTAACTAAATATGATTTTATTTTTAGAATTATCTGAGAAATAGAAATAAAAAAATGGCAGTTAGAGATGATTGGGATAGATTATTTTAAATCAAATATGAGATGTAATTCTAGAGGAAAGATAGGGAGACAGAGAAATAGTCATAATATTTAATTGAAAATGAAGGGATAGTAAGTAATTTTTTTGTAATTTTACCCATGAATTTTATTTTACGATATAATAATACATGAAAGATTGAAATTTTCTTAGGCTATGATATTTTCACAAATAAAATTTTAAAATTTTTGACAAACTACTTTATTTTTAAAAAGATAAAAAAAAAGTACTATTTTATTATTTTATTTTAGTTAAAAAATTAAAAAAAATATTTAATTTAATTTTACATATAAAAACTTTGTCAAGTTTGTAAAAATAAAATTGTCAAAAATTTATTTTTCATTTTCTTAAAAGGTGTAAAACAAAATTGAAAGACAATAAAACTTTATTTCATACACATTTATTTTGAATAATGGATATGAAAAGAAATTGTTTTTGTCTCATTCTTTCCTAAATCATATAAGTCATGGCTTTTAGAGACTAAGGAAGAACAAGTGGAATTATGAATAATACAAAGAGGAAAAAATTATGGGTGACAACACGGGTTTGTCTAGCCTGTGTTGATTGTCCAACCCAATTTAACTCATTATATTCTTCACTTGTTAAAAAGTGATTTGACCAAGCTAGTTTCCAGTGAAAAACGGGTTAGATTCTACAGCTTGTCGCGCCATAGGACGGGCTAGCGGGGTGACCCGCCATTTTTGTAAAATTTTTTAATATTTTTATTTTTTTAGATTACTTTCAATTTTTATATATATTATGTTTATAATATATATATATATATGTATATATACTAATAAATAAATATTTAGAGCATATTTAATTCTCTAAGTACTTTTTAAGTTTCTAATTTATCAATTAATATCTTTAATTGGATAAATTAAAATAATTTTTCGATTTACATGTTAAATTACTTTATTATTAAATTAATGTCATGCATCTTGCATGTTATCATGTTAATGACATGATTGCATGTTATAAATAAGCCATGCTTAATTGCAAATATTATGTGCACAGCATACACCATAATGGGCAACTCTAAGCGAGCGGCACCATGAAATGACATTTAGCAAAACTCATTGACAAAATTGAGAAACTCTGCAATGAAGGGCATCAAACTGAAAGTTTCTCGGTTCATATTCCTTCAACCCAAGAACGAGAGGGTCCTTCATGTCATACAATTGGGCAACGTCGAACCAGGAGATCACTCTTCGCTGATGAGCTAGAAGCTCTTGTGCGCACGGTTGAATTACTTGGAGTTGAGAGAGGTATGATGTTATCAATAATATCAGTATCAGTTTACCTGTATGTGGATAACTGACTTTCTAATAACATTTATACCATCAAGGAGGTGGTGCGAGGTTAAGCTACAAGCTTTCTCGGATGCAGACCACATGACTCTTAGAGATCTAAAGGTATGATAGATCTTTGTTTTTTTTTTCTTACTAATACTAATTTGATGTAATTCTAATTTGATATTACAGGAAAAATGGAACACATTAGTGCACGCGACAAGAATTCCCCCTTTGCGAAGGAGGGGTGAACCCATACCTCAGAAGCTCTTTGATAGAGTCTTAACTGCTCATACTCTTGGATAGAGTCTATGTGGATAGAATGTAGAAGACTGCCTGGTATGTAGGTATATTTGTTTAAATAAAAACAGTTTATGTTATTCTAACTTTTGAATAATGATAGTGAAGTATCTGTCTTAAAAATTGCTTTGCATTTACAATTAACCATGCAAAATAATTTATAATTAACCATGCAAAATAATATTGAATACTAACTGTAATTATGATCACTAATTAAAATAATATTTTACTTTCTCGATGATTAAAAGAAATATTAAATTCATTACATATAGAGTGACTTGAATTTGATAAAATGTAGTTCTTATCAATTATGGAGAACTTTGGAAGATTACTTGATTGGTGATTGGTTGTCAGCCTGTTCTATCATTGTTAATATATTGACTTAATAATACATATTCTTTTATAACTGTTCATTGATGCTAAGGGACTAACAGTAACAAGCAGTCTTTGTATTTCTATTCTGACCTTTAACTGAATGTGATGTATTTTATGAATATGTTTTTGCAAGTATTTAGATGGAGGTGTTATTATGTTTGATATAAGCATTAACGACAAGAAGGTTATATGGATTTTATGAGCTAACTGAGTGCTTTAAACTTATGAATATTGTGAGGTGTAATCAAAACTTTTTTTATTAATAGAACCTTTAGTTATGGGAGCTATTGTGGGTGTAGGTATCAATCTTATATTTCATAGATAGAAGTTGTGAGAATCAACACAATATCTACTGGTAAGCATAGCAAAACTCTCAAGGGTTATGTAATTATGAATTGTAGTATTTAAATTTTTTAACCAATTACGATTTTATATTTAAAATTATCTTAGAAATAGAAATAAAAAATTGCAGTTCGAGATTATTGGGATATATTATTTTAAATCATATATGAGATGTAATTCTAAAAGAGAGATAGAGAGAGAAATAGTCATAATATTTAATTGAAAATAAAGGGATAGTAAGTAATTTTTTTGTAATTTTACTCATGAATTTTATTTTACGATATAATAATACATGAAAGATTGAAATTTTCTCAGGGTATTATATTTGCAGAAATAAAATTTTAACTATTTTGACAAACTACTTTATTTTTAAAAAGATAAACAAAGTACTATTTAATTATTTTAATTTGATTAAAAAATTAAAAAAATTATTTAATTTAATTTTACATATAAAAACTTTGTCAAGTTTGTAAAAAACAATTGTCAAAAATTTAGTTTTCATTTTCTTAAAAGGTGTAAAAGAAAATTGAAAGACAATAAAACTTTATTTCATACACATATTTATTTTGAATAATGGATATGAACAGAAAACGTTTTTGTCTTATTGTTAGCAAAATTAGAGATGTTGTGGCTTTTAGAGACTATGGAAGAATTAGTGGAATTATGAATAATACAAAGAGGAAAAAATTATGGGTGACAACACGGGTTTTTCTAACCTGTGTTGACTGTCCAACCCAATATAACTCTTTCTATTTTTCACTTGCCAAAAATTGATTGGACCAAGCTAGTTTGCTAGTGGAAAATGGGTGAGAATCTACAGCTTGCTGCGCCATAGAACGGGCGAGCGGGGTGACTCGCCATTTTTGTAAAATTTTTTAATATTTTTATTTATTTTTAGATTACCTTCAAATTTTTATATATATTATGTTTATATATATATATATATATATATATATATATATATATATATATATATATATATTTATACATACACTAGTAAATAAATATTTATAACATATTTAATTGTCTAAGTATTTTTTAAGTTTCTAATTTATCAATTAATATCTTTAATTGGATAAATTAAAATAATTATTAGATTTACATTTTAAATTACGCTATTATTAAATTAATGTCATGCATCTTGCATGTTATCATGTTAATGACATGATTGCATGTTATAAATAAGCCATGCTTAATTGTAAATTTTATGTGCACAACATACACCATAATTGACAACTCTAAGCGGGCAGCACCATGAAAGGACATGTAGCATAACTCATTGACAAAATTGAGAAACTCTGCAATGAAGGGCATCAAATTCAAAGTGTCTTGGTGCATATTCCTTCAACCCAAGAACGAGAGGGTCTTTCATGTCATACAATTGTGCAACGTCGAACCAGGAGACTACTCTCCGTGGATGAGGTAGAAGCTCTTGTGCGCACGGTTGAATTAGTTGGAGTTGGGAGAGGTATGATGTTATCAATAATATCAGTCTCAGTTTACCTATATGTGGATAACTGACTTTCTAATAACATTTATACCATCAAGGAGGTGGCGCGAGGTTAAGCTACGAGCTCTCTCGGATGCAGACTACATGACTCTTAGAGATCTATAAGGTATGATAAATCTTTGTTTTGTTTTTTTCTTACTACAATTCTTATTAATTCTAATTTGATGTAATTCTAATTTGATATGACAGGATAAATTGAACACATTAGTGCACGCGGCAAGAATTCCCCCTGAGCGAAGGACGGGTGAGCCCATACCTGTAGATGTGTATAAATATATATTTCACTTTGTTAATGAATATAAATTTATTATATATATCAACTTAATCAATTTATAAATATTAATAACTTGTGTCATTATATAAATATTTAGAAAATATGAACACTTATAAAACAAAGTCGTTTAAGGAATCAATGTTCTATCGTCTCACTAGGTTATAATTAATTATTCTATGTTTTATATTACATGGTAATTTTGCTATGTTTTTATCAAATTTACATTTTGAAATTAAATTTTAAAATGTAAAATTTGTATTTTAAATTATACTATGTAAAATATAAAAGTGTTTTTTTAATTGTGTAATATGAAAGATCTACTATAATGCTTTTAGAATAGGACAATATACATTTTAGTGAGTCATTGAAATATCAAAATATTACTTTCTCTCATCTTTATAAGGCAACGCAGTATAAACATAAAAAAAATTATATAAAAATAAAGGCTTTATTGTTCTAGAATTTTTAATTTAAAATCATATCAATTTTTTATATGTAAATTAAACTTGTATTTCATTTATATTGTCTTTCGTCATTAAAACACATTCAAGATATTCATGAAATAAAAAATCTCATAAAAAATATACCAACAATCCTAAAATACTCGTGTAGAGAAAAATGCCATTTTTTATTATCAAATAGTCAGACAATCAACATAATTATCAAATTTATTTAACGATATGAAAACGAATTTGTTAACGTGTTTAAAAATAATTAGACAAACACTGAACCTAACTAATATTGAGGTAAATTAATATATTTAATTTTTTATATTTAAATATACGTTAAAAGTAAGAAAAAGAAAAGTTTAATATATTTAGATAATAACTTTAACATTAATTATCTTATCTATTGGATAATAATAAGGCATTGTTTATTGAAGATAGTAACTTAGAAAATAAAAAAGCAGTTGAATAATCTACCTTAAAAATAAATTAGAAATATGTAACTTATTTTAAATATTTTTATTATTTGTATCTCAGATTTTTTTTACATCGTACACATATTTACATCTATATTCATATATATATATATATATATATATATATATTACTCTTTTTAGTTTTACCTTTTACATCAAAATTACTATTTTATCAATTTTATCATTCAAATAACCGTTATTTCTTAAAATTTAATAATTTTTTTAATTTAACCGTTTTTTTTAATTTAATAAATTTTTAATTAAAAAATTACTCATACAACAAAGAAAATATTTCTAATGAAATTAAAAAATTTTATTTAAATTAAAAATATTATTATTAATTTCACTATACTACAAAAAAAAAGTGACTCATAAATATAACACATATACTTTCGCTGGTGTTAATGTGTGCGATAAAATTTAATTTCATATAACAAGGTTACATGTTACGGTAAAAATATATATATATATATATATATATATATATATATATATATTATTGTTACAAAATATTAAACCTAGTATTTGTCTTAAGAGAACTGAAATTTATATTATGGCAAATAATATATTTATAAACACAAATAATAACATGTCAAGCAACGTAATAATATCAACTCGTAAAAAATTCAATAAATACAGATTTATCAGATAAAATTATATTTATATATATATATATATATATATATATATATATATATATATATATATATATATAAAATATATATATTTTTTATATATAATATATATAAACGACACATTTATTTTAATTATAAATAAACATGCATTTAAAGAAAATTATTGAATATTTTACAAATGTCATAGTTTTTAGATGTAGTTGAAGGATAACATTAATAATATTATCATTTATAATAGGATAAAATAAAAATACTACATATTCTATTATATATTAGTGAAAAAGAGCCTTCATATAAATCTAAGAATAATAATTATTATATAATAAATAATAGTCTATTATACTGTTGGAAAATGTTATTTATTTAAAAGTGTAAATAGACTGGAAATAAATTGATAAGAGAATAATAATAATAACAATAATTATTATTATTACTGGCGAAAATACAGGCGCGACAGCTTGTAAGTTCAAATTTTTTAATTTTTATAAGAATTTGAGTTAAGATCAATAATATTTACTTTAGAAATATATATAATAAATTTTAAAATAGTTATTAAATAGAATAATTGTTAAAAAAGAATTTTTTTGAATAATGGTAAAAATGAAAGATATTTCAAAAATGGTTAAAGATAAACTAATTATAAAATAATTAATTTTTAAAATAATAATTAATGATAAAATTGCAAAACGAAAAGTGGATACAAAAGAGGGAATCCTCTTTATATATTGAACGGACACAAAAGTGGACACAAAAGTCGGTCAAAATAATGTTCCCTTAAAATAATGTAACATTTAGATTTTTTTATCAATGTATATAAATTATTTTCTTGACATACTTAAATATATACCACACAAATAATACTTTAATTTACAAAAATCATAATTTAATAGCAAAAAAAATTGATGCATATGTTTGAATTTTTTTCCATACTTTTAAATCAACATCAATTTGAACCGTGGAAATATGTGAAATAAAAAAAATATAAGTTGCAAAAAAAATAATT
>Ga0209589_1004894_pt1 | contig 22967 bp, 10 predicted proteins | sample CowpeawhiteBW_FD_187525 | JGI IMG/M metagenome (GOLD analysis project Ga0209589, IMG submission 187525) | Root nodule microbial communities of legume samples collected from California USA - Cow pea white BW (SPAdes) (version 2) | ecosystem: Host-associated > Plants > Roots > Nodule | place: USA...
TTGGACCAGGGGGGAGTTTGTGAGACTGGTTAGGTTTTAGCTTCTGATATTTTGCAAGCCAATGCCACAGAAAAAAGAGGGAGATGATGATAACCAAGAAGTAGGTTTCAGCTTCCATGGCTTTATACGTGTTTGTATTCTTTGCCATGGCTGCTTCATATTTATAGAATTTTCGATCCGCTCCGCTTCGACAACAATTTTCTTTTCTATTTTTTTAATCGAAGAACAACGGTTTGGGCGTTGAAGAAAAACAACAAGGAAATCAATTTTCTGCTCTTCCTCTTGAAAGTCAAAGCAAACCCTTTCATTTCTACACTTTACATAATATCTACACAATATATAAAATACATTAAATACTTACTACGAAAAGAAAAATAGAAAACTCAATAATCAATTTATATTTTAAGTTCGATATTTTCACATTTTCTTTCGATCGCTATTATAGGTGCCTTATGTGCATTGCATACATATGAAATTTTTCATTAGCACTATTACATAATATATATATATATATATATATATATATATATATATATATATATATATTTATTGATCGGAAGTATCACTGTTAGTTTATACAAATAATTCAAAAGTTTATCCTAAAATTACATTAAAATATATACTGATTATATTATTATTATACTGTTAATGTCACAATTTTATTAAATAATATTTTGTCTTAATTTTTGTTTTATAAGCGAATGAAACGAAATGATATAATTTAAGAAATAAAAAAAAAGTAAAAGAAAAAAGAAAAACAAGTTGTTACCATTTTCTAATCTCGTGAAATAACGTCAGACCATTATAAAGTCTTTTATTTCTTATTTTCAAACATTACTTACGTACAACATCCTCCCTTTTACGCTAGTAGAAAAGGGTTTGATTTTCTACATAGGTCGAGGGGCTTTAGCCCCATTAATTTTTGCAATTTAATTATATATAATAGAAAATAATTTATGCTTTGAAATTAAATATAATTTTTTTTATAAAATATTTATTTCATTGTTACTATTAATATTATTATTGTTGTGAATATAATAATATATATTGTTTGTACAAGTGCACTATTTTGTTTTATAGTTTTTCATGTTTGTGATCCAGTAGCCACTACAACGTGGTTAAGTCTCTTATTGTGTCACTTGTTACTTAGGCTCTGTTCAAATGCAATATAGAAGCAGAATGAAAAGTGATGAATAAGAAAAAAAGAGATGTTCTTTTTATGGAAAGACAACCATAGAAAAGATGTTAATGGGATTAGTAGATAAATAAATCTCTCTTTTTTGAAGAGATTTGAAGGATAAATGTGACAAATTACCACAATGTCTTTATGAAAAAAAATCATTTTTCAATAAAAAAAAATGGTTGCATCCAATTTCATTTTTGCATTTATCATTTTATATCCGGTTACATGGTTGAGTATCTAGATACATGTTATTTTGTATCCAGTTACAACTGGTTCAATATCTGGATACATGTTACTTGTATCCAATTACACACCACATTTATAATATTTTTATTTATTATATAATATATGAAAAATTAATTACAATTTATCTAAATATCATTTAATTATATTTTTTTAACACTAAGGACAAATAGGTCATTATATATTTTCATCTATTAAATTAAATATCTTTTACTCACATCAGTCAAATCTTTCACAACCGTTCACAAAAATTATTCTTAAATCCCCTCTACTATCACTCCCAAATCCATACAAAGAAAAAAACAACATAAATATCACTTTCTAATCAACCCAAATCAATTTTCTCCCTCTCTCTCAATTTATCACTCCCACAAAAACGCACCCTTAGTCACAACTTATTGTTCTAGTTCAGTTTAAAAGTATGTGTCGTGAAATTAATAATTTAGAGACATTCTTCATCTATCCCACAGTTTTCTTCCTGGACTCCCAAATTTTACGGTTATCCCTTTTAACCCTACACATTATATATTATATATTAAATAAAAGATTATATACTATCTCTACCTAGTTCCTTGAACATTATTTATCGAAATAATGATATTTTGATCAATACTTTTATTTATTTTTAATTTATTATTTCAATTCTTACATCACATCACTATAAAATAATTAAAATAATAAATTAAAAATTAATAAAAAAGAATAAATTAAAATATCATTAATTTTTTAGTATCACCATTTTCACTCTAACATCATTTATTCCCCAATATCTATACCAAGTAACTTATTCCCCTTCTTTCCCCACTAACATGGCAAAGAATTAAACTAAAAAATAATAATAAAACAGAATTTTGAAATCTCGTGTAATGCTTTAATTGAATTTTGAAATTCGGTAACCAAAACAAATCAAACAAAATCATGTGACCAGAACAAATCAAACAAAATTGGATTTTGAAATCCGATTTATAGATATATTTAACCAGATTCTAAAACCTAGTGCATAAAATCATGACACCAAATTTTAAAATTTAGTATCATGCACAAGATTATCCTTAATCCAATTTCATATTTGATGCACTCATCCAAATTTGAAATCCAGTAAATACTCCAAACGAACCGGATTTCACAATCGGATAAATACATCAATTCCCAAAAGAAATCTAGTACATTTCACCCAAAATGTCAACTCATTCTTATATATCTCATCAAGCGGATTTCTAAATCTTAATTTCTCTGAAATTTAATATCTTAAATACCATTTTAGTAATTGATGACACTGACAATGATTTATTAAAATAAATCAATTTTATAACATTTGATATATATATATATATATATATATATATATATATATATAATATTATTTTATAAAATTGATCTCATATATTTGTTTCTGGCTCGTCCATGTAAATGAGCACGCTTGTGACCACGTAGTTCATTTGACTTAAAAAAATTAATAAAGGCCTTCATGTATTACTTAGATAGACACATTATTACAAAAGTAATATTTTATATATTTCTATTTACATGAATTCAAGTATCTGATATTGAAAACAATAACTGACATTTTTATAATTATTTAGTAAATATTTTCATATTTATTACACCTAATCTACGTAAATCTATGTAAGATTGTTATTTTACATCGATTAAATTTTCAATAGAAATAAACAAATTATTTATACACGGGTTAAATGCTAAATCAATGTTATAATGAGAAATTTGGGTTGAATTCTCGTCTGGTTCGAAAAGTCATCTTATCGACTAGAGTGGACATGGAAAAACTATGTTGAATAGAAAAAGAAAAATCTTTAGCCAATGTTTACTCAAGAAAAAAATAATTATTTTGTAAAGTGTTGTTTATCTTCCTAATAATGTTGAATATTTTTTTCATTTTTTCTACTGTTCTATTATTATACACTTGTGATAAGAATGGTTGAAATAGTTTTTGAAGATTTGTAGTTTTTTTTTTTTAGATTTGATTATTTAGTTTATGAAGTGTTTTTTTAGTCTTTTGTTTAAAGTAATTAAAGTGACCATCATTAATGTATTTATTTGGATGATTCAAGGTTGAGAAAATATAGTAGATTTTAGAATTTAATTGTTTTTTGTTATGCTATTCTTTAAATTAAGGAGTTCGTGTATATGATTGGGAATAAATGTAAGAAATATATGAGTAGTATTGAATTTGATTCTTTGTTATTGTCAATTTTCTATATTCAAACTAGGAAGGTTACGGTGGTTTCATTTATGGACATAATATGAGAAATTCCATTTGCTAATTGACTTAAGTCATATATTGATGGTGTAATTAGAGGTTGTCGTAATTTAACTTCATATGCTAATATTTTTTTAGAGATAATCAAGATAAATATGTCGATAATTTTTTCAACTTTTTAAGAGGTACAAACTTCTATTATAAGTTTATAGAGATCATATATGTTTTGAAAAATACTTTCAGAAACTTTAGTTGAAACATAATTTTTTTTTTAGTCTATCATGATATATATATATATATATATATATATATATATATATATATATGTGTGTTTTTTTATATATATATAATATATAAAAATATATAAAGATATTTTTTTTTTTTATATTTATTTTTTTTTTTTTTTTTTTTATTTTGGAAGGGTGTTTGATGAAAATTTTTACAAAACTATTTGAGCTTATACGTAATTTTTAATAATTTTTATTATGAGTTTATTACGAAATTTACAGTTTTTAGCTTATATGTAATATTTGATAGTTTTAAATTTTGAATACTTTCTAATTGTAGCATGAAAACATAGCAATAGACATTTTTTTTAAGAAGTCAAAATATATTTATTAACACGAAAATAGTGCAGTTACTAAGAAAGAGATTGGTGTTATTAGTAAATAGACATAATAAATAGACATAATAGAGCTAAAGGAGTGTTTGGCATGGTGATATCAGCAATGTAGAAAACGTGAAATGATAGATGAACCATTTTCTAAACAGAGGCACATGACTTCAAATCCATAGCTCCCTTACAAACTTTTCAAAACATGTGCTGTTGACATTCATGAAACCTAACTCAGCTTCCTTCTATGAAAGTGAAATATTGGTAGATTCTTTTAATTTTGGATCATCAGCCCAATCAGGTGGCTGATCAAAAAAAAATTCAGCCCAATAAGAATATCTATGTATCGTTCAACAATAACACATATTTGAAAATATACTTTTATACTTCATTCTCAGTACATAACATATGTACACATGTTTGATGTAAATATAATTATATTGAAATATTTTATTTTGATAAAATTAAAAATATTCAGACTATAAACGTAATAGAGTAGTTAAACAAAATACGTGACTGTAATAATTACAAAAATATACTCTAACAATTTTGATCATATCATTTTATTTAGTGGAGAATCGAAACTTAATATCTTTAAAAATTAAATATTTTTTTAAATTAGAAATGGATTAAACTTTCGTTATCAATAAAACTGAAGTCTAATATTTTTTTTCTATTTTACATTATTTATTTTTGGTTTTCATACCGAAACTTAATATTAAAGTTTATTTTTCAGTTCATAATCAAAGTTAAAAAGTCGTCTTTTTTTATCTTGTTTGAATATATTTTTGTTGTCGAATTAAAATACAATCTAAAATAATCGGTGTCAAAAAATTTTGTTGCATTAGTAATTTTCTTCTTTTTTTTTAAATAAAAATTTATCATTATTCTCATTTTCGTATTTAATAAGTATAAAAATTTTGTCTCGTTCTTAGACACTCTACCCGCATGTCTCTTTGATATTTAAATATTAATAAAAAGAATCTTTCAAAAAATAAAAAACTACAACCAATAAAATATGATACTATTTATTAAATATTCAATGTGAAAAACATATATTAAATAAAAACATTAAATATACCAAATTATTGTATAAAAGTATAAAATAATGAAATTTGTGCCTTGGAAATAAGTTATGATAAAAAAAATTTAATATAATTATTTTAATTTGAAATGAGTATCAACATAGTAATTCATATCTAATTTAGAATTTTTCAAGACGGAGTATGAAAACGGAGATATGAATACAGTGATTCATATCTAATTTCAAATAATTGGTACTATCCATAAAATGCCTGTACATAATCTATGCTAAAAAAAATTATAAAAGTTTGTAGATAATATCTCCAAAGATTATTCGTACAAAATAAAGGAAGAATAATTCTTTTACAATTCCTATCTTGAACATATTCCCTTTTTACCACTGGCTTTTCCCTTTTCTCTAACTCTTCAAGCAAAACAAATCATCTCATCCTCCTTCATCTTAATTGATATAATAATATATAAAAGTCAAATACGAATGCATTTATTTGTTTCAAAATCGCAATCAATCTAATTCCAAGTTTATCACTGACTATTTTTAATGCAAATTTCAAAGATTGGTACAATTAAAGAAAGTGATAGATAACTTTAAAGTGGTTTCGTGAAGTTCCGAAGGGGATGAAAAGGCTAAACTTGTATAGGTAGCAAAAACAAGAACTCTATTCACATTGGAAATCACTAAAGAGAAATTGCTTACAGAAATTCAGAAAATTTTCTTAAACTGTCGTAGTCTCAATATAAAATGGCTTCGTTTTCCTGTGTTTCACGCATTCAGATTGATGACTTCCTTGGTTTGAAAACCAGGGATGGCCAAACAACAATGATGAAATTATGCACATCACATATTTTGAGAAGACCTGAAATAAATCAGACATAACATATTTTTCTTTATAAATTACAATTAATTAAGCAACAAACTTGAAAACTTAGGGCCACATCTCAAATATTCCTATATTTAATCTTTTGGAAATATTAGTATAAAATTAAAAATAACAAGTTTTTATCGTATTCTCACCCTACTTCTACATGTCAATGCTTTTTAAAGTTACCTTTACAAGTAAATGAGTGAAAACCTAGCTCCAATTCTTTGTTTTAACATGTAAAATAAACAACTCCTACAAAAGTTTTCGTCTTTTATTTACTTTTTTTAAAAGTTGTCATTTTGTTTATAAGATTTGAAGACCTTTCATTTCAACCGACCAATTTAATTGATTGTTGTATCTTGAAAAAGAATGCATATTATTTTATTTTTGTCGTATGTGATGAAGACGTTTATCTAAAGACAACATTGTGTAAATTTCAATCAGACTTTTTCTAATCCCTTCAAAATTAATAACCAATAATATGTAAGTAGTATTTTATAAATAACCATTGAAAACAAAATTGTTTTCTATTTTATTTTTCTTATTAATAGGTTGCAAGATACTCCCACACTCCTATACTTTACGGTTCTCTTTCCTCTATACTCAATAAGAATTCTATCGTAATATTTATAAAGAAGATTAATATAACAAGAAAAATATAAAGTTTTACCGCACATCTTTCTACCATCAAAACTTATAAACATAACATTCATCATATAAAATAAGGCTATATTTTTTTAAAGTTTCACAAAAATAATAATTTTTAAGTTTATATATATATATATATATATATATATATATATATATATATATATATATATTTTATATATATAATATTCTACATCCATCATAATTTAGGGTCATATTTTTTTTTCTAATTGATTTTCTACCTGCTTCAAATAATTCATGTGTATGATTTATTAAATATATAATAATATTTGGAGAAGTCATCAATATATTTTGACTCATTATTACAATTCTATACATCACTGTATATGAATTAGGTTTTTTTTTTCATGTTTCTTTCCTCACGGTATAGAGACTTGTTGATATTATTTCATAATCTCACAATTAATGTTCAGAAAGTAAAAGAGTGATTATGTATAAACAACTTCATACATCAACATTTATCATAATTTTTCTATACTATATCACCTATCATTGTTATATTTCCCTCTTTACCTCTATAGGTGTTAAATAGTCTATTTTTCCAAAGCATAAAACATATATGACACTTTTGGTAAACATGGACGAACTCAAGGATCATAAACAATGGGGATCAAACACAATTCGTTTTTCCTCCCAATGGCCATTCCAAAGCGTTCAACCGTGTCTACAGTCTCAGGTGTTATGCCATTTGGAAGTTCCCAGTTGAAATGATAAAGTAATCGAGCCAGTGGAAGCATGATACCTGCTAAACCAAACGAGATTCCAGGGCATATTCTTCTTCCTGCTCCAAATGGCAGATACTCAAAGTTATTCCCTTTGAAATCGATAGAACTTCCCTCAAACCTTTCTGGCACAAACATCTCTGCATCACTCCAGTATTTGGGATCCCTGCAAATTGCCCATACGTTTATCATGACCTTAGTTTTCACAGGTATTTCATATCCATCGATGATGGTTCGTTCAGAGCATTCTCTGGGGATCAACAATGGAGTAGGTGGGTGTAGCCTCAATGTCTCTTTCACCACCAACTTCAAATAAGTAAGTTGCTCTAGATCCCTTTCATGGATTATTTTCTTCCCTCTTAAGGCTTCTCTTAACTCAGCTTGTGCTTTCTTCATCACTCTTGGGCTTCGCATCATTTCTGTCATTGCCCACTCTATTGTTGATGCCGAAGTATCAACGCCGCCAGCAAATACGTCCTAGTCAAACAATATAAACATTTACATATATATAATTTTGGTAATAAAATTGTATTACTTTCGGGAGAAGAAACAAAGACTAAGATGGAGTCTTTAAAAATGATGTTATAAAAGACTGAGACAACGTAATTTTGAGAAGTTTTGACTGTTTTATATATACCCGTCAACTTTTTAGTGCTGAGATTTTATTGTATCCTTCTCTTCTTTCTCCATTACGTTTGTTTTACTTGTTACATTAATCATTTGCTGTGTCTTTTCCTTTTGAATATTATATATATTTATAGCTGACTCACCTCAACATTTTAGTTGGTTAAATGAGTTGACCAAAAGGAATCAATTCAATTCTTCAATATAATCAAAATTTAATATATGAACATTTAATTTCCCACTCTTTTTTCAATGATCAGACATATATGCTCTTTGTAAAACAAACCCCACCTGATCGACTAGGTTCAAACTTTGTTTACTGCAGACAATAATTTTTTTTTTTCTGTAATTGAATATTGAATTGGCGAAGAAGAAACGCATACATATCTTCAATTACTTTCGTACTAGTATACTCTTATGCATTTTTTTTTTCAATTACTTAACCGGTTCATGTTCGTACGTAACTTGGTAAGAAAAAAAAGCCATTGAAGGCAGTTATATATATATATTTCAACATGTTAGAAAAAGGTGTTAAATCTTTTTTGTTACGCAAGTAGTTTTGTGCGTAATTTTGTAACGTTGGAAGCCAAGAAAAAACAAAGAAAGCACATGCATATGCATATATGCAAAGGAGATTTAAAAGACAAGTATTTGTCGGGATTTACTAACCAATATCAAAGCTTTGACGTTCCTAGTGGTGATTTTGATGTCGAGAGCAGCGTCGGCTTCTTGGAATCCGAGAAGAACATCAACAAGATCTTCGTCCTTTATTTGAGTTCTCCCTTCTTTCGCTATTCTTTGCTTTTCTTGATGCTCTTTGACAATATTTTCCAAGACCCTGTCAACCTGATTCAGCAGCTTCTCTAGTTTGGCCTTCTTCCCAGTTATGAAATGTATGGATTTCATCGAAGGGAACAAATCAGCAAGGTCAAATCCTCCGACCGATCCTATTACTTTCTTAATCAAAAACATAAATTCATCCTGGTCCTTTGATTTGTTACCAAATGCTGCCCTGGAAACAGTCGTGCTTACCAACGAGAAAATTCTGCCAGTAACATTCACCGGTGAACCTGCTGATGTTCGAATCGAGTCTATAAACTTTGCCGTCTCGTCTTCTCTAATAAAAGAGAAAGACTGAACTCTCTTGGTACTTAGAAGTTCAGAGACAAATATTTTCCTCATTTGTCTCCAGTAATCACCGTATGGAGCAAAAACAACATCTATTCCCCCGTACGACAAAATTTGTCCGGAAATAAACTGAGGCCTCTGCACAAAAGCGACATCATGTGTTTTGGTTATTTCCTTGGCCATCTCCGGGGATGATGCAACAACTGCAGAAATCTCACCAAGTTGGAGGTGCATGAGAGGTCCATATTTATGAGAAAGTTTTTGGAGAGCATGGTGTGGAAGTGAACCTGCTACTGCTAGTTGATGGAGGTTCCCTATGATGGGTAACCTCTTTGGGCCTGGGGGAAGCTTGAGAGAGATATGAGATTTATGCTTGTAATGTTTTGCAAGCCAATGCAATAGAAAGAATAGGGAGAAGGCAATAACCAAGATGCAGGTTTGAGCTTCCATGGTTTTGTACAGTCAGCTCTCAAGTGTTTATATTGTTTCCCTAGCGCTACCTGCTCCTATTTATAGAATCTTCAATCCTCAAGGACAACAATGGATCCTTTTATTTAATCTCAAATCCATAACTCTTATGACTTATCCTTTTTTGAATGGATCCTTTTATTCTACATGTTTTTTCTATTTAATGCATTCAAAATATAAAATGTGTTGAATGTTTACTTTTAATATTCTTCTACATATTTATATTTTTAGTATAGACTATATTTTTTTTAATGACAATTTGGTTTAAATTTAATATAACTTATTTAATATTTAACTATTCATGTTTGATATACTCATATACATATATATATATATATATATATATATATATATATATGTTTGTGTGTGTGTGTGTTTTTGATCTTGTCTATTATTAATTATGAGATAATTAAAGTAGTATAGTATAATATGTCTTGATTAAGTTCGTTACACATTATATGCAAAATTATTTCTTTTTTATTATAAGTATTAAAAGATGGCAATGCGGGTTAATTGGTTTCACTTTGATCAATTTGACGATTGATTTGTAAAAATTGGGTCAGGTTGCCTTTCCTGCAATAGAATTGCGAATTACTGTTTTTTTTTCTTGTCCTACATAACGATTAGCTATGAGGTATGCTAACTCTCGCATAAACAAAATTTTAAAAGAAATTTTATATAGTGTTGTGATAATAATAATAATAATCTTGTTTTGATGTTCCTATCTTTATTGTATTGTAGTAGTCTACCTCACAACAAAAAACCAAGTAAGCATACACATCAAATGAATATATCAAAATTAAATCTTTCTTGAACAAGAAAATATAAAATAAATCAATACTAAATGAAGAGAATTAACTTAAGGATTCACTATTATAGTTTATAAGTTATTTTAGTGTTTCTCATGTCTAACATTCACAAAAGGAATTTAATAATAAGTTTAAAACTTAACTCGTCATATAAATTAAAAAATGTATTTCATAATTTATATTTACTAAAAATTGTCAAACATATAAGTAAACATATATTATCATGTTCTTAAAGTAAAAAAAAGAAGTGTACTTCATATTTAGTATTTGTCAGAAATGGAAGACATGAAGTTAAAAAATAACCTATACAATATTTACGAAATTAGAAAACGTGTTTCGTATTTTGTCGTTCCGTTAATATAGGTTATGACGATGTCATTCTCATAACGTTGAAAGTAAACAAGTACGTTGATTTAAAAAACAATAAATACGACGAAAAAGAAAAGAAGTTCATTCACTAAAAAAGTATATTTTATAAATTTCGAGTGTATGATTTTTAATAAATATCAAGCATGTGGTACATTTCAAATTTAAATTTATATTTGTCTTTTCTAAAGAAATATGCGACTAGAAACATTGATTATTCTAAGTTTTTTTTCTTCTTTTCATTTATTAGATTGTACGAAATCCTACCTTACACTAATACGATGTCGTAAAAGGATAAGGTTTGAATCTCTTCAAATTGATAATTTTCACACCATAAAGAGAGGATGCAGTTCTTAGGCCAATTGAGTTCATACTTTATTATTTTCGCTTTCATGTTTGAAAATTCATATAAGGAATAAAATTATCTTATAATGTATAAATAGAAGCAAACGTTATTTTATTCTAATTTTATAAAATTGAGTTAAAATTAAATTTTTTTATTTTAATAGAATATTAGTGTCATAAAATTTTATCATTACTAAATTATTTTAAATGATTATGTCTACTACTACGATAATGTGTAGGCGTTTCTACATGAAAGTTCTTATTTTCCCAGATGTATGCAATACGGCTTTTGTTGTATAATAAAAATCAGCATACTTTGCATGTCGTTTTTAGAGTCTATATTAATCACGAACGAGTTTCTTACTTTATTGTTCTATCAAATCATCAATGTCGGCTATGACAATACCATTCTAGAAGCATAATGTAATTTGCAAAGTATGTTGCTTCTTTCTATCAAAAAAAGTTTATGTTGATTTCAGACCGAGTAAACACTAGCATATTTTTGGAAAACAAGAACTTTCTAATATCATGATATTTAAATTATATTTTAATTAATTTAAATTTATTTGTTCAAAAATATTGATATTTTTAATTAATTGTAATATTTTCCATAGATTCATATCGTTGAAATATGATGTTTTTATTTATTTATTTTTATATAAATTCAACTTTAGGATTTTAGACATGTATCTTGTCTGTTATAAATAAATCAATAAAATATTAACGGTATAAGTTTAAAATATTATATTTTTTCCATCTCATTTATCTAAGTTGGGACGAAAAGTTCTAGTCATCTCTATCCATGATTTTTATATGTCATTTTTATCGTTGTCATCATATATCTTTTCGCCTAGTTAGGATTAGGTGCGTCTCAAGGAGTTTAATCTATCTCTAGTAGTTGTTGACTCATAAATATATTTAAAATGTTGTCACTCATCGTCTATTGTTGGCTCTCACATTAGGCGTGTGTCTTCCATGTGTCACTTTCTCGATGTCAAAATTACACCAGACCACGATTGTTCGTTTTGTTGGCAGCTCCTGGACTTGTTTTTGTCCTTGTCCTCAGTGGTAATAGCTCTCATGTAGGGTTATTCCTTCAAGGCTAGTTTTTTTTTCCTCTTCTCTTCCGTGGTCTTATTGATGAAGTAGATTCTTAAAGTTCATTTAGAAGATAAGTGATACACTCAAGTTTATGATTTCAACTTCTGTGATATTTTTCCTCTTGTAGCTAAGATCAATATTGTTTATTTTTTTCTTGCTACGATTGTCATTCGACAATGGTCTCTTTATCATCTGAACATTAAAAATGCCTTTTTTTTTTGCCGATCTACAGAAAGAGATTTACCTGGAGCAACCTACTAGATTTGTTGTTTGGAGGAGTCTGGTTGGTTTGTAAATCATATCGTTATATCTATGATTTTTCAAACATAGTTTAAGTCATATAGTGTAGATTTTTATATTGAAACAAAGTGAAATAGATATTTCAATTTTTTATTATTCTAATTATCTTGACAAGTATGTTTATTTTATGGTTTATGTTAAAGGTATTGTTATTACAAATTGAAATATTGTGGAACCTTGGAGATAACCTTGTATTTTAGAAAAGTAAAAGATAAAGTATTCATGTTTGACCTAATGCAAAAATTTAAACATGATCAATGACTCTAATTATATGTGAACTTGTGCGGATTAAATAACTCTTTAAAAGTTAAAATTTTGTAAAAATAAATATACCAAATTGTTTTGGCAATCAAACAACTCTTTATACTACCTTCAATTCGGTATTTTATAAAAAAACAAAACATATAGATATGTAAGAAAGAAATTATTGTTCAAATATCTTATTAATGGATTTGCTAGCTCTAATTACCGACTCTCAAACATTCTAACTGAATTTTTAACAGTACTTAAATTCTTTTTATATGTTGTAAATTTGGTACATATGATCTATGTGCTTCAATTTGTGAAGAAATATTGGAATGTAATGTTTTTTTTTTTATTCTTATATGTAAACCCAACTTTAGAGTAAGTGTATTGACTATTATTCTATAAATTCATCGATAAAAGTCTGTAAGTCGAATAAAATGTATTTTCTCATCTCATTTATCTAAGCCATGTTAAACACGAGACTCCTCGGTCCAACTTCTTACTCAAATTTTTAAGGTTCCATAATATAATTAATCTATATATTTTAATTTGTTTTTATTATTATTCTTTTCACAGCTCCATTGGTTGTTAAGAATCATAGTAAGTACTGATGAAGTCCACTTATTATGTTTGGTTGTTCTTTCTGGACCAAACTCGAATATGTCCAAACGATTCTGCTTTTATTTTTATTCTTTTTTGACATTCCAAATGAGCCCGTAGCTTTCGTTGTGGACTATAACATCAAATATATTGCATATTAAGATTTTAGAAAAGGACTTCTTATTCAAATTCTAATTGAAATGCTTTTGGATGAATTTTTTAAGAAATACGTCAAGAGGAAAGGATAATAAAATAATTTATGAAATAAAATTGATTTATACAGAAATTAAAAATTAAAAATTAAAAACTATACAAAGGAACATATTAGCTTATTTGTAAACTAATTTTAATATATAAAAATATTTGTATTTTTCTCTCCTAAAATTACATTAGAAAAAATTATCTACATGTATATGAATTAAAAATTTTGAACTAACTAGCTTCATTTTCTTTTATTTTGTTATAAGGATATATTTTCTAATTTGTCTATCAAAATAGTATAAGTTATTTTTATAGATCATTGAATTCAACGTAAACTTTACTTGTTCGATACCGTTTTTATCTGTTAAATTTTTTGTAGAATTATATATGTTAAAAATAGAGCTAGTTACCTTAAAGAAATAAAGTTAATTAGTTGTATATTAAATATAAGTTCGAATTAGTTGTAACCAACAACTATTTTGTTTTTATATAAAAAGTTATTAAAACTCCCTTTCTTGCCTTTGTTTCTATTCATGTATAGTTCTAATCCTCTCTCTGTATGACCATAGTTTTTCATTTTCTATTCTCTTTACTCTCAGTTTTGTTCATATATTTCAATAAACTAATATTAATTATTTTTGTAATTAAGACTTTTCTAAGTAATATTTATGAATATATTTTTATAATTATTTATTAAATGAAAATGAAAATTTTCATAAAAAAATTAATTTTTTAATAAAATAAAAAATAACCACATTTTGGAAGGAATTGGCTAGAATTAGAATGTTATTTTGTTTGAAGCTATTGTTACTTGGTAAGGTGAACGATGCTATTCAAATCTATACAGAACGTGGGTCTACGAAATTAACTTTTGATTTTTCATTTTTTAAATTTATCATAAACAGTTTTTGAAATTTTCATAAAAGTTTTTAATTAATTTATTAAAAAATAAAACTTTTAAATAATGTCAAATTAGGTATTACAATGAACTTTATCATCTCACGGATTTCAAAACTCATTAATCATTTATTAATATTATCACATAAAAATTTATTAAAAAACTAAAATAAAATAAACAAATATAACGGACGAGAAACCACGTCATACTCAAGATAAAAATTACAAATATAAACAAATTATACCTATTATAAAAAATATATAAATAAATACATTAAGATAAAATATTAAAACACTTATATTTTATATTGTTATTTATGAACAAGGATTAAATTAACTAATTTATCCACACGATAATTTTCTTCAAAATAAAATGAAAAACTATAAACTATATATACTTATAAAAATACAAATACTAATGTCATTATCCTCTAAAATTCTAAAGAAACCCAAAAAAATCATAACATTAAAAATAAGTACTCTAATAAAAGTTTTTGAAAATCTTTACTCTAAACATACTCCAATATATAAATATACAAATGATCTCATAGATTTAACATGAATAGAATTTGGATATTAAAAAGCTGATACATTTATTTATTTATTAATCCAAGATGACTTTAAGCCCGGTTGATTCTTCAAAAGGAGTTGGATTCTGGAAACGAGGTTATTCTACCATAAATATTACCCATCTAATGTAAATAAACCATTTATACTGTATACTAAAAAGTCAGGTGTCAAAACGTCACCTAACGTTACGACCACGTCATAAAAAAAAAAAAACAATCACGTCATGGAGTTTTTATTCCATTGTGTGAATGGTGCTATTTACCAAGTCCAGTCAATTATTGTTGATCTCATAATGCACTATCTTTCTTTATTCACTCACTAATCCAAACTAAAGAGAAGATAATATATTTAACCAGAAAATATCAAAATTAAAGTTACAGCCACTTTTCTTGAAGCAGAAAAGCCACTTTTTTCTTCATTCGAAAAAATAACTAGACTTTACAACGAAAATAAATTTAGACAATAAAAAAAAATAATGAATATAAAAATATGATTTAAACATAAAGAGAACATTTTTTCAAACATGATTTAAAAATTATCATAAGTAATATTAATATAAATATTGTTTATAAAAAATATAACTAATTCACAAAAATATGATCTAAAATATATTAAAAATTAAAGTTTTTAAATTAGAAATATTTCTTTTTCTTTTTTATTAAAAATGCAAAATTCAATTCTAAAAATGTGAAAGTTTGAATTTTCTTTTTTTTATTTTTAGATTAAAAATGCTAAAAGCTCATACATGTAAAAATGTAAAATTTTAAAAAACACGTATATCAAAATCAAAATTATTGTTTGTTATGAGAATTTTAAACAATAATATTAAAATTATTATTGTATTGAAAATCGTTATTTATGACTACGTCCACATATATCACACTTAAAAGAATTATTATCTACACTTTAGTCCAAATTTTTATGATGTGAATCATAATTTTTTGTTGTTGAAGCAATTTTTGTTGTAATGAGATTTTAATGTAATAAATATCACATGTAACTTAGAACATGCGATGTTACATTGACTGTAATAAGCTGCTGTTATTTCTACTTTATCCACATCAAGCTGCAGTTATAATAGCCAGTAGATCATTTTGTGTTGTTATACCCCAACATAACGATTTTATGCTGATGAATTCATCTTCACTCTGCCACTCACACTGTATCGGTACTTCATAATTAACTGAAAAATTTTGGACTATGGAGCCTGTTATGTGGTGCATTATATTCTGTTGAAAATATTATTTAATATTTTTTAAAGTTTAAATATCTTTTTCGTCCTCATTTTTATAGTATTTGTTGTGGATGGTTCTCATTTTGACAGAATGTTTGAAATGGTCCTCATTTTTATCGAATGTTTAAAATGGTTATCATTTTCGCAATTCGTATTTTATTTGGTCATTTTTTGTGACGTCGTTTAAGTCAATAACGGAGCACTGTATAGGTGACACTGTTTGTATTACGTTGCATTAGGGTGTGTTACGTGTACTATACATATAGTTCCATTACTGATTTAAACGACATCACAGAAAAGACTAAATAAAATACGAATTGCGAAAATGATGACCATTTTAATCATAGGGTAAAAATAAGGATCATTTTAAACATTCTGTCAAAATGAGGACCATCCGCAACAAACACTACGAAAATGAGGACGAAAAAAAGTATTTAAGTCTTTTTTAATTAACTTTTATATAATATTTTAGTTTTAGAAATTAGTTATTATTTTAGGTTAAGAATGCAATATTCTGAATATTTTATACTTAATATTCTGTTATATTTTTCTCTATATAGTATATCTTTCATATTTATATATATATATATATATATATATATATATATATATATATATTTTAACTCTTAATTCAATTTCGTACAGTATTATTTTATTTTATTTTTTTTAGTGTTATCCATTAATTGGGTCAGAATGGAATTAATTTTGTGGCACTTAAATTATGCAAACATCACACACGCATGATGTGTTATATATTAATGACTTCTTTTTGAAGGAAATGACTTCATCTTTAACAAATTTTAAAATGCAACAGATATGATTGCATATTATCCAGGCATTTAAAATTAATGTTTTCGTGTCAACGTTTATTAACATCTGTTTTGCTTTGTGCTGTGAACATACATATTAATTTTTAAGAAATATATTGCAAACAGTTCTACCCTTCATTGTGGTAGGGACTAAAAAAATGAATTTTGCGGCAAATGTACCAAGCGATTCATATCACGACTTTCATGTTTAATTTTTGTAGTTATTTGGATCTCGTTGCTGCCACTTTCTTGGATTCTCAAAGAGATGTTCTTGCTCTACTTCACTGTCACCTTCTTTTGCTCTTGTTCGTTCGTTAATCTTTTCCAATGTTTTTGTCTGCATACTTTTGAATTTTGTCCAATTTAGCTTTCACCCAGTAAGCATTCATGAAGTTGGGACCTCTACACAAAATCACTGATTTTGATTTTGTTAAAATTTAAGTGTGAATTTAAATTTTATATTAAATAAAAGTAAAAAAAGTTAAATATTATAAAAATTTATAAATTTATTATTTTAAGATTTTGGATTAAAAATTATATTAATTTTTTATATATGAATTGATTAGTATTTTATTAGTATTATATTTGTTGAGTATTCAATAAATTCATGACGTGAAAGTGAATCAACTAATGCTGGTTGATGTGAAGTGTCTCAGGAGTTCACTGCTGGCTGCGAATCCTGATATACCGGTTCTGATGGAATTTTAAATCTACTAGGAAAATGGTCAGTGTACATACATTGATCTTGAAAACAATTTATTATTATTTTAACGATGACTCACTATTTTTAAACGTAACACACTGATTAATTTACATATTCAAGTTATTAATAGTACTATTGTCTTATACCTTTACGTTAGATTGAATCTGTAAAACTAAATTGATTTATGATTTGTAATCTTAGGAATTATTTTATTATTTGTCAATTTCACATATTAATTTAACTAAGGATTATAATTTAGTGGTTAAAATAATTGACATATCGAGACGTCTATAAAGTAAGTTGCTATTGTATTAATTATATAAACTAAATGGTAGACTAATATAATTTTAGGGACTAAATAAATATTAAGTCAAAAAAATCTATATCCGATGCAATGATTTGAACGAGTCTTGGTATTCCAGTGTTATATAAGTCAAAATAGTAGGGTTTGAATGTATAGAAGTGGGGCAGATTTTGAATGTAGGTTCGATATGTATTCTTTCTTTATCAAATACCAGTGTCTTTTCTTAAATTTTTAGTAATTAGATACATTATATACACACCCTGTGCGTTAAAACATGTTGAATTTTGTGCCACATAATCGATGAGCTCTAGTCAACTATAAATGCATATTGTATATAACAAATATACAATAAAATAGTAATATCAAAGATTTACCATGAAACCTCTATAAAAGATTAAAATACCACTTTTAATTTAAAGTCTTAAGACAATAAATTTATGGTATTTTTATTTATATATTAGTCATGTTGTTTATTTTTAATCATTATAAAAGTTTAACTCTTTTTAAACTTTTAACAATTTCTCCTTCAAGCATAAATCTCTCTGGGACACCTCCCTCTCAAGTGAGTATTCAGTGGTGATTATTCTTTTGTACTACTGTTCTATAACAAAACATACTTTCTTGAAATGGAAACTTTTAATATAAGAAATCCTTAAACTTTAGAATCTTTCACCTATTTTATATTGTACTCGTCTGAATTTTTAAGATAACCATCAATTTTAATATCATTGTTAGATTTTCTTATGAGAAAAAATATTGGGAGATTTAACGTCAATAAGTCGTAAACAAAACCTATATAAGAAACTATGATATCCCTTTCAATCCAAAACTTTGACACAATTATATAATGTCAGTTCACTTAAAACTATTAACACAAACACTACCTAATTGTACTCTATGAGTAATCAAATCATATGTGCATTAGGTTTAAAATTAATTAATTGAATTGATATATATAATAAAAAAATACTGTTAATTAAGTTGTATATAAAATATTGTTAAGAATCTAATATCATAAAAAGGCAATTATAACATGGTTTATAAAAAAACTAGTGAAGTTTGAATAATATGGTAGCACCACGACACAAGGAAATCTAATCGCAAATTTTATAGTATTTTGAATTAAAACATTTTCCTAGTAAGTTAAAAATTTTATAGGCGTCGTTCTACATATGCTGATAATTATTTATAACTAAATTCGTTTTATGTTATTTAATCACGTTATATTTTGTGTGGAACCATGTTGTCATTTGTGATGATGTAAACACTGATGATTATAAAACAAAGATTATATATTATTAAATTTCAAAACGAAATTCACAATCTTACGGTAAATTTAAATAAACAATATAATTAGAGAATTTTTTTTTTGAAAGTCAATAAATAAATTTCTCACTTGCTTATCTGTAGTTAAAAAAAAAGTAAAAAAACAAAAACAAAAATCAATTTTTCACCTACCAAATTATGCAGCCGTTAAAGTCGTCACGTGTGATAATTACAAATTCATTAGGTTTCATCGCCATTAATGTTATTTTTTTTTATTGGTTTGATTAAGATTGTTTATTAATTAGGAAACGTTATAATATACTTCTATAACATTAAATTACGAAAATTACAAACATCCAAAAATATTCTAAAAAATAGAATATTTAGTAAAGCAAGAGGTTTTGTAAAGCATACTCTTTAAAGTATATGCAATCGTCTTTTGAATTAGATTATATTTCTGTATTTATATATTTTTAATCAAGAAAAGTTGAAATGTTGTATAATGCATATAATAATTAAAAATCATAAATAATATATATTACTAAAATAACTTTAATAGTTTCACGTTTTCAAATTTACTGAATATAAATAGTTAAAAATTATCGTAAATAGTTAACTCATATTTTTTAAATGTAATTGTCAAAATTATTTTGGGTTGGATGGTAGAACATGTTCAATGGGCAGGTTTGCAATTCAGCTTCTTTTTGCTTTTACATCTGACGGTCAATCTCAATAATAATAATAATTTTTTTATGAAATAAAATTATAGATTAAGTATGTTTTTACTCCTTAAATCTTAATTCAAAATTAGAATTCGTTTATGTCTATAATTTTGATATATTTTGGTCCATATATTTTGAAAATGGATGAATATAGTTCTTTTTATATAATTATGTTATTTTTTTTACGTGTCGAACGTGTTTCATATTAGTATTGAAGTTGTTTACACAATTTGACATATCTCGGTTCAATTTCTGTTGAAAGATGCGTTGATATCTTAAATCAAAGTTCAAGGACTACAAATATACTTAATCCTATAATTATAATTAAAATTATACCTTATAAAAGAATCGAGATTCCTCTTTACCGATAAATCATCTTCACAATTCGAAATTCTAAAATCATAGACATGTACCATTTATAACACTAATTCAATCATCCTCATAATAAATATATATTATCACTAAGTCAGTTTGAATTGCTTTGAAATTCAATGAAGATGACATGAATTTAATTTTCAATCGATATCTCAACTGAAAATGTTCATTGTAATCGTTTTATGAGAATCCTTGACTAACTGTACCAATATAAATTAATAATGTATAGTAGATGTTCAACTATCTGTCACGCTCCACTATTCACCCATTTTTCTTTTTCTTTCTTCCAGGATTAATTTTCAATCCATAGTCATAAGACAATTTCTTCGACTTTATCGAAAAAAAGACCATTTCTACAAGTTAATAATGGTGGCCAATTTAAATTGAGGGGAACTGAGGGTTAGGGTTTATAGTCTAAACCCTAAAAAAAGATGACCAATATTAAATTGAATATGTAAAAAAAAATATTTGATCTTTTAAAATCGTCTTTCAAAATTTTTAAAATAATATTTTATTTTTTCAGTTTTAAGAAACTAAAAAAGTTTTCTTTTTTCAAATTTGAAGGACCTTTCAAAGTCAAAATTGAAAACTAGCTTCTTTCAAAACGTAAAAATCGTCAAAATTGTTATGTTGTCTAAAAAATAAAGTCTTCTTCTTACACATTCTAGAACCAAATTTTGACTGCATATTAAAAAGTTAGTTATTTTGTGATAACATTTAATGTTGATTTTCCACTATCTTGTGATGTTTGTCAAGTTCGTAAAATTATTAAATTGATTTATTTATTTAGAGACAGTTAGAATTTTTCATACCATGAATAGAGAAGACTTTATGTTACCCAACATTTTGATTACGTAAATGCTGGAATCCAAATCAAATTGATTACGTATTAAATGCATCATTGGTAAGCTGGATATTGCATTAACTTTTGTAGTTGAATATTACGTTAATTTTGTGAATGCATTGAAGATAATTATGTGAATTGGAGAATAATAAGATGTTTGTGACCCTTAAGTGCATCCCTCTGTTATTGGATATTATTCCCAAAATTCTTCATTTTCATTCAACCAAATTAAGTTAAACTTCACTTTAATCATTAAATTAAAAAAATATTAAAGTTTATTTTAAATAATTGGTTCATTCTCTAAAATATAGTGTGTATAGAGAGGAGGTGTATGTGTTAGATAAATTTTTCGGTATTATTAGCTAGTTTCTTTCTGTAACGTCCCATTTAATTTATAAACGCAATTAAAGGAAACGCCACACATAAGATAGCACAACAACGCAGTCCTGGGATTCTCAACATCATCTCTACAAAACTAGGCACACCACGATGCCAACAAAAGTAGGATAGCTGTTTAACTAAAAGTTTACAATCTAATAACCACGAATACAGGGGCCATAGCCCTAAAGAAAACACGAAAGAAAGAAGTGTGAGATTCAGTCCTGATGGCTAAGTAGCGGAGTCGTCATTCCCTTGTTGACCACGAGAATCTCGCCCATCTGCTCCCATCAACCAAGTTGATGATCATTGCAAGAAGATCAACCACATACATCACAACCATGCAACATAACGGGTAAGCTAGAGCCAACAACATATTCATCATGCAGTCAAATATATTTTCATCATCTCATATCCACACAGCAACCAAACATGTTATGACTCTTCATTCAATACACTACGACTCGACTCGACTCATCCGGATACGTATAACTTAGTCGGATTCAGCGGATGCTTGCACTTGTGGTGGATACCTCTGCTCACCCCCAAGCTATGTGTTACAAGTGTTTCAGTGAATCAAATCTCCCTCACCACAAGGTTAGCCCTTAATGAATTACAGGCCTCCTGCTACTCTCACCACAAGAGTCAGTCCGCTCTAAGTGAGACTAACTGGCTCCTTAGAGTGTCAGGATGCAGGCCTTACCTTGAATCCTTACCTAGTTATACAGATGGGGCACCACCATGGACACCCACTAACAGGGACCATGGAATTACGTCCCGACCACTGAAGCGCAGCCCTGGGAATCTCACCTAGAGATCCCCAAGGACTTATGCACTGACACAGACCCAACAAGCATAAAATCCACAAATAAGAGAATAGCAATCATGCTCACAATCCCACGTCAATCTCAACAAAATAGCACCTCTTCCGTATTGCATGTTGAATCTGTACCATTTATCACCACTTCCCCATGAGTATAGGGCCTCACCTCATATCGATAACGTGCCCCATAAGTTCCAACTCACTCATAAATTTCACATGCCGAACTTCCATAATACCCATCATTCCATTCAAGAATCATTTCACACACACATGGCGGTCCCTCATATATATATATATATATA
>Ga0209589_1004897_pt1 | contig 22966 bp, 16 predicted proteins | sample CowpeawhiteBW_FD_187525 | JGI IMG/M metagenome (GOLD analysis project Ga0209589, IMG submission 187525) | Root nodule microbial communities of legume samples collected from California USA - Cow pea white BW (SPAdes) (version 2) | ecosystem: Host-associated > Plants > Roots > Nodule | place: USA...
TTGACACGTGTCCTGTACGGACACGGTGTTAACTCCAACTTAACGGAGAGGACCAAATTGAACCTCTTTAGAAAATTGGGGTACCAAATTGAACATTCCTAAAGTTCGGGTACCACATTGAACTTTTCGAAAAAGTTTGGATACCAAATGTGTATTTATACCAATAAACAATCTAACCACTCTTTTTTTTTTTTCTTTTCTTTTCTTTTAATATTTCAATTTTATTTTTAATCTAAAATCTTAATCTGACAACAATATATTCTTGAATATTTTAATTTCTTTTATCAGCGTAAATACAGCCACTACAATACACACGTTCCTGTATGCATTTTTAAATATTTACAAATTATTTAAATTTTAAATAATTTATTAAGAGAATAAAATTTAAAAAATAAAATATTTTAATTAAATATAAAATGAATTTAACTATTAATATAAAAATATTATAAATAACATTATAAATCATTATTTTATTGTAAGTAATTACTTAAATTTGAAAAAATAATTACTAAAATAATAAAATAAAAAAAGAATCTTTTATTATGAATTATTATTTAAATATAAAAGTATGATTAAGAGAATAAAATTAAAATTCAAAATAGGACAACAAATATATAGTTATAGATTTAATATATAACTTCGATATTTGAATTTGCAACAAAATTAACATCTATTTTAATCTCACAAATATTATATATCTTCTTCTAATTTCTATACATATCACCTGCAATAACTTTTAATATCTATACTGTACAAATCAGTGAGAGTTAAAATATATTAAAACATAATGTACAATAATTAAAGGACTAAGGGACATAGCTTTTAGATACAAAAACATGGAAGGTAAGTTTATTCAATTACAGAGATCGAACAATTAATTTTATCTTAAATACTATAAACATTTGATATTAATTATCCAATGTTTAAATAAATGTACCATTTACTCTATGTAATAGTCATTGTATAATCATATTCATGAATTTTATGTGTACATTGATTTAGATTAACCAGATTCTTCTAAGTTAAGTTAATCTCTCAAAATAATAATTAATCATCAAATTGACAAATTGAGAAACTAAATTTCATATTCATAAATTTGACTTCTCACAAAACAAAAATATTATATGTGGAGTCGTTCAAGATACAACCCGACATTTATTTTGTTTATCAAATTTTAAAACTTAAACTATAATTAAATTTAATCATGTCCACCTAAAAAAGAAAAAAACACTGTAGGAAACAGCTTTTAGAAAGAAATGGATACAAGTTATGGCTTTAGAAGGAAAATATGTATTTAATTGCATTTCCTATTTCCCCTAATTAAGAAATTGGGTTTAGAGAGAGTAGTAGAATAATAGTGACCATGCCACTTGGTGTCACAAGTCAGAAACAACTTATGAAAATTAAAACTAAAACCAGGAGCTGTTTTGTTGTGTTGTGGGGTGACTGATACGTGGAACTGTGTCCGAATAATAATCAAAGGCGCCGTTTGAATACTAAACAACAGCATAACCAGAGTGGTATTGTCAATTTATCTACCTTCAATATCACTCTCTCAGGCTATATAAACATATTCTGCACTCTCTTCTTCAAGGTCACAGTCAACACAAATTCATCAATCCTGCTTTGTTCTTTCATCTTTTCTTCTCACCAACTATCATTAGTCATTATGAGCACAGCTGGTCAGGTCATCAAATGCAAAGGTAACTCATCCACCCTTCTTCTCACTTTCATCTTCTTCTTTTCTGTGTTTCAGTTTTGGTGTTATGCATAGCTTAGATTCTTCTCGGCGTTTTTTTTTTTTTAAGAAAGTTTTTGTTTTTTTTAAGAAAGTTTTTGTTTTTCATATTTGTTAACATCTTGGCGGTGCATTCATGTGATGGGCACATCGAATTATACGAAAAACCCGTTATTCTTTACACCTTTTTGTGGGTACTACAAGTTGGGTCCTTTCTCAGCTTTGAATTATGGAGTCAGTTTTGTTGGATCTTGAAATCTTGTTTGCCCACCATTTCAAAGTGGTAAATGGTATTATACAAGTTTGTTTAAAGGACAGGTTGTGTTTATTTAGCAATCAACAAGTGCACATTTGGTTTTCAAATTTTGTTTGCGGCTATAAAAGAACTGTCTTTTGTTTGAATTGAATGTACCAAGTAAATGGGTTGATTGAAATGCATGAATGTGGCAGCCGCGGTAGCATGGGAGGCAGGGAAGCCACTGGTGATGGAGGAAGTAGAGGTGGCACCACCAGAGGCTGGTGAAGTCCGTTTGAAGATCCTCTACACCTCTCTTTGCCACACTGATGTTTACTTCTGGGAAGCCAAGGTAAGACACCTTTTTACCTCATCTCCATTTACCATTATGATCCACCAAATATACTTAATCCGATCTAAGAAAAGGTTAGGAAATAGATCAAGTAATTGATAGGTACCAAGACATTCAATTGGGTTTCACAAATTTAACTTGATTTCCTTTCTTATATTCTCGATTCAGGGCCAGACACCATTGTTTCCTCGCATATTTGGTCATGAGGCTGGAGGGTATGTTTCTCTTCTGAATATTCCGCACAAAATCTCAAATTATCAATCTTTGGGCTATTGATTCATTGTTGTGAAGTCTATTTGGTTTCCACACACTAATTGGATCAAACATTCTGTTTTTCGATTATGTACATTAATGAAGTTTACCAATGATGCTTACTTGATGCTGTTATTCAGGATTGTGGAGAGCGTAGGTGAGGGTGTGACTCATCTGAAACCCGGGGACCATGCTCTTCCTGTGTTTACAGGGGAGTGTGGGGAATGTGCACATTGTAAGTCAGAGGAGAGCAACATGTGTGATCTGCTGAGGATCAACACTGATCGCGGTGTCATGATCCATGATGGTCAAACAAGATTTTCTATAAAGGGACAACCTATTTACCATTTTGTTGGTACCTCTACGTTCAGTGAATACACTGTGGTTCATGCCGGATGTGTTGCCAAAGTCAACCCTGCTGCCCCACTTGACAAAATTTGTGTTCTCAGTTGTGGAATATGCACAGGTTTGGAAAATCCTGGCCTTGACATAGTCTGTAACAATAATGTTAGAGAACATCAAATAAACAGTTTTTCTCATCTGTTCTTGTAGGTCTTGGGGCTACTGTCAATGTTGCAAAACCAAAACCTGGTTCTTCTGTTGCCATTTTTGGACTTGGAGCTGTTGGCCTTGCTGTATGTTAATCTTGCCTTTGTGTCTGAGCATTGTAGTTTTTATGCAAATGATGAAAGTACAATATCAATTCCTGTTCTTTGATCAAATCACAGGCTGCTGAAGGGGCAAGGATTTCCGGTGCATCAAGAATCATTGGGGTTGATTTAGTTTCAAGCCGATTTGAAGAAGGTAGAGTGGTTTCTTCCTCCAATAAATGAAGGAATTCAGCTAAACATATATTAAATGGATATTCACTATGGATGGCTTCTCTCATTTTTGTTCTTCTTTGCAGCTAAGAAGTTTGGGGTCAATGAATTTGTGAACCCAAAAGACCATGACAAACCCGTACAACAGGTTAGTATCTTAAAGCTGTTATTTTTTTTTTTCAAATTGTTTTTTATTTTGTTGAGGTTGATTGAGATGTGAATGTTGGCTTCCAGGTAATTGCTGAAATGACAAATGGGGGTGTGGATCGTGCTGTTGAATGTACTGGCAGCATTCAGGCCATGGTGTCAGCATTCGAATGTGTTCACGATGTACGTAAATCATACCTTGCTTACTCTATTTAGTGCTAAGAAATTTATGTGAAGCTTCTAAGGCTGATCCTTGATTATTTCTTCAGGGTTGGGGTGTTGCTGTACTTGTTGGAGTGCCAAACAAAGATGATGCATTCAAAACTCATCCAGTGAATTTTTTGAACGAGAGGACTCTTAAGGGTACCTTCTATGGTAACTACAAACCTCGCACTGATCTTCCTTCAGTTGTGGAGAAGTACATGAATGGGGTAAGTTTATATACACACACAAAAACATGTATATATATTGATTCGTGTGGTGTGCAAGGTCATTCAAATCGATGTGTCTTTATGTGCAGGAATTGGAACTGGAGAAATTCATCACTCACACCGTTCCATTCTCAGAAATTAACAAAGCTTTTGATTACATGCTGAAAGGGGAGTCCATCAGATGCATTATCCGTATGGGAGAGTAGAACTATAAAATCAATGATGACATAGTTCCTGCAGAGGGACTTTGTTCTCTTTCTTGTTATCAAAAGAAGAAAATAAAGATTATGTATAATTAATCCCTTTGGATTATTGAATCTGTGAGAATTTGTCTGTGTTTGAATGTAGAGAACGATAGGAGGCTTTGCTGCTGCAATTGTCTATTTCATGATAAATAAAATGCCGTTTTTGGATGAGTTGTTCTTGTGGTAATTTTATTGAGATTTCTTTCTTGAGGAAAGAAATATATTTGTGGAAACATTCTTTTCATGATATTTTAATAATTATATACTAAGGAACTACACACGTGTATTTTATTTTCATGATATTAATTAATAATTATATAAAATTAATCAATAATAATATTAAGTTTTCCATATCAATTTGGATAAACCTTGCATTAATTTGTTGATAATAATTCATAACAAGTTATCCACATTAATGTTCACAATTTCTTTTACACTTTTATTTAAAACTTGTTATAACCGTGAATTTACACATCCTAATTTCTTTTACACATAGATGGTGTTATAGAAAAGACAGATGCTATTATTCCACTAATAACAGTAATATCAGTAGTTTTAACAGTGGAATGGTATTTATTTACCTACAAGTTTGGTCCCTCTGACTTCAAAGGGAAAGAAGGTTGGTGTTGAGTTGAATTGAGTACTAAGCTATATATGGCTTTAGATGTTAGATCCCTCTCATGTTAATTTGCTTCTTCTTTTGGCAACAAATATGAGAGGAGAATTTCGTTCCACATATCAGGAACACCAGGTAAGCACCAATGGCTGCAATCGGGCACAGATGGCTTGTCACTCCAAGTCCCCACGTGTCCATCACTTCTATATGCAGTCATTGGTGTAACATGCAAAACTGTCACACCAGTACTCATATTTTTCACAACTTTGTTGATCATATCTGAGATTGGACTTCTCTCCTTCCCATTAGTTCTCTTCCATGGCTTTTGACTCACTTTGCAAGAATTATGGTTCTGTCCACTGCCACAAAAACCAAAAACCATCTTAATGATTAACAGTGTTGCCAGAAGCTTAAAGAATGGTAAATGAAGAAATGAAGTTTTATGGTGCCGAACCCACCTCCAATGAGATGATTCAAAGGTGCGGAAGAAAACTCTTGTCCTGTTTGTATTAACTGCATTCTCCACCCAAGATGCCCACGAGAGCAGTGCTGTTTTGAAAGCAGAATTAATTGACATTCCAAGCTTCAGCGAGTTACCAACCTGAAAATACCACCCCCTGTCTGAAGATCATGTTAGCACCAAATGGTTCATAACAGATGGTCTTCATAAAAAAACAATATTCTGATTGGCAACAAGTTCTATAGTTTAAGTCAAAACCAGTTTTACAAATACACCTGATCAATGACCAATTGTTCATCGGAGATCATCATACCAATACAGATAAGCCTAATTATAGTTTTGAAGTCTCATAAGAGAGTTGGTGATAAGACATGATTTCATTTGTCAGTTTTTGATGGCATATATACATCTCTTCGGAAGAACAATGAACACCAAAATCACCGCAACCTTGCCAACATCATTATTTGGTATCTTACAAAACCTGAGATTTTGCTTTTCTTTAGATAAACTGGCTTGTACAAGTAATACTATTAATTAAAAATTTTCAAACATGACCAGAAGTACTCTAGAGACAGACAAAATGTGATCAATTTTAAGATCTTTCCAGTAATACTCACGAGTCATGAAAAACATTCAGAAAGGTAAAATTTCACTGCAGCAAGTGTCCAAAATTACCATAGGGATGAGGTTACCAATTGAAGAAAAGCTATTGCTAGTTGAATATCTTTTGAACACCCAACAGTGAAATTCCGGCACATCTATGTTCTGGACTAAAAACTGCAGAGGATCCCCACCCTTATTTATTCATGGAAAATTTTACATATACACACACCTGTCAATTTTTCTTGTACCTTTCTAACACCTAAAAATAAAAAATACTAATATCTTTACTTTTCTACTTTATTCATCCCAAATTATTTTATATTTTAAATAAAAATGCTATTTTATTGTGCTAGATAGGTGTATAGTAGAAAATGGGGTGTTTGTGTATCATCACTCTTTATTTATTTATTGGTTTTATGTTAAGATATTAAAATAAATATGTTGACAGATTTTCAGCTCTTGGATTATGACAGCAGTAGGTGCAGTTAAAAATAAAACCATAGCTGATCCATTTCCCTATCGTTTGTAATTCTTGTGAAGGTAAGATTTGTAAATTTCCAGTAAAACATGCATTCTATGGATACAAAGATCAAAATAAAGTAAAAAATATATATCATAAAGCATGCCGATGAGGAGTAAATTATAAAAAGAAATAGAAAACGAGATATTAAAATGTATTTGTACTATCTAAACAAAAATGCAAATCATATCACTCTTTGGAGAATGAAGTCACTCACATGTCAAAAAGCTTAGTCCGTGTCCACCAGTGACCTGAATTGAATATAAGAAAGTCAGAATCAATCCACTCGTTGCTAATATCATCAATCTTATCCAATCTGAGCGTAGTCTTCACCCTTTGAGGAGCATGTCTAGGCACAGAACCAGGCTTCACCAGGAACACCGATCGATAAAAATCAATTCTAACATCAAAAGTACTAAACCTTACACCTAAAAACCTTATCTGTTTTGTGATCTTGTTTCCTTTGATTTCGTAGACGCTCTTCTTATTCTCAACTCCTGTCATTAGCATACATATCATGGACTCCCATTGCGTCCTACTCAACGAATCACCAACAAAAACCACCCTTTTCCCACGAAGTTGTTCTAGTATTCGACGGGCATCAAACTTTGGAATCTCACAGTTCTTAGGCTTCCACCTCCATTTTGTGTAACCTCTATCTTTTCTCCCATTAGCAAGGCAATTAAAACCCCTTTCTGCAAAGGGGCAGTGAGAAGCATCATACAAAGGGTTGCTATCATCCCTTACCCAACTTCCTTCAAACACATTGCATGTGTCCATTGAAACATTGGATTTCAAAATCTCATCATAACTCTGAGCAAAAGAGTGAGAGCTGTTGGGAATATCATGACTCTGGATAGATGAGTGAGAACTGTTGGGAATATCATGACTCTGAACAGGTGAGTAAGAACCGTTGGAAGTCTCATAACTCTTAATCACTGTGGGAGAAGTGGGAAATGCAAATAAATAAGCCCAGGAAATGACCAAGAGGAAGAATAGGAAAGAACCAACTGTGACCAACCCATTGGAGGAAACAAAGATCCAAGCACTGCAATCACCCTTCATAGCTTTGTGACCATAACCAAAAGCTCTTGACAATAAAGTCCTAAACTTTGCAAATGAAACCCAAAAACTAAAAAAACCCAGCAACTGCATAATTTGCAAAACCCACCAACTATTCCATATATCCATTGTAAAAGTACCCAGGAAAAAAAAAAAAAAAAAACTCGCGGGCTGTAAAGTTAATCACTCACGTTCCAACTTCTAGGCAGTTCACTAAGAAGGAAACGTGAAAAAAAGGACGCTACTTTGGTTTATCAAAAGACGAAAACAAAGCTACTTTCAGTGTCTAAATTTAGGGAAACCATTTTACTTAACACAAAAACAGAACATTCATAAGTATTATAACATAAATCCAAGACAAGAAAATAACAAGTTTGGAGACATAGGATTGCAGAGTGATGAGAGAGAAAACTGAAATGTAAGATAGAGTTTGTGGAGGTGAGAGGGGTGGGGGTTTTAATGCACAAGGTGGAGGTTGGGGTTGAAGAAGTTGGTGGAGGTTGTATTTGCAGCATGGAAAATAAAAGTGGAAATATAGTTGGTGGAGTTAGGGGCAGTTTGGTCATTACGAACATATTCCGGATGGAATAGCTTGGTTGGTTTGGCTACGTTAAAAGGAAGAACTTGAAATAAACATGGAATCATCGGTAAATGCATAATAAAATCTGTCGGTGCATATCAGGAAACGAACCAAGTTACTGAAACAACCTCCTAACTTTTCTTATGTTATTTTTCGTCCTCTAACTCATAGGTAAATAAATAAATAAATAAATATTTATGGTAAGAGTTTAGTGGATGAGAAAGTTTGACCCAATTCTGGAAATAAAATAACGAAGTTAACTAACGAAAACTCCCTAAGAGAGTTCTATTTTTTCTTATTTTACTTTTATATCCCTTGGATCACAACATGTAAGTTTGAACAACAATAATAAGCTGGCTTGTGTCAAACTCAATTCCTTTCTGTGAACATTGGACACTTGTTGACAATTTTCGCGTCTTTAGTGAGATGATTCGGTTTGACTGAGATAGCAATGAATAATACACACGCAACAGCAGAAACAGCTAATTAACAAAATAGGTTTGGTCGTGTGTTGTTTCATCTCTTCACGACAATTCTTAATTTATATAGAAATCTTAAACGTAGGGAAGTCTCTTATAAACTAATTATGTGGTACCATAAATGGGTAATTCAAGTGGTTGTATTCTTCTGTTTTGGTAAATAGAATCGTTAAGTGACAGTAATATTAGGTTTGAAAGCAGTAGTTCCAACTATACGATGTTATATCTGAACCCCCAAAGCCAACAATGTGTTGTCGAAGTTTTATAGCTTCCATGTGATGTGTCAACCAATCATGAAATCGACGAGCACAACCTCACACAAGACATATTCCAACGTTTCAGCCAACAAAAGTGGTGTGATAGCATGTGTGGTCAAGGGTTAATGAGAAAGCGATGTCGCACCAGGTTGGTGCGCCCAAACACAAACATAACTTCTAAGTCAGATCTTATAGTAGAACCATTTTTTAATGAATCAATTTAGGGTCAGATAAGTTTAAATATTTTTAATTTAACTAAGTTTAAATAAATTTAGGGCCAGATCTTAAAGTGATTTATAAATTTAAATATTTTGTTATGATTTTATCAAAATATTTGTTTTATTAAATGTTTATGTTTTAACTTTTACTCCAGTATCTTTTCATTTGTTTGTGGATTATTTCTGCTTTCTGGTCCTTAATTCATTTAACAAATAAAAAACAAATTAATCAACGTGTTAAAAAGAGAAAAAACAAAGATAACGTTAACAACAAAATCAAATCAATAATAAAGCAGTTAGGTGAAAATAAAAAAATATTTTAATCACTTAATAAAACAAATTTTTAATAAAGACTCGATAAAAAATATAATACTTAATAATTAAATATTTTCGTCTCTAAATTAATATAAAAAAACGTATTTTATATAATTTCGTGTAAAATATTTTTGTCAATATTATATTACATGATTTTTACGATTTTTATAAAGAATATAGACGAAATATTTTGTAATTTAATTTAACTATTTTTAAAATAATTTAGAAAAAGAATATATTTAACCCATAATTAAACTACAAATCTATATTATAACATCCCAATTTTTCGCAGCTTAAAACTAATAAAATTAGGGAGTTTCATCATAATTCCAAAACAGATAATCTAGTGTATAATATATTACAAAAGATATGACTATAAAAATATATCACTTATATACTTAAACTAAACCAATAAACACTATACTTAAACTGACCACAGCTAAAACTCACACTGAAAAGTCTCCTTCTCAACCTTAAACAATGGCTCTTCATCTTCCAGAAGTGCCTCTAACACTGCAATCACATCTGCTCTTATAAAAAAGGTGATCATCGCAAAGGAAAACATACAACACAAGACAAAAACATATAAAGTAAGGGTAAGTTAATGTAAACAAGGAAATATTCATATGAAAACTTAACTCAGTTTACCAACATAACACACATAGGCGTACATATAAACAAAGATACAATTGACACTAAACTCAATTATCCGGATACATGCAAATGACATAGGATCTCTCGGTGACTTATACTTGTGTGTGGTTCCCAAACTCTGTAGAATTTGGCCTCAAGGGGTTATCACCCAACCACTCACAAGGTAAATTCCCTTCGCGCCTAGGACTTGATCAAGTCCAGAGGCTAGGACCTCCTGTTACTCCTCACGACATAATCCATTATACTCTACCTCAGCGTGAATGATCATTGGAGTTTCAGGATACCAACCAATACCAAGTTCTTATGTCATTGCATACACTAAAACACCACCACATAGAACTTCTCCTTGAAATTCCTTAAACATCACAACTTCGCATACTCACACAACATTTCATACCAAACTCATTGATTCCAGTCTCATTTACACCACATAAAATATACATGGTATCATACTTCATGCTTTAAGGTGTAAATCAATCAATCATTGAAGCAATCAAGTAATTTAAAATCAATCTGTTGTCAATCTCGCTCAAGCTGCAGAACTCTCGCTTAGACAACAAAAGCCTCTTGCTCAAGCTAAAAGCTCTCACCTGGGCGAGATTGGAAACATAGAGCATTGGAGCATCCACGAGTCCTTGCTTAAGCTAAACCATCTCAATCAGGCGAAAGGCCTTCGCTCAGGCGACAACTCGCGACAGAGAGCAGGGACGAGCTTATACTATTCTCGCTTAGGCAAGGCTTCTCGTTTGGGCGAAAAACCACTCCCTTAGGTGAGCATAGCAGATCCCCACCTGCCCTTACGCATGCAAAGCCAGAAAACGGTACCAAACAAACATGCAATCAACTCCACAACACACAAACATCAATCCAATACATTTCAACACTCAATCTGAAGCAAATCATTTTAAAGTATTTGAGTTCTAGCCTTACCTGTTATCTTGCTTAGACAACTTTATAAATGTCAACGCCTTAAAAAACGTCAATGCCTCTAACTCCACAGGATGTTTTATCTACACATAGAAACATCACAAGAACGATCAGGACATACCATTATGATCACTAATTAGTAGAGACTTATACTGATGATTAAAACGTCGCATACAAGCGGAAGAGAGCTCGCATGCAACAAAAAACAGAAAAAGACTAAAAAGAGAGCGAAAACTCAAATTACGCGAATGGAAAAACTAATTGGTCCAACTTGAAGAGCCCGCCGAGAGGATCAATCCTACGGTATCGGTCAGACGACCAGAGAGACATAACCTCTAGAGAGAAGTCAGAGGACTCTAGAGAAGTGATTTATAGAGATGATGTATTTTAAAAATAAGGAAACTCGTTTATAACAATTCTATTTATACTAAAACGCTTTAATATTAAAATAATCGAGTCTCACTATTTTTAAACCACTATCACTTTTAAAATGTCATTTTCTAACGTCTTACATATATAAGTTTAAAATTATACTTTAGCTAGGCTTTTTTTTTCTTATTTTTTAGTCATTGTCTCATATTTGTATTTTATTCCTTTAATTTTTTTTTATAAATTTTGGGAACCATAAAAATATTTTATCCTTTAATATATCTTTTACTTAGTTCAATAAATATATATATATATATATATATATATATATAATAAATATATCTTCACTTAAATTTTATATATTTTATTAGATATAATAAAGATGAATATTTCATTTACAATAAGAAAATAAATTATATTCTTAGTATATAAATATAAATTTGTTTTTTTTAACTCTATACGATTAAAGTAATTAACCTCCTTTGCATTTTATTTCATAAATTGTAATATAAAATTTCTTTTCAACATTAATGTGATAATATATAATAATATATATATATATATATATATATATATATATATATATAAAATAAGATCAAACAATCATCATTAAATTCAAACAAGAGTTGTTGATAAGACATACATTTATTTTCTTATTGCGTAGAACAAAATATAACAATACTGTATTGATGAAAATGTGAACTACTTCTTTTATTATAGATTTAATTATATATAACATTAAAATTAACATATTATTGATTTTATTATAATATAATTTGTCACTTAATCAAATGATCAAAGGTTCAAATCCGATTAAGTAATACTTTATATATATATATATATATATATATATATATATATATATATATATATATATATATATATAATAGGATTGCCAGTTCTACTGTCGCAGTTCAAATATTCCAGAAAGTCTGATTTAATTTGAATCCATATAAAATCAGTCTGACTGAAACTGGACATGAACTGGAAAGTTCGAAAAAATTGATGTGTAGAAAGAAAGTAACAGTAGTATAACATTAGTATATGGTTTCAATGTAACACCGGTTTTTGTGCTCTTCATATAATACTTATAATTTAGAATCATTGACGATAACCATTATAAATCAGCCTGATGAAATCACTCTGCTAGGAACCCCAGAGTTTGACCGGATGAGTTCTGTTCTAGTAGGTCTTAATCTTGTAAAAATCAAATTCAAATAGATATTTTATTTTTGTTCACATGCTATTCAGGGTTAAAAGTGACTTAATCCAATTTATATTTTAAAAATTAAAAAATTAATTTAACGGATTAGATAAATTAATTCACTTAAAATATATATATTTTAATTTATTTTATATATTTAATGCGATATAATTTATATATTAATAACAATACAACAAAAGTTTTCATTTATTTTATAAAGTATTATTATATAATTAGATAAATAAATAAATTAAATATATAAATTTTTTAAACATTACTAATAAAAATTAAACTATTAACCTACACAGTAATAATTATATTTGAAAAGTTATAATAAAATGATAAATAGAATAATATGGTTAGTAATAGGATATTCTACTCCAATTCAGTTTAAATCCGTTCAACTTGCTAATTAAGTCTTTTAAATTTGTTTAACTTGCTAATTAAGTAAGTCGAGTTAAATTTAAAAAGTCTATTTTTTTCTAATCGTCGCTGAATTGAGACCTGAAAGTAGGTTATAGTTTAACTTTGATTTAGGAATAAAGGCCGAATGAGGTTGGAAGTAAGGAATGAAGAACATGGAATGCAGCAGCTAGCTAGGAAGGGAATGAATGGACTAGAAGAATGGAATCTTTATTACTTTTGTTTTCTTCCCTCTTTTTTCCATACAAATGATAAATAATGGCCTAAGAGACAAACACACACACACACACCTTTCTCTTTCACTCACTACTTACTCTTCTAGGCTAAAACTTTTCAAATCTAAGAATGAACAGACAGCAGAATCATTCAATGTTCATAGTTAATCGTAAATTGAAGGGTGTGTTGTGTTGGGCAATCTCCTTCCACGCACAAATGAACTAAACAGCTGGAGTGCTCTTGAAGGCTGTGCAAAGGGTACCATGTGAGCAGCTCCTCTTACAGTCGCAAAAGTCAACAAATTTCCATACTCTGTTACCCAACCTCCAACCTATAAATTTGTTCAACAAATCTCACCAAGTTAACATCAATTAGCACAGGGAACTATAACATACAACAACAAAAGTTACATAATTTTTCTTTTCCTTGTACCTGCCCTTGGTGGAACCATGCTCCATATGGGACTGTAGTCTTGAACTTTAGCTCGTGGGCTAGTTCACGAATGAGTGTTCGAGAACCTAGTAATGGCACAACAGAATCTTGGTCTCCACTGTCATAATTTAACGTTAATAATTAGTGTACCACAGCTAACTACCATACATCATTGTTAATGCTCCATAAAGGAAATTAGTTTACCTGAAAACCCATACTGGAATATGGTTTTGCACTATCCTTTTGAGAACTGGGAGCATGTCTATATTAGGATCAGTGTCACTATAATTTAAGACACTGCAATGAAGAAAATGCGGGATTAGAGACATCAGTAACGAAAGTAGAAAACAATGTGAAATATGCAGTGTCTTGTGTTTATCATGATTAACTCAGTTTGGAGATTGTTATTGACAAATTAATCATTAGAATTTTCCTAGGATATGAATGGCTTACCCACTGCACATGGACCAGTGGTAGGGAAGATTAGTACGGTTTGCATGCAGAGCCTTCTGAACCTCAGGGAGGTTGAAATAAAAAGCTCTTTCATAAGTCATGCATACATCTACACCTATGCTTATTTTAGTAGCCTGCATTACAGTAATCAAAAATGTTTAGTCTATAATCTTACATTATATCTAACTATAATCATCTTAAAATAAACAGAAATGAAAGAGGCGTTGTACCATCTTTTTCAATCTCAGTTCTTGTTCAACTATGGAGGGATAGCAAACATCCACAATCACATCATAGGAGTTTATGTAATCGCTAACAATCTCATTTGCCTTATTTATTGCATTGTTGCATGATTTAGAGACGTTGTGTGTATCAGCGAAGACATAGTCATCAAAATCGCAATCATTCGCAATGGCAAGGCCAAGTTCGTCGGAGATCATTCCATGCGACCAGAAGTATTCATATGTTGCTGGTGCATCACGATCAAGTTTCAGAAGTGGGTTTCCAATCTAACAAACGAGGAAGGAGTGAAATAACTTTCAAATTAAAACATCGGTAGCAGAAAAATAAGTGAGTAAACTAATGCCAAAAGACTTTGCATCAAAGGGGTCTTACAGCAACTCCTTTAATATTGAATTTGAAACCATTTGAATGAGCATTGTGGTCCAAAAGAACATTGGCTAACTGTGGTATATAATGTCCTGCATAACATTTAAATCTCAGTAACAAACAAAAATATATACTTTTTTTTTTTTTTTTGCAGGAGGAGGGCAAAAGAACTTTTTCCAAAAGGAAAACAAAAAGGTAATCTAGTGCAATAATTTTATATCATGACCCCTGTTAGGAATGATGACATTACGTTATCTGCATGTGCATAAACAATAGAATAAAAAGTTTAATCTTAACAAAATCACGTCATCTAATGTACTATTATATGGAATATTTTGGAACTCGAGACCAACTTTGGGAGTTTCAATTCAATAAAAATAATTATTAAATTGGGATGAGATTATTATTGGTTGGACCTGCATAGCTTTCTCCAGTAAGAAACAGCTCCCTTGATCTGTAAGATGGAAACTTCTCGTACCATTTCAGCAAGAACAGAAGCGTATCATTGGCTGCCAAAAATAGAAAAATTGTTAATGCTCAACTCTACTAAAACGAGTTTGAAATTATGCAAAGATAACCAAATAGATTCATTCTCAGCCTTAATAAAAGTCTGAGATATTAAAAAATATATTAATTGGTGACTCTGTTTACCTGTGGATGCATCTCCAGAGTTGTAATCTGAAGTTGTGTTTGAGTATGACCAACCAACTCCAGCTGGGGACTCCAAGAAAAGGAGGTTGGATGCTATGAAAAAGACACAATGTCAGAATCAGGAATCAATGTAAACAACCCAAATTATTCTCCAATATCACAAGAAAAATCGATGTAAAAAAAATTGTCATATATAATATGTATACCTCTATTCCAAGACATTGAATTTCTTCGAAGACCACGTCCATCACCTCTGGGATAAAAGGGACCCAATTCAGTAAAGGCACCTCCTCCAATGGAGGAACATCCTGGGCCTGAAAAACAATGGTACTTGCTCTGAGTTAAAGCAGTTTGACAGTTTTATAGTGTCTTGTAAAATATGCCAACAAACCTTAATAATAGCTAGGAGCATTTGATTTATCTGTTGTAGTTTTTTCTTCTTTTTGTTTTTCCAAAATAAGAAAAAGAAAACTGTTGCATCTTTTTCATAATTTTGATCCAGAGGATCTGTCTATGAGGGGGGTCCTAGCAAACAGGATTTTTATCGAGTGAGACAGAACCTAAACTGGTAGGGACAAAGAAAGATAAATGCCAACCACCTATGCTTTAGAAACACGAACATGGAAAAACTTAGATAAGATAACCTTAAAATGAAGGTGAAACAGAAACAAACTAGAGATGATGATGTCAAAGTGTGGAAAAACTTGAAATTGAACAAGAAAGAAAGGTAAAGAATGAGTTGATTCCTTAAGCATAGGAAAGGGGTGATGTGACGAACTACGAACCTCCATTGAGCCAAAGAGTGAGGGGTTTGTTTGGATGGTCCTTCTCAGCTTCCACAAAATAGTAGAAGAGGCTTCTCCCATGGTTGACATCTACATCCACATACCCTGCATATTGCTTGAACCCAACATTAGGTTGCCCTGGTAATCTCTCTATAAGATCCTGAGAAGGGTACCCTTCTACCCCAACGCTGCCCAAGAAGCAGCCACACCCCACCACAATCAACACCCCAACTAACCAACACCCTTTCATTTCAACAACTTCAATTCCTATCCGTTTCCTCAGGAACCCTTCACTCTTATATAGCAGTTAAATTATGTTTTCAGTTAACTACTATTTGGCCTACATAACAAACATTGTTTTGAACTTGGTCCCATCCTATCATATACAGTCAGAAATTCGAATCAAACTATAAATTAAAAAAAAGAAAGTCATAAAGGGACTAAAAGTGTTGTTTCTAGTTCGCATGTATGTTTGAATAAACAATTAATAGGAATATGTTTGGTTCGGTGTTTTGTATTTTATTATTTTATTATTTTATTATAATTTTACATTTGCAGTGTTTATGAATTTGAAAACATCATGAAAGTTAAAAGATTACCAGGAATATATATTTTTAAACTCGATCTTTTCATCCCTATAAAATAGGTAATTGGTTTCTTTAATAGAACAAAATGAATAGAAACTAATTACGATAGCATATCTCTAGTGAGAGATTCTGTTATAGAAGCATGCACGTGAATCCCGGATTTCTTTTAACAAAAAGGAGGTGAATTCCCACTTCAAGATCTGAATTGCATATAGAATATGTTATATGCCCTCAAATCAAATGCATGGATAAATGGTATGCAGACTTCAATTTTCTCTGGTTGACTGTAACAAGACAATTTTCAATCAACATGTGAAAACATAAACTATTGGATAAATAAAAACTAATCCGTTTAAGGTTAGAGCCACTTTGCAACACATCATTATTCCAAAGCAACGAATACTACATATTATTCTGCCAAGAACCGAGAGACACGGCCAAGAAAGTAGCATAGTACTGGGGAAGGTTACCTCTAAAGATTATCGATAAAATCTAGGAAATTTCATCAAAGGTGAACACAATGCTACAAAGTGATAAGATAAACATCTATCATCAAACAAAGAAAAAAAAATTGGTATCTTCTTTTTGGACCTATTCGAGTGGTAGATTCATGGCTAACATTTGTTAATTTTGTGAATTAATTTTAATTTGTTAGTTATGCATTTCTACTTTGTTTGGGAAGGCGCAACTAGTATTAACTAGTAACCTTACCTTCAATTTCGCCGCACTTGTTTCTCTCACTTTCTGCGTCTCAATCTCATCACTGACTGTGCCATAGTTTTGTTTAAGGTTTCTGCTTTGTTGTCCAAAAGATAAGGAAAAAAGGTCGACGCAAAACACTTTATACCTTTTCAAACATGCGCGGGGCTCAAATTCTGAAAAAGCAACTGCTCATATACAATACACCATTCATACTACTCATACGTACTGTTACTTTTTTAAGAATCTAAATTATTCCTTCGGCATCCAACGCATTCCTGGTTCTACTCCTCTACATCAAAATTTACTAAGTAGATACTAGTAGAATAAAATATTATTAAGTTGTTTTATGTTACCTTTACTCATAATTCTTTATTTTTTGTATGAAGTTCTCGCCAAAGCATCGTTGTGGGATTTTCAATAATGTAATTTTAATTTAGTTTATGCATTCTTAATTCGATTTTTAGAGCATTTTAATTTGGTGTCTTAGGCGTAGCAAGCGAGTTAAAAATGTGTTATAGATGCAAAAGCAAAATTAAGAATGTGTGAACCAGATTAATACTTTGTAATAAATTATATCTTGAACATTTTTATGTGAGTTTTAAAAAATTTTTATTGCATACAAACTACAAATATATACACATAGGAATCCAATGCATTTGCGAATAAAAGGTGAAATACACTTTATGCTTTGAAATACATTTACTTTTGAAGGGACAAATATACTCACGCGTGTGTGCGAGACACTTTTTTCATGTAATTTTTTTTATATAAACTAAAGTATATGTCAAATGCACATAAAAAGACAAAAATCTACAAAAAATGAAAGAGCCAGCATTCTAGTTTTCTACTAATGAAACAGGATTTGAATACCAAATTGGAGCTAAGGAAAAGTGCGTTTCTATTTAATAGGTTTCCACTTTCTGCAACATATTGTATTAGATTTTGGAACATATTAAGAATGCTAGATTTTGCAAGGGTGACCATACCCCGTCATAAAATTGGATCAACAGACTTCAAACTAATCGTGTTGTTGTCTGGTTCCTGTCTATACCAAAAGTCAAAAAGAACATTCAAAGCTTTAGAAAAATGACTTGTCTTTGCTATAATTAGCAATTATGTCTCTTCTGCAAAATCACACCCACAAGAATCCTATAAGACTCTACTTTTAGAGTGGTTTCTAATTATATACTACTTTTAAATTTTAAACAATGAGTTAACCCAAATCCAACTCTTGCTATGAATAGAGTATTTTGTTTAGAATCATTACTTTATGATGAAAAAAAAATGCAAGGTTAAAATAAATGTTCGTTATTAACATTTTTTGGCAGAACTAATGAAAAAATTATATATATAAAACAGAAAGATGCAAAAAGAGTCAAAATTATAAAATTTTAAAGAGATTTAAATTTAAAATTCAAAAGAACTTAATGAGACAAATAAAGTACTAATGATCTGCAAAAATATTTGGGTAATTCAAAATATTAAATGAATGAAAAGAAAAAAAAATGTAAAAGAAACTTTTCATTAAATAGTGAATTGGAAATGAGTAATTATAAAATTGTACAACGGAAAAACTGCAATGTATGTAACAGTCACAAACACATTCCTCAGAGACGTGGCATTGTCATGCCATTGTTAGCATCCCATGAAAAAAATATAAGAAAAATAACCGAGTAAAACGATGTTAATGATACAAGTTTTTACAGTCCTAGAATTAAATTCAATAAATAGTTTGAAAAAAAGAGCAGTACAAGAGTACATGGTAAAGTTAATTGTTCCAATTATCTATAAACGCAGAGCTTATGTGTGTACATACAGGTTGAGACACGTATACTATTTGCATAGGAAAGATAGAAATCTAATAATTAATCAACAACTTTCGGGGAAAATGAATTATTTAAATATCAGAGTGCAACCGAACAAAACGTAAGGAATCAAAGGGAATGCTTAAACGCCATTCTCTTTGTTTTTTATTCAGGGGTCTTCCTTTACCTGATTTCTGTCTGTTGACTTTCACATCTGCTAAACCCCAGGTGCAACATTTCGTTTCCAGGTCAAAGGATTCAAGCATGAAGACACCCTCACTCTCTGCAGCCGGGTTATTTGGATCATTACTAATGACGTATTTCACATACATAGGTCGGTCCTTGAATCGATCTAGGTCATCTGGAATCCGAACTATTCTTTCAACACCAGGAGAAGACACCTGAAAAAGCAAATATGTCAAACGCTAATAATATAAAACATTGATGATCAAAATTTAAATCCCATCATGGTTGGGATCATCCTTCAAAATCAAGAGGGAAAAGCATAACCCATAAGAACATACGATGTTTAAAAACATTATCCAAACCTGTCAGAGGATTTGATTAGGACAGAAAAGTAGTTCATAGTTTGTGCTTACAAATATTGATCATAGCGGTAACGTCGAATTATATCTCCCCCACCCACCCCCCACCCCAAAGATAACACAACATGTCAACAAGACACTTGAGATGGTACCTCCAAACATAAATTGTCAGGAACTGATTTAGCAAGTTCTGCTTCATCCAATTTTGCTCTATACGTTGCAGAGAAGGCTTCAATATCTTCCATGCTGGGCGAGCCAGACCTACAGACAGAACACAACAACTAAGCTAGGCATTCATGATAATAGCTAGCAACTTTAGCAGCAGTTTAAGAAAAAATAGAACGATAATTTAAGCCACAAAATGCATTGTGTGAAAATGCAGCTGTAGTGAAATAGCCTATTTGAAAAGGGTACCAATCATCTCTGACTTATAGCTGACGGTAAGGATACCAACACTACACCAGATAAGCAAAACAATATTTCCAATGCTTGCATGAATGTGTGTGTGTCTACTCTATTAGACATGTACAGAATTGCTTCCGCTCTTACAACCACCAAATCTGACTCCAGTAGTCCTGCAAATCAGATTTTTAATTGGGTCCATTTGAATAAGGTACCCGACACACTTTGGTCAGTGCTACAAGGGCTAAGACATTATTGGCCAAAGCAAATATATTAGAAGACAAACCATCTACAAAACAAACAAGAAAATTTTTAAATCCCAATGGATCTAACCCCACTTTCAAGAAAAATGGAAATTGCTTTGTGTGTGGAAAACTAGGCCATCACGCACATTTGTTTCACAAATAAATCTTGTGACCAATGTGAGTAAATGGGTGGTAGAAACTAGTGCTACTATGGACATTTGTGCAAACAAAAGTGCGCTTACCTCCTATACTAGTGCGGGATGGAGAAGAACATGTTTATCTTGGTGATTCCAAGACAATTCATGTCCTAAGAAAATGAAAAGTTCTTCTAAAGCTCACATATGAGAAGACTCTAACCTTAAGTAATGTGCTACATGTGGCATCAATCAAAGTTAATCTAATCTATGTAGCATTGTTGGGAGAAGTGGGGTTAAAGTGTCATTTGAATAAGATAAGATTGTTATGACAAAAAATAATGTGTTTGTGAGGAAGGGATATTCTGATCAAGGTATTTTTGTACTTAACATTTCTGAAATTGTCAATGAATCTAGTTCTTTTGCTTATATTGTTGATTTGATTCGTATGATGTGTGACATGCTAGATTAGGACATGTAAATTCTTCGTATGTTATGAACTTGTAACGACTAGGATTAATTAATATACATTATAAACAAAGTAAGAAATGTGATATATATATGTGGAGTCTAAATTAACAAAGAAAACTTGTCATTTTGAAGAACGTCAAACTGAACTTCTAAGATTAATTCATATTGATCTAGTTCCTTCCGACAGAGGAAGATGTATTGCATTAAGAGCACTAGTAGCTTCTAAAAAACTTGGATCATTTTCAACAAGAAACATGTAAAAATCATCTCCAAAGGAACTAAATCCATATGAATTAATCCTAGAAGTTCAATTTGACCTTATACAGAATGACAAGTTTTCTTTGTTAATTTAGACTCCACTCATATATCACCTCCTTTTTTACTTTGTTTATAATGCATATTAATTAATCTGAGTCATTACAATTTCATAACATATGAGGAATTTACATGTTCTAATCTAGCATGCAACACATCATACAAATGAACAATAAAAGAAAAAAGAACTAGATTCATTGACAATTTCAGAAATGTTAAGTACAAAAGGACCTTGATCACAATATCCCTTCCCCTACAAACACATTATTTTTTGTCATACCAATCTTATCATATTCAAATGACACTTTAACACCAACTTTTCCCAACAATGCTACAAAGATTATATTAACTCTGATTGATGGCACATGTAGCACATTGCTTAAGCTTAAAGTCTTCTCATTTGTGAAATTTAGAAGAAATTTTCCTTTTATTAGGATAGGAGTTGTCATGGAATCACCAAGATAAACATATTCCTCTCCATTCCCTATACTAGTGAAGGAGGTAAACACATTTTTGTTTGCACAGATGTGCCTGGTAGCACCATAGTCTACCATCCATTTGCTCACAAGGTTTATTTGTTAAACAACCGCAAGAATTGTATTTTCTCCTTCGGTTATATTTGCCTTAGGAGGATTGTAGTTTCTAACTCAATGATGGCCTCATTTTCCACACACAAAGCAATTTCCATTTTTCTTGAAAGTGGGGTTAGATCCACTAGGACGAGAATTTTTAAAATTTTTGTTCTTGTGATCGGGCTTTTTCTTGTACACTTTTGGAGATGGCTCGTCTTCTACCATATTTGCTTTGGTTGATAATGTCTTATAGCCCTTGTAGCATCACAATTCTTTTGGTTGGTATCTTCAGTGAATGATAAGGGATGGGGTAACATAACATTTGTCTGTGCCTGTGCTTCAATTGTTGTTTGTAGTTTGTCTAGGATTCTGAAAGATTTTTTATTAGAAGTTCTAAAATGAACTCATCATGCATGACTATGTTTTTTGCTTTAATATATTCAAGTAGCTTGTGGTACTCATTGATCTGCATCTTGATGTCTTCATCGTTTATCATCTCCTAGTAGTAGTAATTTCCAATGACGAACCTTTGCCTCACAAGACCTTCGGTTGTGTATTTGAGAATCGACGAGTCCCAAATATCCTTGGCTTCCTTATAAGAGGAGTACACATCAAACAAATTATTAAATAATGCATTGAGCAAAGTGTGTCGTCATACCTAAGTTGAATTGATACAATCTTCAATATGTTTTGTAGGACTACTAGAGTCAAGTTTGACGGCTGTAAGAGCATAAACAACTCCTTACATGTCTAATAGAGTAGACAAGTGTTTCTGCCAGCGTTGAAAGTTTTGTCCAGCAAAGACTTTGATTTTTTAAATCTTCGGAAAAGGTTTCGCGAAATATTATTTTGTTGTTGGTGGTGGTGTCCATACCGTCAGCCATGAGTCCTTAAGACTGCTGTAAAAGCTAATGACCACTACCCTGAACGGATTTTTCGAAGAACCCATAAACTAGCAAGAAATAAATTTAAGAGAGTAGAGAAGTAATGTATTTATAGGTGGGAAAAAGTGTTAGAGACCTCATGGCTCATGGAAGAAAAAGATAGAGGAGCCCATTACTTTGCGGCACACCGAAATGGAGGGTCGTGCGGGGAATAAGAGCTTGGAGATAAGGCCCATGAGAGGAAAAAAAA
>Ga0209589_1004900_pt1 | contig 22958 bp, 6 predicted proteins | sample CowpeawhiteBW_FD_187525 | JGI IMG/M metagenome (GOLD analysis project Ga0209589, IMG submission 187525) | Root nodule microbial communities of legume samples collected from California USA - Cow pea white BW (SPAdes) (version 2) | ecosystem: Host-associated > Plants > Roots > Nodule | place: USA...
AAAAAAAAAAAAAAAAAAGGAAACCGGTCTTTGGGAGGACGACTTCACCTTAATGTCGTCCCCCCGCCGGACAACACGACCCATTTTTGCAATTGTTTTTCAAACCGACCCCATTTTACAAATAAGCCTTCAGACCCCTTTTTACAAATTTCCCAATGTCTTTAGTTATATTTATCCACAGGACTCCACTTGAACTCGTCTATGCCAACTCGATTTTAGACACGAAAATGTTCGAAGAAAGGAAAAAGAGAAGTTGCATTGTTTTGAAAAGCACCATGCAGTGGCCAGTGGCTATCAAAATGTGAACACTTTTCATCATATTGTAGTATTTAAATTCCACATAGATGCATGAAGCCACCAAAAGCATGACAAATTCTCCGTTGACTCAGTTAATGAAGCTGCTATTTTCATCACACTTCAACTATGCTTCCGTCTTCTGCTATTGGTCAAAACATTAAAAAAACTTGAGGCTGAAGAAGAGAATACAGAAGAGTTCAACCGCAGACATGACCACTTCAATTCAACTTTCAGAGACACGCCTTCATCTCAATCACCTCTTTCAAAACAACCTATAAATGCATTTCCTTCACCTCTTACTCAACAAAATATATACACAACACAACTCTTCATTTTGTCGTCTCCTTAACTTGCAAACTTTTCAATCATATATTGCTAATATAAGCTTCTCAGCGATGGATATTGACACTCCACGTTTCCTTCAAATGATTTCAACTTTGGTTCTTATTCTAGTTTCTGTTCCATCAATGGCCTCAGCATCTCTGAAAGTGGGTTTCTACACCTCCACATGTCCATCTGCGGAGGAAATAGTGAGAAATGCGGTAAACAAAGGCGTTTCTGAAAACCCTGGTATAGCTGCTGGTCTCATTAGGATGCATTTCCATGACTGCTTTGTTAGGGTAACTTCACTTCATTTGACTGTATTCAATAGTTTCAGTTTCTGGTTGCATATTAAAGACTGAATTTCACTGTTGCGTACTTTTTGTTCAGGGCTGTGAGGGTTCTGTGTTGCTAGCATCTACCCCGGGTAACCCAATAGCGGAAAGAGACCATCTTGCCAACAACCCAAGCTTACGTGGGTTCGAGGTGATTGACGAGGCCAAGACCCAGTTGGAGGCTGCATGCCCCAACACAGTATCATGTGCTGACATTTTGGCCTTTGCAGCACGAGACAGTGCTTCCAAAGTTGGTGGCATAAACTATGATGTTCCATCAGGACGCAGAGACGGTCGTGTCTCTATCGCCGACGAAGTGGCACAGAATCTACCTGCACCAACCTCGAGTGCCGATGAACTGGTGAGTAGATTTGCACAGAAGGGTTTGACTGCAGACGAAATGGTGACACTTTCAGGAGCTCATTCTATTGGTGTGTCGCACTGTTCAGCCTTCTCGAAGCGCTTGTACTCTTTCAATGACACGTTCACGCAAGATCCCTCCATGGACTCTTCCTACGCTGAAACGTTGAAGACCAAGTGCCCTGCACCGCCTGCTACCTCAGACCCAACACTCTCTCTTGACCCTTCCACTCCGGTTCGTTTGGACAGCAAATACTACGAGGGATTGATGAACCACCGTGGCCTGTTGACATCGGATCAGACGCTGTTCACCACACAGTCCACAAGGGACATGGTCGTGAGCAATGCAAACAACGGTGCAAGCTGGTCTGAGAAGTTTGCCAAGGCAATGGTGCAAATGGGTTCCATAGAAGTGCTCACTGGCTCCAGTGGCGAGATCAGGAAGCATTGCAGCTTTGTTAATTAATTAACTCACTCACACCTACTGTACTTAGGGAAAACTTGATCAATTCATTGAATTCTTTGTTTATATGTTTTTGTATATTGGAGAAAAAAAAAAGGTTGTTTGTTGTTGATTGAATTTGGTAAAACTTGTTTGATTACAAATTGAAAACCCCTCTAAAAGGATGCTAATTGATTCTTACATGATTTTGATTCTAAGTGTTGAGAAATGGTAGAAAGTAAGAGAGGGGGGGTGAAGAAAGCAAAAAGATGTCCGGAATTGTGTGACAGGTGAATTTTGAAGAGAATAATGAGGCGTTAGTTAGATGTTGGAGGAAGGAGAGGTGGCAAAAGAAGAGTGGATAATAGAACAAAAGAAAGGGAAAGAAAGTTGAAGTCTCTAACGAAGAAGTACGGAAAGTGAATGGGTCCCAGTGTGTTAGAGAGGAGAAAGAGGAGTTTGGAGTGTGGGGCCCAGTCCCCATGTGCCCCTCTTCAGTCTCCACCACCTCCTGTTTCTGGCTCAATCATTACTCTCTCCTTCAATTCACTTCGCTTCAGTTCTCAACGTCAAACCCAAACCAAAACCCCTTATTCTTATTCTTCTTCTCTCGCGCCGCAACCAAACACGCCCTAATCCAATTCCCACCATCATGTCCAACTCTGACGGACCCACTAACGGCGTCACCACTAACGACGCAAACGCAGTCGTCGACTCCAACCAGAGAAGCGCCACCACCGCCGCCGCCACCACCACGCAGGCTGCGGCGCTGGCAGTTAAGAAACCTCCGTCCAAGGACCGTCACAGCAAAGTCGACGGCCGCGGACGGCGCATTCGCATGCCGATCATATGCGCGGCGCGCGTGTTCCAGCTCACGCGTGAGCTAGGTCACAAGTCCGACGGCCAGACCATCGAGTGGCTCCTCCGCCAGGCCGAGCCCTCCATCATCGCCGCCACCGGCACCGGCACCACACCGGCCACGTTCTCCACAGTCTCCGATCACAAACCGCTCCTCCCTCCCCCAACGCCTTTCATCCTCGGCAAGCGCATTCGCCCCGACGACACCGACGCCGTTTCAAAGGACGAGGCCGTTTCGCTCGTCGCGCCGCCCACACCGCCCGCGCTCTGGGCGCTCCCTCCGCGTCCTGACTTCAGCCAGGTCTGGAGCTTCGCCGCCGCGGCCGCAGCCGCGGCGCCGCCGGAACTCGTTTCGGTCTCGTCGCAGAATTCCTTGTTTCACCACCACCAACACCAGCACCATCACCAGCAACAACAGGCAGCCATGGGAGAAGCCTCCGCGGCGAGGCTGGGAAATTACCTCCCCGGTCACCTCAATTTGCTCGCCTCGTTGTCCGGCGGCCATGGAAATTCCGGCCGGCGAGACGAGGAGCCTCGTTGAATTGTGAAATCTGTGATTGGTTCTGTTATGTTCTTCGTAATTCGTATATAGAATAATATATGTACTACGCGTGCGTGCGTGTGTTTGAGTTTTTCTGTGGCTGTGACTTTGTTCGTGTTGGTGGTGCTGTTGCTGTTGTGTGGAATGTTGTGGAGAAGAGGAGATTTTTACTTCTTAGTGCAATTTTAGGGTTAGGATTTTCTAATTTTTGGTAGTTTTTGAGTGGAGAAGTCCATGAATTGAGGAATTCAATTGGATTAGGGTTTTCCTAGTTTGGAAAACTGATTTAGGTTACTTGTTAGGAGATGATGAATTTGTTTAGATCATTGCTCTGGAAGGAGAGAAAGAGATTATGATGTTTATGATGAGATGATGAATAACTAGGGATTGAGGCTGGAAGTGGTTTTCAGAACCTTGATCGATTCGGTATGCAGATGCAAAGGCAAATGCTGATGCAGATGCAAGTGTAATGAAGTGAAAATTAATTTAATCTTGTTACTATTGTGGAAAATGTCACATACACAGTTCTTGCTCTTACTTGCTCCAATAAGGTGAATGAATGAATGCATGAATGTTAAATTCTTGTTGCTTCTGTTTTCCACTTTCACAATGGGTTTTGAACTTGACTGACTTATGTTTCACAATGGGTATTTGGCAATCAAGTGTCTCTCCCGTTTTCTTGGAGTGACATCCTTTCTTTCCAATATTGATTGAGAATTCATGTCATTGGGAATGATTGAGGGACTGTGGTCCTTCCGTAGTGGCCATTGGTGAACTATGTTACGTTGCTCTGTCCTTCACTTTCAGGCAGTCTTGGTTGTTTCAGGGGTCACTAATATCGTAACAAAACAGTCTGGTTCTGCAATGTAAGACCTCTGTTTCAAGATTTTTATCTCAAATTCTTAGCCATTTCTTAGTTTCATCTTTGTGACAACAATGATAATGTGTTTTCTAGCATGGAACTAAAACCAATCTGTTTACTTCTCTGTAACTTCTATTATTGTCATTTTACTTGTTCTTTTCCTTTCTATACATTATTATGATTACTACCCATTTTAAAGCTTCAAATTTAATGGTTTACTTGTTGTGCTTTCTGTTTTTTAAACTGTATTGATTGGTAATTTGGAGATTTGCTTGAATTGAATGTGTTTTGAAAGCGTTTCTATTCTACTGTCATGACCGAGGCATTCTGGCTTTTCAGTATACTAAGAGAGATAAGGTTTGGTGCAGCCTGTGTTGAAATCTAACCTACGTGTGTGTGTGTGGTTACCATTTTCAACGTTTCATTTCACACTTGGTTAAATTAAAATAAAATCTTTTGTGGTGCATCTTAATTCAACATGGGATAGTCAATCTGGGTCTTCGAGGTGTGGTTTAAAAACTCAGCATTGGCTGACATGTGATGTATTATTGTATCTTATTAATGACTAATTTAAACTGGTCGCTATGTCATTGGCTTTTGTTGCCTCTCCCTTTGAAACAACCATGTGGTGCCCTGGCCCCTCCTTTCCCTTTCTCTCTCCATCTTATCCTTCCAATGAAAACACACACTATGCAGAAAATCTCTTGAAACAAGTATCAACTGAATCACTTATCAATTTAGGGAGACCCCTAGTTTACTTTCACCATATAAGAAAACTCACTGGATAAAGTTTGATAGGTTAGCTACAGTTTTGTGGAAACCCTTGTGAGAAAAGAAAAAAGTAACCCAATCACTGATCTTCTTACTAACATAAATAGCTGATGTATTCCATTTGAGTTTATAATTCCTTGCTAGATGATGTTTTGATTGTGTCCATGAAAGAATTTGATTTCCCACACCTCTTTGGTGATGATATTTGTTTTCTGGGCCCAGCTGAGCTGTGAATATTTTTGATTGTTACCCCCATGGTGGTGTGTGTGAAGGGGAAACCGGAAGGATGAAGAGTACTAAAACCAGCCCATCTTTTTTTATTAATTTTGTACTTTTATGCAGATGGATTATTGGTGGGGTATTTAAATTTGCGATGCTGACAGGTTTTAAATTATTGCTAAACACAATACCGAAGGGTCAGGTTCCAATAATTGATGGGTCCCTCAAATTACACGACGAGGTGAAACTAGTAAGGTACGAACTGTGTTATGATTTTGGGGATATTTAGAATTCAAAATCAAGCTTGTTTAGAATGATAATTAATGGTAGGGAATTTGAAGGCAACATTTTTACATCAGAAAGTATAATAGTTAGTGTTATCAATGTATTTTATCTTAAATTATTCAAGTGAGTTTGTTTTCCATTTCTTGAATATGGGTTTGATTTGGTTCTATGTTTTTGTTTTATTTTTTCTTTTAATAAATTGTTTCATTTAATAATAAATGATTGTTGAATTATGAAGGATTGGTTTATCTCAGATATCATAATTTTATATACAAAAAATGTTGTCTGGAATTCTTCATACCAGTTTGAGGATAATAATTTACAAATCAATAAATTAAATAATACATAATGATAATTCATGAATTTTTTATTGTGCAGGTTATTAAAATATTATTTCAATTTCAGATGGGATAAAACTGCATTTGCAAATGTGTCTATTTTAATTAATAGTAAAATTGAAGGATAAATGAGTCTTTGTGTGCACACCTCTACCTACTACTTTAGAATCATTGTTTTCCCTGAACTAGAACAGTAACTTGTTCAAGTCCTATTCTTGTGGGGGCACAAAACGTGGGCTAGTTGATTTGGACCACTGATGTTTTAAAAAGTTTGTTTAAGGGCATTTCTTTCTACGCCGGCATATTTTCAACCTGCATTCCTATAAATTTAAAAATTTCAAATTTACCTTCTTATTTAAGATTTTTAATATTTTTTATTCTAGAACTTACAACTGGAAGAAATATAATTTGAAATACAATTATTTTTAGAATGTACATCATGAAATATAAATTTGTGTTTTGGATTGTATATTTTATTTTCTTAAGAAAAATAATTTAAGAAAAAATTGGAATTGCTGTTTTTCATGTGTGCAATAACTTGTAAAAAGTCTTTCATATAATTTCTATCAGTTTTTATCTTTAGTTTGTGCATTAATAAATTTTAACTATTATGAAAATTAATCTTATTTGTTTTACAGTTCTCTCTACTCGACTGGAAAAGTATATCCAAAAAGTTCAGAGTTATGCGAAAATGTATAAAATAAGTGTGGTAATATAAAGGTATACCGTCTTTGATTTTCTCACAAAAAGTTTTTTTTTTTTAATTTATGGGTTAAATATGTTTTTTATCCTTTAAGTTTCAGCGAAATTTGAAATTAGTCCCTTATCAAAATTTTTGACCAATTTAGTCTTTCATCTCTCAAAATGTGTGAATTTAGTCCTTTTAACCAAATTTTGTTAAGTTTAATTGACGTTTCAAGTGTATTTCATGATAGTATTTAAATTATCTACACTGTTTGACACATTTTTACTTCAATGTTAACTTAAATACTATCATAAAATGCGTTTGAAACGTCAGATAAACTTAACAAAATTTGGTTAAAAGGACTAAATTCACGCATTTTGAAAGATGAAGGACTAAATTGGTATAAAGTTTTGATAAGGGATTGATTCCAAAATTCACTGAAACTTGAGGGACCAAAAACATATTTAACCCTTAATTTATTATTTGTCCAATAAGTGCGTCTTTGTGGTCAATTATTTCATACCACATTATCATTGAAATTAGGGCCAATTTTAAGTAGGGGTGGACAAAAAATCTAATTTTTTTAATCCAATCCACTTTTTATGTAATTCAATCCATTTAAAATCTATTTTATTAAAAATGCAATCCATTTAATGGATTTGAATTTTAATCTAATCTATATCTTATATATTTTCTGAATTGGATATTCATTCTATAAATCAAGATTTTCAAATATGGATAATCCAAAAAATCCAATTCAAATTTTCAGTTTAAATTTTTAGTTGGGTTAGGCTAAAGGTTGAGATAAACTAGGCTAAATTCAGACTCGGATGGGCCTTGCTTGATGCCTTGTACGAGCCGAGCAGGTCCGACAACCATAAGAGGTTGGGCTAGGAGGGCTTAACAAATCGAACAAGTCGATCGGGCCCAATGACCCGGAAAATTCGGGAGAGTCCGATGACCCGAACGGGCTTGACGACCAAGAAATATCTGGTGAGCCCGATGACCCGCACGGGCCAAGAGGGCTCGAAGATCCAAACGGGCCAGGCATGCCGAAGACCCGAACGGGCCAGGTGTGCCGAAGATTTGAACAGGCCAGACGGGCCAGAAGACCCGAACAGGCTAGGCGGGCCTGAAGACCCGAATGGGCCCGAAGACTCAGATGGACTAGGATGGGTCGATCTGATGACTCAGACGAGTCCTTCTCGACAACTTGTACGGACTGAGTCATGTTGGCTTTAAGGACACAAGTTTTAGAATATTTAATTTAAATTTCTTTTATAAAAAATGAATTCTGGATTTTGAACTTGATCCAAATATTTGAAATGGATTTAAATCTTGATCCAAATATTTGGATCTGGATTTAAAAAAAATCCGAACTAACTTTGCTAAAAAATGGATTTGGGTTGAAAATTTAATCCAATTATTTGGATCTAAAATGGATGTGGATTGGATCATTAAAAATCTAATCCATGTACACCTATAATTTTAAGTACATAGATGCTTTTCAAGATTTAAGAATTTTTTTTATTTAATAAAATTTCAAGCAGTTGAGCAGAATGATTTTGACAAAAAGGATTATTTTTTCACCATTTTTGGTACGTAAACGAAAAGATCGAATGAAGAGAGGAAAAATAGTGTAACTCAGATGTGCATATCTTCAATTATGTGCACAAAAGAAAAGATGAATGCCCAGGTTTGGTTAAATTATGTTTAGGTAGAATTATGTTTCCATGAATATTAAAATTATTATTTTATTCCAGATTGTGCAATATAAAAGTTAAGAATAACTTTTAGATAGTGTGTTTCAGAAATTAAAAGTGACTTTTGAATTATATAATTTAATTTTTTTAGAAAAGATTGGATTGTATAATTTGAAAAAAAAAATATACTTTTAGATTTAGTGATCTAGAAATAATTTGACTTCTTGAAATATACTTATTCTTGTGTTTATTAAAAGAGATTATTTTTAAGCTTAAGAATGAAAAATATTTATACATTTAGAAAGTCAATATATTTATAAAAATATGTTTATAAAAATATAATTAGAAGACTCTGTAAAAAAATTAAAGAGTAAAACATGTAGAAAAATAAGGTAGATTCTGTAAAAATATAAAGGATATGCAAAAATATGTAATATAGATTCACTAAAATATGAATAAGTGTAGGAAAATATTGGTCTAATATTATTGTTAGATTCGTATAATTAGTGTATTGACAAACCCATCTAATATATGTTATTAGACTCTTGTGATTAGTATATGATCTGTCTAATGTGTATTGTTAGATTGTCTAATCATTATATGGACAAACTTTTTTAATATATATTATAAGACTCGTCTAATTAGAGAATGGATAGAGTCGCCTGATGTGTATCAATAGACTCATCTAGTATGTGTATGAATAAACTCATCTAACGTATTATTAGACTTATATAATCATTGTATGGATAAACTCGTCTAATATATGTTGCAAGACTTGTTTGATCAGTATATGAACATACTCATCTGATGTGTATTTGTAGATTAATTAATGTATGGAATGACTCAGCTAATGTTTTTTGTTGTACTCATCTAATCAATATATAGATAAACTCGCCTAATGTGTATTGTTAGATCCATCTAATGTTTTCACTATACTTATATAATAAATTTTGAACAAATTTGTGTATTGTGTATTGCAAAATTTATCTAATTAGTGAATGAATTGACTTGCCAAATGTGTATTAATAGGTTCATCTAATTTGTTATGAAATGGTTAGAGTTGTCTAATCAATATATGAATGACTTGTCTAATATGTATTGCTAGACTTGTCTAATATATATTGCTAGATTTGTTTAATCAATACATCTACAAACTTGTCTAATATTTTTTACTTCACTCATTTAATCAATGTATTGTTAGATTTGTCTAATAATTTTGTAATACTCTTTAATCAACATATGAAATGACTTACCTAATATTTTTTGTTATACTCGTTTAATTTTTGTTTGTATAGTCTCGTGTAAAGGATAATCTTTTGTAATTTTTTTGCTATATTTTTCTAATTAGTGTATGGAAAGACTTGTCTGATATGTAATGTTAGACTCGTCTAATTAATATATCTACAAACTCATTTAATATGTATTGTTAGATTTGTCTAATTTGTATATGAACACACTTGTATATTAGAAACAAATCAAATGGATAAAATAATAAAATATTATTTAAAGAGAATTTTTTATATTGTAGAGTAAACAATTTGTATTATAAATAATATTATTTTAAGATATAGAAGTAAAATATATTTTTTATCTAAATTTTACTTTATTAAGTGACCAAGTAATTAAGAATCATAAAGGAATAAAATTTAAAATGAAAAGAAAATAGTATAAAAATTAATTAATACTTTAAATATAAGTTATTCTTAATAATTTATTAAATGGTCAAATAATTAAAAGTTATAAAAAGAAAAATTAAGAATAAAAAATAGTATAAAATAAATGAATTAATATTTTAAATATAAATTATTCTTTAATAATAAATATATTAAAATTACACTAGAAAAAAACATGACGGGTAAAATATGTCTAAGGGTACACATTAAAATAAGTAATTATTAATTTATTTTAAAAATAAACTAATTTTAAACTAATTTATAAAAATGCATACCATGGATTAAACTGATTAATAAAACAATTTCAATTTTATACATAATTAACGTTTTGGAGATTGGTATAAAGATTTCAAATTTGAGAAATTAATAGTATTTTTTAAGAAGTAAAAAGTAATAATTTATTAAGTATTAAATGATAGAGTTGAAATATGTAACAACCCTACAAATTAAAGATAATCCATTCATAGAGTTTCTTTACAATTTAAAGTGTCAAGCATCATGTCCAAAATGGAGAACATATATTAAACATATACATTTGGTGTAGATACAATCCATAATATAAAAGTTTTTCAAAAGAGCTCAAGTAATATAATACTTAAGTTAGAAACAGAAAAAATACTATCTACACAATATATAAACTCCCTTTCTTCTAGGTTCTAGCATTCCTTCCTTCTGCATTCTCTTCTGCTCCCACCAATATGGTGATCATAGCAAAAGGAGAATATAAACAATACACAAACCAAAGTAAAGGGTAAGCTAATGAAATTAAATTTCTAGTCTACACCAATTTTTAAGTTCAATAAATAAGATATCCACTATCAATAATATATAGAACATGCAATTAACCTTACTTAATTCAATCACAAACAATCTAAAAAATTCTTAGACTCTTTATCCGAATTCATGCATTGACTCATACCAAAAGAAACTTTGCACATGTCATAAAAGTGGATTGCGGCAAATGCCCTGATTCCACTTGGCCTAACCAACATGAATCAATTTCTTTTGGACAGGGTAAGTTACTTATGGCATCGCTAGATTAGTGGTCCCACCACTAATCCCACTATAAGAACCTCTTTCAACTCTCACTACCTAGCCCATAACACTTTGTGTGAGTTTGTAAACCTAGTAGAGTATAGAATAGCTTATGACCAACACTTATCCCTAGCCAATGCATAACACGACACTATAAAGGTTTGGATCTTTTCCTTAGAAGCACATCCCTCAAGCAACATACAATTCCATTAATTTCAATTTCTCCATTACATTACATCCATTTTATACTCTTAAACATGTCATATTTCCATAAATCACAATTCTCATCATTCAATATTTCCATCACATTATTCCATACAACTTAGCTCATCACACCAAACATACAACAACATTATTCTTCAACCATTCATCATTTACAACACAAGTATTTAATGGTACAAAATGACAACTTAACAACATAGGAACAAAATATTTGGAATTTTAGAAATAAAACAGCAATTTGTGTAAAACTCCAAAACTTTTTGTTTTTGCATTCAAAATGAAGATTATTGAATCAAGAATACAATACAAAAAAAATCAACCCAATTAGATAACTGTAGAAAAAGTTATGCACAAAACAAGCAACAAAGGTTAAAGTTGTCAACAACTAAAACTACTGGAACCTTACACGAAAAAATTCTCTAACTATAGACCTTAAATCAAAGACCCCTATGGTCAAAACAAAGAATCATATGTCTAGGAACAGTTGTCCAAAGTTTAGCTCAATTTGATAGTTAACGAAACAGAAATCACATTTTTCCCAAGATAACTCAAAGTTGGAAAATCTAACTCGCCTAACGAGAAAACCACTTTGTCAAATATGATTTTGGCACTCGCTCACCAATCGATGGGATCAACCAACGAGTTTACATAATGCAGATACATAAATCTTCATTTCAAATAGTATCTAACACCCAAATAATTCATCTCATGCTTCATTTAACACATAAACATATCAATTTCAATCCATTCAACTCAAAATTAACCAAAATATACTAAATTTAGAGATTAAATCAACACTTTGCATCTCAACACTAAGTCCTACACATATCACAAATTTCATATTTAAACACATTACCTACACCAAACCAATTTACACCAAATGTGATTCAACAATCAAAATATTTTTTTCACAACAATAACTAGCCAAAACACAATACACATGACAAGAATTTAAAATTAACTCCTCTTACCTCAAAAGTACTCGTACGTTTTTCACCACTTTTCACAACTCCCGCTCACCACAAAATACCTATTTACACCAAAGAGAACATCAAATTAATGATTTGATGGTATAGTTGGATTCACCAACACACCTAAAGTTCATGAGAGTGAAGAAAAGTCACATGCACTAAGAGAAAAACCTAAAAAGAGAAAGAAAATAGATTTAAGCTCTTAGAAACAAGAGTCGAAAAAACTTACTCTATTCTGAAAATTGATCGGTAGAACTGTTAGGGTTCTACACAGTGAGTCTAACAACAACCCCTAATCAAAGAGAAAAGTAGATTGGAACGAGGTTTTCAAGGAGAGAATATATAGGTTTTGAATTGTGGAAACAAGAGAGGTTTGTGTTGTGTTCTTCCCAAAATGAATTAACACACCTAAAATGCTTATTAAAAAAAAAAGAAAAAAAGAAGGGTCTCAAAATATATTTATATTTTTATGATAAATCAGATTAAAAACAAATCAAATGGATAAATGAGTAAAATAATTATTTGAGGAAATAATTTTTTTATAATAGTGTAAACAATTTGTATTATGAATAAATATATATTATTTTTTAAACTAATATTATTTTAAGAAATTAAAATAAAATGTATTTTTCTGAATTTAATTTTATTAAATAACCAAGTAATGATATATCATAAAAGGATAAAATTAAATATTATTAAAAACTAATAATTTAAATATAAATTATTCTTTAATAAATTATTAAATAATAAATTAATTATAAATTATAAAAGAAAAATTAAGAATGAAAAAAATAGTATTAAAATATCATAAATTATATATAAAAATAGTATTTAAATTATTAAATAATCAAGTAATTGTATACCATAAAAGGATAGAATTAAATATTATAAAAAATATTAATACTTTAAATATAAATTATTATTTAATAAATTATTGAATGACCAATTAATAATAAATTATAAAAGAATAATTAAGAATGAAAAAATAATATAAAAATATATTTTTTTGGGAAAATCAGATTACAAATAAAATAAGTAGATAAAAGAGTGAAATAACTTTTATGCACAAGTGACAGCAAATTAAATATAAATAAAAAAGAAAATGAACAATACCAAATAACTAAAAAACTAATATTTGAAATACTTGTCAATAAAATAAGCATGAGTGATAAAATAAATTTTACGGAATCTTCTTTTCTTATATTAATTAAATTATTTTAGTATTTTTCTATATTATAATAGACATAACTTATGAATTATATATAATTTGGATTGTTTTTCTTAACTACTCCAACTGTAAGGTCCACTTATCTTATATACCCTTATTTTAAAGGTTCTCCAAATCAGTTGGGCCTAGGGCTGATCTAAAGGAGACCAAGGATCCTAAATTGCCCTAATCCCACTCATTCTTCTCATTTTTAGAAAAACAGCCACCTTGTTTCCCTATTCTCTCCCAATATTGTGTTCTGCTAGGATTTAACCCCAGTCTTCACAGAGTTTGCTCAAGCTCGATCTCGTTTTCCCACTCAATGTAAGTGATTCTCCAGCTCATACCTAGGGATGTCAATGGGGTGGGTAGGGTACGGATAGTAGCTCCCCCGTACCCTATCCGCTGGATAAATATCTGTCTCGTACCCGTACCCATATCCGTCGGGTATCCGCTATGCGGGTACCCGCCTATTTTTTTCATATCCGCGGGTATCCACGGATACCCACGGGTATTTACAAAATTATTTAAAAAATAAATATTTAATCATAAATTCAAATAAAATAAAATACATCACTGTCATACATTTTAAATAAAGCTCAAATAAACTAAAGTTCATACAAGTCCAAATAATTATAAAAGTAAATATAAAATGACGTTCAACAAAATGAAAATTCTTTAATTAGTGTTTAGATCAAAAAGTCCAAATTTTCCAATTGATTCCTAAAAAATAAACAAAATAAACAAATAATAAACCTCAATTACCACATGCCAAGTATTCTTATTTTGATTCCATCATTTGACAACAAGCATACCATAAACGTCATTGTTTATATTGGATTTGATGTATATGTCCAATTTCAAATAAAGGAAAGAGAAGAATGTCAAGGGTGTACTTGGAAGAAGACAACGTACTAATACTTGAAGTTTGAAGAATGAAGACAGAAGACAAGATGTGCAACTTAGAAAAAATTATGCCAGAATATTTTTTACTAATATATATATATATATATATATATATATATATATATATATATATATATATATGATACGGGTACGGGTATCCACGAGTACAAATACTATGATACCCGTACCCGCCCCGTTAACATGCGGGTATCAAAAATACTCGTACCCGTGGGTAGCAGGTATCTATTTTTAATATCCATTTCCTACCCATTGCGGGTTTTATCCGCGGATACTCGCAGGTACGGATTTTTTTGACATCCCTACTCATACCTATCCTCCTTAAAGCATATTTTCGTATTTCCATTTAGGGTTCCATAGTAACCCTGTTTCTTTACTATTCCACTATTTTTCCAGCTTCTAAATCTGTTCCTTGAGCTATTGCGCTCCGTAGTTGGTGTCAAAGTCCTTTGCTAACCCTTTCCAAAGCTAGGGTATTGCTCTTTTAAATCAATCTTTTCTTGTTTTTGGGTCTATTTCGTATTTCTGAAGTGTGTATGGTATTTAAAATGATATGAACATGAACTATGCATTTTCTCTGGTTGAATCTTTGTGCTGGCTTGCGTGAACAGTGAAGGGATTTGATATCCTCGCCCAAGCGAGTGGTGCTCGCCTTAGCGAGAGTATCAAAAACTCCTCCCATGTACTGCGAGAGTTGTTGCTCAGGCAACGAGCTCCTGTTTAAGCGAGAGTTGATCTCGCTCAGGCGAGGAGGTCTCGCCTAAGCGAGAGAACGCGACAACGACACTGTTCTCTTTTCGAGCTCTCGCCTAGGCGAAAGGAGCTCGCTTGAGCGAGGGACCCCTCTCGCCTGAGCGAGACCCTTCAGCCTAAGCGAGAATTTGGGCGAGGATGCGTTTAGTGTTGTTTTTCCCTCTATACTTGGATGTTTGCAGTATGTTTAAATTGATCGATCTTGTAAAGCATGAATTGGGTGAATGTGTATGTGTAAGATGATTTATGGCCTATGATGGATAAGTTTAACATGATATTTGGCATATGAAATGTATGAAAAGGTTGGTTATAAAAGTAGCATGGAATTGGCATGAGAAATGATTCTATATTGAATTGTGAAACATGATTTGTATGTGGTTAGGGCGTAATTCCACGATAGTTTCGTGGTGGTGCCTCATTGGTTAGGGCGTAATTCCATGAATCTTTAGGTGAGATCTCATGGTGGTGCCTCAATTGGTTAGGACGTAATTCCATGACCCCTGTTAGTGGGAGTTCATGGTGGTGCCTCATTTATATAATTTAGTAAGGATTCAAGGTAAGGATTGCATCCTGACACTCTAAAGAGTTAGTTAGTCTCACATAGAGCGTACTGACTCTAGTGGTAAGAGTAGCAGAAGGTCTGGAACACTTTAAGGGCTAACCTTGTGCGTGGGGGGATGAAACACATGTAACAATTAACTCGGTAGAGTAGCTCAGTAGAGCAGTAAAGGCCACCACAAGTGCAAGCATTTGCTAAATCCGACTTATTATATGTATCCGGATGAGTCAGGTCTTGGGTCTTAGTGTATTGTTTGCAAGTCATAACATGTTTGGTTGAGATATGCATCTTGGAATATGAAATTGTATGTAACTGTATGATAAATCATTTTCTACTCTTGCTTACCCTTTTGCTTGTTTGATTTGTTATGTGTGTGGTTCTTTTGCTTGTTTGATTTGTTATGTGTGTGGTTCTTATCTCTTTGCGATGATCATCAATTTATTGATGTGAGCAGATGCGAGAATTACTCGTGATCAACAGGGAAATGATGATTCCGCTGCTTAAGCCTCTCCAGGATGATTTCCGTTTCTTCGAGTTTCATTTAGGGCTATGGCCCATGTATCATCTTATTTTTAAGTATTAATTGATTACTGTCAATCCTTGTACTTTGTTTTGTTTTGGCATCATGATGTGTCTTGTCTTCTTTTAAGTATCTTGGATACTTATATGAGTGATGTTATATTATGAACCTTTGCTCTTCATATTATATTGTGTGACGTGTCGTTTAAGTAAGTTTATCTATTAAATGGGACGTTACACCAACTTAAGTCATTTTTATTTTTTATATTATATAAGTTGAAAGTCTTTTTTAGGAAAAACATTAATTTTTGAATTACATAATTCAAAAAGATAATGAAAAATTTTATATTCATGAATGCTGGACGAAAATACAGAGGTTTACAAAAATTTTCCTGAATTTGTCGTCCAAAATGAATAATTTTATATAGATCGAGTTAAGCTTATGTAAACATTTTTCTATATAAACTTAATTCGACCATTTTAAATCAAGTTATTTTGGTTAGATTCATTTTAACAACAAAAGTTAGATAAATTTCATTCTGTCACATACAAAAAAAATTGATTATTTGATTTTATTTAATATTAAAAACACAGTATTATTATTTTACCCTTTTTCAAAACTTTATTGCGATTAAAAAAGTTATTTAATAATTGTAGTATTTCGATGGAGTTTTGAATTAGGATTTTATTCCACAAAAGCACATATAAATTGCTTATTTTTTATTTATACTAGAAATCTTAAATATTTTTAATTCTATTGAAATAAATATTATACAAAATAAATTAAATTTATTAAAAGCAATACATTTCAATAGTTTTTTGTTCATTTTAGTAGAACAAGATTGGATTTCGAAACAAATATATAAAGCTTATTTGTATTTTGGAATTTTCTTTGTCTGAATAAGGTTGAGAAAAATTGCAAACTCATGAAGTGGTTAAAATGAGTTATTAAAAAAGAATAAATACTATCGAAAATAAATTAAATTTCTTTTAAAATAATTAAGAACCACAAAAAGGTTCTTAATTAACTAAAAAGAAACTATCGAGAACTTAAATGTAAAAGTAAAAGAAAATTTACGAAGACACTTGAATAATTCATACATAAAATAGGTGAACAAGGATAAGAGTACGATGTTTCCTTTATAATTTCCATTTTTCACGGAGAAGTGAGTATTTTGTATATTTCGTCACCCAAAAAATTACACTATTTCATTATATATAGATAATTTTTTATAATTATTCTTCTATGTGGCACTCACATTTTATTTTGTTGAACTTCAAGAGAAAATTCAAATGGCATAAGATGTTTTGATGATAATTAAAGATCGAAGACTTTGAGGATGTGTTAACAAGTTTTAGCTTTCGTAAGTGTTACTTGAATGTTAGATAAGGTAGTTATAAAGTTAAAATACTCTATCGTGCATGTTTTTGTACCAAAATCTTGTTAGGTTTTACAGAGGGGGTTCACTGGGGAGAACAACACCAATGAGATCTGAGCCTAACCACATAAGACACTGACACCATTCTCAACCCAAAACCTTAAGACAATAGGTTTATGGGTCTTTATTCTTATATAGTGCTCTACTTTCTCATTTCTGGTCAATGTGGGACTTAGACTCACACTTGGATTCCTAACAATCTCCCCCCTCAAGGGTGAGTCCCTTCAACCACATTGGTACACTCCCCCTCCAGCGGAAGCTGCACTCGTCTGAGCCGGTATTAACCATCGGCTCTGATACCACTTGTCAGGTTTTAACAGAGGGGGTATCACTGGGGAGATACAACACCAATGAGATCTGAGCCTAACCACATAAGACACTGACACCACTCTCAACCCAAAACTTAAGGCAATGGGTTTATGGGCCTTGATCCTTATATGGTGCTCTACTTTCTCATTTCTGGTCAATGTGGGACTTAGACTCACACTTGGATTCCTAACAATCTCCCCCTTTCTGCCCTTTTCTGTACCGCCGTTTTTCTTAACGGGTCACGCTTTACCTGACCAACACTGTCAGGAAGACTTTCGATACTAGGACCAAACTGCACTCGTCTGAGCCGGTATTAACCATCGGCTCTGATACCACTTGTCAGGTTTTAACAGAGGGGGTATCACTGGGGAGATACAACACCAATGAGATCTGAGCCTAACCACATAAGACACTGACACCACTCTCAACCCAAAACCTTAAGGCAATGGGTTTATGGGCCTTGATCCTTATATGGTGCTCTACTTTCTCATTTCTGGTCAATGTGGGACTTAGACTCACACTTGGATTCCTAACAAATCTCAAATAGGTCCCAAATTTTTTAGTTTTAATTAGGTCTATTTTTTTGAAAATACAATAATTATGCTCATTCTGTTTTAGTATGGTGTTAATGGTGTTAAATATGTGTCATGTGTCAACTCCTTATTTTATGATTTTTTTTAAATTTTTTTAAATTTATTAAATCATTACAAAAAAATTAATATTCACTGGAGGTTATTTTGTGGAGGTCAGAAAAATCCTCTCCAAATTATCATAATTCGTAAATTGTCTAGAGCCTAGAAAATAATGGAGATTTTAGTTCTTTCTTCGCAGAGATTTATAACCTCCACAGTTATAATACATTTTTTTTTCCTTTCCCTCTTGTTCTTATCTAAAGTTTTGTTCCCTCATTTTTTTCAGTTGCTCCTCATCTGTTTTTGGCGGTTCTTCATTCGATATTGTTGTTTCTCTATCTTTTCTCACTATATCTCTTTCCTATCTCTTCACTATTGGTGAGTTCTCTGTGCACTGTTTCACTTCTTTATCTCTTCTCCATCTCTAGCGCTTGTGTGTTAGCTCACAAAAATCACTGATTGTAGCTTGTCGGCAGTGAATGACCATGGATTTTCAAATGGGTTTTCGATTTTCGATTCTAGGTTTTCGATTTTTGATTCAAAAACCTCTTTTAGGTTTCACGTTTTAGAGGCTCTACCTTTCACCATTGTTCTTAAATTCGCGACACCATAAAATCCTAACCGAAGATTCTCACACTGATTTTTAATGGTGCAGGAGATTCCGGTCGACTCATAACAGGGAGTGAGTGGTTGTTGCTACCCAGTACGTGTTTGATGAAATTCCTAAGTTGAATGCAATACATTTTGCTTGCCCAGTACGTGTTGTATCCTTGGCTATCAAGAATTTTAGCATCACGAGGTTGTTGTAGTTCCTTATATTTTCACTTATTTTCTTCATTGTTTCTTGTTTGATCCTCACCTTCATGGTTGTACCGTGTACTTGATCTCCCCTTGCAAAAAATCGGAATATCAGTCTTTATCATTTTGAAAGAGACAACTAAAATGAAACGAATCCACCATGTTCCATTAGTTTAATTTTTTTTTGTGTCAAAGCTTAAAATCTTTCACATTGTCTTTGCTTAATGATTCTTATTTCTTTAGTTATGAATGGTTCATGCCTCTGGCATTTCTGCTTTAGCATCCCTTGATTAGTTAGCCTATTCCTTTTATTAATGAAGGTTGTCCTGTATTAACCACATTGCCTAGTTTGGTAGCTTCACAAAGGATGGAGTTTGAGATCATGCCTATCAAATTTCCATTACAAGCTTCATTGTCGAATTTAGCTTATTCTTGTGTTGGATAGATAACCTGTATAAATCATGCAAAGTTCTTTCTTAGTTGTTTATATGATAGGGAAACACCCTTATATTACTTCCTTGTTTTGAAAAAAATTTGGAAAACGCCCTTACATTATCATGATTTTTCTATAGAACTTCTGTTAATAAAGATAGTTGGGAGAAGTTGGAAGGGACATTCTCATTGTCAACTATGCTTGATCAGGTTGTATTTTACTTGGAAGGACATGCTCCTGGAGTTGACCTGCCCATACAATCAGTAGAGATAAACTAGTCCCCTCCAAATAATAATGTAGGTTATGAAGTTATGTATTTATGCCTTTCGAGATGTTCTAATAATATCATTTCTGTACTGATTGATCGAATTGATAGATTGTCTTTTTTTTTATTAATGTGATAAAATCTTTATCATGACTTCTTTGCTGGAAAACTCAATGAGTTTCAATTGTTAATGGTATTTTTTATTAATGATAAAATATATGGAGCCTTGGAGGCACAATTTTGGAAATGGCTACAACTAAGCCTCCTTGGAGTCAGTAATTTATGTCAATATATTTGAACTTTTAGCTAGCTTTTTTATATTCTATTTCCCCACTATTATTTTATGTAGTTTATTATTATCATTTATAAAGCATGGATAATATTTTTGGTTTTAATTTATGTGTTGACTTGATGTATTATTGACTTTGCATGCTAACGAAAAAGGTTGTTGCAATGTTCAAGATCGGTTTTAGCAAGGAAGCCCCAAAAGGTGTGTGATTAAGTGAGTTAATGATTTCGTCACATTCACTCATCTTTTTCCCTTTCAACTCTTTATCATGATTATTGGACGTGCATATTAATGATTTATGCAAGTTAAGATGAATGTGCTCATAGCCAACAATGTTTTCTTCTCAACAAAGACGTTAATGCACCAATCTACAATTGTCATGGGCTCGTGTTTTTTGCTTGATCTCCCTTCCCTTTTTATGATAAAAAAAATCATTGTCATGGGCTATATGCATAGTTCTATTATTATATGTAAGGAAAACATTCTTACTTCTTTCTCAGGGGAAAGACGGCTAGAGGTTGGGGAATGGTTCTTGCCGATAGGGGTGTTGTTTGCATTGAATGATTATGGTGCGAATCCAGGTGGGAATGAAGAGAGTGGTGATGCCCTTTTGAAAGCAATGGAAGATGCTTTTGGGTTTGCAGAAGGGTTATGAGATGGTTGCAGGGGTGAATAACCTTTTGAAAGTAACATTTTATTATATTAATTAGTCTTTTGAAATGTGATGCTTACTATTATATTTAAAAATAAAATTGTCCTTCTAATACATTGGTGCATGCATTATGTGAGCTACTACATCGAATGGTTAATTGGATAATTTTGTGTGGTTAGTGATTGGTGAAATCATATGGTTAGGATTTTTTTTATTAACGAATAACCACATGCTTAAATCACTTGCATGTAAATCAATCCATATAGTTATATTTTATTTTATCCATTAGTTTCAAATTTAAATCCTAATTATGAAATTATATTACTTATTACAATATTATTTTGGATGATGAAAAGAACAATCTCAATTGTGGTTAACTTTTGATTTCTTATACCCAGATTTTGGAAAAGTTAAATTTGGAAATAGCATAAAGGAGAGCAAATAGAGTTAATTGCGTAAAGAGTGAGCCCAAAAAACAACCCAACATGAAGTGGTTAATCTTCTTAAAAGGCAAGAACATGAAGTGATGAAAGCAAAATATTTTAGGATTAGGACAAAGATTTTAGTTACAGAATTGGCTTATGAACTTTTAATTTTATTTTCTTTTATACTTGGACATTTAGATACTTTGATGTAATTATTTTATTATGTTGATCATGGAATAAAATATTTGTTATATTTTTTATGGTGTCATAAGTTCTTTTATATATTTCAAATTGTCATTATTAAAAGTAGATTTTATTGAATTGTGAAACTATAAATGTAGATGGATAATAAATAAAGGAGGTTTAGATACCAAAGGTTGTCCAAAACCTCTGCAATATAATTTAGATACCAAAGGTTGTCCAAAACCTCTACAAATAGTTTGTGGGGACTCTAACTGCAGAGGTTTAAAAAACCTTCGCAAATTAATTTGGAGAGGGTAAAAATTCCCACAAATTAAAAGAAAAACCTCCACTAATTATCAATTTTTTTGTAGGCTACGTGTCACGTCGATACTGTGCCACGTCGATATCATGCCATGTATAAAGTTAATATGATGATAGTATCAAATTCGTTTTAATCTGTAAATATGAAAAAATATCTTAAAAAGTTTTTTTTTTGTTATGTTTGTAATAATGACGATTTAGTATAATAATTAAATTGTTCTAAGTGAGATTCAAAACAGAATAATCGATAATCACTTTAATAATTAATTAAATCCAATCATTTATGTGATTTCAAAGTTCTCAATAAAACTATGTCATTTTTCATAATTAATTAAATGTGTTTTTATAATAATTTTAAAGTTAAATTAATTGATTAAAATATGCAATAATCTATTAAAACAAAAATCCTTGTAATTTTCTTTTAATTTTGTTAGAATAATCGATTGAGAACTTGAAGTAATCTATTAAATGCTTTAATATTAATTTAATAAGATTTAAAATCTCTATAAATAACGCTTTTTTCATTCATATTTAGTAATAAGAATTGTGAATTGAAAGAAGTAATTCTAAGTTATAAATCTAAGAGATTTTAATTACTCAAAATAACTTTCAAGATTTAAAATCACAAAGATTATATTATGTTGAATTTTTGTGATTGCTTCTAAATATTTTTGAAAAGCTTTTGTTTTTATCGGAGTGTTCCAATACTTTTGTTGTTTTGTTGTAGTGTTTCTAGTGGTATTATTTGGTTGTTGTTGAAAATAAGAGTTTATAAGACAAATTACCTTCTGAGTGATAAAGAGTTAATAAGGTACCAATGGCAGAATATGTAAAGAGTAACAATAATAGAAATAATAGTAATAATCACAAAAGAATACACCAATATTTTTTAATGCGAAAAGCCCTCACAAAATATAAGTAAAAAACTCACAAGCACAAGCAAGTCAATTAAGTTTCGTTGACATCAAGTATCGATACAAGATAGTTATATAATAAGAAAAAGCAAATTCTTACGATCAAACAATATATTAAGAGAATACAATTTCCAAATTTGAAGTATTAAAAAATATAAACCTAAAATAGTACAATAATGTGAAACTAATTTCTCTAATCACAAACCTTCAATTGATGATCCCAATAATAAAAATAAAGAACCATATACTGCGAATCACTTGTCAAAATTTTATCCCGATCATGTTAACCAAAATTTTGTTCTTTCTCTTTTCTTTCTTCCTCCCAAGTATAGTGAAAATTAATCATCTCCATTAAAATAAAATATAGTTAGATTATGTATATATATATATATATATATATATATATATATATATATAT
>Ga0209589_1004903_pt1 | contig 22951 bp, 11 predicted proteins | sample CowpeawhiteBW_FD_187525 | JGI IMG/M metagenome (GOLD analysis project Ga0209589, IMG submission 187525) | Root nodule microbial communities of legume samples collected from California USA - Cow pea white BW (SPAdes) (version 2) | ecosystem: Host-associated > Plants > Roots > Nodule | place: USA...
ATATATATATATATATATATATATAAATATATATATATATATATATATATATATATATAAAATTGAAAATAATGCATGCACTGGCAGCAACCTATAAAAGTTTTCGTTCTAGTGACTAATTAAAATTTGTCAGATAATTTGAAACTTTTATGAAAAGAAATTTTAACAGTGATTTCCTAACCTGATTTCTGTGTAAGAAAAACACTTTACATGGTACATTGAAATTAAACTCTTGTTTAATAATTTTGCTACCACGAAAGAGAGAAAAAGGAGTCAGACTTTCACTTTCACTCTCTATTTTCTTTGTTTTTCACTTTTTTGCAAATTGCAATAAGCACTTAACCCATCAATTAAAGTTTGAATGGCACACTAAAGATAATCTAGAAGGAAGAGTTTGAATCCTCCACTCGCAGGGGTAACATTTCGAAAACCCTATTTTGTATAAAACAACTTAACAATTTTATTATAATACATCATACACATAAATGAAAGTGAGCTTGACTTGACACTACCATTAAATGATTCATAACAATAAACAAACCTTACTATCTTTAAAAATAGATTTTTAACCTAATTCAATTTTATAATACGTAAATATAAGAAAATTATGAATTGGTTATTATATAATGGATTAAATATGTTTTTGATTCCTCAAATTTTTTAGTGAATTTTGGAATTAGTCCCTCTTCAAAACTTTATATTAATTTAGTCATTCATATCTAGACATGTGTGAATTTAATATTTCTTACCAAAATTTGTTAAGTTTATTTAACATTTTGAACGCATATTATGATAATATTTGAGTTAACATTAAAATAAAAATGTGTTAAATGGTGTAAATAATTCAAATACTATTACGAAGCGTTGAAACGTTATATAAATTTAACAAAATTTGGTTAAAAGAATTAAATTCACGCATTTTGAAAGATGAAAAACTAAATTAATCAAAAATTTTGAAAAAAACTAATTTCAAATTACACTAAAAGTTAAGGGGCAATAAACATATTTAAACCTTTATAATAAGAAAAGAAAGGTGAAATCATGAAGAACGTACGTAACAGAGATGAAGTCACTTTTGTAGTGGCTGTGATGAAAGTAGCGTCTTGTGGTTCGAAGAAACTTGCACTAGGCCATACGAAAACACAATCACTTTTGACTTGGACTTGTACTGTGAAGGGTTAATTGGTCTAACAACAAAGTCTTGTTGCTCAATCAACTTGAAAGTCTTCCCCAAGTCATCTCAAGGTGTACCCCACTCATGTTTTGTCCCTATTCATCACTGTTCTTAGATATCCTTTTTCATCCACATCAATTGGTTTCTGCCATTGTTTTTTCTACTGCTTCTCATTACCTTTGAAACTTCCTAGATTTCTAGCTCCTAGGAAGCTACCATGAAGCACCCTTTCTAATAAAACTATATCACTGTGGCGTGCCTTTATATATTGTCTCCGCCGTGATCCTTTCTTTTCATATTATTCAGTGTGGTGCCAAAATGACAGACAACAATCCAAAACCACCACCTGATACACCCGACAGTGATGATTTCTGCAACCAGTGGCCTTTTGAGCTCTCTGAGTACTTGCAATTCGATGATAACCAGTGGATGCAGGATGATATCCCGTCTTTTTCTTCTGAGAATGTCTCAAACCAGGTTCATCAAGCCAGTAATGGAAGCTACTTTGAAGGGTCTTCTAGCAGTAAGCATATATAAACATATGTAGTAGCTCTTCAAGACATGAAAGTGTGCTTTGTTTTTTAGCTTCAGTATGTTTATTTAGCCATTTTCATTGACTGATTCAATTGATTCCTACAGTAACTTATATGAACATTTTTAAATATTTGTCTCCCTTTTGCTTATAGTTATTGACTGATGCGAACATGTGTGTGATTTTAGGGGATACTGGTGAACGTGAGAATCGGCAAGTTGTTAGAGAGAGATTTGCATTCAAAACAATTTCTGAGATTGAAGTGCTAGATGATGGATACAGATGGAGGAAGTACGGAAAGAAAATGGTGAAGAACAATCCCAATCCAAGGTATGTAGTATATGCTTATGATAGAATATGTTATTTTTGTTCATATAGTTAATTATCATGCTGCTAATTAAACGTAAACAACTGATGAAATAGATTAACGAAACCAATTACGCGATGAGAGAAAAGGTAAACTAAGCACATAAAATCACATACTTGCATGTCAGAGCTAATTAGCACATGTTTTGGTTATGCTTCTATACCAAGTGTTATCCACTTTCTATCTTGAAGCTACAGCTTCTGCATTATTCTAAGATTTTGACGTGAAAATTGAAGGGTAGATGCATTCAAAAAGGTTTCTCACACGTACCCTAATGAACAAATATAGGTTGCAATACTACATAAAACGTAGAAAGATGAAGATACAAATTTCTATGGAAATATTTGTTTTCATTTTTTCTGTTTTTATATGGCTAAATTAGCATATACTCATCATTACAGGAATTACTATAGATGTTCAGTGGATGGGTGCGCTGTGAAGAAGAGAGTGGAGAGAGATAAAGATGACCCTAGGTGTGTAATAACAACCTACGAAGGCAACCACACTCATCCAAGTTCTTCCTAGGTTGAATATGAAGAAGTTTTGGCACTGTATATAAGCTTTTCTTGCCGAGAAATGATAGGTTAACACCCACATCTTACCACTTTTTTTACCACCTTAAAATTAACTTGTAACTCAAGACAGTTTAATTTGTAACCTATGAAGGTGATAAAAAAAGTGGTAAGATGTGGGTGTCAACCTATCATTTCTCTTTTTTGCCACAGCTACAACTAGTACTTTCTTATTAACGCTGCAAGTACTCTTGCCAAGTTTTATCATGTTCATACATGTTTGATTTCACCTTTTATATATATATATATATATATATATATATATATATATATATATATATATATATTCTCCATGCTTATGGTAAAATATCGGTTAACATGATTTTAAATATATGTTTACATGTTTGATTTCACGTTCTAGAGTTAACTATGAACTTAGAATTGATTTTGAATTTAAGCCACTTTTAATAACTTTTGTACTGAATAACAATCTTACACTTTTAGAATGAAAACATCAAAAAGCATAAATCTCGTCCCTTCCAAATGAAATCATTTAAAATCTTTTTTTTTTTTCAAATGATCATTCAAACACACAACACTGTTGCTAATAGCTCAATGTTAGAAGTCCCGTACCAATAAAAGATAAAGTCAATTTAGAGTACATAAATGAGTGCAAATCTTACCTTACAAATTAGTTTTGTAAGGTTGAATTAGAGTTAAAGTCCATTTTTTATCTAAATATCAAGATCATGAGTTTGAGTCTATCTTAATGATGTTTTATATGTATATACCTCGGTGTGAGTCTAACTCAAGGAAATTAAAGTGAGGTGTGCCTTGACTTCAAGCTTGAACATGGAAATTTAGGGGTTTTGATATATCAAAATCTCTACTAGAATACATTCTTATGGTTTTCATACCATTTTAAGATAATGTTTTAAAGTTTAACTCAAAATTTTGTTCTCGCTTTCATATTATACTTTGGTTTTATCCCTAGTCGATAAGGGATCTCCAACATATCCTCCTCATGTTGAAGATATTAAACATGAGAATCGAAGGAACTTGGTAGAAGGTAGCACAAGACAAAAATCTCAATCATGATAAAATTTTATGCCTTTGATACCATATTAAAATATTTAAATTTACGCCTAACTCAAAGTTGAGATATACTTCACGTTACTAAGTTGATTTAGTGAGGTTAAACCCATTACGTTAATATGGTATGATAACTAGTAAGAGTTTATCTTAATCAAGATTTGAACCTATTGTGTCATCCATTGTTGGGTCCTCTCGATTCGCACGCTCGATGTTAGCATGTTGAAGATCCTATATTAGCTAAAGATAATAACAATTTACCATATACTAGTAAAAGCAAATCTAACCTTATTAAACTAGTTTTATAAGATTGAATTTGACTTAAACTCATTATCCTAATACATACCAAAAGATTATCTACCCAATAGCTAGTAATCAATAAGAGTGAAGATGTTCTCCAACATTTCTTTACTATGTTAAAACTAGTTTATGTATAATTCAATTTGCATTTTAAAATTATATATCATAAGTTAATTATATATTTGGATTACATGAGATTATATATTTATAGGTAATTCAATACTAATGAACACAATACATCTAAACAAATCTTCTACAAAAATTATTTGTAAAATAAAATTTACACTTACATATAATATATATTATAATGCACCTATATATCTAGTGGATTTCACTTTTAATAATTTTTCCCTTCTTCTCAACACACCATTTTCCCCATACAATCTCTTATTGTTAACAAAGCATGAGACTGTAAAAAGCATCATAAATTAAAAACTTATCAAGGCCTTTAAGGCTTATACTTATATTCCTACTTAATTAGTATAGTAGCATCACAATTAGAGATAAATATCACCTTTTCCCCCGTTTAGTATCCTAATTAAGGCCATTTTAAGAATTAACACCCTTCCCCTACCTTACAGATAAAAAGAGAATGCTCAAAATCCTGAGCAGGCCCAAAGTTAAGAAGTTTCTTTGTTCGAGACAGGCCACTTAAACAACTGCAGTTGAAAAAGTTAATGCCCTCTTACCTTCTTGGTCAGCTCAGGGAACAGGGAAAAATTATCATTGTATGACTAAAATGTGACTAAAATGAATAGCATGACAGAGAGAAGATTGAATTATGAAAAAGTTTACAGAAAGTATATTTAGAATACTTTAAACAGAATAACAGGATTGACCAATCAGGTAAAGTCTATTGGGATAGGCCATCATATCATCAGGTCGATGAGTCAAACTTGTTTCCACTCACTAAGGGTCAAGAAAGTAGATTTTCCATTCAAACTTCAAAGAACAAAACTTATTGTTTCGGGGTGTAGGGGCTAAGAGCCTACTATGAGAACTTCTTCACTTAACACCGTTTCTTCCTTCTTCGCAATGACTCCAGTGAACTCAACTCCTAAGCTCGATCGGTTGGGATGACGACCGGGGTACCTGTCTAAAGTACTCCGATGCTTAAGTTAGATAGGGGGCCGATCGGTGAATCAGACTATCAAGTGCAATAAATGCGTAATTAAGATGCTTACCAACCTACCTTTGGGCCCTATTTATAGCCTTCGACATGGGCCTGTGATTAAGGTTCCTTAATCACGGCCCAATGAAACCTTAATGAAGATTAGTTATCTGTTTAACCGATAAGTAACAACTTAAGTTGTACAACCGTGCGACCGATGGCCGCTTGGTTGGGTCGATGGTGCTATGCTTCCTGCAAATTGTGTGCTACCGATCCACCGATCCTGCAAATTGTGTAGCTAGGAAGTCCATCAACGTAGCTTAACCGACGAACCGATAGGCGTACAAGGTTGAAGGATCCGTCGCTGTTAATTTACCGATTGACCGATGGATAGTCAAGGTTAGTGGGTCCATCGTTGTTACATTACCGCTGGACCGATGGACTGCCAAGGTTGGAGGATCCATCGGTAAGGTACCTTACCGATGGACCGATGGGCCAATATTTAATGTGATTCGCTCGACCGATGATTCCTTAATGATATATTATTGTTCGTTAACTTGTGAGACCGATGGTCATCTGGGGATCAGTAACGGCCGATCGACCGATAGGGCATACTGTACACAAGCCCCCCCAGCCTTGAGCGACGTGAAAGGAGCGAAGAGGTTTTTATGGACCGTGGTGCCGGCTGACCGACGTTTTTCGACGGTTACATTGCCTCGTGGGTCGTGCTCGTCAGTTACGATTTGAAACGTCGCGAAGCTGGGGCCGTTGATCCGAACTTGATCGTAGGGTCTTGGAGCTGCCACGTGTCACTTGGTCCCCCTATATATAGGTTTGTGTGGCTACTGTCATTTTCACGCTTTCCTTTCTCTTTCTAGCCGAGCCTCCGATCGTTTTTCTCTCTCTGCAGGTAAAAAATGTCTTCAAGCGCGTCGGGTTCAGACGGTCTGTCGGGTGGAGCGGTTAGGTGGTCTGAGGACGCCGGGTCGATCTCCGCTTTATTTGAGTCATCTGAGTCAGGAACTTCGCTCGAGGGAGCGTCGAGCGGCACAGAATCGCCAATACTTCTTAGTGGTACTTCAGAGTCCGAGCCACCGGTCGAGGTGGCGGCGGAACAGGTCGCTGCTTCTGATGAGAGCGGGGACCTGATCGGGATTGATGTGGACGACCAGGGGGACGACGTCAATCTTCCAGAAATATCGGGGTACGATTGGGCCCCTTATGAGCCGCGCACGGTTGTGACAAGGTTTCGCTGGGGGAACGACCTAGGGGATCTGGTCGAGCGGACCAGAATATTTAGCGAGGAGGTGGAGGATCGGCTGCTTCGGGTTAAGATTTGCGCCGGCAACGAGAGAGTGTGTCACGGGAAGGGAGAGGCGAAGCTGGACTTCTTCTACGTGTACGCCTGTCTTTTCCAAGATCTACGTTTGAGCGTTCCTTTTGCCGATTGGCAGATGGCCGTCCTCCGCCAGATCCAGTGTGCGCCGACGCAAATCCATCCGAACGCCTGGGCGTCGATGCAGGCGTTCGACGTTCTTTGCCGAGCGGCCGGGCTCACACCAACTATGCCTCTGTTCCTCCATTTTTACAAGACACGGCCGACGGCGTCCAAGGGTTGGGTGTCGTTCTTGGGCGCGAACAAGAGCCTACTGACCCTTTACCTCGCGTCGTACAAGGGTTTCAAGAACGGGTTCTTTAAGGTGGCAATTACTAGAAAGGGAAGGAAGCATTTCTTCGATGAGGAGGATCGTCCTAAATTCCCTCTCTACTGGACGGCGTTCCCTCCTCCCTCCGATGCCTGGTCCGAGGATCTGATGACTCCGGCCGAGCGGGCTGACCTGGCCGTCCTTAAGACCCTGCCCGACAAGATCCACCCGCGACCGCTGATCCAATGCATCCGCTCGCCCGACCTGTCGGGGGCGGTTTATGGTTAGTTGTTCTGATATTGCCGATCGTAAATTTTTGTCGCAGTTAAACTTAGTTGTTTTGTTGTTTTGCAGATATCATGGCTCGTACGCCCGCTGCCAACGCTGAGTTTGCTGCTCGTGCTAAGGCTCGACGTCGGGGGAGAGATACCGCCGAGGAGGTGGTGCCGATCTCAACCGTTTCAGCTGCTCCTCTGACCGGTGAGGGTGCTCCTACCGTTGCCCCCGCCGGCACTTCGGGTGCGGCCTCGCGGCCGCGCATAGTCATGAAGAGGGCGATTTCCGGTGCTGCCGCTGCTGCTGGGGACAAGGGCAAGAAGGCTCGAAAAGAAGACCCCCCGGCCGTCCTCCCATTCAAAAAACAAAAGCATGGGGAGTCTTTGTCGCTGACCGATACTTTCCTCGGTGGCGGCGTTAATCTGGACAAGGAGGTCATCCTCCAATTGGGACCTCAAGTATCTGAAGCCTTGAAGGACGTCACCGAGGAAGAGGCCCTTCGGACCGCTGGGGAGCTGACCCTCAGATTAGCCGCTCTGTACACCAAGTTTCCCCGCCCCGATCGGAGCAGGATTGAGGACTTGGAGAAGGAGCTTGCTTCTGCAAAGACTGAGCTTGCCGAGGTGAAAGCGTCGGCAGCTGATCTGAAGGCTCAGTTCGATCGCCTCAATGGCATCAAGGCCGAGCATGCCAAATGTGCAGAGCTGTTGAAGGCCGCGGACGATCGGGCCAAAGCGGAGCAAGCCAAAGCGGGTGAGGCCGCTGAAGAGCTGCGCAAGCTCCAACGGCGCTTCGACGATCTCTCCCTAGAGAACCTTGCTGCCGTCGGTTCAGCTTCAGATTGGCAAAAGAAGGCCAAGGACTTGGAGGCAGAACTGGAAGTGGCCGATGAGCAAGTGTTTGCCCAATATGAGGCGGGCTTCCAGAGTGCCGTTGACCTGGCAGTCTTCTATTACAAGTGTGATCCCGACCGGTTCGACGTGCACATGGGAGTGGTGGACGGGAAAGTTGAGAAGGTCTTCGACCGACTGGATGAGGTCCATGGTCCTTCGTCATAGGATTACTTTTTATTTTTAGCTATGTATTTTTGATATAACCGATCGAACCCGATCAACCGTTGGATCGATCGTGTTCGCTCGGTTATTAGGTTATTTTTTGACGAACTTTTATGTACATATTTATTCTTTTTGATGAATGCTTTCATGCGCTTATTCTGCTTTGTGATGGCGATCGGCCTCGCTTCATCGTCGTTTCTCTTCGTTGATTTATGAAGGCCTTGCGTTTTTAGTTATCGTTGGCGATCGATCGTCTAACACTTGCTTGTAATGCGGGCGATCGGCCCTGTAATGGTTTAACTTGTTAACTTTTCTGAATGCCACTAAGTGCTTACATGGCCGGACGATCGGCATTCAAACGTTATATTCGCTATCTCGATTATCCGTTCCCCGCGACTGGTTTTTGCGTGATTAATTAACTTTTTTTAGACCGTGGGTGTTATACCTCGACCGGTCAAGACAGCTCGTGTCACTCGTTTACCCGTAGGGTGATTAGATCGCTTGGATCGGTGCTGACTGAGTGGGATTTCCGTCGGAAATCCCTAACTCGGTCGGTCAGGCTTTGCTTAGGTCCCGTAGGGAGCCCTGTCGGTCGCATTGTTAGATAGTGTTGACGAAACGCTCATTTTATTCATGGTTAACTATAATACATCTTGAGGTGTGACGCGTTCCACGTGTTGGGTATTCCTTTGCCGCTCAAGTACTCCAGCCGATAGGCTCCGTTCTGCAGGCTCTCGGTCACCCGGAACGGGCCCTCCCAGTTGGCCGCTAGCTTTCCCTGCGTTGATTTCTTCCGCGCGTCATTGGTTTTTCTCCAGACTAAGTCTCCTTTGACAAAACTCCTCGGTTTGACCTTCGCGTTGTACCTCCTGGCTATCATTCTCTTACATGCTTCAGCTCGAACGGTCGCTCGCTCTCTTCGCTCGGCCGCCCAGTCCAATTCCTCGCGGAGCCGTCCACAATTTACCTCGAGGTCTTGCATCTCCCGCCGAAGGGTCGGTTCTCCAACTTCGACCGGCAGCATAGCGTCTGTTCCATATGTCAGGTTGAAAGGGGATTCTCCGGTCGTTCCGTGCGGCGTGCATCGGTATGCCCACAGGACTTGTGGCAGCTCGTCCACCCATGCTCCTTTTGCTTCTCCCAACCTCTTTTTCAATTCCGCCACGATGACCTTGTTCATGGCTTCGGCTTGGCCGTTGGTTTGAGGATGCTCAACCGAGCTGGTAACGTGCCGTATCCCCACTTGATTGTAGAAATCCCTCAGCTTCTTGTCAATAAACTGGCGACCGTTATCAGTGATGATCGTGTGGGGAAGGCCGAAGCGACATATGATGTTGCGCCAAACGAAAGAGTGGACCTGCCGAGCGGTGATATTGGCCAGAGCTTCTGCCTCGACCCACTTAGTGAAATAGTCGACTGCTACGAGTATGAACTTCTTCTGCGCTCGACCGATAGGGAAAGGTCCAACGATGTCCATCCCCCATTGAGCGAACGGCCATGGGGCTGTCAGACTGTGTAACTCGGTCGGAGCCCTCTTCATGTCGTTTCCGTGGGCTTGGCATCCTGCGCATTTTCGTATCACAGCTTCGCAATCCTGCTCCATGGTCGGCCAAAAGTAACCCGCTCGGAGTATCCGGGTTTTCATCGTTCTCCGTCCGGTATGCATCCCGCAGATGCCGTTATGGACTTCGTTCATGACGTATTCTGCCTCGTCTGCTGCGAGGCACTTCAAAAGTGGCGCTGTGAATCCTCTCTTGTATAGATCTTCTCCGATGATGACGAACCGGAGCGCTCGCCTCCTCTCCGTCGGGCTGACGTCTTCTCCTGCCTCGCACTTCTTTAAGAGTCCTCGCACCTCGGTAGTCCAATCAGCCGATCGCTCCGTGACAGCGCATTCTCCCGCTGAAGGTTTCATCAGGGTTTGCCTGATAATCGTCTTCAATTGGCCCTTCTCTTTTCCGTCCGCCAACTTGGATAGCCTATCGGCTCGGGCGTTCTCCGCTCGGGGGATGTGCTGGATGGTCACCTCTTCGAACTCCTTCATGATTTCGATAGTCTTGTGATAGTACTGGAGCAGCAAATCATCCTTAACCTGGTATTCTCCCTTCACTTGTCCGACCACCAGCTTAGAGTCGGTGTTACACCTCAACCTTACTGCGCCTAAGTCTTTTGCCAGTCTTAATCCCGCGATCAGCGCTTCGTACTCTGCCTGGTTATTTGAGGCTCTAAACTGAAATTGCAAAGAGTGCTCCACCGAGAAACCGTTCGGTCCTTCAATAACAATTCCTGCTCCCGCACTTCGTTTGTCGGACGACCCGTCAACGAAGAGTATCCACGTTTGGTCGGACGGAGCGATCGGCCCATGGAGTTCGGCCGCGAAGTCGGCCAGATGCTGCCCCTTGACCGATCCTCTGGGTTCGTACTTGAGGCCGAACTCAGACAGCTCAACCGACCAGGCGATCATCCTTCCGGCCAAGTCGGGCTTTCGGAGTATCTTGGCTATTGGGTGATCGGTTCGCACAACCACCTGGTGACTCTGGAAGTACTGACGTAACCGTCGAGAGGCGGTTAGCAACGCCAAGGCTACCTTCTCTATCAGCTGGTACCTCGTCTCCGCACCCTGCAGAACCCGGCTGATGAAGTAAACGGGCCGCTGCTCCGGGGCCTCTTGTACTAGGGCTGCACTGATCGCGTCGTCCGAGACCGATAGGTATAATTGCAAGGGCAGTCCTTCAACCGGTCGGCTCATGATCGGGGGAGTGCTGATCATCTCCTTTATTTGCTGAAAAGCCATTTCGCACTGGTCGTCCCATTTCTCTGTAGTCTGCTTCTTCATAATCTTCAGGATCGGTTTGACCTTCTCTGTTAGCTTGGGCAGAAAACGCGCCAGAGAAGTTAGCCGGCCCATCAAACGCTGGACCTCTTTAAGGTTCTTAGGGCTTCTCATCTGTATGATAGCAGCACACTTGTCCGGATTCGCCTCTATGCCTCGGGCGGTCAGCATGAAGCCTAAAAATTTCCCCGCCGGCACGCCAAAGACGCATTTCTCGGGGTTAAGACGCATGTTATACCTGCGCACCTGGCGGAAGACCTCGCCGAGGTCGCGTGCGTGGTCTTCAGCAGTTTGCGATTTTACGACCATATCGTCAACATAGACCTCCATGGACCGGCCGATCTGCTCTCGGAAGACTCGATCCATCAACCTCTGATAGGTAGCCCCAGCGTTCTTCAGGCCGAACGGCATAACCTCGTAGCAGAAATTTGCCCGATCTGTGATGAAGGCCGTTTTCGATCGGTCCGGACCGTACATGGGGATTTGGTTATACCCTGAGTAGGCGTCCAGAAAGCTGAGGAAGTTGTGCCCTGAGGCCCCATCCACCAGCCGATCGATACTAGGCAAGGGATATGCGTCCTTTGGGCAAGCTTTGTTCAGGTCAGTGAAGTCGGTACACATCCTCCACTTCCCGCTCGACTTTTTCACCATGACCACGTTGGCTAGCCATGTCGTGTACTTGATCTCACTGATAAAACCAGCTCCTTCTAGCTTCCTTACCTCCTCTTCGACCGCCTTCCGCCTTTCATCTCCCATCTTTCTCTTTTTTTGGGCGACCGGCCGAGCTTCTCGGAAGATGGCGAGCTTGTGGGACATCACGTCCGGATGGACGCCCGGCATGTCAGCACTCGACCAGGCGAACAGGTCCCTGTTTTCTTGGATTACAGCGCCGATGAGTTCTTCCTCTGTCGCGGCCAGCGTTCCCCCAATCTTCGTGTGTTGCCCGGGCTGACCGCCGATGGATATACTCTTGGTCTCTCCTTCCGGTTGTAACCGATCCTCTGTGTTTGTTCGGGGATCTAGGTCAGTCATTGCCACCTCCGATCGATGTTGTTTGCGCGGTCGGCTGTGAGGCCTAATTCTTAATCCTGCGGCATAGCACTGCCTGGCGACCTGTTGATCAGCGTGTACTGTGCATATCGTCCCCTTGTCGGATGGGAACTTCATTGCCAGGTGCAAGGTAGACACAATCGCTCCGAAGGCGTTTAGACATGGTCTGCCTAGCAACACATTATACGAGGTGTTAGCTTCAACCAGCAGGAATCTAACTCTTACCTCTCGGCCGTCCTTCCTCGAACCGATCCTCGTTCGAAGGTCCACGTATCCCCTCGTGTCCACCCGCTCGCCCGAGAATCCTACTATCTGCTCGTTGTAGGGGACGATCAGGTCTTCGGAGAGGTTCATCTTCTGGAAGGTCTTCCAGTACAGGATGTTTACCGAGCTTCCTTGATCGACCAACACCTTCCCGATCCCGTACTCGGCTACCTCTATCGAAATGACCATCGGGTCGTCATGGTCAGGGTCGGGCGCCTTGAAGTCATCGTTGGTGAAGGTGATGGGAGGCATCGATCGGACCTTTTTCTCTACCAGATGGACCGACTTCAGTGCTCGGACATGCCTCTTTCGAGCTGCGGAGCTTGAACCTCCTCCGGCGAAGCCACCGGAGATAGTGTTGATGTAACCCCTCAGGGGTCTTTCTTGGCTACGACTGCGGCTCCGTCTCGGACTCCGACGTGACCGAGACGGTCCTCTCCTACGTCTGTCACGCTCGGGCTCCCTTCGCGTTTCCGGTCGGTCTGAGGGGGCTCTCCTTCTCGGGCTCTGGTTCTTCATTGGACTCCGCTGGGGGCGATCTTGCCGAATGTATTTCTTCAGGTGCCCCTGTCGAATCAGTTCTTCTATCTTGTCGCGGAGCGTGTGGCATTCTTCGGTGGTATGCCCGATGGACCGATGATACTGGCAATGCTTGCTCCCGTCGGCATCGGGTGGCGGAGGCTTCTTCCGAATCGCAGGGAGTGAATCGGCACTAAAGGCCTCCTGTAAGATTCTGGCCCGGGGAACCGCCAGGGGAGTATAGGTCGTGAACTTCGGTGGCGGGGCCCTTCGCTCGGTGGGCCGGGTTACAGGTTTGCTCGGTCTAGAAGCGGGCGGCTTTGTGAGTGCTGCATCTTCCTTCTCTCTCTTCTTTACCCGAAACTCTTGCATATCCTCCATCTGTATGAACTTGGCAGCGCGTTCCCTCATCTCCTCCATCGTCTGCGGCTTCTTTCGGCTTATCTTGTCCGCGAAAACTCCCGGCTGAAGCCCATAAGAAAAGTGGTGTCGCGCAATCTCGTCACTGAGACCTTTTATCTTGACCGACATTCGATTATACCGATCGAGATAACTCCTCAGCGATTCCCCGTCCTCCTGGCGAATGTTCACCAAATTATCGACCGTCAGAATGGCCGGTTTCAGGGGCGCGAACTGCGTGCTGAATCGCGCTTTCAAAGTACAAAACGAGTCAATACAGCCGGTCGGCAGCTCTGAGAACCACTCCAGCGCCTCTCCGGTCAATGAAGTCGAGAAGACTCGGCACCAGATGGGGTCGCTGACAGCGTGAAACATCATCTGATGCATGAAGACTCGCAGGTGGTTGTCTGGATCGGTCGTGCCATCATACTTGTCGAAAACCGGCATTTTCCACTTCTCTGGTAGCGGCGTTTCCAAGATGTAAGGGGTAAAGGGGGAGGATCCCGACGCGGAGATCGGCTGCCGCAACATACGGCCCCCGTTAATCGCTCCGGAACTTTCGGCCACCGTGTGTGACGGATTTCCTCTTGAGCCCTGTGTCCTTTCAACCCGAGCTGGTTGTGACTGCTCATGTCCTGTGGGTGGAGGACGGCTCTCCACCCGTTCGGCTTCCCGGTGCTGTACCCTACTTAACCTATTAGGGTCAGCCACGGTCGGCGTCGAGGGAACCCCTTCCTCCTTCCGTTTTAAGACGGCATTCTCTTCCCGCAGAATTTGCATCTGCGCTTCATAGTTCCTCTGCATCTCATCCATCCTTTGTTGCATCAAACGTATCATCTCCCTAGTATCCGTTTGATCATCCGCTAACCTTCCTCCGTCCATGTTGCTGTTTCTGTTCCTCGTGGTCACCATATGGGTAGATTCTCAAAGGAGACCGCTCGGCCCCACGGTGGGCGCCAAAATGTTTCGGGGTGTAGGGGCTAAGAGCCTACTATGAGAACTTCTTCACTTAACACCGTTTCTTCCTTCTTCGCAATGACTCCAGTGAACTCAACTCCTAAGCTCGATCGGTTGGGATGACGACCGGGGTACCTGTCTAAAGTACTCCGATGCTTAAGTTAGATAGGGGGCCGATCGGTGAATCAGACTATCAAGTGCAATAAATGCGTAATTAAGATGCTTACCAACCTACCTTTGGGCCCTATTTATAGCCTTCGACATGGGCCTGTGATTAAGGTTCCTTAATCACGGCCCAATGAAACCTTAATGAAGATTAGTTATCTGTTTAACCGATAAGTAACAACTTAAGTTGTACAACCGTGCGACCGATGGCCGCTTGGTTGGGTCGATGGTGCTATGCTTCCTGCAAATTGTGTGCTACCGATCCACCGATCCTGCAAATTGTGTAGCTAGGAAGTCCATCAACGTAGCTTAACCGACGAACCGATAGGCGTACAAGGTTGAAGGATCCGTCGCTGTTAATTTACCGATTGACCGATGGATAGTCAAGGTTAGTGGGTCCATCGTTGTTACATTACCGCTGGACCGATGGACTGCCAAGGTTGGAGGATCCATCGGTAAGGTACCTTACCGATGGACCGATGGGCCAATATTTAATGTGATTCGCTCGACCGATGATTCCTTAATGATATATTATTGTTCGTTAACTTGTGAGACCGATGGTCATCTGGGGATCAGTAACGGCCGATCGACCGATAGGGCATACTGTACACTTATGATAAATTAAGGTTTATTAAATTTCTTAGAGAATACTAGAAGAAAAAGAAAATAAGATGAAATGAATTAAGTTTTTCTCCTACATGATAAAAATAACATGCAATATTGAAAATGAGTTGAGAAATTTTCTATAATTTGTGTATGGTTCTTTTATCCAGTCTCTGCTCATAATTATTATTCAGAAACTGATTCAAATAGTTACTGCAACCTAATCAGCTTCTGGAATGCCATGTTCCCCACATACCCACCTGAGTGATTTTGCAGTCACCTTAATACCTGCTCATAGTTTTGTTTTATGACCATGACTCAACTGGCAATTGTGGTTAAGAATTTGTTTTAAGAAGGAACAAGTTCACCATGAAAATTGAAAAGTGAAGGCACAATAATTTAGACGTAATTACGTTTTATTAATTGCAGAAAGTTTTAGCAGTAGCATAGTGCAAACAAAACAGCCAAACTGTGTACAGTGTTTAATTTTGAGTATACATCACCAAGGGTGATTGGAGGAAGAAAGAGTTAAAAATTTGTGCATGCTGACTCGTATAACTTCCTTGACAGTGTACTATAATCACTATCTACATTGATAATTTTAAAAAATTGACTAAAATTGCACGTAAAAAATGATCTGACAGTTCAACTTGGGAAGATGATATCAGGGTTCCGAATGTGTACATTTTCATTAACACAAGAAATGCTCCAGAGCGTATCCTCATTCAGCAACTTCTTGGTAAACAGTGGAGATGACAAAACAATTGCCTTTGATGTTGAAGTTGAATGTTTGACAGTACTAGCCATGCCACTGGCAAGCAACCACCGGATTCCAGATTGTTGCTGAGTTGCAGTACCCCAATGTTGCCTCCTTCCGGTTTTGTTAAGGACACCTGAAAGATGAATCTCTCTGATTTTAAATCCAAATCGAGGTGATTCATTTTTGGCATTTGAATCTTCCAAAAACTCGCCACTTGTTTCATTTAGAAAGGTCTCATTCTCCATTCCCTTTTCCGTTTTATCCAGAAAATTGCTGTCATCTTGCATCATTACATATTTGTTAATTCTTTCTACCTGAGTCAAAACCAGCATTGGTCCACCAACTGGTTCATAATTTCGCAGAGGATTCCTAAGCTGGATCATATAAGCCACCGTTAGGTGGTTCCCCAAGAGTCCATGCTTTCTGCCAAATGTTTTTACCTGGTCCATGGCATTTTTCAACCCTCCATCATGCAGTAACTCTGTGATTTTAGAATGGTGTACTTGTAAGATCTTCAAAATTTGCTCTGAATTCTGATCTCCTTCAATAATGCCAGAATCCAATCTCAACCACTGATCTAATGTTATTGATAGCCCCATCAATCCATGATCATCATCTTCTCCGCCATCTTCTAGTTGGATTTTATCAACTCTTTCTGATGAGGGAAACCATTTCCAGTTGGCTCTTCTGCCACCGACGTTTGCATGTTGGGGACGGATATAAGATGGTGCCTCCTCGTACAACATGCCAGATTGCACTCTCAAACCGTCTATTAAAAGGGATTCAATCTTCTCAACAGTCATTGGAGCTATTGCTTCTATAGATACAGTGTCCAAGCTCATGCCTTCATCTGTCAAATAGTTACAATGAAATTCATCAAAGGAATCATGCTGCCATGCCCTCTGCCTGAAACAGAATCAAGAAAGGAGATCTTTAAAACAATTCAAATACTTCAAACTAAAGAGTTTTCCACAAGTAATGTGACAAACACAGTTGCTTACCTTCCAGGAGTCCCTTTGTTGGTTATGGCTTCCCACGAAATATGCTCAATGGATTTTCCAGTGATATCTTGCAAAGGAAATAATTTATAGATATGATGACACAGCTCTTCAACTCCATCAGATGCCAAATGCTGCAGTATATCCAGTATATCATTACCCATTTCTGCAGGTAGAACAACAGGATTAGAAGCCTGAGTGATGAGGTTACCACAATTCTTAGCATTTTTGAAAAGGGAAGGACTCATGGACCTTAAGAAGCCTCCACCCATAATTTGAACAAATGAACCAAGTCCCTGTCCAATTGAAGGTAACATGCATGATTCTTCACTGGGTAGTTCAATAGGACTTCCAAACCCACCAGAACAAGTTCTGGGAGAATTTTCAAAGTCCCTTTCATTTAAACCCCAGAGTTGCATCAATGAATCTGTCTCCAGGTCTTCAAGAATTTTGGCCTTTCTTCTCTGCATTAACAACTGATTCTCCCTAGCATGCTCCTCTTCAGCAGCTTGAATAAATAAAGACAAATCAGATTCCACAGTACAGTCCCCGTAGCTATGTCCAAGTGTCTCCGTTTCCAATTCCTCTTCCAATTCCTCTTCGTTTGCATTGAAATCAAATGTAAAGTTACCTGAAGCTAGAGCCTCCTTTTCAAACTGTCTTAAAAGCTTCTCTCTGGGAGAATGTGGATCCCCATCACGGCTTGAGCCAAATGAACCACTCTCTATGGCCAGCATGTTCAAGAAATCATTTGCAATACATTCAGTGATAGAATCCAAGCTACTTGATCTTTTTGCCATTCTATGTGATTTATAATTTGATTTAACATTAGGGTAGTGCTCTTGCTCAAGAAACTGTGATGTCTCAGGAAGTATATCTACATCCTTGATGCAAGTTAAACTGACACACGAACTACTGCATTTAATTTTGCTGTCACTTGCCATAGTCCCATTTACACAACTAGTGCATATGTCATCTATTAAATCAAAACTTGTGTTCTTGTCAACAGATATGTCATCCTCCTTAATAATATCATCCACATTAATTATTTCAACTGTTGACAAATCAATTGTGCCATCAGTTTTCAAGGGATCCCCTTCCAATGTTTCTACTTGTTCTATAATGGAAAATTCAGTGTCATCAGCTTCAAACTTTGATTCTTGAGGTGACTCTGATTCTGTGACTTGAGATTTAAGTGGTTCAAAATGTTCTGAGTCTGCCCGTGCTGAATTATGGATGTTCCCCTCATCAAGTTTTTGATAAAGGAAACTGATTGATTTGGAAAGACTTGAGTCAGAATTCATCAATGCTTCCCTGGATGAAATCACACCATCAGAATGAAAAGGGCCAGGACCAAAATCCATACTTGTGCTGCTTGGCCTGCCTGGCTTCATATTAATAAGGTTGAGAACATTCAAATTATCACCACCAAATTGCATTAACTCATCCTTCACTATTTGATAGCTGAAACTAACATTTAGGCTAGCTCCCACAGCTTTTCCTGCCAACCTAAAACTTGTGCTCCATTTCCCTGAACTTCTATCACCCCCTAACTCTGCCAAAGTCAGAGGTAAAAGCCTAGTGAGATCCACCTGATGGCTCCCTATGTCATGTTCAGGTGCCCCCACAATAAAGGCACAAACCAGGAACCGCTTAGACTCATACTTGAGAGAGTGACCAGACACAGCGCGGCTAACATAAACAGAACATCCATGACTCAAAGTTTCATTGAACTCCCCAACACCCTGGATAACCCTTGAGGGGCGAGTCTGCAAAATGTTGCCTTTCCTTTTCCAAAGCACACAGAGCCTAATGCCATCAAAACTCAAAGGCAGACCCTCAATTGAGTGAACATGAAGGTTAAAGCAACATTTGATCTTTTGATCACCAATATGGGTCAAAGCTTTCAAGGGCTTCTTCCAATTCCACGCGGAAGACAATTTCTTGTCCTTAGACAACATATCATCCTTCAGAAATCCCGGGGTTAAGGCAACTTGAGATTTCGACAACCGGGCTTTTCCCGCAGATTTGGATCGATTATGGACAGAAGAAAAGGAAGGCCTAGAAGGAGCATAAAGAGCTTTGCTTATTTCTTGAATGTCTTGCAGTAGGAGATGACCATTATTCCAATTAATGTCTCCATCATCAACATTAGCATCTTGGTTTCCACACTCAAACATAGATTTCATCATTATGTTGACACTAAAATTGAACAGCAGTAAAACTAAGCAATTCCAAACACTGCATCATATCTCTTATCCCTAAGAAAGCAGATAAAATAAAAACATAAGTTCATTAGTCAAGAAAGGAAAGGAAACAATATCATAGGTAAAAAGGGGGAACAAAAAACATCATCCTATTCATCTTCATCTAGCTCCTTTCAAAAGTTAAGTTCTTCTACAGTAGATCAAAATACAGAAAGCAAGAATTTTGAAGAAACCCCAATTGCTATTGCGCAAAAAAGCTTACAAAGACCACGTGATTGGAAGATGGGGCACCCAAGCAAAGAAGAAAAGCACAGAAAAAAAAGCACTTGGAAAGAAAAAGACTCACATGTAAAGAGTATACAGAGGCGTTGCAGGGAAGAAGGTTGTGTGGCTTCGAATACGGACTTTGTCTGTAATCAGAGGAAAAGGAAGGAGAAAACATAGTTAATGAAAGGAGAAAAATGATTTGACTTGTCTTTAGTTTAGCTTTGCTAGTTTCATATCTACCAGCTCAGCCGGTGGGGTTGTTGAACATTTTCATATTCTATTCTAAAATGACTGCTATATATTAAGATTTTTTATATGTACATTGAGAAAAAATATATATTTTATTTGAATAATTTTTATAAATATTTTCACAGTTTCAGTAAATAAATTATTTTATATCTTACAAAACAAATATTGATGTAGATTGTTTAAAAAAAATTAGAAACAAACACATTTTTATTAAAAATTAAGAATATTAATCGGTTAATTTTTTAAAGATAAAAACACAATATTTCAATATGGAGAAAATAAAGCTGAAATTTTATTGAATTTTAAAATAATTGAATATATGTTTTAATTAGTTGTGTACAATTATTTTATATTCTAAAATTATTTTACAAGAAAATAGTCATTACATCTAAATTTTGGGCATTAAATTATTTATCTTTATTTTTTTAACATATTGCTATTTTATCTCGTTATTTACTTTTTTATTTTATTAATATTATGAAGTTTGATTTAGTAACACGTCGGTTTGAAATGCACACAGAAATAACATATTTTTTAGTGTTCTTTTAATTTTGGATCAACACTAAAATTAGGGGAAGAAGTTCAAAGTCTAGTCTAGAAAGAGATCACAAAAATGATGATCAATTAGCAAATTTAGGAACCAAATAGTTTTATTGACTAATGGATCATGGACTCGGGTGTGTCATTTTATATTACACATTCCTTAGAACTATTATTTAACTACGTTTTAGGAAAGTTTGAAAAAGTCTACCGTGTAGTCAGAAAATCTCTTGATATTATAGGAAGATATGATATTAGCATCAAAACCTCTAACGAAAGAGTTTGGACTTTAATTAATGTTAGGCATATTACTGCCTTAAAGAAAAACTTAATATTTATAAGGAAGTTGGATGATGAGGGGATTACACTACTTGTGTAGATGGACATTGGAAGGTAATGAAAGGTAATTTTGTTGTTTCCCTTGGAAAGAAGCAAAGATATCTTTACATGATTGCAGATGATGATATGATATCAATTGCGGAAGTTAGCAATAGTTCCTCTTTGTGGCATCAGAGACTTGAGCATGTGAGCCTAACCTAAAGCATGTTGATGTTGGACCTTGTGAACATTGTATATTTGGAAAGTAGAAAAAAGGTTACCTTCTCCAAAACAAGACTAGAACTAGTGCATATAAATGTATGGAGGCTAGCTCCAATGAAAACCCTTGGAGGTTGATATTTTAGTTTACTTTTACATTTTATAGTTATTTTATTTTTAGATTTTCTTGATATTTTAGGTTTTATTTAATAAAAGTGGAAAAGATAAATGTTGGGTTATATTTTGTAATAAAGTGGAAATCTCAGAGATTTTGGAAGATTATAAACAACATCAGTTTTCCACAAAATTGGTTACTCTATTAAGTCAAAAGAAGAATAATTCAAGGACATGGAGCTTTCAAAGAGATTAAAAGGAAATATATCTAATAGGATATTCCAGTAAGATTATCTAATACTATTGTGAGTAACCTGCAACCACTTTGATTTTCTACAAATACTTTATTTTTCCAAAATATATTAGCAACCCCAGTCTTGAATTTAAAGAAATAAATCCAACAACATCTGGAATAGTCATCAATAAATGTAATATAGTATTTATTACCATTTAAAGATGATACTCTTTGAGGTCCTCCAACATCTGTATGTACCAGCTACAACTTATGTGTTGCTCTCCAAGTAGTTTGGGGAAATAGTCTTTGTAACATCCAAAACAAATAAAACAAAATAATATATATATATATATATATATATTATTTTTAATAAAAATATTATTATAAATAACAATATATCTATAATAATAATAATAATTTGTAAACATATAAATGTAGCAATTATACATATAGAGGACTGATTAACGAATACTGATTTTTTCACTTTTAGTTACATAGGTATCAATTTTTTTAATATTAGTATTATAAAAGTAATATAAATGCTAACATCTTCAAATAATCACATATTGATGCAATTGTTATAAAAGAATTCAATGAATAAGAAATGTAAATTAATAATATTATATATATATATATATATATTATAAATTTATTTATTTTTAACATAATTATTAGTTTATATAATTGATAAAAGAAAAAGGGAGTGAGAAGGTTGCACATGTGAACTACAATTCTTATCTACTCTGATGATCATTAATGAAAAAAAATATGGAATAATGTTAGAAACAAACCTAAAGGAATAGTGTTAACGAAATATAGTTAAATTTAAACTAAAAGTAATGATTACTTTTATTTTTATAAATAGGGGTGAGAGATGAATGAAATCAAAATGAGGTAGAAGTGAAAAAGAAAAAGAAAAACAGAGAGGGATCTAGATTCATTCATCAAGTTCATCCAGTTGATAATGTCCATTTTTACCTTTTTTGTGTGTTTATTGTCATGAATAAATCAACTTTTTCCTAGATTTATCTTGTTATATCCTCAAGTTTAATGTGTTTTAGTTGTTTTATGCTTGTTTTGCCTCTAATCTATCTTTTAAATGTGTTAAATAAGTTCGTAACAAACATTTGTGGTGGAGGAAAACAAGCAAGAACTCAAGGGAGCATGATTCAACAAGAAAATATTGATTTTGAAGCAAATACCTGAGTTGAGCGCCACTGGAATCATGCCTAATGCTTCAAATACATAATGTTGTCAAACTACTAAAGGTTGAGCAGTGGCGAACTAGGGCTGGGCGCCACAAGGTTGAGAAGTGGAAAGTGGGACTAAGCGCCATTCAATTCGTAAAACCTGACGCTGAGCGATGTTGAGACAAGGCTGAGCGGTGGCGTCGTTGATATGTCAAAAAATGGATTTTAATCTTGTTTCTCGCGAGGGTTTGGGCCATTCCTCATTTTGCACGATAGAAAAACACTTTTGGGTGCTTGGAGAGCCTCTTGAAGGTTGTTAGGAGTGTTGGGAAGCTCTCCCACTCCTCCTTGGGTCTTCTTCTCCATTCATGGTGGTTTTTCCCACTTTTGGGGTTGGAGAGGAAGATGGGTTGCGATTGGGAGATGGATACGTGATAAGTGCCAAAAAATGAGTAATTTTCATATGAAATGAGGGCACTTATGTTCTCAATTTGTATTTATATCATGATTAATTCTCCTTAAACCTAGAATAGAATGAGCTTCCAAGTTCTTTTTGTTGAAAAGAAGTCACTTGATCCCTGTTTTGGTGAATTTCAGGTACAATAGAGTAGAGAAAGGAAAGAATTTAGGAGAAGCAAAGGAGAAAGCAAGAAAGGAAGAAAATTGGAAAAATATGCTGTCAAGGTCGCTCAAAATTTAAGAACTCTCGCTTAAGCCAAAGCCAACCGCCATTCTCGCTTAAGCGACGCAAACTCTCGCTTAAGCGAGAGTTCGTGCAGTGGAGACCCTCCTTTGCCGCCATTCTCGCCCAAGCGAGTTCAGATGCTGCCAATCTCGCTTAAGCGAGACCCTTTCTTCAGCTTGAAGTACTCTGCTCGCTTAAGCGAGATGTTGGCTTCAGCACATCTCGCCCAAGCGAGAGGCTTTCTTTGGGATGAAGAATGCTGTCTCGCTCAAGCGAGACTGAGGTAGCTTGAGCGAGACTTCGTGGGTATATAT